>TARA_R110000850_G_scaffold259413_1_pt1 | contig 17024 bp, 11 predicted proteins | sample TARA_R110000850 | Tara Oceans TARA_R110000850 (sample SAMEA4397586) | marine metagenome | biome: Polar Biome; feature: [SRF] surface water layer (ENVO:00010504); material: water (ENVO:00002006), including particulate matter (ENVO:01000060) such as... | depth 5 m | reverse complement strand
TGGCGGGTTTGAAATCTCGATTCTACCTCATTACAGCCCGATTATGGGAAAACTCTGGCTGGAAAAAGGGGGCGTGTATGTACTTGCCAATATTCGCGGGGGAGGCGAATATGGTCCGCGGTGGCATGATTCTGCGTTACTGGAGCATCGTCAGCGGGCGTACGATGACTTTTTCGCGGTCGCAGAGGCGGTGCAAAGTAAAGGTTTCAGTTCCCCCAAACACTATGGCGCCATGGGACGCAGTAATGGAGGCCTGTTGATGGGGGTCGCTTTGACACAGCGTCCTGAGCTGTTTAATGCGATTGTGTGTGGCGTACCTCTTCTGGATATGAAACGTTTCAACAAACTGCTGGCTGGTGCCAGCTGGATGGCAGAATATGGAAATCCAGATCTCCCTGAGCAATGGGAGTTTATCAGCCGATATTCTCCTTTTCACAATTTAAAAACCGAACAGGCTTACCCGAAAGTCTATTTTTTCACTTCGACCAAAGATGATCGTGTCCATCCCGGCCATGCACGAAAGATGGCAGCGCGAATGGATCAGCTGGGTTATGAGTTCTTCTATTATGAAAATATCGAAGGGGGCCACAAAGGGAACGCCAATCAGAAACAGGAGGCGATGCTCAGTGCACTGGAATATCTGTACCTGATGAGACAGCTCGCCTGACTCAGAATTGACACTTCAGTCCTGATTTGTTCCGATAGATATAGATTTCAAAGTCGCTTGCCCTGAAATCGCCTACCCGGATGATCTACCCGAAGAACCCACCGTGAGGATTTTTCCATGAGTTTCCGCCAGTCCCGTTTCTGGATCTTGCTTTTTGTTTGGGTCAGTTTCAATGTGCCTGCGCCTGTAACAGCCGCTGATAAACCAGAAAAGAAGCGACCTAATATTCTTTTAATCACTGCAGACAATCTGGGGTATGGTGACCTGGGTTGTTATGGAAATCCGGTGATGAAAACCCCCATGCTTGATCAACTGGCGTCAGAGGGAGTCCGGTTGACCGATTTTTATACTGCCTCTCCCACGTGTACCGTGTCGCGTGCGACGCTGTTGACAGGCCGCTATCCTCAGCGGATTGGTTTGAATCACCAGTTGAGTGCGGATGAGAACTATGGTGATGGCTTACGGAAAAGCGAAGTATTGATCCCAGAGTATCTGAAACAACAGGGATATCGCACGGCCTGTTTTGGAAAATGGAACGTGGGTTTTTCGCCGGGAAGTCGGCCGACCGAGCGGGGCTTTGATGAGTTTTTCGGGTTTGCTGCAGGAAATATCGACTATTATCATCACTATTACGCCGGTCGTCATGATTTATGGCGTGGTCTGAAAGAGGTATTTGTCGAGGGATACTCGACGGATTTATTTGCTGATGCGGCGTGTCAGTATATTTCAGCTGAAAGTGATCAGCCGTTTTTCATCTATCTGCCTTTCAATGCGCCTCATTTCCCCAGTCCGCGAAACAAGCAGCCCGGTCAGGGAAATGAATGGCAGGCACCAGATCGCGCGTTTGAAAAATATGGGTATGATCCCAAAACTCAAAACCCACAAGAGCGGTATCGAGCGGTCGTGACGGCACTTGACTCAGCCATTGGACGTGTTTTAAAGCAACTGGATACGAGTGGTCTCAGGGATAATACCATTGTGATCTGGTATTCGGACAATGGTGCCTTCATGTTGAAAGACCGGGGACTGGAAGTCGCCAGTAACAAACCATTGCGCGACGGCGGTGTCACTTTGTGGGAAGGGGGGATTCGTGTGCCGGCAATCATACGCTACCCTGGACATCTCAAGGCGGGTACTGTCAGTCAAAGCCAGCTGATCAGCCTGGATATTCTGCCGACTCTGATCACCCTGGCAGGTGGTCAGCTTCCTGCAGAAAGGATTCTGGATGGACAGGATATGCTGCCGGCGTTGGCAGCACAGACTGCACCCGAGCCGCGTACTTTCTTTTTTCAATATCGAAATCTCAGCGCAGTCCGCAGAGGAAAATACAAACTCGTGCGCATCAAACCCAATCAGCCATTTATGCTGTTTGATCTGGAGCAGGATCTGTCAGAAACCACAGACCTGGCAGAACGAAATCCAAAAGTCTTAAACCAACTTCAACAGGCGTATGCGGACTGGGAACGCGAAGTGTCTGAAAATGAAGAACGGCGTAGAAAGTCAGAAAACTGAAGATGAAGCACCGATTAGACTGTGTCCCGTTTTACTGTAGCGTCTCCAGATCCATTGAGACCAGGTAAATCTGATTGAGAGACACTACGGTTATCTGTGACGCACTCTAGATCAGTGGTGGTTCTTCTCCGTTTTCCAGTTCATGATTGAGTGACTCTTCGAATAGCAACTGGCGGTCCGAGAAACCTTCATCCAGCGTATGCCAGAAGGTCACATCCTCTTCACCGGATTTCCAGCAGAGATAGACTTCTTTGCCATCGCGGAGTGCAGGAAAGTTGACGACTCCAAGTGCAGGGTCTTCCAGTTCAACACCCAGTTCCCGGAGTTCGTTGATATAGGCTTCCAGCTGTTCGGTATCGTTTTCGATATCCAGTTCAGCCTGAAGTAGTTCTTCGCTGTAGACGGAGTCTTCGTCTCGAGCAGAAGCGCCTGGGAGACGCTTGATTTCGCTGATGCGTTCACGGCGATCATGCAGGTTCTGATACAGCTCAACAATGTCTCTGACGATCACCTGGACGAGTGGAAGTCGAAGGTTGGCCTCTTCAGGTGTGAAAATCAGCTTTCTTTGTGCTTCAGCATTCATGATGAGACCTTTATTTCTTCTAAACAGTCTTCAATTCAGTCAGCAGGCGGCTTCACTTTAACTGTTGATGACTGTAACTGGTTTGTCGTAAGTTTTGGGGAATTATAAGGGGATGTTCAGATTCGGCAAGTCAACTCTGTTGAAGACGTACTGAATTCTGATTTCTCCCCTCCAATTTCAATTGTTTTATCCCTCAGTAATCTTACTGGTAAACTTGATGAGATGTTTGAGTTTTTCAAATACTTTTCCCTCATCGATCAATCGAGCGACTTTTTGAACAGCTTGCTCCAGATTTGTAGCTTGTTCCGCTGCCAATAAGGCAGCGGAAGCATTTGCAACCACAATATCACGAGCAGGTCCGTGTTCACCTTTCAGAATCTCAAGAATGATTTGGGCACTTTGTTCCGAGGAGTTGACGATCAACTGACTTACGTCACATTCTGGTAATCCGAAATCTGCAGCAGTCCATTCATAATAACGCAAATCAGTGCCTGTTATTTCAAAAACAGCTGTTTTTCCCCAGAGACTAACCTCATCCAGTTCTCCGTTTCCGCAGACAACCAATGCATGTTTTCGACCTAATTTTAGCAGGGCTTGAGCTATTTTTTCAGCTGCCTGTACAGAGTTTGCCCCCAATAACTGGTATTCAGCCTTCGCTGGATTCGTGAGAGGACCAAGGTAATTGAAGATCGTACGGATTCCCAGTTCCCGCCGTACAGGGGCAACATATTTCATGGCAGAATGTAACAGGGGAGCGAAACAGAAACCAATGCCGGTTTCTTTCAGGCATTGTCCAATTTGTTCAGGTGTGAGTTCCAGTTTTACTCCCAGGGCTTGTAGGACATCTGAAGAACCACTGGAACTGGAGACGCTACGGTTGCCATGTTTGGCGACCGGTATCCCTGCCGAGGCAGCTACGATGGCGACCGCTGTGCTGATATTGAATGTATGAAGCTGATCACCGCCTGTACCACAGGTATCCAGCAATCCCGTGCAGTGGGTCGGTATCGCCAGGGCCCGTTCCTGCATGGCCCGGGCCGCGCCAACCAGTTCTTCGGGAGTTTCCCCTTTGATGCGGAGTGCCGTCAGCAGTGCTGCTATCTGCACTTCGCTGCATTCACCCTGCATGATAGACGAAACCGCTTCGTAGGCAGCTTCGCTTTCCAGATTCTCACCCTCAAGGATTCGATTCAGCATGGTGCTGAGTACGGTTGACATTGTTGTTTTCCAGATTCTCAAAAGCAGGCGGTTCCAGTCACAATGCAAATTATAGCAAAACCCGCTACAGGAATCAGCCTATGACGTGATTGATTGGCGGAAGTAATTTTATTTCCGGTCAGCATCATTCTTGAAATCCCAATTGGAATCACGGGAAAAAATGCTGACTTACTTGTTGGTACAGGAATGAAACTGGTACAATTCAGCTTCATAGATTCAGACACTCCGGTTGGTCCTCCAGTTCGCGGGGGATCATTTTTATGTAACGATATCCATCGGGAGACTCCCATGCAGCGAAGCCGTTTTCTTTACTGCCTGTTGTTTCTGTCCATGACATTGACCTCGGTCAAAGCGGATGATGTGGAACAGCAGATCAAGCAAATCAAACAGGTTCAAAAGGAAGGTCAGGGGAATCAGGCGGCTTCTCAAGCGGTCCAGCAGCTTTCTAAGGCAGACGCTTCTGCTTTAATCCCGATTCTATCCAGTTTTGAAGGAGCCAATCCTCTGGCCGTCAACTGGCTGTGTGGCGCCTTTGAAGCAGTGGCCGCCAATGCGATCGAGCAGAAACAGTTGCCGGCTGACGAACTGGAAGCATTCGTGCTCGACAAATCAAAGAATCCCCGGGCCCGTCGTCTGGCTTATGAAACTCTGATCAAAGTCGACCCGGACGCTACCGATCGGATTATTCCCGGCATGATTAATGATGCCAGTGTCACTCTGCGACGTGACGCCGTCAAACGTTTGATCGATGAAGCGAAGGCATTGGAAAAAGCAGGCAAGAAAGATCAGGCAAAACAGATTTATCAGCAGGCACTGAGTGGTGCTACCGATGATGATCAGGTGAAAGCCATCGTAAAGCCCCTGCGCGCACTGGGTGAGAAAATAGATCTGCAGAAACACTTCGGATTTCTATCGGACTGGAAGATCATCGGCCCTTTCGATAACACCGAGCGAAAAGGCTACGATACGGCTTACGCACCTGAAGAGAAGCTGGACTTTTCAGTCGCTTTCGAAGGCAAAGAAGGGAAGGTGAACTGGAAGTCAGTCAATACCGACGATGACTATGGCATCTTTGATATCGCCAAAGAGATCTCGCCTTACAAAGGGGCCGTCATGTACTGTGCAGCCGACTTTTACAGTCCGGATGAGCAATCTCTGGAAATTCGACTGGGCACGCCTAATGCCTGGAAAATCTGGGTGAACGGCAAATTATTATTTGCCCGCAATGAATATCATCGCGGGATGGTGATGGATCAGTACAGTGTACCAGTCACATTTAAACCGGGAAAGAATGTTATTCTGCTCAAACTCTGCCAGAATGAACAGACAGAAAGCTGGGCACAGCGCTATCAGTTTCAACTGCGGATTGCCCGTCCTTCGGGAACGGGTGTGCTTTCGGAAAAACCGGAAGCGACTACACAACTGTCGCGCTGAAGTTTCCCCACCCTGAATCTCTTTAAGCTGCTTTCCTGAAAAGGATGATGTTATGAAATATAAATCGATCAAACTGATCATCCCGGTTCTTGCTGTCTGCTTGTGTTGCGGAGCCGACTGGCCTCAGTTTCGCGGACCTCTGACAAATAACGTTTCGCTTTCCGATGCACCTCCAGCGAAAGTGGATCAGGAAAGCATCGCCTGGACCGCTGATTTAGAGGGCAGAGGCGCATCGGGGCCGATCATTGTGGGAGACAAGGTTTTTTTGACCAGCACGACCGGGTTCAAGCAGGATCAACTGCACGTATTGTGCTTTGATCTGAAGACCGGCAAGCAACTCTGGGACCGCCAGTTCTGGGCCACGGGGCGGACGCAGTGCCATAACAAGATGTGCGTAGCAACTCCAACACCGGCCAGTGATGGTCAGAGAGTGTTTGCGACGTTTTCCAGTAATGATGTCGTCTGTCTGGATCTGGAGGGAAACCTGGTCTGGCTTCGAGGGTTGTCGCATGATTATCCCAATGCCAGCAACAGTCTGGGTATGGCTTCCTCTCCTGTCGTTGTAGGCGAAACTCTGATTGTACCAGTGGAGAATGACGATGATTCTTTCACAACGGGGCTGGATGTAAAAACAGGAATCGCACGCTGGAAAATCAAGAGACCCCGTGTTGCCAACTGGACTTCACCTGCGATTCTAAAAGCATCGCCAGATACCGAACCTCTGGTTTTATTGCAGTCCAGCGAAGGGGTCGATGCGATTTATCCCCAGACCGGAGAAACTGCCTGGCAATACGAAGACGGAGCCGGTCGCATCCCCTCTACCACTGTCGGTGAAAATACCCTGTTTGTCCCTTCGAACGGATTGACTGCATTGAGCCCTGGTTCCAGCAGCGAACCTCCTAAAGTATTGTGGTCTGAACAGAAACTGTCACCTGCTACCGCCAGCCCACTGGTCTATCAGAAAAAGGTGTTTACCGTGAATCGTGCCGGTGTGCTTACCTGTGCCAGTCCTCAAACCGGAGAAGTCATCTGGCGGCTACGTCTGAAAGGTCCGTTCAGCGCTACTCCCATCGCCGCTGCGAATCATCTTTATCTGATCAGCGAAAAAGGATTATTACAGGTGGTGCAGCTGGGGGAGAAGCAGGGAGAAGTAACAGGAGAAGTTGATCTGAAAGAAACGATCCTGGCAACGCCAGCGATTTCTGATAATTCACTGTTTCTCCGCAGTGATCAACATCTCTGGAAAATCTCTTCCAGGTAATTCGCTTGTTACCTTGCAGAATATCAGACTGAAAAAAGGATACACGGGTGTCACAACTGCTGGCTGTTGGACTGGGTGGATTTATCGGGGCAATTGCACGTTACAGCATTACGGATTTCATGTCGCGGAAGTATCCCGGCTTTCCTGCTGGAACCTTACTGGTCAATGCCACCGGTTGCCTGTTAATCGGCATCCTGATGGCGCTGGTGACCCACAAACAGATCCACCCTTCCGAACGGGTTCACGAGCATGTCAGCCTGTTTCTGATTACCGGGTTGCTGGGGTCACTCACCACTTTTTCTACGTTTGGACACGAAACCGTCAGCTTGATCAGGAATTCTGAGTTGCATCATGCCTTCCTGAATATATCGGGCAACCTGATTGTCGGTTTCTTTGCCGTCTGGCTGGGCTGGACCTCCGTGATGTTCTGGCTGCAAAAATAACGAAGACTCGGTTATCCAGTGATCTAGCCGGTCGGAACGCCACAGGTTTCGGCATTCATTTGTCAGGGAATCAGGTTGCCTCTAGTCCCTGTCAACTTTTCAAATGTTAAGATTTTCTGATTATAACGATTAAGCTGAACTCCAGACCCAGCCGATATAAACCCTAACGGGGGGAATTCTGCCTGACCTGATTCAGGCAGGCAGAATCTTTTTTCCCTTGTTTCCAGGTTTTAGCGGAGTTCGCTGCAATATGTCATACTGGCTTCGACCTCTACGTTTTCTGGCAGGTGCCTTCAGTGGCGCCTCATCTCCCCGTCAACTCGCTTTGGGTTTTAGTATGGGGATGATCATCGGCCTGGTTCCCAAAGACAATCTGATCTCAGTATTGTTGCTGTTTCTACTGGCCAGTCTCAAAATTAACCTCTGCTCCGCTTCGCTGGCGACTCTGTTATTCTCCTGGCTGACATTACTGCTGGATCCACTGAGTCATCTGATCGGTCGCAGTGTGCTGCTGGCTGCTCCGCTACAGGGGATCTGGCGCTGGTTTTATGAAATGCCCTTGGCACCCTGGACTGACTTCAATAATACGATTGTCATGGGCAGTCTGATTCTAGGGCTGACGCTGTTTTATCCCGTCTATCGTTTGACTCGTCCACTGTTCGAAAAATACACACCGGTGCTTTCAGAAAAACTCCAGAAATATCGGATCGTACAGATTCTCTGGGGGACTGAAGTTGCTGTTGTGGCAGGGGATGCCGCATGAAATGGAATTATCTGCTCCCTCGATTGGCACTGGTTGCGATCATCTGGAGTTTTTTCGCATTTGCCTTTGATCCACTGGTACGTTCAGCTCTGATGCAGGTTGGAAGTTCGCTGACCGGTACTGCGGTTGAGGTTTATGATCTGGAGACCGGTTTCTTTCCTCCTGCGATCCAGACTGGTCCTGGATGTATTGTCAGTCCCCGGGATGACAAAAGTTATCTGGCCTGTTTTGAACAGACACAGTTAAAATTCTCCGGCAAGCCACTATTACATCGCAAACTGATCGTCGAAACGGCGTCGATTTCCGGGGTAGAATTGTATGTTCCCAGAGATTTGACAGACGAAACGACAGCACCTTCTTCTGATCCAGCTGGATCTGGGTCCCGTGTCAGCTTTGGCAGATTTCGCCGGCTTTCGAGTCAGCTGGGTAAATCCGGTTTGGATATTTTGAAAACGGCAACTGCGGAACAACTTGATCCAGGTCGTCTGCAAACCGTCCGGGTTTCCAAAACCATCCAGGGGGAATGGAAGCAGCGTTTTCAGACGTATGATAAACGTCTCAAGCAGGTCAAACAGGAAATTGACTCCGTTGAAAACTCGGTGAAAACAGCCGAGGGCAAGACGCTGGATAAAATTAAGACGTATGCCCAGTCGGCCGAGCGTGTGGATCAACTTGTTAACCAGGGTAAGCAGATTCGCAGTGAATTAAATTCACTCCCTCAAATTGCCCAGCAGGATTATCAGCGAATTGAACGGGCCAAAGAGCAGGATCTGGCGAACCTGGATCAGTTACTGGAATCAGTCTCACCTGATCCTCATAAAATACTGCATACGCTGCTGGGAGATGAATTGTCACAGCAGGTTGAGCAGGTCCTTGGCTGGACGAATTTCATGTTCCAGACCGCACAGGCTATGAAAGATGAGCAGGAGCCGGAACGAATTCAAGGTGAATGGATCGATTTTCGCAGTGATGTCAACGAACCTGATGTTCTGTTTAAGGACCTTCGATTGTCTGGGTTTGCCCGGCTGGACCAGGAAAAAATTCCCTTTCTGGCGGTCGTGAAGGGGCTCTCATCCACTCCCAGGCAATATCACCAGCCGATTCAAATTCAGGCACAGGTCGATGGCGAAGCCGAGATCAAGTTCGCGGGAGAATTAAAATATTATGAGGTTGAACCAGCACACGAATTTGTAGTTCACTTCAAATTACCTCAACAGAAAAAAATAACGATTCAAAAATCAGACAGGATTTCGCTGGCCCTGGTAGCAGATCAGACAGAGTGCCGCACGCATCTGACCTTTCGTGAGCAGGCCTTTCAGTGTCGGATCGAGTTCAGCCAGACACCGGTCCGGTTTGAATTGGAGAGCGCTCGCCCCGAAGCACAATCGATAGCCAGGCTGTTGCAACATTCCCTGTCTTCAATCACTTCGGTATCAGCAACAGTACATGGTTCGGGATCGTATGACAGGCCGGAGTGGCGAGTTGAATCCCCGTTGGGAGAACAGGTTGCCCGTGGACTGACAGCAGCCTTTCAGGCTGAGGTCGCCCGTGGAAAACAAAAACTGGCTGCGGAAATTGAACAACTGGCAAGTCAGGAACGCGATAAACTGGTTCAGGATCTGAATCGCGATTATTCCGCAATACTGGCTGCACTGGAGGCGGAAGAGTCCAAAGTACAGTCCGTGATTCAAAAAGTATCCGGCCGTCCCCTGGGGCTTCGCAGTTTGCTCCGTTAATCGCCTGTAAATGTCTCTCCTGAGTCAAGATCCGGACGAGGACATTTTGTCCCAGCTGCAGGTGTTGCTGGAAATTCCACTTGATTTCTCTTTTAATCTGGTATGATTAATAGCAGGAAAGGAAGTGCGTTGCAGGATGCTGTTATTCTTCTTTATTCGCCTTTCTTGGCTGCACACCTCCTGTCCACTACCTGAACTTCACCTCTTTTTCGGTCTGACGAATTTGATGAGATTAACTGTTAAGACGAATGCGGTCATTCTTGGCCGAGTTCTATGATAAACACTTGACTTCAGCAAATTTCGATACAAAACTCATTTATTGATTCTACATTCAAACATACGTATTTCCGAGGGGCCATTTACGTGTCTTTGAGATGTCGCCAGGAATTGTTTCATCCGGGAGTCTTATATGACTATCGTGGCAGTGAATGCTCATGCACCAATCTCTTCAGGAGAAATCCCCACGACAGACCCCCGGCGTGCCACAGATGTTGAGCAGAAGCAGCAGCAGATCATCACGATTCTGGAAGAGCTGGAACTGGATGCCATCCTGCTGCAGTCCCCCGAGAATATCGCCTGGTTTACGACGGGAGCCGATTTAACTCGTGCCGGTTCGAATGAAAGCTGTGCAGCCGTATTTATTACCCAGGATGCGCGGTTGATCGCCTGCAGCAATGTGGATGCGAATCAGATTTTTGACCGTTCCATTCCCGGGCTGGGATTCCAGATCAAAACACGTCCCTGGTATGAACCATTATCTCAGCTGATCCGAGACCTGTGCAAAGGCCGCAAAGTTGCCAGTGACACGGGCATCGAGTCGACATTGAATCTGTCTGAACGATTCAAGTCGATCCGGATTACTTTCAGTGATCTGGAAGGCGAACGGATGCGGGAACTGGGGAAACTGGTTTCCCACGCGGTTGAAGCGACTGCACGACGTGTCGAGCGAGGACAGACTGAGCAGGAGATTGCCGGCTGTCTTTCTCATCGACTGTTGAAGCATGGCGTCACGCCCAAACGTCTGCAGGTCATGGCGGATGGACAGAGCATCCGCTACCGTCACTGGGGGTATGGCGAGGATCGGCTGGAACGTTATTGTGTCATCTCAGCCGTGGGGTCTCAAAATGGATTGCATGCGGCTGCCACCAGAACGGTTTCTCTGGGCAAGCCTCCCTCCAGCTTCATCAAATCCCATCACCTGGCCTTGCTGATGCAGGCCACCGGGATGTATTTTTCCAAGCCAGGCTGGGCATTCTTCGATACCTGGAATCGCGTGAAACGGATCTATGAAAAGTACGAATGTCCTGATGAATGGCAGCATTCTGACCAGGCTGACATCATAGGTTATTTACCCGCTGAGACTTCGATTCTGCTGAACAGTGAGTTTACTCTGCAACCGGGAATGGCTACTTTCTGGCATCCCTCAGTAGGGCCTGCCATGACCGGGGATACAATTCTGATTGAAGAAGATCAGACCATCATGATAACCCCGATGGAACAATGGCCCACTGCAAAAATCATGGTCAAAGAGCATCAGCTTACCTTGCCTGACATCCTGATTCTGCCTGATGAAGCTTAAGCATTGGATTGAGGATTCATCCGGAATATAGAAAACCCCGGTGTATTTTCGCTTCCTTTGTAAAGTCACTTGTCAAATCGAGGAATTCGAATCAAGATTAACTGAACGACAGGTCTGTTTCTGTCTGACTTTTTCAGGTTTGCTTCAGATCTGAACTGCATTCAATTATTCTTTGTGTTGTCTGTCTAATGGATATTGTGAATTCCTCAGGAGATACAGGGGCATCATCAGAAGGCCCCCTGCTGGATGTCTTTCCAGAACCACTGGAAGTCTCCGAGGATATTTCGCGCCTCCGCCGACGCAGAACCACGCGTTTATTCAAGGTTGCCTGGCTGGGGATTTCGGTTCGTCTGTTTGTGATCGTCATGGAACTGGTGGGGCTCTGGTTCCTGGGGCACTCGGTTCTGCTGGTTGATGCTCTGGCCAGTAGTGCTGACGTATTGACATCACTGGCCATCTTGTTCGCGATCCGACTGGCTGAACAGCCTCCCGATGACGATCACCCCTTTGGACATGGTCGCTACGAACCACTGGCAGGTTTTCAATTAGGCATCCTGATTCTGATAGTAGGAGCAGCAACCTTCGGGTATCAGTTGTTTGCGGCGATCAGCCACGCCCATTCTGAAGTCATAGGCTGGGTGAGCTGGACGATTCCGCTGTTCGCAGCGCTCCTGCTGGAAGTCACCTGTCGGGTTGTGTTCAGAATGGCACAACAGGAGAAGAGCTCTGCCATGATCGCGGAAGCCTATCATTACCGGGTCGATGCGATCACCAGTTTTGTGGCTGCTTTCGGACTGCTGGTTGCCAGCCAGATTCCCGTGTATGGCCATCTGATCGATCATATCACGGCGATGATTCTCTCTGTGATCATGGTCTATCTGGGTTGGGTGGCAGCCCGGGAAAACCTGCACGAACTGACAGATAAGGTGCCTCACCAGAAATATTTTGATCAGGTGAAAGCTTCGGCGATGAAGGTGGGGGGAGTGCTGGACGTAGAGAAGGTTCGTATTCAGACAGCGGGGCCTGATGCACATGTCAACATTGACATCGAGGTGAATCCCAATGAAACGGTCGATCAGGCCCATTTAACCGCGCAACAGGTCAGATATCAGATCCAGCTTGATTGGCCCACTGTGCGTGAAGTGGTGGTTCACGTCGAGCCTTATTACGAAGCAGACCACTGAGTTCGAAATACTGGACTGGACCCGTATTACTGTAGCGTCTCCAGGTCCATTTAGACCGAGCATATTAGATTAAGAGACGCTACAGTTAAATGTGCTGGGTTCTTAGAAACGGATAATGACATCGCCGCCCAGCAGGACCTGGTAATCCGACTGGAAGTTGCGATAAGGTCCTTGAATATTGAGCAGATTTGATCGGGTATCAGACCAGTCGAAACGCAGTTCGGGTCGAACCGTGACACAGGGGTGAGGACGCCAGTTGGCTCCCACGGTCAGTTCATAATAATTTCCACCGGCAGCCACGAATTCCGGTATCTGCAGAACACGAGAGAAATTCTGGTCACGGAAATATTCAAATCGGGCCCCCCAGGCAAATGTCTCTGTAACGTCGTAGTACAGGTATTGATTGAACGAATACCACTTTGCCGGGACGACCTGAAACTGATTATTGATGGTACCATTATCCTGAATGCCAAAATCACTCTGGAAAACATAGGTCAGGCAGTCAGAAAAGTTATGTGATAATACGAAGCTGACGAGGGTCCTGTTGGCCGTGTTGCTGACTCCATTGTCCTGGTCACCTGAAGTCAGGGTCAGGTTGATGCTGGTGTCTTTGTCACTGCTGTTCCAGCCGATGCCTGCCAGGAGTTCGGCATCATCGTTCGGGTCTTCCCAGGCATCCCAGCCACGGGCAACACCGGCGAGCAGCTGTAACTGTTCTGTGACCTGAAACGTGGTCAGAATCCCTGTGTGAGTGAATGGTTCTCCATACTGCATCGAATAGGAGTGAGAATAGAAGAAGTTATCTGGTGCCGTTACTTTTTCATATCCAATGGGGGTGTAGAAGTGACCGGCTTTGATGCTGACGCCATCCAGCCATGGCACATAGAGTTCTGCATAGAGCTGAGGCATTGCCAGACCGTACATGGCATATGTGCTGCTGCCACTGGTTCGGGGACCGTTTGCACTATTCCAGTGTGGTGATCCATCGGATTCGGTTTCCAGACCGAGTGCTGTGGTATAAAAATAGTCTGTACCGTAGAGCAGGTCAGCCCGAAAACCCCAGTCCAGTTCATCGCCACCATAATTTACCTGACGTTCCATGAACAGGTACAACTGATTCATCTGGTATTCATTGGAGCGGTCGTTAAAAGTGACCGGCAGATTGAAATTATTGGAAGGTTTCTGGAAGTTTCCCGTAAATCCCTGGTCGAGCCACCCACCAACTTGGACACGGTTCGATTTCATCGAGGGGTAAACCGGGGAATGGCTCATGAGGAACTGGTCCAGGAAATTACAGCACTGGCATTCCGGCAGGCACATTTCATTTACACAATTTGTAGTTCCAGGGTCTGTGACCTCGCAGCCTGGTGTTTCCGGCATGGAGAGCGCAACAGGCTGGTATAAGCTTTCTGCTTCGCTCTGGATCTCAACCACTGAGTCTGCAGTTTCGATCTGGTTTTGCTGACCAAATCCGGGTGCTGGCAGACTGATCGCCAGGGCAACTACAATCCATTGTGTGATTTTTTTTATTCGCATCTTATTCCAACTCGTGCGATAGTTTGGCGATAAAGCAATCTTAGTGATCATATGTGTTTTGCCTGGTTTTCCCTGAATTATCAGAAACCATCTGCTGGTAGTGAATGATTCAAGTCAATCGGACAAGTAGTTCTCTGGATCGGTCTGATCTTTATCTGAAATCAATCCAGATCTGTATTAAATGGATCCAGACTTCCCCTTTCTTTTTCGGCTCTCTCGGATGAACGGTCCGAACCTAATTATTTGTTAAGTACCTTCATCCCACTGATTTTGTGGCTTAAACCCTAATCTCACCTCTTTATTACCTATTTTACAACATGGCATGAGAGAAGTGTAAAAAAGTGTGCATATGTGCTATTTCGCAGGTTTGTACGATCGCAATCTGGAAGTTTTACCAGGTCAATAGAGTATGCTCAGAGTTGATTCCTGGTAAAGAAACCTGATCAGAAATGTTTCATAAGTTGAACACAGATGTTGACTTGAGGCAACATCCCTGACCAAGCCTGTTACTGAACAGAATGTGATTTTCTCTCCTGACCATTCTGACAGTCCTACAATCCTAACCAGCTTGTGTAAACGACGCATAATGCCATTTTATTAATTGCAATTAGTAGGATCATAGGCAAAGATATTCCATTAAGCGCATTATTATCCGCGATCTTTAGCCAAACTCTCGTATTCAAAAAAAGAAAATCCTTTTAATGAACGGGCTGTTGACTGTTAGGTTTAATGCGTGCAATCGTCAAAGTAAGTGTCTATTTTGACAGTAAAAATCCCTCACTGATCATTCCGGTTTTTAACTGACCAATACCAGAAACTGATACGAGTAAAAATTCTATGAAGAGCCTGAAAAGATTGTTTGGCCGTAAGTCTACTCGCAAAGTAACCCGTCGATTTCCATTTCGGATCTCTCGTCCGATTGGATATGCAAGCCATGTAGAGCGGCTTGAGGATCGAACATTGCTTGCCAGTAATATCCTGGCCTCTCTGGAAAGCTCGGTGAACCAGCCGAATGATACAACAGAACTGCTGCTGAATATCGGCCCGGGCAGTTCACCAACACTTGGCTTTGAAGTGCATGCAACCGCAGGCTCCGCTTTTAATCCGGCTGCGATTCAGATCATCAATACCAGTACGAATGCTGTGATTCCATTGAATCTGGCGGAAAATGATCATGCCGGCACCTCAAATTCGCTGACACTGGCCACACTGGCTCCGGGCGAATACTCGCTTCTGGTCCACGGCCAGACAGCCGCCACTGGTGGATTTATCGTTGATGTATTTTTGCCCGGCGATACCGATGGCAATGGGTCTGTAAATGATACGGAATATCAACATGCCCTGGCGGCATCCTATCAGCAGATGTTTGGTTACAATCATTACACGACACAGTTCCTGATTCAGCAGCTGGGCCTCAATCCGAACACCAACTTCTACTCCCAGGAACTGGATGGGGACATGGATGGGGACATCGATAACTACGACCTGCAGATGATGAACTCCAACCGTAATATCCCGCCGATTCATCTCGAACTGATTGGCGATCAGGACGCACCAGCTGTAGTAGCAGGCCTGCAGGTTGATTCAGGGATTTCCAGCTCGGACGGTATAACGAACGACCTTACGATTGTTGGTACGGTTACGGATGAAAGCCTGATTACGCAGTTCAAAGTCTCCCTGGATGGAGGCAGCTTTGTAAGTATCTTTGGTCAACTTTCCGGTGGTGCCAGTGGTGGATCTTTCACGCTGACCCGTGGCTGGCTGGAAACGAACCTGAACGGAGGCGGTTCTCTGGAAGGTGGTACGCACACGCTGCGCTTCATGACTGTGGATGAACATGATAATGTCAGTGCTGCTGGTGCATTTAACGTCAACTTTGAACTGGATACGATTGCACCTGCTACAGCGTCAGTCATTCCTGGTCAAAATCTGGCTGAAGATTTCACTACCGTCAATCTGGGAGCACTCTCGACCTACTTCAACCAGAATGGTGGTACCCCCCTTAGCTTCCATGTGGATTCAATCAGTGATGCCATTGTGAATGTTGATTTCTCAACTGGCGACCTGATTCTGAATTCTGTGCTGAATGCAAACGGTTCCACCGATATTGTCATTCAGGCTATTGATTTAGCCGGTAATGCCGTGCTTTCTAATACATTCACTGTGGCGGTCAACGCAGTGAACGATCCTCCCGTTGCTGTGCATGGTGACGTGAATGCATTCGAAGATATCCTGAATAGTTTTCCTGCACCGGGTGTACTTGATTTTGTCACCGATGTGGAGAACGACACACTGACCGTGACAGAGGTCAATGGTTCCGCAGGGAATGTGGCGATCCCGGTTACCATCGGAGCCGGTGGAGAACTGAATGTCGCCGCTGATGGTAGTTTCACATTTGATCCCAAAGGATCCTATGAATATCTGGCGGCTGGTGAAACAGATACCGAAACCTTTACCTACACCGTGAGTGATGGTAACGGTGGAACTGATACCGCAACAGTGACGATCACCATTCAAGGAGCCAACGATGCACCGGTTGTGTCAGCGGCCGTAACAACGACGGTTTCGGAAGACGATGCAAACTTCAACCTGGATCTGCTGACGAGTGCCAGCGATGTGGACAACGGTGCCGTTCTGGATGTGGACAGTCTGGTAAATACATTGGGAGATGACGGCGGTATTTCTGTGAACGCCAACGGGACCTCCCTGGATGTAGACCTGAGCTACTATCAGTATCTGTCTGGCAGTGATACCGAAGTAATCACTTACACTTATAATGTGATCGATGGTTTAGGCGGCTCTGTGGCTCAGACGGTAACGATCACGATCAACGGTCAGAACGACGACCCGACGGTCAGTGATCCCGTGGCAACGACTGTGTCCGAAGATGATGCGAACTTCAACCTGGATCTGCTGACGAATGCCAGCGACGTGGATAACGGCGCCAGCCTTGATGTGTCTAATATCACTTACCAGTCCGGCGATGACAGTGGTGTGACCGTGAACGCGAACGGGACCTCTCTGGATGTGGATCTGAGCTTCTACCAGGACCTGGACGCCGGTGATACCGAAGTAATCACTTACACTTACAATGTGATCGACGGTTTA
>TARA_R110000850_G_scaffold2980_3_pt1 | contig 17025 bp, 15 predicted proteins | sample TARA_R110000850 | Tara Oceans TARA_R110000850 (sample SAMEA4397586) | marine metagenome | biome: Polar Biome; feature: [SRF] surface water layer (ENVO:00010504); material: water (ENVO:00002006), including particulate matter (ENVO:01000060) such as... | depth 5 m | reverse complement strand
TAGCCGCCGGACTTGCCCGGATCGCTGGCTAACGTTATCCTCACGCCGCCTCCTCGACGAGGGCGGCAATCTTCTTTTCGACGTCAGCCCGGACGAAATTTCGCCCGAGCTTTGCAAATTTCAACTTGGACGCCCAGCGAGTGAAAGTGCGTTCGCCACACTGAAGGAGATTCATAGTCTCCTGCCGTGTTATTAGAAGGGAATCTTTTCGGGATCGTGTCTTTGTCATTCGGATGGTGTTTCCGAAGACAGACTAAACAAAAGTTATTCACACATTCTGCGCGATTTCTTCCTAGAATGCATATTGTGCGAAGCTGATGTGTTTACTTTTGTCCAGCCTGTCCTCGATGGGTTAAATTGGCTTACGATGGATGAGACTGGACTTGTTTGTCCGATGTTCAAACTTTTTCGGTCAAATAATATATCATAAGAGTCCAACTACTACTAAGCCTTAACTTGGGCTAATTACCTTATCCAACTTCATTGAATTTTCCTCTTGTTTTGCCTAGCCCTCAACCTTTTGTAATATTCAGAGTCCCCTCGCCGTTTCGCTTTCCCTCGGCCTGCGGCCCCTCCCAAAGCCCCTAGACGAGTGGCTGCCTGCTTGATTAGATCAACTCGCCAGATCACTTTATATTCTAGTAGCTTTCCGCTGGAGGTATAAGTTTTCCCGTACCACGTGCTGGCATCGAGTCGCTCAGCCTCATCGAATCGCATCAGAGCCGACTCCTGCCAGTGTCGCTTAACTGCCTCCGAAAATTTCACTCTGAGCAGTAGTTCGTGCTTTGCGAAGGTCGTTCTCGTTTCGCCGTCAAAGGAAATGATCACTTTCCAGTCGTTGGCGTTTTCTCGTTTTTTGGTAGTCATATAGGGTAAATATCGCTTGCGTCAAATACTAGCCAAAAGTTGCCACTACACAAGCCTTTAAAGCCGTTTAAAGCCAAAGCAGGACACAAGCCACGCAAGCGAAATAGCTTTCCGGGCATAAGTAAGCGCCGAATTTAGTGCCTAATTATGGGCATGTTTAGCCGAGGTAATCCGCTCGGCGGGATTGGGCAATGCTGCCTATTTGGCCGGCATAAACCGATTCCCTCGAAGTTTATCGAACTCCGGCATGACGGTTTGCAACGGTTGAGCCGTGATACGCCCCTGCTTTGTTCTTACCTTGGGATCGGAAGTAAGCTCGCCTACGTCGGCGAACTCTTCGAGAAATCCTATCTTATGGCCTTCAATGGTATACGGGTAAGAATAATGGAAGTCGGTCTTTTTGGGAGTTTGGTTGACGGGTACTTCCAGCAAGGCTACGACCTTGCCGAAATCCGCTCCGACGAGTTCAGGGTCGGCGATGTCCCTCGCGATGCTCGGGACGTCCAGTTCCAGCTTCGCAGCTTCCGTTGCCGTTAAGGGCAAAGTCTTCCCTTCGGCCTTCTCGCGAACTTTCGCCATGAGGTTGAAATTGATTTTCTTGGCCTTCACGGCCTTCTCGAAGTCGGCGAAGTTCTTAATAGCCTCGACGACCTTGCGAGACTCTGCCGGCAAAGGCTTCTTGGTCTTGGCCTGCTTGATGCGTTTGACGATTTCTCGAATCTGCCTGTTCGCCATGCCCTCGGTAATCGTTCCCGATTCTATGGCGGCTCGTAACGCATTGGTATATGCCAGTTGCCCGTATGCCGAATGAAGATGATTGAGATCGCTAAGAATCGTAATGCCGACGATGACACTATCCTCGCCGCCTGCCACGTCTTTGACTCTCTTTATAAAATTATCTGCGGTTTGCTTCCCTTTGAACGCCCATCCGCCGCCGTTGAAGATTTGCATGAATCCTCGACCGCCTTGGGCATCGATGGTCAATTCCTTCTTCTTACCCTTCGGGCCGGTAAGCATTCTGCCGATGCCCAGCCTGTCCGAGGCCAAGGCGAACATCTTGCGGTCTGCGTAGTCCTCCAGCCTTACCTTGTCATTGGCAGGCATGAAGAGCCGCAAGGACTCCTCGTTTAGGCGGACCACGTCCCCTTCCCTTACCGTATTCGGCGACACGCTCTCCGGCGTTGCGGCCGGCATAAAGAGCTTGTCGCCTGAAGTCGTTTCCGGACTCCATCCCCACTCATGCAGGCTGTTTGCTTCCGTAAAAACTTCGGAAGCTTTTACCTTTTTTGATAAGATTTTATAGCCATCTCCGCCGGCGTTGCCCGATTTCCCGTGTAGTTCGGCGTATTCCCGAATCAAACTGACCCAGTCGCCGGGGCGAATGTCGTTAGCATATTCCGGTACGGCTCTAAAAATAGTCACTTCGCCTTCGGGATTGCCCCGCATTCGATGGATTATAGCTATGCTTTTAGCATCCATCGCCCGGTCATTCGACCCATAGTATCGAGCGCCTTGAGGCGAATATATGTCTTCCGGGTACATCCCCGTAACATCGTGGAGAGGAGCGCCGTAGTCCTTCCCCGGCGCTTTATGAAATCCGCGATAATCCTCGCCGGCTTTCGGCGTAGGCATGAAAAGCCTCTGATGCTCGATCTCTTTTGCCTGCTCGACTCCAAGCTCTTTTCGCAACTCCTTGGCCGGCATAAACAGCTTGTCCCGCCCATCCGCATTCTTAGCTCGGACCGTCCCCGAGCTGGAAAAGCCGTCCTGCTCGTCCGCCATCGCTTTGGCTTTGGCGATTTCCGACTTCGATTTGTCCACGTTGATCAATCGACCGAATCCTTCGCCAGGTATGTCGCCGGGGAGTTCGGGGAATGGCAGGGGGATTGTGTCGTCGGGTTGGTTGGGTTTTCGGCGGGGCATGAATGCCTTGTTGATCAAATTATAATCGACGTACCTCTCGCCGGAAAGCTGAGTGATTTTCCCGATACGCTCTATTCGCCTTGAGCGATAGACGTCGCGGGGCTGCTTCTTGCCGAGGCCGGCTCGCCACGGGTTTGCATCCACTTGGGCTTTCGTGCCGCTCCCGAATGCGGAATTTATGAAGTCGGCCTTGGCCTTGGCTATCGCTTGGTCAGCATCCAGACCGGTCCGACCGGGTTCGCCGGCGGCATGATTCCGATGGTAGGCGTCGACGTCGTTCAAAAGCATAGTCTTGGCGGTGTTCAAGTCCGCCCCGTAGAGCCGAGTAAGTTCCCTCTGTTGCTGGCGAGTCAACTGGTCGACGTTCTTTATGAGCTGATCGACTGAGACTGTCCGGATGAGGACGTTGCCCTGCTGCGTTATTTCTATCCCGTAGGGAACTTCGACCAGATTCTCGACCTTGGCGTTTATGTATCGCCTGCCGCCTTGATGCGCGGCCTTGAAGTATGAAATGAGAAATTCGTTTCCGCCTCGATTCTTGATATTGTTGTTGGCCTCTCGGAGCATGGCTATTTGCTCCTTGTTCCAGTTGCCCGACTTTTCGACGGCATCCAAAACGCTATCGTCCAAGTATCGCCCGACAAATTTTACTTTCCCCGTCTTTTCATTTACTTCCGGCTTCACGTGGCCTTCAGGTAGGCCGGTATCGGCCTCTTGCCTTTCGATGGCATCCTTGAGCGATTGAGCGAAAGAACGATTGTACTTCCCCTTTTCTCGGGAAGTCATGGCCAGATTCGGGATGACGTTGCCGTCTTTGTCGATTTGCAGGAAAGTTCCGGCTCGGATTAGATCGACAAGTTCAGGATGCTTGGAAAGTTCGGCTCCGGTAACGTCGACGACGACGTCCTTTGGCGAAATGACGTTGCCGTCTCCATCGACTGACGCCGTTTTCTTTTTCATCTGCTCCGGCGAAAGCCCCTCGGTCCGGCGATTGTACTTGCGGACCAGTTCGGTAATTTGCGGGTATCGCTTCAGCTTGGAAAAGAGAGCGTTGTCGGTAATTAGCCTACCGTCCGGTCGGAAAGTACCTCCGAACATGGCTAAAGCTTTCCGCAAGAACGGCACGTTGCTGGCTAGTTGAGTTTCCAGCAAGCCTTCCATGACTTTTCCGATGGCTCCGCGATGCAGATCGCGATAACGCCTGCGGTCGTTGGCGAAGAAATCCGTCCCATGCTCGGCCACGATTTCGCTTACAACCAGCTCGTCGGTCATAATCAAGTCGAGCTGCTCCTCGGTCAGGTTGGAAAATTCATCCGTATCCTTCAGCTTTTCCTTATATTCCTTCCGGGCCGTCTCGAACTCTTCCGACAACTTGTAGCGTCGAGCGCCTTCTTCCCCGACCATTATAGGATCGCCGACGTTCAAGTCGGGATACTTGCTTTTCGTTTCCGGAGTCACTTTTTCCACGAATATGCCGGGCTTGCCTAGTATCGGATTCCCGATGAGTAGCTCGTTGAAAGCCAGCTTGCCGCCCGTCTGCTCCAGATAGTGGGTAAACTCATGCGAGATCAGGGCTTCCGCCGCCCTTGGCGAATCCACGTTGATTTCCATCGCGTTCGTCAGGCGATTCAGATGCCCGCCCCCTGCCGTCTTTCCTTTCGACACAAACTCCACGGCGAGCGCCGGGTTTGTCACGATCTTATGGGCGACTGCAATTTGCAAATCTCGGTTGAGCTTATTGAAATTTTCTTTCTGGCCTTCGCCTAAGTAGTTATCGACGTAATACTTATAGTCGCCATATCGGGCGGTCCAATGTTGGGCCGGACTATCGAAACGAGCGATTGAGCCGAAGGTCGAACCGGCAGTCCCGAGGATTGCCCCTACCCCCAGCGAGCCGTAAAAGGCTTCCGGGTTTTCCATGCCGCCGCTGGCCGCTAGTCCGAACGCGCCGGTAACTGCCGCGCCATGCGCTCCGCCCCTTGCAGCCCTGCCGGCAGTTTCCGCATACCTGCCGAGGCCGGAGCGATCCATAAAAGTCGCTATTCCAGAGGATGCCGGCCCGAGCTTCCCTTGCGGCAAAAACATTCTTTGGGCAATCTTACCCTCCCCTGCCCCAGTCACTTGGCGGGCTACGGATGCGACAGGCACTAAAACGTCCCGGTCGATAATTTGATCGACTAGCTTTTCCGAACCTTTAGCCGCCAGCGCGCCGAAATAGGGAAGCGTTTCCTTCGTGTTTGCCAATTGCCTGCCGGCAATCGAAAGATCGCGGCCAAATCGTTTGAGGAATGCAGGGCCGAGGAGAGCGGAAGCCGCTCCGGCGAGCTTGCCAAGTTCATTATCCGTATATTGATCCGTAAGGCTATAGCCTCCATACCCTACCCCTCCGACCATACCGCTTTTTACTAAAAGAGAAGCTTGCTGCTCGGTAATCTCGATGCCAGCCTTTTCTCCGAGCTTCATCATTACGTTAATGGCAGTTTCTTGCGGAAGCATTTTTAGAAAAGCACCGGCGTTCCCCAACGTCTCAAAAAACTTCCCGGCGACAACCGGAGCGGATGCCGCCGCGATGCCCGTAATGTTTCGCCCGGCGGAGATCGGAACGTCGGTCAAGGCATCGTCAAGCAAGCCTCTCATGGCGCTCCCCTCGGGGAGACTGTCCTTCATGGCGTTTAGGGCGATTGTTCGCTTTTGGGCGAGCGGGGCAAGCTTTGCCGAATTGGCGGCTATTTTTGTGTTTAGTTCTGCCAAGGCGGCCTTCTGGCGAGCGCCTACAACAGTCATTTCGGCAGTATTTCCCGCTAGAAAAAATTTGGAGGTCGGCAGCATCTTAGCTTGCAGGTTCAGCATGTCCTGCGTCTCCTTCAAAAGCACTCGCTCGGCTCCGGTAAGAGCTGCCTTGCCTCCACCTGTCGCCCCTCGAAATGCGAGGCCGATTGGCAAATAGTTCAATGGGTCCGCGATCATAGCTCCGCCCATTGCGGCCTGCATGTCGGGCTTTACAGTCCCCTCGCGAATCCACTTCTTTTCCTCGTCCGTCATTCCGGCGGTCCATGCGTCTCCAGATATGCCGAAGATTCCATCCGCCAAGACTTCGGCGGCCAATCCTTGCCGCTGGTTTTCTAGGTCGGCGGTCTTTTGCCAATATTTCCATGCGGAATAAAGGTCGAGGTCCGAGCCTTCGTCCTCGGCCATCTTATAGACGCCCCGCTTTATTCCCGCCCCCAGAGCTTCGTAATTTTCGCGAAGGCTTCCGAGAGTCTGCAAGGTAGTGGCCTTTGCCTCGGCTTTAGCCCTTCGATTGAACTCGTACTTGTCGTCGGTAAAATTCTGCATTAGCCGAATCGGCAGAGTGCCGAGCCATGAACCGACGTCGGACAATATTGCCCCCCCAGCTTCCAATGCAATGTCCGTGACGTCTCCGACTCCCTCGACGTCCGAGTCGAACGCCCCGGCTTGGTAGTAGGACTTGAACTCGTTGAAGTCCCGAGTCATTTCAAACATCGACGGCTCGCGGACCTCCGGCATGACGAACTGCATGTTTTCTTGCAAAACAGGGGCCACAAGAGGCGGCTCCCCGACACTATCGGCAGGAATGACGAACTGCAGGTTTTCCGACGAAACAGGAGCTACGCCCGGCAACGGTTTAGTCGCCACTTAATTGCCTCCGCCGAGTGTTACTTGGACAACTGTTCCATCCGGGCGTCGATAAATGCGGAATCCGGAGGCTTGAATTGCAGCCTCCGACCTGCTATCTGCGGGCGTGGCAGATACAGTACCGCCAGCCCCGTCTGGTATTTGTATTTGTCCGGCATTAGCAGAACCGCCCCGTCCGCTGGGAATTGCCGAGACTAACTCCGACAGGTCGTTTTCCAGCATCCAATCTTCAATCTTGTTTTGTTGCTCGGATAAAGGAATTCTCGAACGGCGAAGCTCTTGGATATATTTAATTTTCTGCTTATTCCTTTCGGCAACGCCGACAATATATTTCAGTAAGGATTTGTTCGCGGCGGTAGACATCCCGAGGTTTGGCGAAATCTCCTTGAAAATGTCCATCTCCTTTTCTGAAATAGAGCCTTTCGTCTTTTGGATATTTAGGAAAAGAAACTCCCCGACCTGCGCCCGAAACTCCTCCAAGTCTGCCGCATCGTCCGTTATGGACTTGGGTATTGGAAGGCCCAAACTGTTTAAAGTAGTTACGAAGTTCGTTTTAAAATCGGCAAATGTCCCTCCAGTTGGGACGCCCGATTCCAAAAGCCTTAAAGCCCGACTTGCGGGGCGTATGACCGCTGCCTCACTTATCGCCAAATCACGCTGTTCTTGCAAAAACTCGTATGCGCCTTTTGACTCAAGTTCATCCCGAACAACCTCTTTATGCTGCTCCGGCGTGAGTACCCGAGGCCGTTGGCCCGAAACGTCCCCTACGATTTTAACGGGATTGCCGGCTCCATCAATCAATACGGCCTTTTCCTTTCCATCGATCATTAAATTCCTAATAGTGCCTCCGGACTTCGGCGTATCCCGGCGAACGAACTCTTCGAGGGCGAGCCTTGATACGGCTGGGTCCGACCCTTTGAAACTTTTTAAGAATTGATCCTTATTAGCGTCCGATAGAGGAGCCGCGAGCTTTGCCTGTTCAGCTAATGCGGCTTGATACTCTGCTTGCTGAGTTGGATCAAATCTCATGGGAATCCCGCTTTCCCCGTATTTAGGGGCTTTGGCTGCAATATTCGCGTCAGATGCGGCCATTTGTTCGGGAGTGCCTATCGGCCCAGTATATCGATCAATAAAATTTGCCGGGGCTTCCCTTTCTTGCTGCGCCGCTTGTGCCGTCTGGGCGAATTTCATGACGTTCAACGTCTCTGGATGCTTCCCGATGCTATCTGATATGACGCGAAGCTCGTCCTCGTTGTCCGCGCCAACGGATTCAGGGTTGTCTTTAAACTGGTTGAAAACCGTGTCCCCGATGGCTTTCTCCTTCTTTTTCTTTTCCTTGTTCGCTCGAAACTTTTCCAGCGTATCGCCCACCGTCTGGCCAATCGACTCGAACGCCGCGCCCCAGTTTCTACCGGGAGCCGTGGCGGCCTGCATGTCCATGCGGGCAATCTGCGGCGCTGGCCCTCTTCCGTAAAATGGTGTTCTTGCCATAGTTTTATTCTCCTTATGCTGGAGGTTTACTTAGCCAGCCGCCAAACGCCGTGCCGGCCCCTCCGAGCAAAGCGCCGGACATTGCCGACTGATTAGATGCCGTGGCCGTCCTAGCGTCCATGTCGCCCTGCCAGTTCTGCGTGGCCAAGGCTCCGGCGTAGGCGGATTCCGGATTAAAGATTGCGGGCGAGGAATCTAATCCGAATCCCGCCGTGCCGAATTGGTTTGCGACGTTTGCCCCGGTGTTTAGTCGGCGGCCCGACATTGCGAGCAGAGGATCGCCGTACCCCATGCCGAAGGCGGCGGAAGCGTTTTGCATTCCGGCGGAAAGCTCTTTCATCCTTTGAGACTTCACTTGCCTGTCGCCTCCGAGCTTTGCCTTCATCCGGCCGTAGTCGGAAACGTTTTGCCCGACCATTCCTCTCTGGGATGCCATCGCAAGTGCCTGCTGGTCCACGTCGCGAGTTTCCTCGGCGGTCATGCCGCCGCCGGCTGCGTAGTCCCTTTGAAGGTCGGATAAAAGATCGCCCGCGCCGGTCATTACGTCCTGCCGAAGGCTTTCGGCTAACGGATCGGCGGCTCGTTGGGCCTGAACCAGTTGCGGGCCTAGCTCGCGAAGCATGTCGATGTCGCCCTGAACGCCTGCCCGCTCTTGGCGGACTAGGCTTGGGGCGATGTAGTCCTCGTAAGCTTCGAGCAGTCCTATGCCTCCGGGGATGCCGAGCAGCCCCAGTTGGATGCGCTTTTCTAGGTCGGCGTATTTGGGGCGAGTCTCTTCTTCTGCCGCTAAAAGGTCGGGGGCCAATTTTATCTGCGTGGACAAAGTGTCTCCCATTTCCTTGCCCAAATCGCGGGCGGGCGGCGCTTCCACGTCTCCCTTTTTGTAGCTGGGAATGCCCCCGGCGGCGGGCTTCCCCTGCCCTCCTGCGGCCCGTAGGCCAGCCTCTTCGAGCGGGTTGACGTAGGCGAGGCGTTCGCCCGGAGGGGCGGCCTCGTTTAAAGTGTTGGCGGCGTTTCTAAATGGATCGTTCATCATGCTAATTTCCCGTACATATTTTCCCATCGATAAGTTCTTAATTTCGTTTCGCCGTTGGGCGTGACTCGCCGGAACATGACGAACGGCAGAGGCTCGACGGCATCCATCATGGCCTTGAGTCCGCCTTGGCCTGCGGCCCACCGGACGTACCAAGTGTCAGGCTTTTCTGCGAACCATTGGCCGCTCGGGTCGACCGTCTTGTCGATCGGCTTCAACATCATAAAAAGCTTGGGCGAGGATACGACTAAGCCGCCGACCAGATAATTGTTTAGCTCGGCGAAGAATTTCTTTTTGTCCTCGTAAAGCAAAGCTATCTGCTCGAAGGGCGCGTAGCCCTTCAGCTTGGTCAGCAGGTCTGTTTTTATGTGGCCCATTTTAAGCTTGCGAGACAGTTATGAAATTCGATTGAAAGTCCGCTTGGCGCGCGCTGGATAGTTCCTCGATTCTCCATGTGAACGTTGCGGCTACGTTGTTGCTGGTGTTTTGCGTCAGTCGCAGCGTAGGCGTTTCCGTAGCAGTGCTGACCGTGTCAATCACTCCGAACCCGTTAAAGGCAAAGGCCGGGGTGGACATCGTAATTCCGTTGATTATGGATAGATTCGTATTGGAAGGAGTTCCGACCGAACCTTGCGCTACATATCCGCCCTTTCTTCCTACAGTCAGCAACACGCTTCCCGCCGCCATCGACTGCTCGTTATTCGCTAACACTACGTAGTCCAAGCGAAACATCGCCCCGCACTCGCGATTGGGAATACTAAACGACAGGACGTCTGTAGCGGAATTGTCCGCTATGCTGGTTTTCATACCGGCGAAAACGTTGCCTTGAGCGCCTTTCGCCAGCGCTGCGGGATTCGTACCCGACGTGCAAAACTGACTAAGACGCTGGCCGTTCGCTACGTGATTCTCGAAGTTGTAGGTCGACGTGGCTTTAGTGGCATCGCCGTTGACCATAGTCCACCCCCAGTTACTAAGCTCGCCATCCACTCGAACCGCATAGTCCGTAATGTTCGTGGCGGATTCGTTGACGTCGATTTTCTTGCCGCTGACGTCAGTGCCTACGCTATCCCAATGCCCGTAAGTCGATATTCTAATGTCGTCGATAGTAGACGCTGAGTTCGCCAGAACTACGGCGTTTCCACCAGACCCATCGTCGTAATAGCCGACCTTGATCGGGTAGTTTTGGATTTGCTCCCACCATCCGTCTATAAAATTTATTTCTTTCGTCGAACCGGACGCCGCGCCTATGACCACGGCGTATTCCATTTCACGGTCGTTCGTGGGGGCTTGGCCCTCGAACCACGGGTCGAGGTAGGTATGTCCGCTGGATTCTTGGAGGACGCCGTACGTGCAGTCGTTTACCTTTAGCTTCGTGTGGAGCGCCGCTTGCACGCCGTATATGGCAGAAGCGTCGAATTTAGCGCCGACGTGGCATCGAGCTATCTTACAGTTCTGATCGTGCCAACTCCACGTGTTCGTCGCGTGTAGGCCCGTCCGAAATTCGGTAATGTGAACGTTGTCGAGGATGACGTCCCGGCCTTTGTTTATATATAGCCCAGTCGTGTTGGTCGATGGACTAGCCCCCGCTTGCAGGGATGGGCCGCGAAGTTCCAAGTCTTGGATGTAAAGGCCCATGTATTCCTCTGCGCTAATCGAAGGGAAGCTTAGTCCTTTGCCGATCCCACTTAGCCCGGAAAAATCAAGGCAGGAAACTCCGGTAGTTAAAAGCTCGCCGGCCCTTCCGCCCACTTGGCCGAATATCTTAAAGTGCTTTGCCCCAGTGAAATCAACGGATATCGCATTACATGCGAAAACCCCGGTCGGGACATACACTGCCCGACCCACTGACAGGGCTTCGGCGATTGCGGCGTCGATGGCGGTAGTGTTGTCTGCGGCGGATGCGGAAGTGGAAGCCCCGTGATCCAGAATATTTATGGCTTCCGCAAAACCAATTCGCCTGACGCCGCCTGCCGTGCTGCCATCGTGCAGAGCCAGCACATTCTTGTCCGTATCGTAGGAAATTTGACCGGGACTGCCGGTCAAGGCATCATTTTCAGAGGTCGTCCCCGTTTGGATTACCTTCGTGGCGTTTAACTTGGCCGCCGTAACGAGTTCGCCGCTGACGAATGTCTGAGTGTTGGATGTTGAAAGTGCCATGACTATTCGTATTTAGTAGTTAAATTATTAGAGCTATCGGTCAGTTCGGCCCGCATCCCTCGGAGCTGCATTATGCCGGAGCCGGTAAACCGGTACTGAAGGGACTGCCCTCTTTTCCGCAGGCTGAATCGAGTGAGAAAGTTTTCGTCGGCAGTCGAGGGAATGCTCGGCACGAAGGACGACGTAGAGTCGGGATCGCGGGCGTAAAGCGACACGGTCAGGCTGACGCCGGACTCTGACGTTTCCCCGGCAAAGCTGCCCCTACGGAAGCTTTCGACGTCTAGATTGTTGCCGCCGTAGTGCCGAGTGTCGAGCGTCCATGCGATTTTTGCCGCCCCGTCCAAAGCCCCCTGTTCCAGAAGGATCAGCTTGCCGCCATCAGTCGCGGCGTAGAGGCGCTCCTTCGTGTCGTCCGAACGGCGAACAAAGTCCTTGATTAGAAAGTCGTACTCGTCGCGAGACTCCCATGCCTCGATTTCCGAATTGAATACGTATATCTTCGTGCCAGTTCCGTTTTTGAAGGCCAGATAGTAGCGATTATTGAAGTACACGCTCCGAGCGGATGTCCGGGCTTCCACCATGTCCTCGGCTAGAATCTGATTGTTGATTGGCTTGGAAAGTGGCTCGGACCGAAGGTCGAACTGCGTAAGAACGCCTCGCGTGTTACTGGCGTCCACTCCAACGTCGAAGGCGTAAACGCCCTTATCCGAAAGAAAGAATATGGCCGAACCGATGTTCTGAATCGTATGCCGCGAGACGCAGCCGATGTTTCCGCTTACCTGAGTCATGGCGGCATTCGGCAGAAGCTCCAAATCCGAGATAGCCCAAGTGGATCGCTTTTTAAAGACGATGGCGGCATTCTCGGGGACGGGAGCCATTCCGACCACGTCGTCGCCGTCTCCCTTTCCGAAGGTAAATTTGTTCAGGACGTCGAAGTTCGACGGGTTGGCTAGGTCGGAAAATGCTATCTGGTCCTTGTCCGACTGGACGGCCAGCCTGTCGCCTACGACTATTCCGTAGTCAGTTTCGGGAATGCCGAGGCTAATCTGGAAGTCGTTGGCCGGGTCGCCGTCCCAAGTCTGGGCAGGGCCGCCAAGATAGAAAGACAAAGAAACTGGAAGGATTTCCCCAAGACCCTTGAAAACGATTTCCTTGTTCGCGAATTGTACGCCCTCGTTGGAGTCGGGAAAAGCCCCGAGGCTCGAAGCTAGGCTGATGGTAGTAATGGAAGTCCCGTCCCATAGCTCCATTGAATTGGCTTTGAAAAGCGCGGCGTTGTTGGTGACGTTCGAGCCTATGCCGCCGAAGTAATTCGCCGAGTAAGTCGTCGCCCCGAGGGACACTTTCTGGACGTAGCCGTTGCGGGTTGTCGCCGTGCCGTCATCCATCCGCATGTTCTTGGCATCAGCTACGAATCCGGTGGGAAGCAGGGCCGAGTCCTCGCGGGACATAATGCCGCGAACGAGGGCATCGCCCACTTCACGCATGGGAGAATCCAGCTTTCCTATTTGGCGAAATTTTCTCATTTTACCATGTCGCGATTGCCACTCGCTTCCACGTGTTAGTCGCCGTGCAAACGAAAATATAGTCGGCGTCCCACGCGATATTGCCGACTGTGCCGGTGGCCGAAGCCGAGGCCGGTGTGGCCGTGGGGATAACTATCGTAGCCCCGCTGACCGAGCCGCCGGTGATCGCCACGCTATTCGCGGCCTGCGTGGCGATTGTTCCGAGGCCCAGATTCGTTATGGCAGTCGGCGCTGCCGCTAGGTCGGAAAGGTTGTTCGCGGCTTGCAGTGCCGTGTCGGCTTTTGCCCCTTGCGCCGTGGTGGCGAAGTCGGTAGTCGCGGAAGTTGCCGCCGTACCGAGTCCGAGGTTCGTCCGGGCGGTCGATGCCGCCGCGAGGTCGGAAAGATTGCTCGCTTTTTGGAGCGAGTCGTCGGCTTTTGTTCCTTGGGCCGCAGTTGCAAAGTCGCCGACTGCCGACTTCGATGCAGTCCCTAGCCCGAGGGCGGTAATTTCGGCGTCGGTAATGTCCGTTGCCTGTGCATCGACTTCCGTCTGATTGTAAAGGTCGGGGAGTCTTGACGCTTTGACGCTTCCGGTTCCGGCGGCATCCTGACCGATGGCAACGGGTTGGCCGCCGTCCGTTTTAACGAACACTCGACCTTTCCGAATCAATGTGGTGGAAGTGCTCACTTTTTTAGAATCTGGAAAATACGAATACACATGAATACTGCCGTGCAGCAGGCGGCGATAAGGCTCGCCAGATGGCTCCACTGAGCTAGGCCAGTGGCAGTTATGAGGCCGCCTATGCCGCCCCAAATCGAACGGTCGGCTAAAAGCTCCACGTTTTGACGGCTTCGATGTTCGAGCATCCGCTGAATAGTTCGATGATGGCTATGGCAACTATGACTAGAGCGAAGCCAGTTAGAATTTTGCCCCTTTTGGAAAGGCCGTTAAAGATTTTAATCAGTTTTTGCATTCTTTGTTTCCTCACAAATTTCGTTAAGTTTCTTCGTGTTCGACCGGGTAATGAAAAGAGGTATGGACAGGACTCCGAGGATGCAGAGAGCCGCAACTTTCAGAGCCGTCCAGATCGTGTCCGTAGCCTTTTCGATGGTACTCTGCTGGCCCTTCATTTGGGCCGCGACTATGCCTTGGACGTCGCCGGTTGTGATAGCTGTCACGAGTTGCTTATTCTCGTCTTTGAGCGTGTAAACCTCCCCCATCGCATAGCCAATTCCGCTGCCCAAAGCAGCCCCTCCCGGCCCCGCAATACTGCCCACAGCCGCTCCCGATACAACCGCCGCTGGCGTGACGAACGATTTCATGGAGCATCCTGTGAGTGTGGCGACAGTCATTATGGCGAGTAGCCTCATTCGGGGGGCATGGGAGGATTCCACGCCGACGTCGCGAGTATCGCTAGAATCTGCGAATGCGTGTAAGTTTCCTTCCCGTACAGAAAGTGAGGTTTAGCCCCTACGTATTTTACGAAAGTTTGAGTTCCGGCTACGTTGTAGCGGAGAGTTGCCGCAGAAGTTTCCAGCACTTCCGAAAATACGATGTCAGGTACTTCGTCTGCATCTAAAATTACGTACGTTCTCATGTCGGTACTGTTGTTGAAAAGGTTGGAGCAGACACTATACTTCCGTCATTTGTGCCGGGGTTAGCCGCATTTTCTATATTGGTAATTACGTTTCCATCCGCTACCCCGCCAGTCCCTGTGTCCGCAGCGTCATCGCCAAACCTGTACCAATGGGTCAAATTGCTTGATTGATCGTAATCCCCTGAGTTTACAGCAAGGTTCATAGGCGCTCCCGAGTGGTAAACTTCCCCTACGTTACCTGCGTTAAGTGTGGTTGCGTCCCAAATGGCTACTTCGTCTATTAAACCGAGATACTTGTAAGCATACGCAGGGTAGATTCCGATGCTGAAATCATTCCCAGCCGTAGCTGGTATCGCACTAGCTGAAACTGTACCGGCTGACGAACCGTTAATGTATAAAATGGTGTTAGCTGATGAATCGTAAGTGACAATGGCGTTTATCCATTCATCTTCGCCGGGGAGCGTTACGCTTAAAGTTCCCGTCATTCCCGCATGGACATAAAATTTACTACCAGTCCAAGGATACATCCCAATGCCAGTTCCTCCAGTTCCACCTAATAGCATATCAGTCGCAGAGGCGGGGCGCTTGAACCACAAGCTAATGGTAAAGTTGTTAGCGCTGTTTAAATTTGTTACATTTCCAATGCTGATATAATCGTCAGTCCCGTCAAAGCTGCCGCTGAATTCGTTAGCATAAGCCGGAGCGCCACCACCTCCCGCCGCGCCGCTACTAGTCGCGGAAGTGCCGCCGCCTAGGCCCGTGCCTAAAGATATGCCTGCGAGCGGCATTAGGATTTGTAGGCGATTACGCTTCCGGAAGTGAGGGTAATCGAAGAATAACGGCCATATATTACCGTGCCGGCTGCGAAGCTCGTTGCGTCCGCTATGAAATTCGTTTCATTTTCCATGTTGCCGGTCAGGTCTGCGAAAACAGTTGCCGCTGTACATTGGAGTGCGAAGAAATCCCCGGCATGAGCCGCCGTGTCTTTTATGTAAAGCGATCCGCCGCCGCCGCTAAGATTATATACTGATACTTGTCCCATGAGTTATACCGTGGTTTGTGAGATTAAAACTGTTGGCCAGACGGCCGGATAGGAATTGATGACGATTCTATTTTGTTGCTGGAGGCGTTCGACCCGGTCGATTTCCTGAAGCAGATATTCCTCCGCCTTATTCTCCTCTAGATTGCTTTTTTCATTTTGGGCTTCAGCCCGATAATGGTCGGCGATTGCGGCAGAGAGTAGATGCCTTTCGAGGAATTGCGGGAGGTCCGTTACCGCCCCGCCATAGTCATTGCTAGGTACTTGTGATCCTACGACGTAGACAGTCGTTTCCGAAGTGTCTGCGGGCAGGACCAAATATCCGCCCAGCAGGCTATAACTTATTTGCCTCGCGGTTCGATCCTCCCAAGGGACTTTGTCCCAAACGGCGTATACGTCGAATAGGTCGGCGGCGTTGTCGATCTGGACGGCCCTGTCGGCCTTTAAAGTGGCGGAGGAAACTGCCGCAACTGTCTTAGTTACTATGTTGATAAGCTCGGGCCATTTGCTCCGAGTCCATGCCCCCCGAACTCTGTCGTTCAGGCTACGCTTGAGGGCCGCCTCCTCGGGGACAAGGAGCGTGTCCACGCCTATCGCGGACATGTACCTGTTCTTGAAATCGCTGTAGCTGACGACTCGCATCAATCAAGCTTGCATTCGGGATTGTCGCGGAGGTACTCACGCCGGAAGGTGGGATCGGACATGATGCCCTTACCGTGCTGCTGCTCCATTCTCATGTAGCTGGCCATGTCGTATACGGCGGTAGGCTTGAAGTCTCCCCCGCCCTTGACGTTCTTGTCGGCGTTTGCCCGGATGCGTCTCATCCGGTCTTTGTAGCCCGCCTTTTCTTGGGCCTGCTCGCAGTCGATCCGTTTAGCCAATGACTCCGATACTTCGGAATCGCTTACTCTACCGCCGGACCCGTTTTTAACGATTATGTTTAGACTCATTTTCCGCCAATTTACTGTTAAAAAAAAGGGGGCCGACCTTCCCCAAAGCCGGCCCCCGTAAACCCATCCCTAAATCTATGAAACTAAACTATTGAGCCGAGTGCGCGAGGATTGGTAACGCAGAGCGTTATCATCGCTTCGACGAATGCACGTGGTCCACCGCCGAGGTCAGGCAGATTCTGAGTGGTAATTCCTTCGAGGAATTTCAGGCTCACCGTGTCGTCGCCGGGTATCAGATATGCTCGGCGAGAGTTCATCACGCCTTGCGCCGTGTTGTTGCCCGCAGTCAAGATGCCGCCCGATGTCCATGCCCCAGTGCCTGCAACATTCACTCCGGCCCGTGTCGTAAGGTTGATCGTGTTGGCGGTTTTTCCTGCTACGAGGAACGAGCCATTCGCGGCGGTGTTGCCGAGAGCGCCGGAAATCGTAACGATGTCGCCATTCACGAAGCCGTGAGCAGTGGCAGTGACTACGATTGGAGACGCGTTCGTTGCGGCGGTAATCGCTTGGCCTTCCGCGCGGCCTAAGAAAAGGTCCGGAATGACCTTCAGAGTGCCATACGATGAGTTATACTCTGTGATACTCAGGCTCAAGCGGCCTCCGCCGACTTCTTGATTGAATGTCGCGGACCCTGCTGTAGCTCTCGAAAAATCCGAGATTTCGTTGACTACGGCTGGACCGCTGAACAATCGGTAATCGGACTTAGTGCCTGACGCCTCGTACACGGACTGAAGCAGTGAGCGAAGATCGGATTCGACCATTACGGCTGACCCTGCGGTAGCGGACAAGTCGAAGCGACTGC
>TARA_R110000850_G_scaffold67188_9_pt1 | contig 17029 bp, 10 predicted proteins | sample TARA_R110000850 | Tara Oceans TARA_R110000850 (sample SAMEA4397586) | marine metagenome | biome: Polar Biome; feature: [SRF] surface water layer (ENVO:00010504); material: water (ENVO:00002006), including particulate matter (ENVO:01000060) such as... | depth 5 m | reverse complement strand
GGGAAGGGTTCTGGTGGTCGATGGTGCCGGCTCAATCCGCTGTGCCTTGGTCGGTGGCAATCTTGGCGTGCTGGCCGTGGAGAACAACTGGGCCGGTATCGTGGTTCACGGCCTGATCCGTGACAGCCTGGAAATTGCCCAGCAGGCCTTTGGTCTTAAAGCCATGGGCACGCACCCGCGAAAGAGCAAGAAGGACTCACATCCGGCCGAGCACGACGTTGAGGTCGAGTTTGCTGGGGTCAGCTTCAAGCCGGGCGCATGGCTCTATGCAGATGCCGACGGCATCGTCGTATCTGACAAGCCTATCCACGAATAGCGGGGCGTTAGCGCCGCCGGGCGGCCGCAAGGTCTGATGAAATAGCCCACTCCCGTGGCCGTGCGCAATTAGCTACCGGCCACGGGAGTGGTTAGTGACGTCAGAAGACGGGGAATTCGTTGGCAGTCGAGGTGTTGCTCAGCCGGCGCATATCACCAGAATTTGGATTCAGGGCGAAGACATCCGTGTCGATATCGCCCATGCCATTGAGTTCCAGCGTGAAGCTAATGAATGAAGGGCTAAACTGGCGAAACAGGCCCGGACCAAAATAAGTCTGGGCGGTCACGCCACCGAGGACGGTTCGCGCCAGGCTTGCGGGGTCAACGGCCAGCAGCCGCCCACCGGTCTCAATGCCTTCGGAGCCGGCTGAAGCACCTTGTAACAGCACCAGGGTGGAAATTGGAGCCGGGTTGATCTCGAACCCCGGCCCGCGTAACAGATGGGACTGCGGCGCCAAGCCTCCCAGCCAGCGAGAGCCTCGACCTTCGTTCCGCACGCCGCTTCCGTCGATGGCTGCGCGAAAGCCGCGGCTAACCGGCGCTTGTCCGCCTTGCTCCACATGCAGGCGATTGAAGAACACGCGTCCATCAGACACAGAAATTATGTCCAGCATGCTGACGGCGTCTCGCAGGCGGTAGAGTCTTCTGGCGGGCAAGGCGGGCGCATTGAGTGGAAGCGCCACAACATCGGCATCGGAAGTCGGCGTGGCGTCCACAAAGGAGAACCCGCCGCCAGTGGAATAAATCAGCTCATCGCCAGACAGGCCGGCCGGGAAGGCACGTGTGCGCACGCCATGCATGAAAGTGGCTGAAGCGGACTGGTCCAGCGGCACGCGGAAAAAGCGCGAGATGATGGTGGCAAAGGGGTTGGTGGCAACTTCATGCAGAAAAACCTCGCCATTGGCCAGATAAAGATCCTGCAGTGAAAAGCCGGCCGAGACGCGTTTCAGCGCGCCGGGGTACAGCGTACCGTCTGCGTGCGCGCGCCGAACAAGGTCATTGACCAGAAGCAGTGCGCCGCCAAATCCGTCTGCGCCCAGAAGCTCGAAATCGTTCACGCCGGCGGCGACTACAGTAGAGGCCGTAAGATTTCGGTTATAGAACCTCAGACGTTGGTTGAATAAAACGTAGAAGCCCCGCAGGCGGCCATTCGCGGCGTACAGCGGGGCGATAGCCGGAGAATCGGCGTTGAGGTTGACGGGCACCTGACTCGCGGGACCGAAAATTTGAAGTGCCCTGATCTGTTGGCCGGGTAGGTCGCAGCCGTCCGGTTCCGGGGGCAGGGCGTAGAACAACCATGCGCCCTCCTCGGAGCTGGCATCCATATCGATAACCGAGGTGCTGCATATCTCGGTAGCCTCGGCTTCTCTGGAAAAGCGCTCTGGAGCAGGGCTCAGGCCGCCTCGAAGATTGGCGCGATACCAACGTCCTGATCGTGCATAAACAAGTGTGTGAGGGCGAACATCGAGTATCGAGGCGCCCTGGACCCGACCCTTTCTAAATGTTGTAGCCGCGCCCAGATCTACCGAAAAAGGAACCAGCGCCGCGCGCTGGGCAAAATTGGCCGAGTTGACCAGGTGGATGCCCTTGGGGTTGCCGTCGTCACTCTGGCGGGCGAACGGCATCGCGTAATCCAGCGGTGTCGCCGCCATCGCACGGGTCTGCCAGAAGAAGGCGAAAACCATCAGCAAGCCGACCAAAGCAACGCTTGTTCTACGCGAGCCACTCAATGGGAACATACCAATACTCCGATTTTATGAAATGAACTTGCCCCGGTGGGGCGTAAGGAAGCTGCCCGAGAAACGTCACCGTTCGTGATTCGATACGACGGAACACAGGCAAGACGCAAGCTCACCCTTTATAGCCTTTTTGGATGCCCGAATTGTTGCCCTGCCGTTGCAGGATTGCCGACCCGATCACACTGCGGGGCCGGATTTGCTCCGCGAATTGCCCATTGCTGAGAGATAGCCGGCTTTGGCGCAACTGAGGCCGCTGGTGCTTACCCTACTTGCATCATTAGCCTTGGCGCCGGGGGTTGCAGTTTTGTTGCATTGCAGCGAAGTCGCCGTTTGGCTAGAATTCGCCCCCGTTTTGCGGAGCTTCAGGGTTTCGCACTCGATTCAGCATGAACGCACTCAGGAGACAATGGATGTCCGCAGTCAAGGGCGTGGAAATTACCGGCAAGCTGACCCCAGCTTACAAAAAAATACTGACGCCTGAGGCGCTGAAATTTGTTGCAACGCTAGTCCGTGCGCATCGACCAAAACGTGATGCCCTTCTGCACTATCGGCAAGAACGCCAGGCCCTGATCGACAAAGGCCGCAAGCCCAAATTCCTGAAGGAAACCGCAAAAGTCCGATCAGGCAAGTGGAAAATTGCCGGAACTCCCGCCGATCTGCAGGATCGTCGCGTAGAGATCACAGGCCCGGTTGATCGCAAGATGATCATCAACGCCCTGAACTCCGGCGCGAAATGCTTCATGGCCGACTTCGAGGACTCATCCAGCCCCACATGGGAGCTGATGATGGATGGCCAGATCAATCTGCGTGACGCGGTCAGTCGCAAGATCAGTTTCACCAACGACGCAGGCAAGCAGTACAAGCTCAACGACGAAACCGCGACCCTGATCGTTCGTCCGCGAGGCTGGCATCTCAATGAGAAGCACATTCTGATTGATGGCGCGCCTGCTCCTGGTGGCATCGTGGACTTTGGTCTGTACTTCTTCCATAACGCGAAGAAGCTGATCAAGAGCGGCACCGGCCCGTACTTCTATCTGCCCAAGATGCAGAGCCATTACGAAGCACGGCTCTGGAACAAGATTTTTGTGGACGCCCAGAACATGCTGGGAATTCCGCAGAAGACCATCAAGGTGACGGTGCTGATCGAGACCTTGTGGGCAGCGTTTGAAATGGAAGAGATTCTGTTCGAGCTCAAGAACCACATCGTGGCCCTCAACTGCGGGCGCTGGGATTACATCTTCAGCGCCATCAAGACCCTCAATGCAGACGGCGACTGGATGGTTCCAGATCGTCAGCAGGTGGGTATGGACAAGCACTTCCTCGACAGCTATTCCAAGCTGTTGTGCGAGGTTTGCCACAAGCGTGGCGCACATGCCATGGGGGGCATGGCGGCCTTCATCCCGACCAAGGACCCGAAGAAGAACGAAGAGATTTTTGCCAAGGTTCGCACGGACAAACTGCGCGAAGTGAAGAACGGCCACGATGGCACCTGGGTGGCGCATCCGGGTCTGGTTCCGATTGCCATGGAGGTGTTCGACACCCACATGCCGGAGGCCAATCAGGTCAAGACGCAGTTCAAGTACGGCATCAAGGCCAAGGATTTGCTGGAGTGCCCGAAGGGCAAGATGACCGAGGCCGGCCTGCGAAACAACATCAATGTTGCCATCCAGTACACCGAAGCCTGGCTGTGTGGTAACGGCTGTGTGCCTCTGCACAACCTGATGGAAGACGCAGCGACTGCCGAGATCAGCCGTACTCAGATCTGGCAGTGGCAGAAGTACGGCGTGAAGTTGACGGATGGCCGTAAGGTGACCCCGGCCCTGGTAACGCAGGTCATCGATGAAGAAATGAGCGCGATCCGCAAAGAGCTGGGTGACGAGCGTTTCTATGCAAGCCGCATGTTCGAGGCCGCCGGACTGGTGGCGCGTATGTCGACTGCAGACAAGGTCGCCGATTTCCTGACCCTCCCTAGCTACGAATATCTGGATTGAGCCAGGACTGCGGCCATGCGCCGCCTGCCTGAGGCGGTTATCGCGAGCTAGCGGTACCGCCTGTCGATCCCGACCCCACGATTTCAACCCCCTAGAGGTAATGCAGCAATGAGCACCCGCGAAGAGCAGATCAAGGCCCTTGAGCAAGATTGGGCGACCAACCCCCGCTGGAAAGGCACCAAGCGTCCTTATTCGGCAGCTGATGTCGTGCGTCTGCGCGGCAGCATCCAGCCTGAGCACACACTGGCCAAGAATGGCGCAGAAAAGCTCTGGAAGCTGGTTAATGGCGAAGCCAAGAAAGGCTATGTGAACGCCTTTGGTGCGATCACCGCCGGACAGGCCATGCAGCAGGCCAAGGCCGGTCTGGAAGCCGTGTATCTTTCCGGCTGGCAGGTTGCCGCCGATGGCAACACTTCCGAAACCATGTACCCGGATCAGTCGCTGTACGCGTACAACTCCGTGCCGACCATGGTTCGCCGCATCAACAACACCTTCAAGCGCGCTGACGAAATTCAGTGGGCGAAGAACATCAACAAGGGCGACAAGGAGTTTGTTGATTACTTCCTGCCGATCGTTGCTGACGCAGAAGCCGGTTTCGGTGGCGTGCTCAACGCTTTCGAACTGATGAAGAACATGATCGAGAATGGCGCCGCCGGCGTTCACTTCGAAGATCAGCTCGCCGCCGTCAAGAAGTGCGGGCACATGGGCGGCAAGGTGCTGGTGCCGACTCAGGAAGCGATCCAGAAGCTGGTCGCCGCGCGTCTGGCCGCTGACGTCATGGGTGTGCCGACCATCGTGCTGGCGCGTACCGACGCAGAAGCAGCCAACTTGCTGACCTCTGACTTTGATCCGAACGACAAGCCGTTCATCACTGGTGAGCGTACGCCGGAAGGTTTCTACAACGTCAAGAATGGCCTGGAGCAGGCGATCTCGCGCGGTGTGGCCTACGCCCCGTACGCCGATCTGGTGTGGTGCGAAACAGGTGTGCCTGACATCGGCTTTGCCCGTGAATTCGCCCAGGCAGTGCTCAAGGACAACCCTGGCCAGCTGCTGAGCTACAACTGCTCACCTTCTTTCAACTGGAAGAAGAACCTGAACGACAAGCAGATTGCATCGTTCCAGGAAGAGCTGTCCGCGCTGGGCTACAAGTATCAGTTCATCACTCTGGCTGGTATTCACATCAACTGGTACAACACCTTCCAGTTCGCGCATGCATATGCGCAGGGCGAAGGCATGAAGCATTACACCGAAATGGTTCAGGAGCCGGAATTCGCTGCTCGCGAGAAGGGTTACACCTTTGTTTCGCACCAGCAGGAAGTTGGCGCCGGTTACTTCGACGACGTGACCACCGTGATTCAGGGCGGTGCTTCCAGCGTGAAGGCGCTGACCGGTTCAACCGAAGAAGAACAGTTCGGTTGATCGGAGCTCCGAACCACCCGGTCATGTAATTGAGCCGGGGTTTGGAAAAGTAGCAAGCAAAGGGGCGTCTTCGGACGCCCCTTTTTTATTTTGGGGCGCATTGTGTCGGACGGCTGTGAGCCGGTTGATTACAATGCACCGTTTGATCCAGCAGGGATGCGCATGTCGACCGGTCAACTGACTCTCAATATTCTCGCCGTCATCGGCGTTGTGGCCTTCATGGCATTTCTCACGGCGCGAGATGATCGCCCTCAGACGACGCAAGCCGCTGTGGAAGCAGATTCGGAGATTCCGGCAGCATCTGCTTCGGATTCTGGCGAGAGCACAGTCGCTCCATCAGTGAACGCCGCACCCACAGGTTTCAGTCAGGATCGCGCCATTGATCTGGCCGGCCAGCATGTGCCTGATGATGTTCAAAGCTTTTATTTCATGATTGTGGACGCAGAACGAGACAGTGCTGTGCAAGCTGGCGAATTGGCTCAGATGATGGTCAAGGCTTCACAGGAGCAGGACCACCTTGGTGTGACAGGCGCGGACGCATCTCTATTGCATCAGGTCATGCTGATGGCCTTTGCACTGACCAAGGACGAGCAACTGAACGCGCTACACCTTGTGTATGTCGGGCGGCCGGCACATCAGGCTTCGGTAGAGGCTCAGGCATCACGTGCAGGGCTCGCAATGGATTTTGTCGCCTATCGCTAAAGCGGGCAGGGTCTGCGACATATCATGCGGCACCGCGCCGGTTAGGAGTACGGGCTGGCATACTTGGTACCTGCATCGGGCATCATCCCCTAAACATTCAAGAACAAGTGCCGCGGACTTTGTGTTGCCGCGACGAGCAAAGAACCACTCAGGAGCATCATGTATTCACTGCGATTTCGTTTGGCGCGATGGGTATTGGCGCACCGCAAGCTTTCCTGGTTCTTCTTTGCAGTTGTTACGGCATTTTTTGCAGCTGGGCTGCCTCGTGTTGAACTCGAAACGGTCTTTTCGGACCTGCTGCCGGCAGACGACGCCTTTGTGCAGACTTACAAGGATCATCCCAATTTCGGAAATCCGCTGACCGTTGCGGTGATGATCAAGCGGACCGACGGCGATATCTACAATCCCGAAACCATCGACAAGGTCTGGAAGTTCACGCGCGATATCGACCTGACACCGGGAGTGGATCACGACCTGATCCTGTCCATCACAACCAGTCGCGCCCGCTACAGCGAAGCCACTCCGTACGGTGTGGATATGCGACCGTTGATGGGCGACCAGCCGCCCCGGACAGACGAACAGATTGCAGAGTTCAAAGAGCGCGTCGACAAATCGCCGAACAGCAAGGTATTCCTCATCTCGCGTGATGAATCGGCAACACTGATCCTGGCGACCTTCATCGAGCACCAGCTCGACTACGGCGTGATGTTTAAGTTCATCAACGATCTGGCCGACAAGGCCCGCGATGAACATCACGAAATCTATGTGGTGGGCGAGCCCACACTGATTGGCTGGGTTTATCAGTACGAACGCCAGATGTTCGGCATCTTTGCGGTAACTGTAGCGGCATTGTTGTTGGCGCTGGCGTTGTACATGCGTAACACGGTGGGCATTTTGACCCCCATCATCACCAGCCTGGTTGCAGCAATCTGGGCGTTCGGCTTTGTCGGCTGGCTGGGTATTTCCATTGAGCCCTTGCTGATGGTCGTGCCGCTGTTGCTCACCGCGCGCTCGTTCTCTCACTCCGTTCAGTTCACCGAGCGCTTCTACGAAATCTTTTCGCAGGTCAAGGATCGGCTGAAGGCGGCTGAGCTGACCATGGGCGTCATGATGGCGCCCAGCATCCTCGGCATCGTCACCGACATCATCGGCATATCGGTCGTGGCAGCAGCGCCCATTCCGGCCATGTGGCGGCACGCCGTGTTCTGCGGCATGTGGGCGGTGTGGCTGATTCCCACCGGCGTTGTCCTGATTTCGCTGCTCCTTTCGACTTTGCCGCCGCCGAAGAACATCGATCGCATGATTGGTGAGGACAGCGGGCAATCCGGTGGCGTCCATCGTCGTTTCCAGGCCATGCTCGGCTGGATCGCTTCCCTGACTGTAGGCAAACGCGGAAAAATGACCGCCGTAGTTGTGGTGGCATTTGCCGCAGTGGCGACATGGACCGCGTCCCAGATCAAGATCGGCAACCCCGTCGAAGGCACCAATCTGCTGTGGTACGACTCTGAGTTCAACACGGCGGTGCGCGCCATCAATTCACATTTCCCCGGCGTCAATACGCTGGAAATTGTGCTCGAGGCTCACGACCAGGAAACGCAGGACTGGAATGTCTCGCGTGCCGATACGGTCAAGACCATGATCACGCTGCAGCGCATGATGGAGCAGGGGGAGAATCCGCCCCGCGCCACTTTGTCTTTCAACGATTACCTGCGTGAGGCCAATCGGCTGTTTCAGGGTGGCAGCCCGAAATGGTTGCCGCTGGACCCGGACGACCGTGCCGTCACCGCCGCGACGGTCGGCGTGATGATGGGTTCAAGTGCCAAGAACTACAGCAACGTCATCAGCGACAACATGCAGAACGCAACAGTGTCGCTTTGGTACAAAGACAACAAGCAGGAAACCGTGGATGCCGCTCTTGCTGCGGCCAGCGAGGCCGTTGAGGCTGTGGGCGTGGATCACGAGCATTTCAAGGTCAGGTTGGGCACCGGTACCATCGCCTTGCAACAGGCTGTCAACATCGTGATTGATCGCTTTCACTGGATCATGTTGCTGTTGCTCAACATCGCCATTTTTCTGCTTTGCAGTTTCGCCTATCGATCTTTTGCCGCAGGATTGATTCTGCTGGTCCCGGTCAATCTTTCTCATCAGGTTATGATTGCGGCCATGCATCTGCTCGGTGTCGGGCTGGACGTGAATTCCCTCATTGTTGCCGCGATCGGTGTCGGTGTTGGAATTGATTACGGTATCTATTTGCTGTCGCGAATCTGCGAGGAGTACCAGGCACGCGATTTTGATATCGATGCTGCCGTGTCTACCGCACTGCGCACGACGGGCAAGGCGATCATGTTTACGGCAACGATCATGACGGTCGGGATTCTCCCCTGGTATTTTCTGTCCGGATTGAAGTTCCTGGCAGACATGGGGCTGCTTCTGGTGATCATCATGTCCATCAATATGGTGATGGCGCTGCTGGTGTTGCCGCTTCTGGTGGCATTGATCAAACCGCGGTTTCTTGCGCGCAAGGATTTGCTGGTGGGCGAGGGCGTTGACGTGGCGGCGTATGAAGAGGGCCGAGACCCCTTGGCTGCGCACGGTCGCTGATTGATGGCGATGACTTCAAGAATCCGATTGCACCGCTGATGCGACTGGTCGTTTCTCTGGGCATCCTCGTGGTGGCCGTGGGGGCTTTTGTCTACAGCATCTCCGGTGACCATGCCGCCCGCAAAAAGCCTACCGTAGAAAAGGCAGAGGCCAAACCCGCGGCGTCTCCATCGCCTGTCCTTCTGGAGGGCATAGGTGACTACAGAATGCGGGTCACCGCGCTTAATGACGATGCCAGGAAGTGGTTCGATCAGGGTGTAAACCTTGCTTTTGCGTTTAACCACGCTGCGGCCGTGCAGTCCTTTCTCGAAGCGGCTCGCATGGATGACAGATGTGCCATGTGCTGGTGGGGCGCTGCATGGGCCCTGGGGCCCCACATCAACGCGGGCATGGCCCCATCGGATTATCCCGTGGCACTGGATTATCTTGAAAAGGCAGTGGCAGCTTCCGTGCATGTCTCTGAGCGCGAACAGGCCCTGATCGGTGCGCTTCGCAAGCGCTATCAGCGAGAGGTGCCCATCTCACGGGAACCCCTTGACCAACAGTACGCGGATGCGATGCGTGATGTGCGCAGGCAGTTTCCAGACGATGTTGAAGTGAAGGTCTTGCTGGCTGAGTCCCTGATGATTCTCCACCCTTGGGACTATCACGATGAGCGGCATCGGCCTCGACCATGGACTGCTGAGATCGTCGATCTGCTGGCGTCTGTGCTCGATGCCAATGATGCACATCCGGCAGCGCATCATTTTCTGATTCACCTCCTGGAACACTCCGATACGCCGGAACGAGCCTTGCCCTCCGCGATCAAGCTTGCTGGCATGGCGCCAGCCGCGGGACACCTGCAGCACGTACCGGCGCACATTTACGCCCGTCTGGGGCGCCATCACGAGGCCATGCTGGCCCATCAGGCGGCCGTTGAAGCGGACGCTCGGTATCGTTCAATCTGGCCACTTGATACCGGTCTTTATGGCTGGGCTTATACGGCACATCACCTGCACAGTCTTTACGCCAGCAGCCTGATCATTGGCCAGAGCAACAAGGCGATCGAGGCAGCCGATCGGCTCGCCGGTACGCTCGACCTAGGCCGAGCGCGACAACCCGGGTACGAAGCGATCCAGCATCTTTGGGTCAGTCCATATTTTGCGCGTGTGGCTTTCGCCCGCTGGAGCGACATTCTGGAACTGCCGCCGCCGCCGGCAGATCTGGCCTATCCAACGGCGATCTGGCACTACGCACGCGGCCTGTCTCTGGTGTATTCGGGAGACTTGGGTCGTGCGCGGGAGGAATTGGAATCACTAAAGACGATCTCTGCTCATCCGCAACTCGAAGCGCTGCACTTCTGGGGGCAGGCGCCTTTTTCCACCCTGGCGCTTATCGCAGACTTCAGTCTTGCTGCACAGCTTGAGTCGGCCGAGGGCCGCCATCGCGAAGCGCTGATGCTGATTGGCAAGGCTGCAGAACTGGAAGCATCTCTGCCATACGAGATGCCGGCGCTCTGGTTGAATTCGACGCGAGTGGTCCAGGCGCGTTTGTTTCTGGCGGCGGGAAATCGTTGGCAGTCGATCCAGATCGCACAACAGGCTTTGGAGGAGCGCCCAAACGACGGACGCTTGCTTTGGGTTCTGTACCAGGCGCAAAAGGCGCTTGGAAGGCCATTCGAGGCAACCCAGAAGCGGTTTGATCTGGCCTGGCAGTTTGCGGACGCTCAATTGCCGGAGTTCAAGCCCTGATCAAAGCCCTGGGGTATGGCACAGACGTTTGTGCCGTTTTCTGCAGGGTGAAGCCAGAGCGATGCCAGTGTAGGATCGCCAAACTTATTTTGCTGCAACAGCGGAGAACGACCCCATGGAAACTATCGTCGGGCAACTTGCCCAACAGTTCGGCCTCAAAAACGATCAGGCGGAAGCCGGCGCGGGTGCCATCCTCCAAATGCTGCAGGATAAGGTTGGCGGGTCGGATGTCAGCGAGCTGATCGCAAAGGTTCCTGGCGCGGAATCATGGCTGCAGAAAGCGCAGTCACTGCCATCCCAGGCAGGCGGCGGTGAATCCGGTGGCGGCCTTCTTGGTCAGGCAGCTGGCCTGCTCGGTGGTCTTGGTGGTGGCAGCACTGGCGCAGAGGGTTTGGGTGACATTCTGGGCAAGCTGCAGGCTTCCGGGCTCAATGCGGGCAACGCCATGCAGTTTGTGCCGGCATTGCTGGAAAAAATTCAGGGCGTCGTCGGGCCGGAACTGGTCGGCAAGGTTCTGGATCAGGTGCCCATGCTCAAGGCACTCACCGGCGGAGCCGGAGCGCAGGCGGGTGGCACCGGCGGCCTGGGCGGAATGCTCGGCAATCTCCTGAAGTAATTGTCAGGAGACGGGCGTCCTGTCTGCTGACTCTTAAATTGTTCTTCAACTTTTCAAACGGACAGGACGCTAGATGGGGATTGATCCAATGAAGCTGATGCGCGGCATGCTGATCAGCTTTGTCGTGTTGGTGCTGGTTGTGGTGCTGACGGCATTTCTGTTGCCCCAGACCGCTCATATGGAGCGCAGCATCGTTATCGAGCGCCCGCAAAAGATGGTGTTCACCGTGCTCAATGGCTACCGCAACTTTTCGGAGTGGTCGCCATGGTCTGAGCTGGACCCTGACATGGAAGTTACCCTGGAGGGGCCTATGCAGGGCGTAGGTGCTCGCTACATCTGGATGAGTGAGGAGGCTTCGGTGGGGGCGGGTTCGCAGGAGATCGTGAGCTCGACTCCGGACTCGGAAATTCGCGTCAATCTGGAATTCTCCGGTATGAGTTCCAGCAATTCAGCGACCTATATTCTGGAACCGGAAGAAGGCGGAACCCGGGTCACGTGGACGCATGATGCCGATTTCAGTAGCAGCCTTTTTTCACGTTATTTTGGACTGATGCTGGATTCGATGATCGGCGCAGACTACGAACGCGGCCTGAGTCAGCTCAAGGCTTTTGTTGAGTCTATTCCAGATGCAGATTTCACGGATCTTGACGTCTCATATGTAAACGTTGAACCCATCACCATCGCCTATCTGGCAGGCTCGAGCGCGACAACGCCGGAATCGATTGCCGAAGCTTACGATGCGGCCTTCGAGAGTATTCGTGACGGCCTGCGTCGTCAGGGGCTCAAGCCCACTGGCCCGCCACTGGTGATTGGCAAGAAGTGGGAAGCGGAGTCCAATGTCTACGAGTTTGACGCTGCCTATCAGGTGTCGGAACGACTTGGAAGCCTGCGTCAGAGTAGCGGGATCAAGTTGGGCAAAACCTATTCCGGCAAAGTGCTGAAGGCGACCCATCGCGGGCCGTATTCCGAGCTGGCTGTACATTTTCAGAGGCTCATGGCCTACAAGCGAGCGATGGGTTACAGAGATAATGGATCGCCCTGGGACGTCTATGTGTCTGACCCGCAGCGCACCCCGCAAGCGGAGCTGTTGACAGAAACCTACGTACCCGTTGAATAAAAAAAGGCCGCCCCGTTAAGGGCGGCCTTCTTACTGCGGCTTCTTCGTGGCGTGTATCCAGATCAGACCCCGACCACTCCGCCATCATCCTTGGTGATGACGATGGTGGCTGAGCGTGGTCTTGCGCTGCCGCCGTCGGGCCAGTTGCTGGTGACGTTTCCGGTGTCGCCCCGTTCGCCGGGATGCTGGATATTGACGAAGATGGTTCGTCCATCAGGCGTGCTGTCGATACCGGTAATTTCGCACTCATTCGGTCCGACAAGGAAACGACGCAGGTCGGTCCCCAGATTGGCACCGACAAAGGTCGTCTGCCCGCCGACGTTCATGGCTGCGCCGTCGCCCATCTGTCCCGGAATGGCTGCCAGCATCTGGTTGTTAGTGCCGTCGGAGTAAGCGCCGTCGTCGGTCTGTATCCACAGCAGATTGCTGTTGCGGGCAAACCACAAGCCGTCGGGGCTGGACAGATCATTGCTGTCGTCGAGGCCGGAAAGGTTGATGTCGCTGCCGTAGCTGGAGCGCGCGCCGAACAGGAAGATGTCCCACTTAAAGCTGACCGAGGCATGCATGCCGCCATCTTCGAGCCAGCGGATGATGTGGCCGTTGACGTTGCCATCCAGGTCCGAGTTTGCATCCGTTCCCGAGTCGTAGTTGCGGGGGTTGGCGGCATCCACAGGCTGTGCAGGATTGTTTCCGCGATTGCTGTTGTTGGTCAGGGTCAGGTAAACCTCGCCGTTGACAGGGTTCACCGCAGCCCATTCCGGGCGGTCCATGCGCGTTGCGCCTACTGAGTCAGCCGCCAGGCGCGTGGCAATGATCACTGCCGCCTGCGAATCAAAGGTAAACAGGGCGTTTGAGGCATCAAGTCCGTTCTCGCCCTGCACCAGCGCAATCCAGTCGCCGCTGCCGTCCGCGTTGAAGCGAGCAACGTAGAGCGTGCCATCGTTCAAGTACTTGTCGCCGCCGGCCAGGCCCATGCCGGCGTCCGCCGGGTCCCAGTTTTCCGTGGATACGAACTTGTACAGATAGTCGCCGCGATTGTCGTCGCCGGAATAAAAGACAACCGGCTGCCCAGCGACAGCTGGAGCAGGCCAGCAGCCTTCGTGAGAAAAGCGTCCCATGGCAGTGCGCTTCTGAGGACGCGAACCTGGCGCGTAAGGATCAATCTCGACGTTGTAACCAAAGCCGTTGGGTTCGTTGCGATAGTCGCCTGTGGCAGTGGTGGCCGTGTTGACCGTGGCGTTCCAGCGCTGGAACTCATCTCCCGGCACCGACGTCCAGGCGTAGTTGCCTGAATTCCCATCACGAACACCGGCGCGAGCCAGCTGGGCGGCATCGTCTGCGCTACGGTTGGCGTCGTCACCTGCGTCGCGGCGGAAATAGAACGGCCAGTTTTCTTCGCAGGCGAGGTAGGTGCCCCAGGGCGTGTATCCGTGTGCGCAGTTGTTCACCGTGCCGCGAACCAGTGTGCCGCTCGGGCTAAATTTTGTCTGGACGAATTCGCTGCCGCGAACAGGGCCCTGCAACTCGGTCACGGTGAACGGGGTGACTCGACGATTGAACGACGAGCTTTGGTTGTAGGACCAGTTATTGCTGCTGTCTTTGCTGACTTCAATCACGCTGACGCCGTGGCAATTGATTTCCTTGCGGACCTCGGCTTCGGGACGCGGTGCCGGGCTGGGGGCCACCGGATGCAGGTAGGTCTCGGTGATGTTCTCGTGATTCATCACCAGCAAGCCGCGGTTGTTGGAGGCCGGGTCGGCAGCACCTGTTGATGACAGTCCGAAATAGTACAGGGCGTCATGATGATCGCCTGCGCGCAGCTCAAAATCATTGTCGGTGCCGTCGTTGGCGTAGGCCGAAACGGCAGCCGTGATTGGATCTCCCGTTCGGTACAGAACCGTTGCGGTGTAGCCGTTGGGAATGGTCACATTGTCGAGCAGGTTGCGTGGTACGGCGTCAAATCCCAAAGCGCTGATCATCTGGGCGCCGGGTACGCCGCCACTATTGTTGTCGTCAGTACAGGCAATCAGTGCTGCACCGCCAAATGTGGCGCTGGCAGCCGCCGCAAAACCACCTTTGAGAATGCTTCGGCGCGGATAACGTTTTTCGAGTATCGATTCGAAGCTAGGATTGTTCGACAGATTGGTGTTCTGCGATGGGGGATGGCTCATGGCTGTTCCGTATCGTGAATAAGAAAGGTGGCCCAGAAGCTATCGGAGCAATGTTTCGGTAATCTGATCCATGAGTGACACTTTCGCTGCGTATTTATGACTGACCGGACAAATAATTCTTCGATTCTCTGCGGGGCCAGCCGCACTGCCACACATCGATGAGCGCGGGGTCCTTCGATTCAAAGGGCTTTCTGTCACAGCTCACGCTGGAGCCGGGGGTCTATCGCATGTACGACAGCAACGGTGAACTGCTGTATGTCGGCAAGGCCCGCAATCTGAAGAAGCGGGTCAGCACCTATTTTCTGAGGGCATCTGGCGATGCTCGAATCGAAACCATGGTGTCTCAGGTCGCACGAGTAGAAGTCAGCGTCACGCATAGTGAGGATGAGGCGCTGATACTTGAGTCCAACCTGATCAAGGAGTACGCGCCGAAGTACAACATCGTTTATCGCGACGACAAGAGTTACCCCTATGTGCGTCTGTCAGCACATGCCTATCCGCGCATCAGCTATTACCGTGGCGCCAAGACGGGCAAGGATCGCTATTTCGGACCGTTTCCCAGTGCGGGAGCGGTCAAAGAAACGCTTTACACGCTACAGAAGCTTTTCAAGCTCAGGCCCTGTCGGGATTCATTTTTCTCCAATCGGCAACGCCCTTGTCTGCAACACCAGATCATGCGCTGTTCCGCACCTTGCGTCGGACTGATCGGGGAGCAGGAGTATGCGCGTGATATTCACAACGCGACGCGCATGCTCGAAGGCAAGGGCGATGAACTATCGCGCGAGCTGGGCGAAGAAATGGAGCGGGCATCTGATGCCCTGGAGTTTGAACGCGCTGCGAAGCTGCGGGATCAGATTGTTGCGCTCAAGCGCGTGAGGGAGAACCGCGCCATCTCCGGCGGGGCACAGGATCTGGACGTGGTCGCCGTCGCCTTGCATCCCGCTGGAAGCTGCGTTGCCGTGGTCAGTGTTCGGGACGGTCTGAACCTGGGCCATCGGAGTCACTTCCCCAAACATTCCGCGCAGGTGGATGCCCCCGAGCTGATTGAAAGTTTCATCAGCCAGCATTACCTGCAGCAGCCACCGCCGGCAGAGATTGTGATCAGTCATCCACTGGAGGATGCGCAGTGGCTGGAGCAGGCGCTCAGCGGTGCGGCAGGTCGCAAGGTGGCGATTCATCATCCTCAACGCGGCATTAAAGTGCGTTTGCTCAGCATGGCGCTCAGTACAGCAGAGCAGGCGCTTTCTGCCAGGAGAGTGGAAGCCGCAAGCATGGATGACCGTCTGCTGGAGTTGCAGCAGGCGCTGGACCTGGAGCAGGTGCCATCGCGCATGGAATGCTTCGATATCAGTCACACGCGCGGCGAACGCACGGTGGCGTCCTGCGTGGTCTTTAACCGGGAAGGTCCCCTGAAGAGCGCCTATCGCAAATTCAATATTGCAACGGATGAAATCCTGTCGGAATCAGAATTGACGGCCAGCGAAGCGCAGGGGAAGGACCCGCGCGCTTCAATAACGGGAGGCGATGATTACGCGGCAATTCATCAGGCAGTGAAGCGTCGATTCGCGCGAGCCAAGAGCGGAGAGACACCGCAACCGGATGTCCTGTTCATTGATGGCGGCATAGGGCAGCTCAATTCTGCGATGCAGGCGCTCGAGGAAATCGGCATCGTGGACCTGCGTGTCGTGGCCATCGCCAAGGGTCCGGAGCGCAGGCCGGGGATGGAAGAACTGATTCTTCCGGAATGTGAGACGCCTCTGCGGTTGCCACCGGATTCTCCGGCTCTGCATCTGATACAGCGAATTCGCGACGAGGCGCATCGCTTTGCCATTACCGGGCACCGGGGTCGCCGCGAGAAATCGCGACTGGTCTCAGGTCTGGAATCTATTGAAGGTCTGGGGCCAACACGACGCAAGGCCTTACTCAAGGCCTTCGGCGGCGTTGCGCAGATCAAGCGGGCCAGCGCCGAGCAAATCGGGCAGGTGGATGGCATCAGCGCGCGCCTTGCGGCCAGAATTCACGCCCACTTCCGTTGAGCGGCGGCAAGCAACTGCCGAACAGATGTTCTGGCACTGGTATCTTGTGCCCGTAAACCGGACACTTAGCCCATGCCATTGACGTTACCCAATATCCTCACGCTGCTGCGTGTGGCGGTCATTCCAGTCGTACTTGCGCTGTTCTATCTGGACTGGCCACATGGCAGGCAGGCAGCGGCCATCCTGTTTGCAGTGGCCGCCATCACGGACTGGTTTGACGGCTGGCTGGCAAGGACGCTCGGGCAAACGTCCAAGTTCGGTGCCTTTCTCGATCCGGTTGCAGACAAATTGCTGGTCGCCGTTGCCCTGGTGATGCTGCTTCATCGTGAGCAGGGAGAAGTGCTGGCTATTCTGGTTGCCGTGATCATTGGTCGCGAAATCACCATCTCCGCCTTGCGCGAATGGATGGCCGAACTGGGCGCCCGCACCAGCGTGCGCGTCGGCATGGTGGGCAAGATCAAGACTGCCTTCCAGATGGTGGCAATCTGGATGATGTTGTGGCGAGAGGATATTTTCGCCATTCCGGTGTACCAGATTGGTTTTGGGCTGCTCTTCGTCGCAGCGGTGCTGACGGTTTATTCGATGGTGGTGT
>TARA_R110000850_G_scaffold66972_18_pt1 | contig 17079 bp, 12 predicted proteins | sample TARA_R110000850 | Tara Oceans TARA_R110000850 (sample SAMEA4397586) | marine metagenome | biome: Polar Biome; feature: [SRF] surface water layer (ENVO:00010504); material: water (ENVO:00002006), including particulate matter (ENVO:01000060) such as... | depth 5 m | reverse complement strand
TTATATGTGAGCGCGGTTGAGCATTTAGAATTGCATTGATCTCTGAAGTATATTTCTCCTTGGCGTTATCCCTGAGATAGTTTAGAACAGCCCAAATCGTTGGACGTTTGAAGATCGTGTCTTGGTGTTTCAGAACGAATTCTGACAAGGAAGCATTTGCTTCGGCGAACATCCTTGCCACCGCGTACTCTTGAATAGTTTGGTGCGAGAATCTGAGTCGGTTATTCTGACGATCTAAAAGTCCATCGGAACATAACTTGGTGACAATCGACTCAGCTCTTTCTAATTCGGCCATCGGGGCCCAAATAGATTCTGTCTCGACGAGTATTTGTGTTAATTGATTTACGAAATCTATTTCCTCTTTTTTATTAACAATGGCATTCCAAAACTCTCCCAACATCTCAGAGTAAGATTCAAAATCTCGCAATCCAGAAACAGATCTTAAACGCAGGAACATTGACAGGTACTGCGGTGTACGAAGAAGCTCCCTTAACTTTGGTTGGATTTGATCCGGGTTTATACCTGAATCCCGCAGCTTCTGACTGGCTTCATCCCATGTTGGCAGATCAAGAGAGAAAGTTCGCGGGTTCATTCTACGGAAACGTGGGTCATACGTAAAATCAAATTTCCTACAGGAAGTGATAACATGAACGTTCGGAAGTTTGCTACACCTCTCGATAAAAATGATTAATTCATTCAACCTAGACGACGTTAGATCGACTGTATTTGCCAAAGCATCTAGCTGGTCTACCAATATTACAACAGTCTCTCGGGCTGATACAGTTTGCATTAGGTCATGAAAGGTCAAACCGGAACGTAACTCGTCATTTCCCCACTCGTCAAATGACTTGTCGTGCGGAAACAAATCCGCTTTGATTGCGAATACGGCATACCCTTGCTCAATATATTTATTCCCAATGCGCGCCAACAGGCACGTCTTACCGCTTCCTGGTTTCCCAAGTAAAATTGATACTTTATGTTCAGAATTAAGCTTGCTGAGCTCATCTTGAACACTGAGAGTAATACGTTCTTCATCGTCGAGATCGTATCGTAATAGCCAGTCAGAAATATTGAGCATTTCGGCTCGTAAGTCTGCGACTTCAATCTCTTTTGTCGGAGCGGTTAAGAGAGCTTCCGATTCTTGCTCTATTGGCTCCAGGCGTTCTCTTTGCTCTAAGGTTATCCCCCATATGTCAAGGGACAAATTTTTCACAGCTGCAACAAAAAATGCGGCAGCAGAGTTGCACGCAAATTCTGTCCAATCTGCACCGCGTTTAAAGCCAACCACATCACTTATGCCGCGCACGCACAGGAGAGGTAGCTGGTGATCGTGGCAGGCCCAGAAGACACCGCCTGCCTCCATTTCTACCAACTCGACCTGTCTCGCCACTTTTTTGAACTGAGAGACCAGAGCTGAGTCTTTGACCAATGTGTTTGACGTCCCCAAGCATGCGTCCTGGAATTTTGGTAATCTGTTTGTGGCGAAGTTTCGCCGAATTGACTTTAAAATTTCGACTCGATGTGAGTGTTCGCCATAAATCCGAGTATCATCCTCCGACACAGGAAGCTCAAAATTAGGCTTGATTAACCCTAACTTTTCCGCAGTGTTCCAGTCGCCTAGCATACTTTCTAGACTTGGAAGAACAGTCAAAATGTTCTGTACATCTCTATGGGCAAGCCCACCACCAGTCGCATATTCCGTTGTTCCGCCATCAATCGCCGCTTGCACTGCAAAGTCAACGACGCGAGAAGCCAGAACAACGTCCCCCAGCGAGAAGTCGTCGTTCGGAAACGCGCCGGCAATGCCAGCTAAGACGACCCATTTTGGCTTTAAGTCAACAATCATATTATTTGCGACCTGTTGTGCAGGTGCATGACCTTGTCCAGGTGTTCTGGCAATAGCAATGTTAACCGGTTTATCGTCGACGTTTTCTATTGTGCCGTATTGGTAGAGCCACCGACCTTTGGTAACGATTTTTAAATTTGGTACTCGATCTAAAACAGCTTTGTACTCGTCGGTTCTAATCGTAATGACCGCGAAGTCGACTTTTCCTCGTACGTCATCGATATTTTTGATGTCTGACATTATCTTCTACGGAACTGACTAAATGTTGAAATATTGGTGTTACATCGCGAAGGCACAAATGAGTTTGTTGCTGTCTTTTTCGGACTAGTGAAATTGAGTAGCTAACTCGTGGGTCAAGTCCTCCACCTCTTCGGCTCCGACTTAGCGACCAGGCGTGAGGACGAAACCTTGTTTGGTGATCTCTGCTAGATTCTTGCTTTTGCAGTAGCCAGGGATGTTTTCATAGCTTGTCCTTACCTGTGTCTGCAGATCTCATCCGGCAATGTTCAAGGCAGGCGTAATGTACTTGGAGCAGATATCCCGCTCGCTGAGTGATTTCTTGTTGATCGTCATATGGGAGATTCTCAGACTGGATCGTTGCTTCCGAGGGACTGTTTGGCCTAAACCCTTGGAAATTAACAGCATACCCTGATGTCGATCTGAACGAAAGCAAAACAGGGAAAGAATGTGAGCTAACTCTGCCTGAACAAGGCGGCCGAGTATGTGCAGTTGACCGAACAGCTGGAAAAACGGTTCATGTTCCTGGCCAAGCGGATGAAAGCCGCCTATGACATCTGCGTCGGTTCGGAGGAACTTAACCAGGATGAACGGGACCACGTGCATTTTTACCTGGCGATCCGTTCGATCATCTTCAAACTGACGAAGGGGGACGCCCCCGACCTGGCCCAGATGAACGCCCGCGTGCAGCAGATGATAGCCGAGGCCATCGAGAGTGAAGGGGTCGAAGGGATCTTCAAGCTTGGGCAGGAGAATGCAAAGCAGGTCGATATTTTCGATCCCGACTACCTGGCCAAGATCGAGAAGATCTAGCTCCCCAACACCCGCATCAAGCTGCTGCAGAAACTGTTGACCAAAGCGATTGACGAATTCAAAAAGGTCAACAAAATCAAAGGCGTGGATTTCTCGCAGCAGTTCCAGGCGCTGGTCGAAAAATACAACGACCGTAACGAAGACGACACGCTCCGCAGCGAAGTGCTGGATGATTTCACGGAAGAGATCATCAAGATGTATTACGAGATGCAGAAGGAAATGGGTTCTTACGCCGACCTGGGCATCGACTTCGAAGAGAAGGCGTTTTACGACATTCTGAAAGCCCTGACGGTGAAATACGATTTCTCATATCCAGATGACAAGCTGCTGCATCTGGCGAAAGAGGTCAAGCTGATCGTCGACGATAAGGCCCGCTACACCGACTGGAGCCAGCGCGATGACATCAAAGCCGAGCTCAAGGTGGATCTGATCATTCTGCTGGCCAATAACGGCTATCCCCCGATCGACCGCGACGAGGTGTATCAGGAGATTTTTGAGCAGGCGGAGAATTTCAAGAGGTACCAGGGAGACCGCGACGAGGAGTAGACCCGGAAACCTGGTTTATTTTCCAACTTATTGAAGCAGGCTAAATACAGATCCAGTGTTATCAATCTCAAGGTCAGGGATTGATTTTCAGGAATATGAATAATTTTGTAGAAATATTGTCGTCGACAATCTATTATTTATAAACTTAATCAAATTAAGGTTCGTATCATACATTGAACCGAAATGCTCTCCGGACGGGAAATAAACCATCGAGCCGGATCGATTTGCAAAGGTTCGATATGATTTACGCGAAGTTTCGAGACGTATTAACAGAGATCAGCTTTCCAGCACGAACACTGCAAGTTGCGGATTGTGATCTGTTTGGTGTCGAAAACTTTCCCGACGAATTGAGCTCAATTCGACTCGGCTTCCAGATTTTACTGTCTGGTTACTCACTCACTATGCCGCTTTCTGAATCAGAAGCAGGGCGTTTCTGGAAAATCCTGTTTTAAGGCTTCCAGCGCAAACGGTCTGATACCGTTTGCTTACCTCTTACTTCGCCTTGATTCTCTCTGAAAAGAGATTCTGTACCTCGCATTGGCAGCACACTTCTTGTTGCCATTTCTACTCAATCCTAATCATTTTGTTGGAAGTAGAGGAACATGGAAAATTCTAAAATTGGCTGGACAGATCACACCTGGAACCCCTGGAAGGCCTGTCACAAAGTCTCGGAAGGTTGTCGACACTGTTACATCGGACGCGTCTTACGCCGGTCCGGAGTTGCGAAACCTTTTGCAGGTCCGATACGTACAAAGCCGGCTACCTGGAACAATCCCCGAAAATGGAATCGTAAAGCTAAAATCGCAGGCTCAGTTAATAAAGTATTTACCTGCTCACTATCCGATTTTTTTCATCCGGAAGCCGATGACTGGCGACCCGCGGCATGGGAGGTCATTCGAAGCTGTGATGCTTTAGACTGGCTGATTCTCACAAAACGCCCGGAAATGATCAAAGATCGATTGACTGAAAACTGGGGAACAGGGTACCCCAATGTGTGGCTGGGGGTAACGGTAGAGCTGCAGAAGAATATGAAGCGAATTCAGACACTTTCTAAAATACCTGCCCGGGTTCGATTTGTTTCAGCCGAGCCATTACTCGGTCCCGTCAGTTTCGGGAAAGCGATAGCCAAGCTGGACTGGATCATTACCGGATGTGAGCAGGCACATCGGGAGAAACGGACTGCAATGAACCCCAAATGGGTGCGTTCCATCAGAGATGAGTGTGATGCCGCCGGTGTCCCGCTATTTCATAAACAATATTATCGCGGGAACCAGATTGTGACGGATGGACTGATTGAGGGAGTAATCAGGCAGAGCTACCCGCAATCCTGTAATGCCAACCTTTTGAGTTGTTACGGCAAATAGAGTCTCCAGAGAACGCGGGGCTAGTGAGGGCCCTGAAAATAACCAGCCATCAATGGTCATAGATTGATGGCTGGTTTCTTTTTTTTCTGTCGTAGCAGACTATGAAAACACAACCTGTCAAATCCGGTTTGGTGATCTTTGAAAATGACCTGACCTGAAAGGAAACAATTCTTGTCCGTAAATGTGATTCGCAGAATCTATAAGGCCCCTTAATGTTGATTCAAGTGACGATGTACCGTCATGCGTGATTTTCCAGTAGCTTCTGCGATCTCACGCACGGAAGCACCCTGCTGGTGTAGTTCCCGGATCTGGTCGACTGCTTTGCGTGTTGTGTAGGCTTGCGGTTGACGCTGGGTGGGATCGCCGGGGACTTCGGCAAACACAGGTTGCAGGTAGGCTTCGACTTTGCGGATGGCCTGGTACACTTTCCCGAACGGGCGGTTGGTGTAAACATCAGAGAGCTTGTCTGCTTTGACGGGCTGGCCATGCAGCAGGAACACTCCTGAAATTTCTCCGTCCGAATAGCGGCGAATCAGGTCGCCGGCTGTCTTGCGCAGGCACTTGAAGGGCAGATCACTGATTTCATTCTGGTCATCGCGGATGCGTTTTTTGAGACGGGCAAACGCATTGGGAATCTGCCGCGAAGGGTTGCCATTGGGACTGCGTTGATCCAGGGGGTTGCCTTTACTGGTGAGGAGCAGACGCTCTTCCGGTGCAGGGTTCGGCTGTTTCAGACGCCGTGCCAGGCTCCATTCCAGCATCTTTGTGGTTTGTTCGAACAGCAGGTACTTGCCCACGATGGTTGTTTTGTTGCGGACCAGGGAGAGGAATGAGTCGGCGGTGCTGGATGGGAAATCGAACATTTCCTGTTCGTCGGCAGCCAGTGCCTGATGCAGAAAGACTTCACCGATGGTCAGTGTTGCAATCTCCTTGGCCCCGAATCCGCAGTTCAGTCCCAGCAGCAGGTAAAGGCGTTCGATGGGAGTGGCATACCGATTCAGCAACTGCAGTTCTTCCAGTCGAAAGGTATCCACATTGCGGATCCGCTGCTTGACCATTTCTGTATCCTGGGGGATGCGGCGATCAATGTCGTTAAAATCTTCAGGCTTGCGCCAGCTGAATTCTGAGGAGCGATGCAGCCATTTGAAGAAACGATGCAGTTCACCGATGTAGTGGCGGATCGAATGGCGGCTGATCCGGACCTGGCTGCGATCGTGGGTTGCTTTGAGGGGACGCTGTCGCCAGAAGCGATACATGCCTTCGATCTGGTTGTAGTCGATTTTATGCAGGGGAAGGTCTTCGTGTCGGGTTTTGAATGTTCGCACCTGGCCGATTTTGGTATGCGCGTGCTCGGTAATGTCATTGAGGTCGATATCAAAATAATGTTCCCTGATCCAGGCTTCGTAGCTGTCCAGGGCCTGGTGCAGTGTTGCCTTGTCTTCACGAACCGGGGGCGGAGGGGAGCCTGCAGGCTGTCGCAAGGGCATGGGCTGGTAATCATAGGCCACGATGCCCGTTTCACTGGTCGGCTGCAGGGGAGGCGAGAGCACTTTCTTTTCCAGATACGATTGGAAATAATCTGCTGGATCTCCCCTTAACACGATGTCTTTCAGTTGAATGGCGCGTTCTCCGATCCCTGCGGCATAACGCTGTTCATCGGTCGGTTGGAATTTCAGGAACGGCAGCCGGTCCTGGGTTGTCTGCAGCCGTTGGGCATAACTGGCTGCCGGTTCCTCTTCTGTCAGCGGGGGCAGGGGAATCCGGCCGACTCCCCTGGCGACCGCTTTGGCGATTTCCAGAGTGTAGTCATCCCAGAGGGCTGCGCGCTGGCCCGCTTCCGCTTCGATCCGCTCCCACAACTGACGGAGCAGTTCGTCACGACTTTCTGCTTCCCGCCGGTCTGTTCCCAGACGGAATTTGTGTTGGATTTTCTGTTGCCGTGAATTGAGTTTCCAGCCGAGCTGGCGTGCGTATTGTCCCGAGCGATCCGGCCTGGTCAGACGGCCTGTTCTGGTAGCCATGGCGTTCCTTTTTTGTCCCACTTGAAGATGGAGGCAGTGTCCGATAAGCAAGAATAGGCGTGAAATCGGACCTGGAAAAGCCCCTTATCGGACAATTAATCGGACATTAAGTCGGACATTTGCTCAAAAATGGGGGTTTGGGACAGCAGTTTTGGGACAGCTGAATTCTGTAACCCAAATGAAAAAGGCCACTTACCAATTCTGGCAAGTGGCCTTTAAGTGGAGGCGGCGGGAATTGAACCCGCGTCCTGTGAACCCTCAGCTAAAGCCTCTACGTGCATATTTTATCGTTTGAGTCTCGTTTCTTCGGGCACGATAAACAGAGCCTGTTGGAAACCAGTCCACCACGAATCTCGTATCAGACGGAGCGGACATTGATCTGATACCAGTCTGATTTTGTGACCAGCTGTCGGACTCCTCAGACAGAGATTCCTAAGCCGGGGTTGCTTTTATTAAGCAGCCATTGAAAATTGCTTGTTTGCAATTATGTTGTGATCAGCTTTTTACGTGGCCAACTGATCAACCACGGCACGCCACCTTAACATACGGTGAACCAGTCGAATCCGATCGCCCCCGTGTCTTCAGTAGTACGTTTCTTTTAATACGTCATTTCGGAACAGAATGATCAATCAATTTGGAAGAAAATCGTTCTGCTCCTCTCTTATTATTATCAGCAGATCCTCCGGAGTCAATTTACTCTGTTTACCGAAATTCTGTTCTCAGAACAATTTATTGCTCCAACTCCCTGTATTTACAGCATTTTTCGGTTCCAGAGCCACGACAGAAACAGCGGCAAATACTTTAGATTCGCTACCCGACAGCACAGAGCAGGTCGAGAACAGATTACCGGGGAAGCAAAAGGCGGCTTCAACGGCATTCCGGTCCGGTTATTTGAAGCGGGACAAAGTTTTTACCTGTTTTCCGGTCGCCAGGGAATTCTCTTTCAAATCAGTCTACATTCCTGGCTGTCATTCTCCTAAAATACGTTCAATCAAATATAGAGTCACTGAAAGGAACCAGTGGCCGTTCTTTATCTCACTGTGAAGCGGAAGTTTATCTGATATGGATTGTGTACTTCACCTCTCATTGGAACGACGTCTGTCGATTACCTGTTCTGTTTTGCTCTGTCTGGTCAGTCTGCCAGGAATGAGTTGGGCCGAATCGAAAGCCGCGGATTCGCAGTTCGTAGACATCCCGGAGCAGGGGGAGGTTCATTTCACGACAACAGAGAAGGAGGATCAGGTTCCTGCACGGTTTCATCTGGAGCCTCACTCGTTTCCGTTTACCTGTGAATTTAAGCGGATGAGTGGTCCGGTCAAAGTGTATGATGTCACATTTCCTTCTCCAGTGAAAACGGATGTGAAGGAAAACAATACGGTGCACGGTCATTATTATCAGCCGGAAGGTCCGGGTCCGTTTCCTGCGTGTGTGTGTCTGCATATTCTGGGGGGCGGATTTGAGTTGTCTGAGATGTCAGCGAATTCACTGGCGCGGCAGGGGATAGCAGCGCTGACCATCAAAATGCCTTATTATGCTGCGCGACGGGGTTCAGGAGCCCAGAGTCGGCGGCGGATGATCTCGTTTGTGCCTGAGCATACGGCGGAGGGAATGACCCAGGCAGTACTGGATATCCGGCGGGCCGCGGCGTGGCTGGCGAGCCGTCAGGAAGTGGACGCAGAGCGACTGGGAGTGACCGGCATCAGTCTGGGAGGCATCATGTCGGCGCTGTCAGCAGAAGCAGAGCCGCGGTTCAGGAAAGTGGCCATTTACCTTGGCGGCGGCAATCTGGCGCTGGGCATCTGGGAAAATCCGCATAAGGATGCAAAACGGTTTCGTCAACATTGGCTGGATAACGGGGGCACATTTGAGTCATTCCTGGAAATCATGTCCCCCGTGGATCCGCATACGTATGGCAAACTGCTGCAGGATCGTGATGTATTGATGGTCGCTGCCAAACATGATGAGATTCTCCCCCCGAAAAGCGCGGTGGCTTTATGGGAGTCGATGGGCAAGAAGCCGGAACTGGTCTGGCTGGATGCGGGACATATCTCGGCTGCGATTTATATCTTTGGCGAAACGCGACGGTTGACGACTTTTTTCTCAGACTGGGATCGAAAGAAGCGAAGTGCCGACTCTACCGGTTCTTAATTTCGCAGTACTTTTCGCAGCATGTGAATGGCGACGATCAGCAGACCAGCATTGCCTGCCCAGAGGGACCAGGTTGGTTCTATTTTTCCCTGTTTGGCAAGGTTGATTGCCAGCAGAACGATGGGGTAATAAAAGAGCAGAATCGGCAGGAATACCAGAAAGAAGCTGGTCAGAAACTGTCGGCGTGCCTGGGCAATGGAAAAGGGGCAGCCTACAAGAACAAAGAAGAAGCAACTGCAGCTTAAGGCGAAGCGGCTGGAGAGGGCCGTCTTGAGTTTGTTCTGTCGTTTTTCCTGGAACTGATTCTGTGGGAGATCGGTGTTGACTTCCGGTGATTGAAAGTGTTCAAAATCACCCAGAGCCAGAAGCATGGCAACTTCGATATCGCGCTGGAACTCGAACTCATTTTTTTTCTCGCTGAGATCAACGAGTTCGGATTTGATGGATTTCACACTCATGTGTCTCGGTTTGGCCATGGTGGTCTGGCTGGGAAGGGGGAATGGAAACGTATCTTTTTCGACAAAGAAGCGTGGTTTTCCCGGGAAGTCGATATGCCCCTTGGAAATGTGCAGAATGACCTGCTGATTGGTGAGATCAAATTCCAGGGTTGCTTCTTCCGCCTGAAGATGGACGGGTTTCTTGTTGGGAGGCGAGTACCGAAACGTGGGGACGAGTAAAGTCTTGTTGCGTACACCCATAACAGTGATGGAGATTCCACTGGTCGGGTCATGAATCTGATTTTGTGACCGCAGTTTTTCCAGGAAGATGGTTTCGAGTTCGCAGGCGATGGTGTTCTCGATATTTTTTTCTGCCCAGGGAATAATCTGGTCGCTCAAAATCAGGGAACCCAGGCTCAAAAAACCTCCCAGAATAAAAGAAGGCCAGAGGAGAGAGAGCACATTGATCCCCGCCGCTTTAGCGGCCGTGATTTCCTGGTCTCCGGCAATGCGACCATAAACTACGCAGACGGTCAGCAACAGAGTCGCTGGAATCGTGAAGGGGAGCATGCTGGGGACGATGAAAGGCAGGATCTTTAAAACCAGAATTACACCCAGACCCTGGCTGGTTGCCTGTTGGAACGCGCCAACAAATACCAGCAGGACGGTCAGCACTGTAATCATGAGTGTAAAAACGCGCAATAATTCGAAGAGAACATAGCGCTGTAACAATCGCATGGCAGGGTAATATTAATCTAGAACTAAAGAGAATGGATTTAAGGATTTAGCTCAAACAGGTCTGATTCTGATATTTGCTGTAAATCAGTCTCAGTTCAGGAATGACCTGACTCAGGGATCAACTCAAACCCCTCTGTGGGGAATGTTAGGAATCACCGGTGGTGTATAAGAGAAGAACCCGTATTGAGTCAATATCAGACGGCTGGTGCGTGTTCCGATGTGCATTTCCATGTGCTCTGTAAATCGTGTGTATAGAGTTAGTTTGAATAGTTCTCGTATCGGCAAATCACTCTTAATCAGTACATTCATTTCTTCTGCCCGTTTTACATCACCTGTAAATTGGATAAATGAACCTTTTTTGCAGCACGCGCATTCTGCCAAACTATTAATTGTATACGTGCAAATTGGAACTGGTGCTGTCGCCCGCCTGTAAGAAGTTCCGAAACGCAAATGAAACCCTTAAAAATAATAATTTGGGACCCTGAATAAATAGGAGTACCTTTAATATGTTAGACGCCTTAGCAAACACCCCGGTCCGATCGGCATATTGTGATGATGAAGATTTCCAGGAACTGATTGAAATGTTCGTCGATGGGATCGAGGAGAAGAAACAACTTTTGAGTCAGGCCGTGAGTACTGACCAGATCGCTCCGCTTCAAACAATGGCCCATCAGCTCAAAGGGGCCGGTGCCGGCTATGGATTTGATGAGCTTTCCGAGCTTGCTTCTCATCTGGAGGAAGCCTGTAAATCGGAAGATCGGGTTGAAATAGCACATCAGAAAGAACTGCTGTTGCACCATATGAATCGCATTGTCGTCTGAATTTAGATCGAATTCGAATCTATTCGGTGAGTCGATTAATCAGTTTTGACAGTGCGACGATGCGCGTGATCAGTGCTTTTGCCGTTTGAACACCCGGAAGTCCCATACCCTGCCGATCAAAAAGTATCGAAGTTTTACGATGACTTTTAAAGGCAGGCTGGACTGCATCGACATCATTGCAGATCGATTTCCACTCGGATCGCAGATGTGCGGGCACGGTCTCGGGGATTTGTTCCGAGAGTTCCTGAATTTTTTCAGAAAGATCCAGGAGCAGATGTCTGGCATCATAATTGGCTCGCTGGAACTGGACAACGATCTGTGACAGTGCCTGTTGAAATTCTTCAATGCTCATCTTTGTAAATCTCTGGCCCTGAGTGTTGTCTCAGGGGGCAGCCAGGAAGTGGTTGATGGGGGCTGATTACCGGGGTAAATTCAGAGGATCACGGTTTCAGCCGCTAATTTTCAGGGTTCTTATTGACCTGAGCTGTTAATTATTAGTAAAAATGATCTTCAAACGCTACTGCACGTCATGCAATTTCATTATTTTAAGCCAGCAGGCCGGAGACGATGATGCGTCTCACGGTTGTTGACCTTGAATAGAACCACAAAACAAAAATGTTGCATTCACAGGGAGTCTTTCATGTCCAAGGTTAGCCAGGTCGCTGTCGGTTTACTGCTGATTACAGTCGGTTATGTTTTAGGTGCTTCTCAAAGTTTTCAAAGCAGTCTGTTGCACGCACAGCAGGCCTCCGGGACTCCGACCGAAGAGACGGAAGACAAGATCAAACGAGGAGTGAAGCAACTGGTTGATGCACAGTCAGCGCTCGAACAGGAAAATTTCATGCGTCCTGCTACAAAAGGGTTAAATGCATTTGCAGTCTCATGTGGCGGTGTGAACGCGCTGGATGACCTCGAAGCCGGAAATGGTGTTGACCCGGAAACGTTCGCCGGTCTGTATGCTGGAATGGCCAAGCCGGATGTTGCAGCACAACTGGGACGTGACGATCAGGGCAGAATTACCTATAAAAATAAGATCGTGCGGATGTATCCGGTATCCCGTCTGAAAAAAATGTTTGCGACTCGTTTGAAATATCTGGGTGAAAATCAGGACGACGCTACCAGTTTTTAATTTTCAGTCGATCTCATTTCACTGATTCAAGGACTGTCTTTGCGAGTCTGCGCGGTGACAGTGTGGGTAATGCCATTTCGAACTGAGCGACTCTTCGTTGTTGAGTTTCCGAAATGAGGATGGCTTTCCAGCTGAGACTTTCGATTTCCATTTTTCCCTCGAAACTGGTTCGTGGGACTGATACGCGGAACTCTGTCACCCGTTTCTCCTCTCTCGTGCAGGATTCCAGTTTATCGACCTGGAGTCCGGATCTCTGCTCAATGGGGGGAGCGGCAGTCGCTATGATCTCCCGTTTTTGCGGTTGTCTGGCGATTTGTGAAAGATAGGCCCCATTGAATTCCAGGTGGATTGATTCGACTTCTGAATTGATGGGATGACTGCAACGCAGGTGGAATTCACTGAATTCGGAATTGGAATCTGCCGGACTTTCAGAAGATGAGTGTTCAGCGTGCAGGAAAACCTGCTGAGGCGTCTGTTGAATTTTCAACAGCGTCAATTGCATCGATGGAAATCCCTGCACGTGAATCATCCGTTTTTCCGGTCGCAGATTGCCTGATTTCAGACGTAGAAAACCGGAAGCTGTCGAAGCAATGTTCAAACTCGTCTGGTTTTGATCTGACAAATTCCAGTCTTTAAAAGCTGGCCCGGCAAGTATGAATCTGCCACAGTGGATGAGGGGTTCAGGCCTGTTCGGGTCAGTCTGAAATGTGTTATAAATCAGCGATTGTCTGGCCAGATCCAGAGACCAGAGGCGAAACAGTTCTGGAAATGGAGTGGCAGTTAACTGCTCAATCTTATCAGTGCCTGTGAAGCGATGATGAGTAAAGCGCCTGGCAAAACGGCTGTTCGACTGGCGCTGATTGCACCAGTTCAGAAAGAGATTCACGGCTCCCCGGCATCCATGGTTGCGCCAGAGTTGTGCGCGATAATAATCGGAGATGACCAGCGGGTATGATTGAGGTGACCGGAAAAACTCACTGATACGGTAGTCTCGATTCGTATAGCCAGGCTCCATCAGGTGCGCAATACCTTCATTCAGCCAGTCTTCTTCATCTGGCAGAGAGTGGCCACCAGCAGTACGGATGCTGGATACAGCTGCATGGGTCACTTCATGACTTAAGAGATCGAGTAGCTGGTGTCCCGGTTTCAATGCGGAATTGAGGTAAAGCATATCGCAGTGGTTGCTGAACGGTTCTGCGACATTGTCGCGGAAGTCGCTGGGGCGGACAAAGCCATTGATCTTTGTTTTGCCACCCTGCAGCCTGCTCAACCAGGGGGTGAGAAGAATACAGAAACGCCCGTTACCATCAATATCTCGTATGGGCCCACACTCTCTGTTGATCTTGTCCAGTACCTGATTCTCAAGCTGCGCAATCAGATCACTGACCAGTCCGGCAGCCAGTTCTTCAGATTTTTGCTGCTTATCCAGATAAATCGCAACCCGGGCGCTCTGTCGAATCAATCGTGCCTCGAGCCGCGTGTATTGTTTTTTGTCGGAGAGATCCCCATCGGTTACAAACAGATTGAAGTACCTGACAGGCTCGAGAAGTGCTTGATCAGGCTTTGATTCACTCACCAGTGCCCCGGTGTCAGAAGAGCGGGCCTGTATTGAAACATGGTGCAGACTACTGGTTTGGGCAGCAGAATCTAATTCTGGTATGTTTTCGAAATAACAGTCTGTGGCAGGCTGTTCCTCAACGGTGTCGTCAACTGTCAGGCTGATTGTTTTCGTGCGTCTGGGGGAGCGATCCAGATTGTTGACAATGAGTACGTATTCATCGTCGGAAGAAAATGACAGTGGAAAGCTCAGTTTATTTTTCAAGCCCGTGACGGTGACGGGAAGATTCCAGTTTACGGTCTGAGGGGGGCGAAAGGCAGGTTTATTAGCTTTGACTTGTCTTACAGTACGGCGGTTTCCTGACCCGGCAGGCAAGGGGTCTGATTTTGATGAATGAACTTCCCACCCAATCAATACAGCAATGCACGTGATCAAACACGTTAGTATGATGAATGGTCGAGAGAGCATGCCTGGAATCAGTGTCTGGATTTGGTGAAGCCTGACTGCAACACGTATTCGCGTGTTTACTTCCGGTTCATCGGAAAACGGTTGGTTCGTGTATGGAAACAAGGGGGTAAGACTGTATGGAAGATCGACTTTTACGCGTCTGCTTATTGAGAAGAATCAGTACAATCCGATCCCCTTCAACATGAAAGTAGAACCGAGTTGAGATACCAGATATGAACAGTTGAGTAGATCGAAGCTGTTTTATCAGCTTCTTTTGGTGAAATCGCTGATTTCGCTAAGTGGGCTTTGATCCTTACTTTCCCCATAATCGGACTGCAAATTACGCGGATCCTTCAGTCCGTGCCGACAAACCCTTTTCATCTCGCATCAAATTTGGAGAATTAAGAGAAAATCGGGGGAATTTCCTTCAATGGTGTCCGAGACTGTATATACAATGCACAGTTGAGGAGAATGCGCAATTTGGCAATCGACCATATAGGCTTAAGTTCAAGCATTCTTGCCTAAAGTTACTCGGGAGAGAGAAATCATGTCGCTATCCAGATTTGGAATTTCAATGTTTGTTCTGGCTGCCTCAACATTAATGTTGTGCTCGCCACAAAGTTTTGCTGAACAGCAGGTTCCAGAAATCTCAAACATTGGCCAGATCCTCAGCTATCAGAATGGTGAAGGCGAACATTTTTACGCCCTGCAGATCAAAGCGGATCGCCTGCCGGCACCCGCTCATGCGGGAGAGCAGATTGCGATTCTGTTTGATACGTCCGCCAGTCAGGTAGGCGAGCATCGGACTCAGGCTCTGGATGTGCTCAAATCCCTGTTGAATGAACTCCCCAATGATTCGAGTGTTGCCGTCTACGCGGTTGACGTTCAATGTACTCCCTATGTTAGTGAATTCGTTGCTCCTAAAAGTCGACAGGCCCAACTGGCTGTCGAATCGCTGGCTGCTCGAGCCCCTCTCGGTGCTACGAATCTTTCAGCTGCATTGAAAACAGTCCTGCAGGGGCTGCAGAATCAACGGGCGCGTTCAATTGTCTATATCGGCGATGGAATGAGCTCTGCCAAACTGATCTCACTACCTGAAATGGCAGCATTAACCGGTAAGCTGGCACAACAGCATGTTCCCGTTCACAGCTATGCAGTCGGCCCTAAAAAAGACCTGCAGCTATTGGGAACACTCGGCGCATACACTGGTGGAGTTGTTCTTTCTGATGAAGCAACAGGCAAGCAGGATTTACCGGCCATTGTTGGTAAAGAACTCGTCAAAGCGATCCAGGCTCCCGTATTTTATCCCGAATCAATTCGTATCTCAGACAACCAGTTAGAATTAAATACCAACCGCGCTTTACCTGTCAGGACTGACCGGGAGACTATTTATCTCGGAAAAGGCGACGTCTCAAGCAGTTTCACGGTAGAACTGAAAAACAGAAATCTGGACGGCATCTGGAAATTTAAAGCACCTGTCGCTCAGCCAGTAAACAGCTTCCTGGCGGTTCCCTGGTTAAATCAGCAGCCTGGACAGGAACTGGGAGTCGCTTTTGCCGGTCAGCGGATGATGAATCTGGCTCGTACCGGACACGAAGAACACATGGCTCAGCTGGAATTTGCCGGAACCAATGCCATTCGCAGTGGTAAATTTGAACAAGCTGCCAAATACGGAAACCTGTTGCAGCAGCTGGATCCCGGTAATTCCCGTGCCGATTCACTGTTGAAACTCTCAGATCGCTTCCAAAAAGCACAACTGGCTCAGGCCGACACAAAACAACCTGCGGCTGATACTTCAGCTGAACCTGCTCCTAAAAGTGACCCACAGCCACCAATTGATGACGCCATCAGCAAAGTAGAACAACTGCGTCAAATCAAAGGTGCCCAGATGAAGATTGAAGTTCAGAACGCCATTGAAGAAGCCAGGCAGGAATCTGCTGAAAATCCGGAAGGAGCTCTAGGGGTTCTGAAACGGACTTTGAACTTCCTGAAATCAACCTCAGACATCGATATCGATTTACGTCAGCAACTCGAAAGTCGCTTGAGTAACATGATGGTGGATGTCCGCAGCCAGATGGAAGTCGCTGAAACTCGGCGGATTCGTCAACAACAGCAACTGGCTCAGCTGGAACAACAGAAACGTCTGGTAGATCAGATTCTGCTGGAAGATGAAAAGCTGGAACAGTTGATCGACCGTGTGCGATCTCTGATCCAGGACGGTAAGCATGGTAACTTTGATGCCTATGAAGAAGCCGAATCCGTTGCCCGTGTCGCCGTTGATATGGAACCGGGTAATGGACCTGCGACCGCAGCTCTGTTTACTTCAGAAGCAGCAGGACAGTTAGCAAAAGTCTTCAAGATGCGTTCACTCCGTGCAGACCGTTTTCTGGAAACTTTGTATCAGGTAGAACTCTCACACGTTCCTTTCCCGGATGAGCCTCCCATTCGCTGGCCATCCGCTCCTGTCTGGACCGCGTTGACTGAGCGACGGAAGAAATGGTCTAACGTTGACCTGCATCGAAACAGTCCTGCTGAACAGCGGATCTTTGAAGAACTGCAAAAAGAGACTGAAGCAAACTTCCCTGACATCCCTCTGTCTGAAGTGATGACTTATTTTGCTGAATTGCACAATATTACGATCCTGATCAATTCGAACGATCTGGGAGAAGAAGGATTAACAGTTGATGAACCAGTCAATGTGGCTCTCAGCGGCATCAAGCTGAAAAGTGCGTTGAATATTATTTTAAAGCCAATCGGTCTGACCTATCTGGTTGAAGACGAAGTGATGAAAATCACCACCAGTATTAAAGCGGAAGAAATCTTGAGTACACGGGTTTATCCCGTTGCCGACCTGGTCATCTCAGTCTCCACACAGCAGTCTTCTGTTGGATCGAGTCAGGGTGGATTTGGCGGGCAGCAGGGTGGTCAGCAAGGTGGCCTCGGCGGTGGAGGTGGCTTTGGTGGCGGTGGTCAG
>TARA_R110000850_G_scaffold186609_5_pt1 | contig 17101 bp, 19 predicted proteins | sample TARA_R110000850 | Tara Oceans TARA_R110000850 (sample SAMEA4397586) | marine metagenome | biome: Polar Biome; feature: [SRF] surface water layer (ENVO:00010504); material: water (ENVO:00002006), including particulate matter (ENVO:01000060) such as... | depth 5 m | reverse complement strand
GCGCATGAACGACCGCCGGAGTCTGCTTTCTGCGCTCGACCAGGGGCTGAATCTCGATTCGAATCAGACGCTGGCCTCGATGAACGATTTCCAGAGACAGGCGTTCGACCTGTTAACATCCAACAATGCCCAGAAGGCATTTAAACTGAGTGAAGAACCGGACTCTGTCCGCGACCGCTACGGCCGCAACATCTACGGGCAGAGTGTGCTGCTGGCGCGACGACTGATTGAAGCCAACACGCGCGTCGTCACCATGTCCTGGGCACCGGATGCGAACGCCACCTGGGACACTCACGGTCAGAACTTTAACAGCCTGAAAAACACACTGCTGCCGCAATTTGACGCCGCCTGCAGCAGTCTGATTGCCGACCTCGCTGAACGAGGCATGTTACAGCGCACGCTGGTTGCCGTGCTGGGCGATTTCGGCCGCACCCCGAAGATCAACAACAACGCCGGCCGCGACCACTGGAATTCGTGTTATTCAATCATGCTGGCCGGCGGCGGGATCAAGCCCGGCTTCGTCCTGGGTGCCAGCGACCGCTCAGGCGCGGTTCCCACGCACAGCCCCGTCTCCCCCGGTGACATCGTCGCCACCATGTATCGCCTGCTGGGCATAGACCATCAGCATCTGATCTACGACACACTCAACCGCCCGCACACCGTTGTCCCCGAAGCCCGACTCGTGCCCGAAATTATTGCGTGAACTGGATTGTATTCAGTACGACGACTCACCTTCACTTAGACGTTTCACAATGTCAAATACGATTCCTGGATTTGTAGAATTCTCACAGCAGCCTGATATATCCCATCAGGAACTGGTGTCCCGACTGGAAAACAGTTCCGGCCTGGGTGTATCTCTGATGGATCCGAGCGAACTCTATAATTTTCCTGACAGCCATCAGCCGAATGAGTCTGCGCTGGTATTTCTGATTTCAGACTATCCGCGCAGCAAAAACGCGACTTACCTGATTGACGGTCTGGACTTTGCGCCGGAAGCAGACATTGGTTTGCCACTTCGCAACAGGGATCGTCTTGAGCTGATCCTGTTGCTAATTGAGTCGCTGTTCAAGATTTACAATATTTCCCGGCTCTGTATTGCCTTTAGTGACATGGATCAGATTGAAGCGGTCATCAAAACCAGTCAAGCCGATCTGCGTAAGACAATTTTAGAGGATTGCGAATCCAATATCATGCCCCCCTGCTCTCTCTATGACATTACCGCAGATTGAATCACGTACAAAGTGACAAACAGGAATACGAACAGGCTCCCTCCCCCGGTCAGCTGTCTTGATCTCGACCCACAATTTTTCGAAAGACCCGATCCGTTTCGCCACGTTGCAACAGTGTATCCAAATCGTCGCGTTGCGACAGCATACCCAGTTCAACCAGCATGGATAGTGTGCGATAGACGGTTGAGCGCGAGCAGCGCCGTTGCTCTACCTGATTTGTCTGCGGCGACTGGACATCTTCGACCAGATCCTCGGCGGTAAACTCGTCCGACTGACGGGCGATAGCTCGGGCCACCATCAGGCGTTCCCGGGTCAGCCTGAGCCTTTGAGACATTTCGTGCGCCTCAAAGCGTGCCTGCAGTTCGTCTTCAAAGTTCATGCCAGGCTCCGTCATGAAACCGCAGCAGGGCAGTTGTCTCCGTCTGCTGTTTTAGTCTCCTCTGAGTATAACCCCCTTCACGCCTCTTCCGCGACAGGAAAATCGGTATAACCTTTGGCACCGTTGGGGCTGTACCAGTCCTGCATGTCGGCTTCGGGTGCAAGTTCCAGGCCTTCCGCGAACCGATGGACCAGATCCGGATTGCTGATAAACGGGCGGCCGAAGGCGATCATGTCGGCATCGCCGGCGGCGATAGCTGCTTCAGCAGATTCCTGCGTGTAACCACAGTTGCCGATCAAGGGGTTGTGAAAGACCTTGCGAAACTCGGCCAGCGTCATCGGTTCACCCAGTTCGTGAAAACCGAAACCCAGGCCATCCATGACGTGCAGATACGCCAGGCCAAACTGATCCAGTTGAGAGGCAACATACGTAAACTGCTCGCGATAGTCGGGGGACCCCATGTCGTTGAAATTTCCATTGGGGGAAAGCCGCACGCCTACACGATTTGCCGGCCAGACTTCGGTCACCGCCGAGACCACTTCGCCCAGCAGACGATACCGGTTCTCCACGCTGCCGCCATACGCGTCATCGCGGTGGTTGGTTTTCGACTGCAGAAACGTGTCCAGCAGATAACCGTTAGCAGAGTGGACTTCGATACCATCAAAGCCGGCCCGTTTCGCCCGTTCGGCCGCCTGTCTGTAATCGGCGACAACAGCCGGCAGCTCTTTGGTTTCCAGTGCGCGGGGGACTTCGTGCGGTTCCTTGCCTTTAGGCGTATGAATATATTCCGCGTCGATGGCAATGGCTGAGGGCGCAACGTGCTTTTCCCCGTTATGAAAACTGGGATGCGAGGCCCGTCCACAGTGCCAGAGCTGCAGAAAGATTTTCCCCCCCTGCTCATGGACGGCGGCAGGAATCTGTTTCCAGGCGGTTTCCATTTCGTCCGTGTAGATGCCGGGGCTTTCATTCCAGCCATTCGCCTGCGGGGAGATTGTCGTTGCTTCCGAAACAATCAGGCCGGCGGCAGCACGCTGCGCATAGTATTCCGCCATAATCGGCTTGGGGATCCGTTCTGTTCCCGCGCGAGACCGCGTCAGGGGTGCCATGGCGATTCGGTTGGGCAGCGTGAGATCGCCAATCGTGACAGGTGAAAATAGATGGGGTGCAGCCAGGTCCATGAAAAATTCCTTCGTGACGAGTCAACTAAGCGGGAGCGCTCTTACAATGCTTCATATCAGCAATCAGTGTATTCATCGGGTTTCCAGAAGAAAAGGAGCCGTGATCAACTTCGCCTGGCGGGCAGTCATTTCAGAGTCATTCGAACAGAGGATGAGAATTCACCGGAATCACGCTACTGGCAGTTCAGAGACCAGTTCGCAGGCTCAGACCTCAATGTTCAGGAGTATTTTCACTTAAGAAGGGGCAGATCTCTCATGTGGCATGTGAATTGCTTTTACCATGGGAGTATCCCCTGCCTTTATTTTGAGGATCGGAGTCCCATGAGATTTCATCGCCTGCGAAACGTATTAAAACGTTCCGGATCAGACTTTCTGTCCGACGAATGTATGGGTAGCGGTGCGGCGATCGCATATTACACGATTTTTTCACTTCCCCCGTTACTCGCGATCGTGTTTGCTGTAACGACCCAGTTCTGGTCAGCCGAAAAAGTAAGCACGGTGATCAATTCCCAGTTGGGTTTGCCCGTCGAACAAAGCGTTTCTCAAGCAGACCATGATTCGTCAGCTTCCGCATTGAACCTGACGCGTGTGGCTGAGCGAGCACAACCAGGCCATCAACCGGAACATCCCTGGTGGGCGCGAATTCTGGGAATCGGAATCCTGATCTTTTCTGCCAGTGGTGTCCTGGCCCAGTTGCAGGGCGCGCTGAATAAGGCCTGGAATGTCGAACCCGATCCCAGTCAGGGGGGGCTGATGTCCTTTCTCAAGAAAAGATTGATCTCCCTGGGGATGCTGGTCGTTATCGGACTGCTGTTACTCGTTTCCCTGGTACTGACGACGTTTGTAGATGAGTTCACGCGCTGGATTCAGAATGGCGAACTGACCGGGGGCATGCTCACCTTGATGATGATCATCAATAGCATCTTGACTTTAGGACTGGCGATCTTATTATTTGCTGCCACCTTCAAGGTTCTGCCTGATGCACACATCCCATGGCGCGATGTCTTTGTCGGTGCAAGCGTGACAGCGTTTCTGTTTGTGATTGGAAAAGCCGGGATCGGCTGGTATCTGCAATATTCGGAAGCAGGATCCAGCTGGGGAAGCGCCGCGACATCGATGATTGGAATTCTGATCTGGGTTTACTATTCATCCCTCATCATATTACTGGGCGCCGAGTTCACACAAAACTGGTCAATTGAATTCGGCAGCGGTCTTAAACCGGCGCCGGGCGCGATTCTGGTCACTGAAGAAAAAAACTACCACCGTACAGAAAGTGAAGTCCTGCTTCACAAAAATTGATTCATGGAATCGTTATCCCCTCCATGATGACCCTATTGAAAGGCATGTATCATGATTCAGAAAGCAAAATACAAACAGTCGTCCCCCGTTAAACCCATTGTTCTGCCCGCACGGGACAGTGCTTACCGCGCAGAACGCGTCGATCGCTTTGCACAGTTTGAAAAGCTGACTCGTTTTCTGGATGATGCCATCAAAGTGCCGGGAACCAACATGCGAATCGGCTGGGATTCGATCATCGGGATTGTGCCCGGCCTGGGAGATGTGGTTTCGACTGTCCTGTCAGGTTACCTGGTCTACCAGGCAAAACAGCTGGGCGCGTCCAACTGGGTACTGACCCGGATGGTGGGTAATGTGGCACTCGACTTTCTGATCGGTGCCGTTCCCGTTGTGGGAGATGTCTTCGACGTCTTCTTCAAATCGAACCGCCGTAATTCGAAACTGCTGAAAAAACATCTGGACCGTCACAACGCCGGTTGAAAGAGGAATTCAATTCTTCAAATCAGGGACCGGCATTTGCGCACCGACCTGTTTGAGATGCTTCTGCAGTCGCCGTTCAAGTCGGGCGGTGAGTTTCGGGTACGCCTTTGAAACATCGCTGGTCTCACTCAGGTCTTCAGCCAGGTTGTAGAGTTCATCGTGCCCGTCTTCATAGTAATGGATCAGCTTATATTCGCCGGCGCGAATAGCTGAGTAAGGAACGCCGATAAAGACATTGTAATGCGGGTAATGCCAGTACAATGCTTCGCGGTCGAGTGACGCGGCGGGGTCTTTCAGCAGGGGAACCAGGGAGAGACCGTCAACGCTCTGGTTGTGATCCGTGTTGCCGGTAACGCCGGTGATGTTCAAAATCGTCGGATAAAAATCCATGGTGATGATCGGCTCCGCGCAGACAGAGCCTGCGGGAGTGACGCCAGGCCAGAGCACGATGGCAGGCACGCGGGTCCCCCCTTCCCAGTGTTGTCCCTTTTCGCCACGAAGGGGATCGTTATTGCTGGTATTGCGGCGGACTCCGCCATTATCGGAAGTGAAAACAATCAGCGTACGGTCCGCGATGCCACTCTCTTTCAGTTGGGCACGGACGCGGCCGATGGCTTCATCGACGCTTTGAATCATGGCGGCGTACTCGGGATTTTTGTGCCGTTTGCCGGCGGGTAAGGCTTTGTATTTCATCACCAGATCGGGGCGTCCCTGGATGGGAGAGTGCACGGAATAGAAAGAGCAATACAGAAAGAAGGGTTTGTCCTGCTGTTGGCGGATGAGTGCAACCGCTTCGTCAGCCATGCGATCGGTGAGATAACGATCCTGCCGCTGTGCTTCCGTCAGACTGCTGTCCCACTTCATCGCATCGCCGCCATAAGGGAAGTGATAGCTGCGGGGCAGCCCGCGATTCGTCCCGCTGATATTGACATCGAAACCGTGATCCTGTGGAAGATTTCCGCGGCCGCCCAGATGCCATTTCCCCACATGAAATGTCTGATATCCAGCTGCATGCAGAGCCTCAGGAAGTGTCGTGTATTTCTGATCCAGATGCTGTTTCCATTGGGGCGGCTTCAGAGGGAAATCGGTGTAGGATTTGGCCCAGCCGGGAATCCAGTCGGTCAGATGCGTGCGGGCAGGATACATGCCGGTCAGGAGTGCACCGCGGGTCGGCGAACAGGCATTGCAGGCGGAATAGTTCTGCGTGAACTTCATCCCCTCGGCGGCAAGTTGATCGATGTTCGGACTCTGATAGTAGTCGCTGCCATAACAGCCCAGATCGGTCCAGCCCAGATCATCCACGAGGAAGAAGACCACATTCCAGGGCTTTTCGTCAGCGGCGTGCGACGTTCCTGTGACAGCAAACAACGACGTTAACAGGATCAGAGCCTGTAAGATCAGTAACGGCCTGCGGTACATCATCGGTTCTTTTCTCACTCCTGGCTGGAACTCAGAGATCGGACTTGAACGCAACCTGATCTGACCTATCATAACAGGTCGGGATTGAAGAAGCATGCGGCAAACAATAGAAAAGAGATGATCTGAAACAGGAGCAGCAGTGAATTATCAGATTTCGGAAGCACACGGGGAACCAGTTGAAACTGCCGTCGCAGCGATTCTGTCGGAGAACTCCCGATCGACCGGGTTTCCGTATGCGCCAGAGCCTGTGAAACTCAAAATTGAAGAGGCGGGCCAGATCATTGCCGGGCTCGTTGGCTTCACACTCTGGGAGTGGCTGTATATCGAGACTCTGGCCGTCGCTGCAAACTATCGCGGTCAGGGGCTGGGACGACAGTTAGTCCTGGAAGCAGAACGCATCGCCCGTGCGCGGAACTGCCATGCGGCCTGGGTCGACACCTTCAGTTTCCAGGCACCCGAGTTTTATTCTCGACTGGGTTACAGTTCGTTTGGAACGCTTCCCGAATTTCCCGCCGGTCAGCAGCGGATCTTCTTTCGAAAAGAACTCGCCGAGTGAATTATGCGTATTGGAATTGTCGGCGACCCGCTGTTTCGGGTAGCATTACGGAAGTCAGATTGCCCCGCCGTGAGATTACTGTTCCCTTCGAAAGTTCGCAGCCATGTATCAAACCTGTTTTCTGTTTCTGCTCTCCTGTCTCTGCCTGGTTCCGATGGAAGCGACTGCCGCGACTGTCATTAATGCAGGGGTAGGCGGAAACCGGAGTTCACAACTCCTGAAGCGGCTGGAACGCGATGTACTGGCGAAGAAGCCGACAACTGTCGTACTGATGGTGGGCACGAACGACCGACTGAACTCGGGTGGGTTCATCGACATTCAATCCTATCGAAAGAATGTGGAATCGCTGATCGACCAGATCGAAGCAGGCGGCGCAAAAGTTCTGCTGATGACGCCTCCCACGTGCCTGCCCGAACTGCTTTTCAGTCGGCACGACCGGAAGAAGTATGACGATCAGTCACCGGTCGAACGGATGCAGGAAGTACGAACGGTGCTGCTGGAGGTGGCACAGCAGAAGAAAGTCGCTCTGCTGGATTTCCACGATTATCTGATTCAGCACAAACTGGCCGACGATCAGAAAACGAGTCTGCTCCGCAACCCGGCCAACAGCGGCGTCAAGGACGGCGTGCATCTGATTCCCGCGGGATACGAACTGCTGGCGAAACTGGTCGCAGAGAAATTGAAAGCAGGCAAGTTCGATACGACGACGGTCGTCTGTTTCGGAGACAGTCTGACAAAAGGTTCTACGAAAGCAAATTACCCGGCCTATCTGCAGGCAATACTCAACAGGGAACAATGACAACAGGCTTGCTGGCTTAGTCAAAAGGAGCGCACACGATGGATGAATTCATGCAGGCAGCGATTGAAGAAGCTGAGAAAGGACGCGATGAAGGGGGCGTACCCATCGGGTCGGTGCTGGTTTACGAAGGCAAAATTATCGGCCGCGGACACAATCAGCGTCAGCAGAAAGGGAGTGCCATTCTGCACGGCGAGATGTCCGCATTGGAAAATGCGGGCAGGCAACCGGCCCGCGTGTATCGCAACAGTGTGATTTACACGACGCTCTCCCCCTGCCCGATGTGCAGCGGTGCGATTCGCCTGTATCAGATCCCCCGCGTCGTCATCGGCGAAAATCAGACCTTCCTGGGAGACGAACGCCTGCTGCTGACCAGCGGCATTGAACTGGAAGTGCTGCAGGACCCGCGATGCATTCAACTGATGGAAGACTTCATCGCCGCCAACCCCGAAATGTGGAATGAAGATATCGGGGAGTGATTTTTTTCGCTGTAACACTTAGGATCTGATGCTATTTGGAAAAATGATTGAGGATAACAGACAATGCCTATATGGGAACGTTTGCTAAATCTTTTCCTATTACTTGTCATTTTTGCCATCGTATTTCTCCTGCCAATCTATCTCGTTCTCTTTGGCGGGATGAGAAAATTCGCTTTACGCCCATTGCAACGGTGCTTCGAGGATATCGAACTTCGAGAGCAGCCACTAAAAGGCGATGTCGTTTTCACTTACCATACATATCGTGGACTTCTCCTCTGGTTTACTCAGCAGGAAATTGCTGGATATACCACTCCAGATGAAGCCAGAACTCTGCTCAAACGATTGCTCAAATTCAATCTCACCTGGGGCATGTTAAGTTGTGGATTACTCTTCATTCCTTTCCTCGCCATTGGAAACTATAAAGCGCAAATGAAATCAATTCGAATTCAGTCTGAATCAAAAGGAGCCAGTCACGAGATGGGAAATGAAGATATAGGGGAATGATGAAATGGAACAGACAGAAAAACAAGTTCATTCATCCCGCCTCTTTAAGAAGGCTACTGCGTTCGTTTCGCTGATGATTTTTTTGCAATGGTGTGTACTGGACTTTTATGTTGTGCGCATGATTCCCTACCCGGAACAGGTTCATGACAACGACTGGACGATTCTGATCATACCGATCCTGCCCTCGATCCTGTTGATTGCATGGTCGAAATGGTCACACAGCCTGCTGACATCTGGTCAGATCACAGGCGCGATTGTATTGGGAATAATACTCAGTATTCCGCTGATTCTGTTTTTCGGTGTGAATTTTCATCTCTCTATTGGTGGTCAGCTTTAATCGGCCCTGAATTTTGATCAAGCACTTCGTGAAGGGCTTGAACCAGTTCATCGATGGAATGAAGACTGGTCGTTGAAAACCCAAAGGATTGCGGTTCCTTCTGCCGAGAAATGATTGCCGGTCTGACAACAGCGAACTGGAAAGTCGGCTCTAATTGCTCGACGTGCAGATCACTAATCAGGTCCACGTCCCGGGCGATTTTACAGACAGGGACATCAAAGAATTGTGCGATTGCTTCTCTTAGCTCGAGTAACAACGAAGGATCTTCCGCTGGCCGGGCAGACAGAAACTGTTCTACTGTTGTATCCGGACTGTTAAGTAAGTTCTTACGTATGTCCTGCATCGTGGCAGAGTGCCTGGCAAAGTCCCGGCTGCCCAGCAGAATCGCCGCGAAAAACGTGCAGAAGGCAGGTATTGTGGCCCCCACCAACCGTGCGATCCAGGTCAGGTCTGGAATAAAGAGTGAGGCCACAAATCCGATCACGAACGCCACAACAGCTAACAGACCGGATAAAATCAGGAGAACCCGCACGATCAGTCTTCTCCTGTCATCCGTACCATACTGGATAAAATCCCGTTCTTGCTACTGAGTCTGCACCAGCACGCGCAACCGTTTAACTTCGTATTGTGAGGCGTTCGACATGAAGGTCCAGTCACGGGTGCGGCCGGTGCTGTTGCCGATGCCGATGTCTGCCGAGGGGCCCCCTTTCCACTGGTTGATCGCGAAAATCGTCTGCTTTGCCTCATAGTTGTGGACCTGCATGCAACCATAACCGTCTGAGGGCTCGGATGGTTCATCGCCGAAATCCCAGAGGGTCGCGCTGGCGTTAGGAATGTTCTTTGCATTCAAAGGACCATAGTTGCTCGGCCAGAATTCAATGTTGCCGCCGGGCAGACCTTTACCCGTCACGATGCCGGGCACATTGGATATCACATTGAGATTGCTCACTTTCGTTTGAAAGCTGGCTTTGCTCTCAAACGTGGGCACAGCAATTTTAGTGATATCAGTGGTGAAGGCGTCCATGGAGACATACACGTATTGCGTTTCTTCACCGATTTTCTGCAGCTCCAGAAAGTAGGCGATGCGGCCATAAGGCGTGGTAAAATCCCGACTCGAATTGAAAGTGTAATTGATTTTGCTGCCCAGGTTTTTCAAATCAAGATCGTAGACCAGCGTGTACTCTTTGGATTCTTCGACTTTGAGTGACAACCAGTCGCGCTGGGGTACTTCGCCTGCACGGAAAGGAGCTGCCGGCAGACCTTCTTTGTTGGACAGGTTGGGTTCTGCCAGTTTATTCCAGCCGAACCGCATGGCGGCGGCTTGCTTGACTTTGGGGGAAGAGAGAATCACCGAGTCCCCTTCAATCACAGCGTCTGCGGGTACGAAGTCGGTTTCTTCGCCGATGATTTCGAACCAGTTGAGCGGTTTGCCGTCGCGCGAGACGAGTCCGCTGCCGACGTGATCGAAGGTGACACGCAGCTTGGCCCCTTCTTTCTTGAGCGATTTGAAGACCGGACCAGAATGCACGAGACCTTTCTGACCGTATGTTTTTGCCAGTGCGATCAACGCCAGACGAGCGCCGACGTCCTGCTTGTTGGTGGGATGGATGTCTTTCAAATCGCCGATATCGTGAATGACAACCTGACCGGTGTGTGGAATTTCCAGTGACTTGTTCTGCGCTTCCCAGAAGACCGGCAGAATACTGGGAGATTCACTGCCGTACTGAAAGGGAGCAATCTGAACGTAGAGGAAAGGGAATTCTCCCTGGTTCCAGACTTCGCGCCAGCCGCCGACCAGGGCTTTCATTTTTTCGAAGTAGAGCATGCCTTCGCCGTGATTGGATTCGCCCTGATACCAGATCGCCCCCCGAATGGCGAATGGAACGAGGGGATGAATCATGCCGTTATAAAGCGTGGTGGGAGAACTGTGACTGGTGAGCGGCTGAATGGCCGTGGGATACGCTGGAGGTGGCGTGAGCGGAGTTTCCGCTTTCAATGCGGTTTTTGCTTCCGCCGTCCAGTCTTCCAGGCCTTTCAGGTAAGTGCCCAGAGTGGCCTGATAGGCGGCGGTTGCGGGGTTGGTGAGTTGCACCTGTTTCTCGATGTCGGCCAGCGCGGGAACCTGCGCAAATCCAACAGGCGGCGTCCAGGGTTCAATACGGGTGCCTCCCCAGGAGGAATTGATCAGCCCGATCGGGACATTGAGTTCTATATGTAGTTTGCGACCGAAGAAGTAACCGGCTGCGGTATAGCCGCCGACCGTCTCAGGAGAACAGACGGTCCAGGTAGCATCGACATCATTCTGAGGAAAACCTTTGGGAATCCGGGGTACTTTGATGTGACGAATCAGCGGGTAATTGGCGGCCGCCTGTTCTTCTTCGAAATTGTTACTGCGGGAAACAGGCCATTCCATGTTCGACTGTCCCGAGCAGAGCCAGACTTCGCCGATCAGCACGTCAGAAAATGTGACCGTGTTTTTTTCTCTGACCATGAGCGTTATCGGATCGCCGATCTGTTGAGGCGGCATTTTCACCATCCATTCGCCTTTGTTATTGGCGACTGTGGATGTAATGGAAGTTCCCAGTTTGATGGAGACTTCATTCCCCGGATCCGCCCAGCCCCAAACCGGAACAGGCACCCCGCGCTGCAGGACCATATGATCGCCGAAGATGTGAGGCAGTCGAACTTCTGCCTGAATCTGCGTGGTAAGAGAAAACAGAACAAAGCAGGTCACAGCGAGCAGTGAGACGCGTTTTGATTTCATTATGGATTCAATTCGTCTGGAGTAGTTTGCAAGAAAAAGAAAGCGTCATGAATTTCGCTCTCTGTACTAAAATGATCACCAAACTTTGCACACGACGCAAGGGAAACGTCTGAGATTTGCAAAGCTGAAAGCTGGCAGGCAACTTGAGGACTTCAAAACTTAATCCCCTGATAATCACAATTGAACAATTTCAAGAATAATGAGCCTGTGTAGAGAATTCGTAAACGGACTTAGAGGACAATGATTCAATGAATGAACCTGTTGAACCGGAAATGGCTGGTATCACCTGTTTGTGTCTTGGCTTAGCGCTGATCATCTGCGCGACCTGGTACCCGCAATTTCTTCTCTATCGCATGCACGCAGACCGCGGGGCCAGACATTGTGGAGAAGCAGCCACTAAGAAATTATTTCAATTGATTGGCATCGTTTCTGTCGGGTTCAGTCTTAAACACTTTGTTGATGCCTGGTTTTCCTGAATCACCGGCCGTCAGGTAATAGATCTCTACTTTGGGGTTTGTAAACCATCACAGAGCGGATTCAGAAAAGTGGGTACGTAAAAGTATCGCAAACAAATCGCGATTCGAACGTGCGACCTCTGCGTCCCGAACTTATTGGTTGCATATCCAGCTTCTTTTGGTCAAAAGTCTGGCAGACGATCACCTCGTTCAAAAGCTCTTGTGGGACCATCATGTTGTGGATTGCGACCACGATCAGCGCTGCGTTCTCAAGAAACAAACTCTTCAGTCGCTGGTCTGTATTGCTTGCAACAATGGCTTACCGTCGACATCAGGGTATTTGAGTCCCAGCAGTCTGGCGATGGTGGGAGCAATCACGGTATTGTCTACTGTGGGAAGTTTTATTCCTGTTCGGATGCCAGCACCAGACAGAATGCACGTGGCATTCATCTTCGGAAGTTTTGCCAGAAACCCGTGAGAGCCCAGAGAAGTTCGCGCTTCTTCATACGTGGTAACAAGGGTATCTCCCGTCACGGAACCTGAAACAGCGTATCCCTCTTTCGCGACCAAAATGGCATCGGGTACCTGGTTGTATTCACGCGGGTGCGAAAACCCGACTTCATCGAAGCGATCTGGCAAAAGAACGTCGGCAACGCCTTCTTTTCCAACGAACATGTTCTTGAAATCAGCAGCTGCCCGAGCAGCCTCCGCTGGATTAGTGCAGTACACAAGTCCAATGCCACCTTCTGGAATGACATGTACCTGTGCCTGCGTCAGCTTTCCCGCTTCGACCTTCAGTAAACCTGCCTCTCGCAGTAAAACGTTGGGCCGAATCGCTTTGGGTGTGAGCGTAAAACCATGATCAGCCACCAGAATAATCGTCGTCTTTTCACGAATCCCAGCATCATCGATCGCGTCTATAATTCGAGAGACACACATGTCTGCATACGCGTTGGCGGTGTAGCCCGCTTGTGACTGTGGCCCCCGCCTGTGATGGGTCGCATCATTATTCAGCAGATGGACAAGCATCAGGTGTGGTTTTCGTTCACGAATTAAGTGACACGCTGCTTCAGTCCAGACATAATCCAACCCAACGATGCTGGCTTTCCGAAAAGAGGCGTGTGTCTCGTCCTTCAAGAGCCTCTTTTCAATCAGTTCGGTTCTTAATCGCGGCGTTGTGAAATCAAGAGCGTTGGGAACATCAGGAAACTGGTCATCGAGCGACTTTGAATTGCGAGTACATGGCCAGTTCACTTCAGCGGTTCTCAGCCCTGCAGCATGAGCCACATCCACCACGGTGGGAACTTTTACAAGATCACTCTGGTCGCGATGTGAATCAATCTTTACTGGCACTCCAATTCCGCCACGCACCAGAACACCATTTGCAAGGACACCATGTCGACCGGGTTTCATGCCTGTCACCAGAGTTGTGTGGTTGGGCCAGGTGACAGAAGGATCAGAAACTTTCATTCCGCCATCCACGATACAGCCTTCGCGCGCGAGTCGACGAATCGTTGGCAATGGGACTTTAGGATCATCAACAAGATAGGCTGCTAAGCCGTCAATGCTGATGACGACCACATGACGTTGCGGATCAGCTGCTTGAGCCAAAGTCAGAGTATTTAGACAGACCAGGGCCACAAGAATCAGGCAGTAGAACCGACAATAACGATAACGCATGCAAGCTTCTCCCAGGCAATTGGTCTATTGAAATATCACCTTAACCAGTGAAATGTGCGTCCAGATGGAATTGTAATCACTTCACCAGCGTTCGATCAGCACTTTGGCTTCCTATAACGTATCGAAGACTTCCCCATTGATCAATTCACCTCTCAGTTTTCTGTTGCAGGATTCAATGTAGCCATTTTCCCAAGGCGCCCCCCGATGCACAGGCACTCGCGTGCCGGTGCTGTAGCGACGTTCAAAGCTGCTCCGGTTTTTGTCACGACTGACGGGAATAAGTGATTTTGATTTCGAACACGACAATCACGAATTCACCCTGGGTAGACCACGATGAGTATTGAGTGATTCAGCAGACCTACGCGAAAACGAACGTATTTCTGTTGGAGTTGCTCAATCAGTTTCATACTGTTTTCATACATTCGTTTTCGGTTTTTTTTCATATCTGCAGATTACTTTGTTGCAAATGTATAGTTTTCTGGATCTTAGACCTTGAAGTGTCATTCGCGTCAGATATCAGGTATTATATAAACATAATATCTGAACAGAAGCCGGTCTTTTTGCATGTTTTAGTTCCATATCAGCTTCATATACGAACAAGGCCATGCAGGTGAATAACAAGTTTGGTGGCAGGGATAAACGCGATGTTAACGTCAGAATCCAAAAGCGACGATTCAGAGTTCCGGCCAACAATCCTGGTGCGTCTTCCCGGAAATGTCGAATCCGACGTCGCACGGCTTGAAGAGCGATTGAAACTCACTCTGCCGAGTGCTTACCGTCGGTTCTTACTAAACTACCCGAGCATCTTGATCGAAACCAAGGCTGACCTGAGGTGGTGTCATGAATCGTTGTCCGACCGAAAACTGCGTTTCAACATCGACGAATTGATCTATTTCAACGAGGACGTCAGGGTGCCCGGAACTCCATGGACCGAGGACGAAGGCCCATGGCCAGATCATTACTTCGTTATCGGTGATGATCAGACCGGCAACTACTGGGTTATCGATGTTTCGTCGTCGGACGAAGTGGTACTTTTCTATGACCACGAAATTGGCACGTTCACGGTTGAGCACAAGACCATTGAAGCGTTTGCAGATCACCTTGTCCGATCAACAATTAAATGGAACGAGGAGCAAAAAGACCGCCGCGACAATCGCTGTAGCTGATCGCATAACGAATAATAAAACGGGCAATACAAGTGTGCTAAGAAGCCAGATGTTTTCTGAGAAACAGCTTTCGGTCGTTTCTCCGAAGCGAGTTTACATCGACTTTCAAACTTCAGAGATTGATGCAACCGAACGGCAGTGGTCATGCTATGTGGTCCTGATAGAGAGGAGTGGATCAACATCTGCTGTCATTTCAGTCTTCCCTCAATCATTTCATTTGTAATTGCTTTTCCTGATGTGTCAATTGATAATTGACACAATTCCTGATCGGTTTAGAATGAATCTAATTCTGTTGATCAATAGTTATCCGTCTCTAGATCTCTACTTTTGCGAGATACTCATGTTGAAAACGATTGCTCTATTTGCCGTTCTCGTGTCATTCCTGCTTTATCCTGGCGAACAACTCCACGCTCAAGAGTCGGCACCGCAGCTGGAGTTTCGACTGGCGGACGACACCGAAACGACCGGGTGGCAGAAGATGGAAGTTCGTGGCAGCGACAAGACGGTATTCGTCTCCAACGAAGTTTCACTGCACGGTGGCCACATCGAAAAAGTGTCGTTCTACAAAGATCTGAACGGGAATCCGTCGGTTGGGCTAACCTTGACCGAGGATGGCGCAAAGGTGATGAAAGAAACAACCTCAAAAAATCAGAACAAGAAGCTCGCCATTTTACTCAACGGCAAGGTTATTAATGCTCCAACTATTCGATCGACAATCGCTAAGGAAGTACAGATCACGGGACGGTTCGACAAAGACGATCTACTAACGTTCTTTCACGCAATTGTCCTGCGGGAACTGCCAGCAAGCGACGGATAACAATGTCGTATTCACGGAAGACGGCAGCACGCGATTACAAATTGTAAATCCTTCACTGTCCCGTTGAACCGTGCCATTATCGGGCTGAAACGACTGTCGGAGAACTTCGACATTTGACGCTGTTCAACCCGGGCTGGTCCTTACTACTTTGCCGATGAAGACCTTTTCTTGCTCCACAACTGGCCGCGGAAAGAGCAAGCCATAGATAACAATTGGTGCCAGGACTAACCGTCTTGAGTGATTCTGTTCGTGAAACTCATACGATTTCTGGATTCCGAAAAATATACCGGTTTAGCTGGCGCATTATTTTGGTCTGACTCACGTGTCCCTTGTTCTACTGTTTGGAGACGCCCTCTTGAGTACGATCAAGTATTCACTCGCAGGTGGTCTGTCTGGGCCACTTTTGCTTATTGTTATGATTTCTAGATCAGACGACGCAGAAAGCGGAATGGGCTACACTCTGATTCCGGTTGTGTTCTTGGCTTTTTTCCGGATAAGATTTGTGTTTGAATTTGTGTGTTAATATTTTTCCGACAGATAAAGGAATAAAGGGGTCAACGACTGTCTTGGATATTGTCAAGAAGAGTAAAGGAACTGGTTGCATGACTGGTTCTTTATAAGTGATGGGGGCAAGTGTCAGTGAACGAAGCAGACGAAATCGATGAAGCCTATCTCGATGAACTGGATCGGCAATTCTTTACGAACATTGACGCGATTACGGATTCCGCCCTGTCGCTTTTGACGATACGCAACGCGAAACCAAAGTTGATTCGGTTCTTCGAGTGGTTTGCCAGATGGAGCCGCAGGACGATCAACGGAAAAGGAGAACCGGATTTTCCAACGTGGCTCGCACGCCTTACCCGTATGTCGAATTCAATGAAAAAGAAACGGTACGCTGCAGACCCGATGGCAGGAATCGCAGTCATGATCGGCGACCTGATGGACGATATCGCTTACGTCGGAACTAAACAGCAGCATGTGGACCGGTCACTGGAAATACTTGGTCTGCTGAAGAACCTGTCAGAAGAAACATCACAGGGAAACACCTGACAACAATCGGTTGCACCGGAGTCTCGTTGAACAACATAGAAAGCACCCTCCCATGCGATTTCAGGGGAGGATAAATAGAAATCTGCCCACACCTGCGGTTCAGGGGGCAAGAGAGGCAACTTCAGGTTGCCAGGAGGCGAATGAATCACATCTGGAAAAACAAAGGCTTACGGACCTTAAATCAAGTCCGTAAGCCTTTATTATATAACAACTTAAAAGTCGGGGCGACACGATTCGAACGTGCGACCTCTGCGTCCCAAACGCAGCGCTCTAGCCAAGCTGAGCTACGCCCCGCAACTTAATCAGAGGCACAGTTTAGAGAGACAGGGAGAAGCCGTCAATGGTTCTCTATGCTCTCTTCTAAAAATATGTAACCTCTGGTAATGCAAGCAGATATTTAAACCATCATCAGCATTAAGCGAGGATTTCTTTAATCAAATTTCCATGAACGTCAGTCAGGCGGCGATCGAGACCATTATTATAGTATGTCAGCTTATCATGCTGGAAACCGAGCAG
>TARA_R110000850_G_scaffold70053_17_pt1 | contig 17112 bp, 21 predicted proteins | sample TARA_R110000850 | Tara Oceans TARA_R110000850 (sample SAMEA4397586) | marine metagenome | biome: Polar Biome; feature: [SRF] surface water layer (ENVO:00010504); material: water (ENVO:00002006), including particulate matter (ENVO:01000060) such as... | depth 5 m | reverse complement strand
TGACCAGACCGCTGGCCAGATGGGCGACCACCGCTTGCGCCGAGAAGCCGAGGGCCAGCCCCACCGCACCCGCGCCCGATGACAGCAGCATAAGACGCTGCAGGGCGCGCCGGGCGATACGCGCAGAGGTTGCGCCCAGGGCTTTCATCACAGCAGCTTCGTCGCGCAGACGTACGCCATGCTGATGCGCTGAAGCGGCGATTGCGGCACTGGCCAGGAGCATCGCAGACAGTACTGCGATATCCAGGAACTGCCTGGCCCGGTCCAGCGCACTGCGGATGGCGACGCTGCCATCCTTGGGGGTTTGCAGACGCGCACCGCGCGGCAATTCCAACTGCGCAAGCCCTTCGATCTTGTCAGCAGGACCGGCGAACATGTTCTTGTAGCGCACGCGTGAACCACGCGTGACCAGTCCGGTGGCGGCGAGGTCCTGGGTAGACATGAGAACCCGTGGCGCAAGATCGGAAAATCCGCCGCCGCGATCCGGCTCGTAACTGAGCAAACGGGTCACCTTGATATCCAGCCCGCCTACCCTGATTTCCTGACCCAGGCTCAGATCAAGCTCTTGCCACAATCTCAGGTCAACCCAGGCCTCACCGCTGACCGGCCCCCGCGACTCAATCTGTTCAACGCCAAAAGGCTCCAGCGTTGTCCGCAGCTTGCCGCGCAGGGGATACGTTGCATCCACCGCCTTTACCGCCGCCAGCGAGGACTGCTCACCACGAAAAGCGACACTGGGAAACTGCACGAGCTTTGCCGTCGACAGCTCCAGCGCGGCAATTTTCTGCGTCAGTTCGTCGCCAAGCGGATCGCGCGAGCTGATCGCCGCATCAGCACCAAAGGCCTCGCCGCTTTGATCGTCCAGCGCACGGCCAACCCGATCGCTGAACAGACTGACAGCACTGCTGGCGGCAACGGCGATCACCACCGCCAATACAAGAATCAACAGCTCCGGGTTTTTGCTCCAGCGACGCATGAAAGACCTTATGGATTGGAAACAGCGGACAGGTGCTCGCGCCGCGCGAGTTGAATGTGAAGCTTGTCAGGCATCAGGGCGAAGCTCAGTTTTTCCCGAACAGGGCCTGAGTCCGTAACGGCATGCAGGTCAAAATTTCTGGCCACCATCAGGATGACGCTACGCATTTCCGCCAATGCAAGATTCCGGCCCGGGCACATGCGCGGGCCATAACCGAATGGCAGGGTGGCTGCGTTGCCCGGGCTCTTCATCTCGGAGCCGGCACCTGAAAATGGAGAAAAACTCGGCGCAGGCAGCGTACACGGCGCGCTGCCTGCCGCACTGCGCAACAGCAAAGCGACATCGGTCCCCGGCGGAATCCTCAGCCCCTGCACAATTGAATCCTGTTGCGCCGTCACCAGCAGATAGGGCGCTACGGGACGCAATCTCAAGGTCTCATTGATCACCGCATCGGTGGCATCGAGCCAGGCTGGAAAGCCACGCGCATCCGGCACCGCCGCACCCTGCATCAGTTCATCGGCTTCGCGACGCACAGCCTCGAATACGTCCGGATGCTCGCAGAAATAATGCAGCACCCACGCCAGGGTATTGGCCGTGGTGTCTTCGCCGGCAAGCAAGGCCGTCAGGCAATTGGAGAACACATCGTCGTCGGAAAATTTGCTTCCGTCCGCATCCCGGGCCAGCAACAGCACTTCCAGAAAGCATCCGGGCTGTTTGTCATCATCTGCCTGGGCCGCAAGACGCTCGCGCGCCCTGGCGATGAGCGTGTCCACCTCTGCACGCACCTGTGCCAGTGCGTCATCAAGCTGATGGTCCGCGCGGCGTTTGAAGTAGCGCCAAAGCGGGAACGGCGCTGCGATCCGTCTCTGCAGCGCGGGGAATATCTGGTTCAGATGCTGCTGGATGGTGTCATCGTCCTGCTCCAGCGTATTGGCGTCATGCCCCAGTGCAAAAAGCATGGTGACGTCCACGGTGTAACGCATCAGCTCTTCGGCAATGTCCAGCACGCGCTGCTGGTCGGCACAGACCTGCCAGCGCCTGAGCAGACGCGTGGTGACATTGCCCAGCTGCTGCTGGAAGCCACGCAGCTGATTGGCATTGAGCGAGGACATCCAGATTCGTCGCTGACGTTTCCACGACTCGCCTTCGGCGGCGAAAACACCACACACACCGAGTTCGGTAAACACAGGCTCGAAACTGCTCAGCCGACGAAAGCCTTCCGGCCGGTCACGCAGTATCTCGCTCACGCCCTGTGGCTCCGATATGACAAGCAAGCGTTTCGGGCCGAAGTGAACCGGGAAGTTGGGGCCAAACTCGGCGGCCCAGGCTTCCAGCTTGAAATGCAGCGTCGCTGCGTCGAAATCAAGCAGGTTGCCGATCAGCGGCCAGCCGCGCGGCCCCGGCAGATCCGAGATTTCCTGGTTGGGAACCCTCATCAGGTCAGATTCTTCATTAGCGGTGCAAGGGAGCTCATGCGCGGCGTCCAAGCACGCCTTCGCGCCGGGCTTCCCGCGCCGATTCTTCATCTTTGTCCTGCTGGCAATCCATGCACAGGACCGCGCAGGGGTCGGCTTCCAGACGCGCAGGCAACAGGGGATGCGAACAGGACAGACAACGACCATAGCGCCCCTCCGACAGCCGCGTCATGGCCGCCCGAACGCGGACCAACTGTTGCGTCGCCCGTTGATCGGAGGCCTGTGACATGGCCTGCTGCTGCAGGGCATCCATGCGCGACAGCCGGCCCACCTTGGTCTGGTCCAGCTCGACCGCCGCACTCGCTTCGCGGCGCTGTTCGATCTGCGCCATCAGTTCGGCCTCGATTCCGCGCAGTCGTTCGGCAAACACATGGATCTGCTCCGCGTTCCAGTCATCCATCACATCCCAACCTGCCCTGTGGTGTTGAACCAAGGTTATCAGTCGGGTGCAGACAAGGCCGGACTCAGGCATTCCACCAGGGCAGCAGGAAAGCGAAAATCGCACCCGCAGCAACTGCAATACTGGATACCCACCACAGGCCTGCACTCCAGTAGCGCAACTGCATGCAGGCACGTGCCAGCTTCGGGTCGGCCGGACAGGGCAGGCGCCGTGCTTTCCAGATCATGACGCCGGAGAAGACCAGCAGCAGCGCGGCCAGGGAGAAAACCCAGATTTTGCGTTCAGACAACCAGACCAGTTGGGGCACGGCTGTCACCAGCCCCGCCAATGCTGCGCCCGTGCCCAGCGACACCATTACCGCCGGCAACACGCAGCAGATGAGCGTTCCACTACTGGCAAGCAGGGTGAGGAAAGACAAGCCGACGTTGCGTCGCAAAGGTGCGTCGAGCGGCGCATCTGATGCCGCCTTCACTTTTGCTCCTGCTCGACGCGGGCCCGGATCGCCTCGATGTCCTGCTCGGTGCGCTCAATGCCAACGGTGGCGTATCCGGCGTCGGTAATCGCCTTCTTGAGGTCAGCATCGGCAATATCACTGCCCTCTTTCAACTGAACCGCCACGAGACGATTCTCAAGACTGACGAACACTTCTTCGGCTTCGGGAAATTTTCCAAGGCTCTTCTTGATGCCCTGCGCGCAGAACGCACATACCAGGCCATTGACTTCGACTTCGATGCTGCGCGCCATGCTCAACTGCGGAAACGCGGCCAGCAGCGCAAACAACAAGCTAATAATGATTTTCATGATGGTTCTCCAATTCAATAAACAAACATCAACATGGCCTGCAACTTGCCGTCACTGGTTGCACCAATGTCGAGCCAGCTGCCGCCCTTGAACAGACGCAGGATCAGCGCAGGCTCTACGCCGTCGTAGATGCCGCCGGTGTAGTGGCGGGCCTGCACCAGAAACCAGGTCGCCAGCGTGTCGTAGTCATGCTCGTACGGGGCGACGCCAAGCTGAAGGGTGTCGGTGCGGTGCTCGAAACGCTTCGTTACCTGCGCGTCAGACTTCCACGACACGTAGACCTTGCGCGTCTCGTAATCAGCCTGGAAGCCATAGTGATGGGCGAATATCGCACCACGAAATTCATTGCCGGTAGCGCGCCCCACTCCGCCCCAGGCAAAGACGTTGGCCTGCGCAGCGGGCAGATTCCAGCGTTTGGCCAGCAGGTTCCCACGCACGTAGCTGATACGCCGGTCGAAGCTGTCATCTTCGGCAACAAAATTGACCCAGCCTGCACCCAGTGAAGCCCAGTAAGTAGGGGCATAAAAGACTTGCGCTTCGGTCATGGTTCCGGCGCCGTACTCACTCATCAAAGTCCAGCCATCCGCCCATGCGATAGGTTTTGACATGGCACTGCCTGAGGCCAGCAATAAGGCAAACGCGCCCAGACATCGGCTCAGATTCTGTTTCATCATAATCTCCTGAATTCGCTGCACACAGCAGCGTGGGCCGTGCACAAGGTGCACGACGCAAGTTCTCTGATCAGGAAATCAAGCGATCGGCGGTCGCAGAAATCGTTCGGCAGGGGTTTGCGGCAAATGACGCGGCCCCAGTTGCACGCGCATCACCTCAGGCCGCAGCGCAATCTGGAAGCCGCCCTTGGCGCAGGCGCCAGCACCGCTGGAAAAACCGCAACTCATGACGCCGCAATCTCCCTGGCTGCAGCATCCTTCCGGGCATGGCGTGGCTTTGGCGGGCGACGCCGCCGGTTGTGCATCACCGTGGCAGGGCGGAACATCAGCGGCCTGCCATTGGCCCGCAACTTGCGCGTTTGCTGGTGCAGCGAAGACGGCCATCGGCCAGGTGCCGGCAATCATCACCAGCACAAATGCCCATTTCAGTCCGCGTTGCAATACAACCGTGCTCATAACGCCCTCGATTGCATGCAGTTCATCTGCATGACGATCTACCAGACCACAGGATCGCTGAAAAGTTCCGCCGTGACCAGTTCGAGCTTCGGCTTCATCCGTCGCTTGAAGACCAGAAATCAGGGCTTCGTGGCGAGTGGCGAACGCTGTTGATCGCGCATCTTCAGCCAGCCGTTGACTCTTGGGCTTGCGTTCATGCCCGGCTTCTCGATGTATCGAAACGTGAGGTCACACAGAACGATCAAAGCGGGAACCACGCACTGGATCACCAGCCAATGCTGCAAGGGTGTGAAGCCGCCGGCAGATTCAAACCCGATGACATACCGAAACACGATGTAGAGAACCGCCCCGTGCAGCAGATAGATGCTGTATCCCATGTCGCCCAGTCTGCGAGCACACGCCAACGACAACATCCCGAACAGGTGGTTTCCGCCGGCAACAATCAGGAAGACGACGCTGAACAGCAAGAGCGCAATGCGGTTGTATGCCGAATCGAAAAAGCAGATCGCCGTCGCGGCCAGCGCTATTGCTGTCACCGAACCCAGACGACTCCTGCATACCGCAGATATTTTGTCTGACCGCACCAACACCGCAGCGACCATGCCCGCCAGGAAAGCGCGGTAGCCGAGCAGGTCATGCAACTCGGTCACGAACAGTGCGACGCCCAGCGCGCCCACCAGCACCCAGCCCATGCCGGGACGCACGCCGATGCACAGCGCAATGATCGGCAGGCTCAGATAAAACGCCCATTCGTAGGCCAGGGTCCAGGTCACGCCCGCCAGTACATGGCGGGTATCCGCCACATGATTGAGGTCCGGCTGGCCGCCTACAGTGAAGCTCAGCCAGGTCAGGGACTTGAGGATCAGCGCCTGCCAGCTCTCTCGAATCTCAAAATCGGACTCAATCGCCACGATTGTAAAAAGCGCTGCCATCGCAAACAGATACAGGGGGGTCAACCTCAGCACGCGCGACAGATACAGCCGCCGCCAGTCAATGCCACGGCCGCGTGCGTCCAGCAACTTCGAGAAAAACAGAAAGCCGGTGATCATGAAGAACATGGCTACCGCGCTATGTCCGAAATGCATGTAGCGCGACTCGAAGGAGGCCCAGACTCCCTCGTGCAGATAGAAATACCAGAACGCGGAATGGTGGATATAAACGCTGAATGCGAGATACCCGCGCAGACCATCCAGCGCATCAAAGCGACCGGCTTGCGGTGACGTTTCCTGTGCGCGGCCCGGCAGGAAGCGCACAGTCAGGAGCGCGATCAATATCGCGGCAATCGGCGGATAGGGGCTCAGCAGGAGCATGGTCGGTGAGTCACTCAGCGATCACGGGGTGAAACTTCTGCGTGCTTGAGTTGCTCTGCAGAACCATCACGAGGAAAGCGTGATCGCGACGCCTTGCCGTGGCGCGAGCCTAGCAAAGAACAGGCACAGTCTGATGATCAAATTCAGATAATGCAGCTACTGCAGCGACAGAACCTGCCGACCCTCCATCTGCCTTGTACTGCCCCGCTCTCAAGCCGCTGCGCGTGCATCGCGACGTGCCGGATGCGCGATTCAGTGCACCTTGCCTTCTTCCAGGGTCAGAACGCGCTGGCATCGGCTGGCGAGCTGATCGTCGTGGGTGACCAGAATCAGGGTTGCCCCCTGCTCCCGATTGAGCTGGAACAGCAGGTCAATGATCTGCTCGCCGGTGGCTGAATCGAGATTGCCGGTGGGTTCGTCAGCAAACAGGATGTCCGGGCCAGCCGCAAAGGCACGGGCAATGGCGACGCGCTGCTGCTCGCCACCTGACATCTGGTAAGGGTGATGCGCAGAGCGCGCACTCAAGCCAACCTGATCCAGCGCCTTGCGCGCCCGCTCCAGTGCATCCGGGTGTCCGGCCAGATCTGCGCCCAGACGTGCGTTCTCCAGCGCGGTAAAACCGCCCAACAACTGAAAGGACTGAAACACAAAGCCGACCCTACCCGCACGAAGCCGTGCCCTGGAATCCTCGTCCAGCGCTGCAAGGTCGGTGCCTGCCAACTCGATTTCCCCGCTACTGGGCCGGTCAAGGCCCGCCAACATCGACAGCAGCGTGGTCTTGCCGGAGCCACTGCGACCAACGATGGCAACTGATTCGCCCCGGGCGATGTCCAAGTTCACACCATCCAGAATCGTCAGCAGGTTTTCGCCGCTGCTAATCTGGTGTTTGACGTCCCGAGCCTGTACGGCCCACTGAGATACTGAAGATTCCATGTTGATGCTGAGATTATTTTTTTGCGGGGTCCTGCTGTCCTTCACATTTTCCGTGCCGGCTGGCGCTGCCAAACCGGACGAGCCGGTGATTCTGGTACTGGGAGATAGTCTTTCGGCCGGCTACGGTCTGGATGCTGAGCAGGGTTGGGTGCATCTATTTCAACAGAAACTCCGATCGGAGGGCTTCAATCACGTTGTCGCCAACGCCGCCATCAGCGGCGAGACCACCCGAGGCGGACTCGGGCGCTTGCCTGGCCTGTTGGACCGGCACAAGCCCACATTGGTTCTTCTGCAGCTTGGCGGCAACGACGGCCTGCGCGCCCTGCCGGTCAAGGCCATGCGCCAGAACCTGCAAGACATGATTGCGCTCAGCCAGAAAAGCGGCGCCGAGCCAGTACTGTTTGCCATGCATATTCCTGCCAACTACGGCCCTACCTACAGCGAGCAGTTCTCGCAGAGCTTTGAACAACTGGCTGATGCAGAGAAGCTCACGCTGGTGCCTTTTGTACTGGGCAGCTTCGCGTTTGATGAAGATGCCTTTCAGTCGGATGGCATACACCCCAATGCGGCATCGCAAGCGTTGATTCTTGAAACCGTGTGGCCGGCGATCGTTCCGCTGCTCAAAGCCGTGCCCTGAGCCGGGTTAGCTGCAATGCGGCATCTGGCCGCTGGCCTCACCCGTACCTGTGAGACGCCCCCACTGAAATTTCCATGAAAATTGCTGTCATTGGCTCCGGAATTTCCGGACTGATCGCCGCCGACCTGCTCTCCCAGAAGCACGAGGTCACCTTGTTTGAGTCCGATGATCGTGTCGGCGGCCACACCAATACGATCCCGGTGCCCCTGCCTGACGGCAGCGTACAGCCGGTGGATACGGGCTGGATCGTCTACAACGGGATCAACTATCCCAATCTCACTGCCCTGTTCGCCGAACTGGGCATCCAGACGCGCGACACCAGCATGTCCTTTGGCGTGTCACTGGGTGACGGCGCTTACGAATACATGGGAAGCGACCATATCTGGACCGTCTTTGCACAGCCCTCGAACCTGCTGAGCTGGACGCACATCCGCATGCTGATCGACATCCTCCGGCTTAATGCGCGCTGCCGCAAAATCCTGGAAAGCGGGCAGCTGCCTGAAGGATCCCTCGGAGAATTTCTCGATCAATCCGGCCTGTCGCCCAAGATGGCCAGCCGCTATCTGCTGCCGATGGCCGGCCTGATCTGGAGCTGTTCCCCGCGGCAGGCGATGGCGTATCCGGCTGCGGATTTCATGCGCTTCTTTGACTCACACTCGCTGTTTACCGCCACGCAGCAACCGACATGGCGAACCGTGATCGGCGGCTCCAACCAGTACATCAAGCCGATACTGGCGCGCTTCAAGGGCGAGCTTCGTCTGAGCACGGAGGTCACGGCGATCCAGCGCGATGATGCTGAGGTGGTGATCAAGACGCCGGTCAATCAGCAGGCCTTCGACCAGGTGATCTGCGCGGCACACGCCGACCAGACGCTGAAGATTCTCGAAGACACGGATGAAGTGGAGCGCACCCTCTTGCAGGGCATTCCATACGGTGCCAGCCGCTGCGTTTTGCATACCGACGAAAGCTTCCTGCCACGGCGGCGTGCGGCCTGGGCATCGTGGAATTACATCAACGACGTGGACGAGGTTCACGATCGGCCAATCTCTGGCAGCTACTGGATGAACAAGCTCCAGGGCATACCGGGTGAGGTGAACTACATCGTGACCCTGAATCCGGCGCGCGAAATCCCATCGGGGAAAATTCTCTATGACACGGTGTACGAGCACCCGCAGTACGGTCCGGCGAGTGTCATCACCCACGCACGCCTCGCAGAGATCCAGGGCCACCGTCGAACCTGGTTCGCTGGCGCATGGACACAGTACGGCTTTCATGAGGACGGCCTGAAGTCAGGTCTACGCGCCGTTCAAGGCATTGATGATCGCTGTCTTCCGGACTGGGCTGCGCTGTGAACAATCCGGCGCCCGCCAAGCAGGACGAAACGGCTTGCCTGTACGCCGCGCAGGTGGGGCATCGTCGTTTGGTGGCGCCGTTCTATGCCTTCAAGTACCAGGTGTTCTATCTGCTGCTGGATATCGATCACATTGCGCAAAGCGCGGCCAGCGCCAGATTCTTTTCCCATAACCGCTTCAACCTGCTGTCCTTTCATGACCGTGACCATGGGGCAGAAACGCAGGGCGGCCTGCGCGATTGGGCCGAAGGCCTGATGCAGCAATCAGGTATTGAACCTGACGGCGGACGCATCCGTCTTCTGGTCATGCCGCGACTGCTGGGCTATGCCTTCAATCCCATCAGCCTGTGGTACTGCGAAGGTCGCGACGGGAGCCTGCGCGCGGTCATCGCCGAAGTTCGCAACACTTTCAAGGAAAAACACAGCTATCTGCTCGCATCCGCAGGCGCCCCCATTGCGTATGAAACGGCATTGGAGAAGGAGAAATGTTTTCACGTTTCACCATTTTTTGATCTGAACGGGCGCTACCGATTTGAACTCGGTGAACCTTCGCAGCAACTCAGGGTACACATCCACGAAACGCGGGATGGTGTGCCGATTCTGGATGCCAGCCTGACCGGACAACGACGCCCACTGCGGGATCGGGTCATTGTCTGGCAGGTGCTCAAAATGCCATTCATGACCCTCAAGGTCGTGGCCGGCATCCACTGGGAAGCGTTGAAGATCTGGTTGCGCGGGGGGAAATTTCATTCCAAGCCCGAGCCACCTGCCCACGAGGTCAGCTGAGTAGAGGATGTGTGCATGGACAAGAAAAAACTGGATGAGCAGGATCGTGAACTGAGCAAGATCATGGGCCGCGACGGTTTTTCTCCGGACCTGCCCACCGCCCTGACGTCCAGCGGTGATCTCAAAGGCCTGCCATGGAGCATGCGGCTGGTTCTCTACATGCTGTCGGGCATGCGCAAGGGCACACTGGATGTGTCTCTGCCCAATGGCGCGACCCGTCATTTCGAAGGCAGCGAGCCGGGGCCGCACGGGGTCTGGAACATCCGCAACTGCGAGCGCCTGATGCGTCACGTGCTGGCTTCGGGCGAAGTCGGCATCGGCGATTCCTACATCGACAACTGCTGGGACTCGCCAGACCTGACACAACTGCTGATGACGCTTTACCTCAACGAGCCCTATTACAAAGGACCGTTTGAAAAAAACTGGTTCGGAAAGCTGTACGGCTACTGGCAGCACCGGCGCAAATCCAACAGCAAGAAAACTGCGCGCAAGAACATCGAATTCCATTACGACCTAGGCAACGAGTTCTACAAGATGTGGCTCGATGACAGCATGGCCTACTCCGCCGGCATGTACATCGAGCCCACGCAAACCCTGCAGGATGCGCAGATCAACAAATTCAAGCTGATGTTCGAGCGCCTCGACCTGAAGCCTGAACATACCGTGCTTGAGATCGGTTCGGGCTGGGGCGGGTTTGCCATCTATGCGGCGAAACACGCGGGCTGTCACGTTCATTCGATCACGCTCTCGCACGAACAGCTGGCCGAAGCCCGTTTGCGCGCCGAGCAGGCGGGGGTTGCCGATCTGGTGACTTTCGAGATTCGCGACTATCGAGATGTGAATGAGGTCTACGACCGTGTCGTGTCCATCGAAATGTATGAAGCCGTTGGCGAGGAATACTGGCCCGGCTACTTCGAGTCGATTGCGTCAGCGCTCAAACCAGGCGGGCGCGCTGCCATTCAGGGCATCACCATCAACCCGGCGATCTTTAATCACTACCGCACCAAACGCGATTTCATCCAGAAGTATATTTTTCCCGGCGGCATGCTGTGCCCTCCCGGCAAGTTCGAGGACCTCTCACGGGGTGCAGGCCTGAGGCCGGCAGATGCCGGCTTCTACGCAGAAGACTATGCAGACACCCTGGCCCAGTGGCATCGCAATGTGCTGTCGGTGCGAGAGAAGATCGTGGCGCAGTTCGATCAGCGTTTTCTCAATATGTGGCGCTACTACCTGTCCTACTGCGAATGCGGATTCCGGGTGGGCAGCATCGACCTGATGCAGATCACTCTGCACAAACCCTAGGCCATCAGCGCTGCCGCATCCGGTCGCGGCCTGGCATGCCAGAATGCATTCATGAAATTTGCACTCACCTTGTTCTCTGTGGGCGTGATCGCCGCCTTGATCGGCGTATCCGTCTGGGCCACTGGGCATGTCAGCATCGTGCCCGTCATCAAGGACCTGCTCAGCAACCCCACTGAGGGCGGCAACCCCTGGCAGGTCGCAACCCTGTTCGACGCCTACTTCGGGTTTCTCTGGTTCTGGCTCTGGATTGCCTACAAGGAAACGAGCTGGACCTCTCGCCTTGCGTGGTTGGTGGGCGTGTTGCTGCTGGGCAACATGGCGATGGGAGCCTACATGCTGGTACAGCTCTGGACCTTGCCGCCGAATCCAACTGCGAAAGACCTGTTGCTGCGCAGGCCCGCGTGAATCGCGAATCCGAGCCCGTTCCTGCCGTCGGCACTGAGACTGAAAAACCAGGTTGGTGGCGGCGGAAAATTCTTGTTCCGATCATCAATCAGCTCAGGCAAGGAACCTCGCCCGGAGCCATCGCGCTCACCCTGGCAGCCGGCGTCACACTCGGCTTGTTTCCCATCCTCGGTGCGACGACGCTGCTATGCACACTCGTCGCCGCCATCTGGAGACTCAATCAGCCCATCATCCAGCTGGTCAATTACCTGATTTATCCGGTGCAGATTCTGCTGCTGATTCCTTTCTACCGCGCCGGGGAAGCGCTTTTCCGCCAACCCCCAGTACCGATCACTTCGATCGGCGAACTGACGGACCGGTTCTGGGCTGGCCCGGGTCAGTTTATGATCGATTACGGCATGGTTGCGCTATACGGTGTCGCTGCCTGGGCCTTGTTGTCTCCGCTGCTTTTCGGGTTGGTCTATCTACTCAGCCGCGGCCCCATCAAGAGCATGCAAAACCTCAAAAGTCGGACCCGCGCCTAATCAGAGGCCACCCGCAACAACAACATCAGCCCCAGCAGAACGCTGAGGCCGGTGTCGATTCGAATCACTCTGATAATCGCCGGCGGGAGCACGCTGCCCCGCGCGAAGAAGATAAAACTCAGCATGCTGAGCAGCGCCGCAACAGCGGCTGACAGATGCCATGCCGGCACGAACGCAGCTGCGAGCAGGGCGGCGCCCAGTAATGCAAACAAGACGGCGCGGTGCCTGAGCAGAAGGAGCAGCGTCACATCCTCCGTGCGAACCTCATAGAGACTGACCATTCGCGATGGCGCGAATGCCGCAATACCGGGGATCAGGTGAATCAAACCAGCCAGAATCAGGCAGGCCGACATCGCATAGTGAGTAACCCCTTCCATTAGCTGTCCTTGTTCTGACGCCAGCTGAGCATCAAATGCCATGCACCCAGTGCTGCACCGCCGAAGATCAGCGCCTTGGACAGCAGCGAATGAAAGTCATAGTGGTGATGCCCCGAAAACAACAGGTGCAAGCCAACATGCACCAACAGGAAGCTGCTGATGGCCAGTTCGGTGCGCATGCGCACCACTGAATTGGCGTGCGACAGCAGATACACCAACACCGCCAGCAATGGAATGTGCAGCACCACAAATACCACATAGCCCACCTGATCCGGCAGGAAGCTGGTGAGCGGCAACACGCGCCATTCACCACGTGCAATGGCGTCCAGCTCATGCGCCCATAGGGTCGCGAAGCCCAGTCTGAAAATCCAATCTTTCATGGATACGTTCCGGTCAGGAATGCTTGAGAACAATTATTCATCAGAGCGACTCCCCAAGGTCAGATACAGCAATGGGCCGAATGCACCGCCGATTAAGGTCAGGAGCACAAAAGGCCATACGTTGCGGCCGGTGCGGCGTGCGTCGGTGATCATCCAGAGGATGGCGAGCATGCAGACCAGCACCAGATCGGCGAGCACCTGCCACCCTGCACTGGATGTCAGCTGGAATTTGAAGATCCCCCAGTAGCCGTGTTCGACCAGGGCGAGTGCGCTCAAAGCGCCAAACGCGAGCAGGATTGCGCTTAGCGCCAGTATTCGGATTTTCATGCGTGGCCTCACCAAGATGTTTTCGGGCACTTTGGAGATGCTAGGGAGGCCATTCAATTACGCTTGAGGTAATGGCACCGCCTACCGACAGGCTGCAGAATGCCTTCCATGGAAAGTGACGAACCCACGCCAGGTGGCGAACAGGAATTTGGCGGCCTGCTGCGCGAGTTCAGGCGCGGTCGCCGGCTGTCGCAGCTCGATCTGTCGCTGCACGCAGAGGTTTCGCAACGTCACCTGAGCTTTCTGGAATCCGGACGGGCGCGCCCCAGTCGCGACATGGTGGTGCAATTGTCCGAGGCGCTTGATCTGCCCCTCGCCACCCGCAACCGCCTGCTCGGCGCTGCCGGCTTTGCCGGAATCTATCCGCGCCGACAACTCGACGCCGCTGAGATGGCGCCCGTGCGCACGGCATTGGAGCGCATGATGAGCCTGCACGAACCGTTTCCCGCGCTGGTCGTTGACCGTAGCTGGAATCTGGTCATGGCCAATCGTGCGCTGCCCAAGCTACTGGACCTGCTTGGCGGTGGTGAGGCGATTGCGAAGCGGGTTGGCGGCATGAATCTCATGCGCATGACACTGCATCCCGAAGGCCTGCGACCTTACATACAGAACTTTGATGAGATTGCCACGCATCTCCTGACCCGCGCCGCGCACGAGGCCATGGATTATCGTGAGCTCGACCGGCTACTCAGCGAAGTGTTGAAGTATCCCGGGCTGCCAGCAAGGAGCAAACACGTGGATCGGAGCACCTCCATGCTGCCCATCCTGCCGATGCAATTGAGCCTGAATGACACACAGCTGAGCCTGTTCACCACGCTCACGACCTTCGGCACGCCGATGGATATCACCACCGATGAACTGCGCATTGAAAATCTCTATCCGGCCGATGAGGCCAGCGATCGCCTGATGCGTCAGTTTCTGGCCTGAATCAGGTGATCCGTCATCGGATTGATCGCATCTCCAAGTGTCCACGGCGTGGCATCAAGACGCTGAAACAGCGGAGCATCGGCATTGGGCAGGTGCTTTTCCAGCCAGGTGAGCATATCGGCCCAGACGCGCTGTGACTGATCGAAAGTCGGCATGATCCCCGCGTGCGGCAATTCCAGCGTGATCGTCGGCAGCCCCTTGTTCACACCTGAATAATTGCCCAGCGAACCCGGATACACGCCCAGCGGCTGGAGGCGCAGATACCCAAAACGCTGCGGCGGGTGCAGCGGCCCGTCAAAATCAAGAATGCCAAAGGGCGCATGCACCGACACGATGGCATCAGGACGAAACTCCGCGATCTGCTGCGTCAGCCAACGAGATTCCGGCTCGGACATCGGCCCGGGTCCGGGATTACGCCGCGGGTCGCGCCGCGTTTTCTCGATCCAGTATTTTTGCGCCGTGTTTTTCCAGTCCGGTGTGGGGAAATTGCGGTTCAGATCAACGCCGCGCGCGTTGGTCCTGCTGGACGGCCGCGACAACAGTCCATCCGGATTGCTGGCCGGAACGACACGCCAGTGAAAAGGTTGCAGGCGTTCCTTCTCGAGCTTCTGCATCCACTGGAACACGATACTGACGGAACTCAGCTCGTCACCGTGAATGCCACCAATCAGCATGACCCGATACGGGGTTCGCCGGCTGCTGCCCGGCAGGTAATCGCGATACAGAAAGGGCATTCCGCGATGACTGGCGCCGTCACCCAGTTTGAGCCCGGCGTTGATGCAGTACTCGGTATCGACGCTGGCCAGGCGCTGGCCAATGTTCTTGCAGGCTCGCTCAAGCGAGGCCAATGGAACCTGAGCGGACGCGGTTCCGGCCACGGTGAAAGCCAAAAGCCCGGCCATGAGCCGGGCAATTGTCATTTTCACGATGCTTGAGCCCAAACGAACGGCAGTCTCAACCCTGGCGTTCCTTGCGGATCTTCTCGATCAGGAAATCAATAACCTGCGTGAGGTCCTTGAACGTGCCGCCGGCCATTTCCGCCGTGCTCTGATACTTGCCACCCACCACGACCGAGGGCACGCTGAAAATTTGATAGTCCTTGGCCAGCGCAGTGGCGCGGCGCACGCGGCTGTCGACCGCGAAGCTACTGAAGGTGCTATCAAAAATATCCGGCAGGACCCCGCTATGGGCATTGAAATAAGCCCCGATCGCCTTCTGCGTGAACAAGGGCTGATGCTTGTTGTGGATCGCCGCAAAAAACGCGGGATGAATCTTGTCCGTCAGGCCCAGTGCTTCGGCCGTGTAATAGGTCTTCTGGTGGATGACGCCCTCAGGGCGCCCCAGACTGGACGGAACACGGATGAAATCCACATCTGACGGCTTGCGTTTGACCCAGGCGGAAATCTCCGGCTCAAAGTTGAAGCAGTGACCGCAGCCATACCAGAAGAATTCTTCGACCTTGATGCGCTTGGCATCCTCGGGCTTCGCAACTGTCTTGACCTTCTTGAAGTGCTCGCCTTCCTTGAAAGTCTTGGCAGCGCCCGTCTCACCGTCCTGCGCAGAGCAGGCAAATGTCATGAGGCAAAGCGTAGCCATCAGGGCCCGCATCAAACTGCGCATGGCAACAATCCTTGTCTAGATACTGTCTGGCCTTTCAGCAGGATTACTGCAGGCCGTTCAGGTAGGACGCAAGCGCTGCAATTTCTTCATCGCTGAGCTTGGCCGCAACCTCCGCCATGATCAGACCATGGGCACCGGCCTTGCGTTCCCCACTGCGATAAGCCTTGAGCTGCTTGGCTGTGTAGTCCGCCTGCTGGGCGCCGATCCGCGGATAGCCAGCTGCGGGGTTACCAGCGCCGGTGGGGCCATGGCAGCTTGCACAAGCCGGAACGCCGCGCTCTGCATCACCTGCCCGGTACAGCGGCTGTGCGATGGCAACCGAGTCTTCGCTCGCTACGCCAGGCTTGGGGCTTTGCGCAGCAAAAAACACAGCCAGATCCTGCATGTCCTGATCTGACAAAGACATGGCCTGGGCACTCATCACCGGGTCCATGCGCATTTCAGCCTTGTCCTGCTCGCTCTGACCGCCACCCATGCCCTTCTTGAAGGCTTTGAGCTGGGCGTAAATATACGGCGCACCCTGACCGGCAAGGCTTGGCCAGATCGGGTTGGCACTGTTGCCACCGGGGCCGTGACAGGCGGCGCAGGTGGCGGCTTTGGTGCCGCCAGCCTCGACATCACCCTTCAGGAATGGGGCAACAGGCTCCGCTTTGTCGCTGGCGACAGCGTGGGTGGATCCAAACAATCCGAGCGCGCAGGCAACAAACAGGCCACGGGCAAAAGTCGACATTTAAGGCTTACTCCCTTCAAGCAGGTCGTTATGAGGTCCGTTCCACTGGCACGGACCACAGGCAAACGTTTATGGTGACGCGAATTTTACACTGCCAAACGCGGCGACGTCAGCGATGCAGTGCCTCTGCCCTGAAATTGGGTTGCGACTTTGGTTTCAATTGCATCATGAGCGAACCTTCCACCCGACCTGAACCTCCCAAGCGCAACCCGTTTGTGCAGGCCAACTTCCTGATGTCCTGCTCAAAACTTTCGCAATGCCCGTCAGATGGGCGCAGCGAACTGGCGTTTGCGGGGCGCTCCAACTCAGGAAAATCCAGCGCGCTCAACGCGCTATGCGGCCGCAAAGGGCTGGCGCGCGTCAGCAAGACGCCGGGCCGAACCCAGCTGATCAATTTGTTTGATATCCCCGAGAACGCGCGGCTGGTGGATCTGCCCGGTTATGGCTATGCAAAGGTTTCGGCTTCGCTGCGACAGGACTGGGCCGCCATGGTCGGCGAGTTTGTCGAAAAGCGGCAGCCACTGATGGGCATTGTGCTGATCATGGACTGCCGACACCCCCTCACCGACTACGACCTGCAAATGCTGGCCTGGGTCCGGCAGGGCCAGCGGCGTTGTCACATCCTGCTGACCAAGGCGGACAAACTGGGCTTTGGTGCCGCAAAGAACACGCTGCTCAAGGTCCAGAAGGACCTCAAGGGCCTGCAGACTGATGCAACGGTCCA
>TARA_R110000850_G_scaffold153763_4_pt1 | contig 17118 bp, 10 predicted proteins | sample TARA_R110000850 | Tara Oceans TARA_R110000850 (sample SAMEA4397586) | marine metagenome | biome: Polar Biome; feature: [SRF] surface water layer (ENVO:00010504); material: water (ENVO:00002006), including particulate matter (ENVO:01000060) such as... | depth 5 m | reverse complement strand
AACAGGAAGATGTCTTCGTGGTACTTCGCATCGACAGTTGTTGCGAGCTCGCGCAGCTTTGCATCCAGACCAGGCGGCAGGGGCGCAGTCTGGTTCTGCGCCAAAGGACTGGCCCAGTCGCCAATTTCGTCTGCAAACACGGCAACCGCACCGGTCAGAATCACCACGTAAAGCAACAGCCCCAGCAGCACCCCGCTCCAACCGTGAATGGCGAGCAAGGTGCGCGTTCGTTCCTGACTCATCGCGATCATGTGGCGGGGCCTCCCAAGAATTGTGTACCGATGGCAATGCCGTTGAGGGCCAGCATGACCAGGACCAGACCCCAGGCCCGAAGTAATTTTCTGTCCAGGCAGGCATAGAAAAACAGGGCCGCCCAGATCACTGGAAACAGCACAATGGGCAGCACCAGGTTGTCGATACTGGCGGCGCCCTCAGGCACCCACAGCGCGCACGCGGCCATGACCACGACACTGGTCAAAAAGACCACGGGCCCGGCCAATATCGCGCGGAACCATCGTCGCGTACCGCCGCGGCCTTGTTGCTGGAGAGCGCTCAAAAGTCGAACCGCGAGGTGAACTTGAGGGTCATCGGATCGGCATACGTCAGGATGCCCTGCTCGCCAATCCAGTACTCCTCGTTGCTGATGTTTTCCGCCGCCAGGATGAACTGAGTGCTCACGTCGCTGATGCGGGTCTGGTAACGCAGGCCAGCGTCAAAGCGGGTCCATCCGTCCAGCTCCTGCGTATTGGCCTGATCCAGGAACTGCTTGCCGTTGTGGTAGACGCCACCGTTGAGGTACAGACCCGGCACCGCCTTGAGTGCATAGTCCAGAAACAGGTTTCCTGTGAATCGGGGCACGCTCACCGGCCGGTTTCCGTCCAAAGCGGGGTTTCCGGTGGATTCCGACTCCGGATCAATCCACGACAGCCCGGCCACCACATCCAGACCCGGCAGCACGCGACCATTGGCGCCCAACTCGATCCCGCGATGACGCTGCTCACCGTCCTGCACATAGATGCCCGCCGCATTGACGAATTCTGAAGGACGCAGCAAGTCAAACAGCGCCAGCGTGTACAGAACTCCGCCTCGCTGCAGTTTGAACCCAAGCTCGTACTGCTCGGTCACCAGTGCTTCGAGTCTTGCACCTGCATTGAGCGCGCCCAGCGGTGCCTCGCCGCCTTGCTCGACGCCTTCACCAAAGCTGACATAGATCAGGCTGTCATCGACCGGCTTGAACATGATGGCCGCCGTCGGAGATGTGTCGGCAACGCCGGGGGTTGCAGTGCGCGTCGTTCCGGTTGCATAGCTGAAATTGTCCTGTTCATATTCGGCTCGCCGCGCTGCCAGCAGCACCGACCAGCGCGGTGTGAATTCCACGATGTCGCTGATCACCACACTATTGGAACGGGATTTACTGCTGAGCAGTAATGGCAGGCCGGCATCGGGAGGCTCTGCTGCCTGTACAGGCGCATAGAGGTTGGTGGCGACTGCCCCGATCGGCCCATAGCTACTGCGGTTGGTTTCACTGGTAGCCAGGTAGGCCAGTGTGATGCGGTGCGTCAGCGCGCCTGTTTGCGCCTTGCCGCGAAACGAGAGTTGGACACTGTCGCTGTTCGTCTCCGAATTTTCTTCGCCCGCAAACAGGGTCACATCGCCCTGCGCATTATCGATACTGCCAAAGCGGGCATTCTTGTGTTTTGGTCGCTCCGAGACACTGCTGAGAATCTGCAGACTCGTTGTCCAGTCCTGGGCCAGGCTCCAATCGATACGGCCATAACCACTGTAACCCCGTGACTGATAGTCGTCCCAGGACTGGGCGAGATTGGCGGTGGTATCGCCGGGTTCGGGCGGCTGCAGGCCAGGGCTCAGAATGAGAAACGGCGGCAGGGTGGGAAGATGGTTGTCCGCATACTCGAACACGCTGAACATCTTCAGGGTGCTACTGGCATCCCAGTCCAGCGCCAGACTGGCGGCGGTCTGATTCCACTCATAATGCTCAACCGCCTGCTCGCCATCACGCACGCGCAGATTCAGACGTGCGCCAAAGCGCTCGCCCTCACCGAAGCGACGTGACAGGTCACTGGCCACGGTGAACTGCGATCGGTTTTCATAACCGGCCTCGATGCGGGTGAGCGGTTCGCCCTGCGCCCGCTTGGGCAAATAGTTGAGCGTTCCACCCAGACTGCTGGCACCTCCGAACCCAGCCAGGAAGGTGCCCGGCCCCTTGAAGATTTCAATGCGATCTGTGCTGTCGGTCTGATAGGTGTCTCCAATGGCCGCATGGCCCGGCATGCCGTCGTACAGATAACCGTCGGACCCCAGGGAAAAGCCCCGCAGAGACAGGAACCCCACCGTGACGTTTCCGGTGCTGGCACCCGGGACATTCTTCAGAAAGTCGCCGTAAGTAGAGATTTGCTGAATGTCGAGCAGATGCGCGTTGATCACGTTGATCGAATAAGGCGCTTCAACCACCGCCATGTCGCCAAGGACGCCAACAGAAGCCGCGTCGGCCCGGACGCTATCGTCGGAGCGCTCCCCGACAACGACAATGGTGGTCGGCGTTTCGGCCTGCGCCGATGCGTCGGCGACCGGGCCGGCGCTTTGCTCTGCCTGAGCACTGAACACCAGCAAGCCGAAAGCGGCCAACGGCAAGGATCGATACATTCTCTGAAGCTCCCTGAATCATTTGATTATTCGGGCGCTTGAGGCTTGCGATTGCTGGCACGGCGCGGGCCGGATTATATATGCGAATTATTCTCATTCGCAAAAATGAGCGTAGTCCGTCGAAGGAACAGGGCGTCCCGACGAACACCCGCGCCCACGTTGGCGACCCGCCAGGGCCATGCATCTTCATTTGATGCAGCCGGTGCGGTGCGGCGCGCGCGGCCACGGACCGGCGCGCCCACATGCTGCCCCTCAGTTCAGGTCTGGGCGAGCGCCTGATCCAGGTCTGCAATCAAATCATCAATGTGTTCGATGCCAATCGACAGTCGCACGGTGTCTTCGGTAACGCCTGCCTTGCGCAACTCTTCCGGACCGAGCTGGCGATGCGTGGTGGTTGCCGGATGCGTTGCCAAAGACTTGGCATCGCCGATGTTGACCAGCCGCGTAAACAGCTGGAGCGCATCCTGGAATCGCGCGCCTGCTTCTCGGCCACCCTGAAGGCCGAAGGTAAGGATGCCCGATGCGCGTCCGCCCAGATATTGCTGGGCAAGTCCGTGATCGGGATGATCTTGCAGGCCGGCATAGTTGACCCACAGCACTTTTTCCTGCGCTTTGAGATGCTCTGCAATGCGCAGGGTGCTGCTGTTGATCCGGTCCATTCTGAGCGACAAGGTCTCAATGCCCTGCAGAATCTGAAACGCATTAAACGGTGACAGCGCAGCGCCCATATTGCGCAGCGGGACCACGCGGGCGCGGCCAATGTAGGCCGCCTCACCCAAAGCTTCGGTGTAGACCACGCCGTGATAACTCACGTCTGGCTCGTTGAGTCGCGAAAAACGCTGCTTGTGCTGCGCCCACGGGAACTTGCCCGAATCCACGATCACACCGCCCAGCGTCGTGCCGTGGCCACCCAGATATTTGGTCAGCGAGTGAACCACGATATCCGCGCCGTGCTCGAAGGGCCGCAGCAGATAAGGCGTGGCGACGGTGTTATCGATGATCAGGGGCACGCCCTGGGCGTGCGCAATCTTCGCGATCGCGCCGATGTCGGTGATATTGCCAAGCGGGTTGCCAATGGATTCGGCGAACACCGCCTTGGTGTTCTCATCAATCAGATCGGCAAAAGTCTCCGGCTTGCGCGGGTCGGCAAAGCGCACTTCGATACCAAACTGTGGCAGCGTGTGGGCAAACAGATTGTAGGTGCCGCCGTAAAGCGTGCTGGCCGAAACAATGTTGTCGCCGGCACCGGCAATGGTCTGGATGGCGTAGGTCACGGCAGCCTGACCCGAAGCCAGAGCAAGTGCGCCGATGCCGCCTTCCAGGGCTGCCATGCGTTGCTCGAGCACGGCATTGGTCGGATTCATGATCCGCGAATAAATGTTGCCTTCGACTTTCAGGTCAAACAGGTCCGCACCGTGCTGAGTGTCGTCAAAGGCATATGCCACGGTCTGGTAGATTGGCACAGCGACTGCGCGCGTCGTTGGGTCAGGTGAGTAACCGCCATGCACCGCGAGCGTCTCGAATTTCCAGTCAGATTGGGCCATGTTTCTTGATTTTCATTAAAGTCACTGTGAATCGGAGCCTGCCATTGTAGGGAGCTGGAAACGATTGACCGATGCGGGCAAACCCCTTGCGGCCCTGCCCGCGCCAAAATCCGCTGCTCCTGCTTGCCACCTAAGCGGTTGACGGGTGCGCCGGCCCACCTAAAGGTTGGTCACCGTTCCGACATATCACCGCATTCTTATCAACACTAAACCAGATAAATCAAAATGACCGATAGCGCTATTCCACAGTTCGAGACCGTTCTGATCGAGTTTGATGGCCCGGTGGCCTGGCTCAAGCTCAACCGCCCCGAAAAGCTCAATGCATTGGACCGTCGCATGTGGGCCGAACTCCCCGAGGCCCTGGAGTGGCTGGGAACGCAGCGGCAAATTCGCGCGATCATCCTCTGCGGCGAAGGCAAGCATTTCACTGCAGGTATCGACATTTCCGTCATCAGCGGGCTCAGAAGCAAACTCTCGGATCCTGAGCGCAGAACGCGCGGACACGAAGAAGTCCTCGCGGACATCCAACGCTTCCAGCATTCGTTCACCGCCGTGGAAAACACGTCGGCGCCGGTCATTGCTGCGATCCACGGCGTCTGCATTGGTGGCGGCATTGACCTGATCGCGGGCTGCGACATGCGCCTCTGCTCGCAGGATGCCAAGTTCTGCATCAAGGAAGTGGATCTGGCGGTGGTACCCGACGTGGGTACTTTGCAGCGCCTGCGCCACGTGATTGGCTATTCGGCAATGACTGAACTGACCTATACCGCTGAAACCTTCGACAGCGAGCGTGCGCTGAAACTGGGACTGGTCTCGCGCGTCTGCGAATCCAGGGAAGCACTGATGGCCGCCGCACTGGAACTGGCCAAGACCGTCGCGGCCAAATCACCGTGCACCACACGCGGCATCAAACGCAATCTGCTGTGGTCGCGTGAACACAATGTGCAGGATGGCCTGAGCTACGCCGCCATCTGGAATACATCGATGCTACTGGGCGAAGACCTGGATGAGGCGCTGAGCGCCTTTCAGGAAAAACGCGCACCGAAGTTCAAGGACTGATCACAACACCAGGGGAGGTCCCGGCTGGCGCGCATGGCGATGTGAATCATCACCTGCGCCCCGGCAAACCCATCAGGGTTTGGACTTCCACCCCGCATGACATCACCAACATCTGAAAGAGAACAATATGAGTACTCCTCCGCGCCGCGCCGACAAACTGTTCAGCGACCTTCTGCTACCAGAAGAAACCCTCAAGGTTCGCAAGGATGTTCGCCAGTTTTGTGATGACGTGATCCGGCCAGTGGCGCATCGGCTCAACACCACGCCGGAAGCCAAGGAAACATTTGCCCGCGCTGAATTCGATGCCATGGCCAAAGCGGGCCTCTACAAGATTCCATTTCCTGCCGATGTGGGCGGCTTGGGCCTGGAATTCCCGACGCTGGCAACGGCAACTGTCTGCGAAGAACTGGGCTACTACTCACCCAGCCTCACTTCATCGATGTACGACGGTCAGGCCATTCTGGTCGGACGGGCCTTGCAGAACGCGCAGGCCGATATTCGAGAAAAATACCTGCCCAAGCTGATTCGCGGGGAGTTCGTGGGCTGCTTTGCCACCAGCGAACCCGAAGCCAGCACGGATCTTTCTGTGAAATCGGTCAAAACCGTGGCGACCAAGGTCGATGGCGGCTATCGCATCAATGGCAAGAAGCGCTGGATTACCAATTCTCCTGTGGGCGACCTGATTGTCGTGCTGTGCCGCACGGGCGATTCGCTCAGCATGTTGCTGGCAGACATGCATGATCCCGGCGTCAAGGTTTCCGCCCCGGATCTCAAGATGGGCAATCACGTACAGCTCACAGCCGACATCGACTTCACCGATGTATTTGTTCCTGCGGATCACGTCATCCAGAAAGAAGGCAGCGGCTTGCGCGCTGCCATTGGTTCGCTGGTGCTGGGCCGCATGGGCATCGGAGCCATCGGCGTGGCGATGGCCCAAGCCTCGTTCGACTTTGCCAGCCACTACATGACCCAGCGCAAGGTCTTTGGCCAGGAACTGGCCCGCATGCAGCACTGGCAATATCGCTTTGCCGAGCATGCCCTGCAGATCGAGATGGCCAGAAACCTCTATCAGAAGGCAGCCATCCGCTTCGACAAGGAAGGCGGTGCGGATATCGAGGCCGCCATGGCCAAGCTGGCCGGCTCGCGGCTGGCCTGCGACGTGGTCCGGGATGCCATTCAGGTGTGCGGCGCGTATGGTTACGTCAAGACCCTGTCCGGACCCGGCGAGAATTTCCCGCTGGAGTCGATTTATCGCGATGCCAAGATTGGCGAGATTTACGAGGGCGCCAATGAGATTCAGAATTGGGTCATCGCACGGCATATATTTGGGCGCGAATACACGGGATAAAAAGAGAGGAGAACATTGGCCAGACTCCGGAAGCCAGCACAAAAACAGCAACGGGGTCGGGTCAGGCGAAGGCAGGATCCGCCGAGCTTCTCTTTTCCGCTGGTGCGCTCGGCTGCACTGGCAGCCGTGCTCAGGAAGAACTGGACACCCAGCAAGCTGAGTTGTGTGGTGGCGCCGACGGGCTACGGAAAAACGGTGCTGTCGTCGGCAGTCTCCGCGCAATGCGCCAAACAGGGCATCCATACCTTGTGGCTCTCGCTGGATGATCGCGATGACAGTATCGAGCGCGTGGTGGACGTCCTTCAGGCGGCACTGAGCGAGGGCGACGACGGGATTCACCCCGCGCAGGCACTGATCCATGGAGACGAGCCGCTGGAAAATCGCATCGATGATCTGCTGGAGACGCTGGCCCAGTTGCCGGAGCCTTCCATGATCATCATCGACAACCTGGGTTACTGTCAGGACGAAACCCTCGGCCAGCTTCTGGAACGTCTGGTCTACCAGACGCCGTCGTCGGTTCACTTCTGGTTTGCCAGCACCCAGCGCGTCCCGATGAACGTGGCTCGCGCCAAGCTGCAAGGTGCGGCCACCGAATTCGGCGTCGAAGAACTGAGCCTCAAACAACAGGAAGTCAGCCAGCTTCTGGGCGCGCAACTGTGCAAGAAGCTCGGCGTAGAGGCCATCGATCGCGTCACGCGACAAACCGAAGGCTGGCCCGCCGCGGTGCGTCTGTCCCAGATCATTCTGGAATCATCCGAAGACCCACTGCAGGCGCTTGAGCAGTTTTCAGGGGCCGATGAAGACCTCTCCAACCTGCTCAATCGGCAGGTGCTGGACTCCTTCTCGAAAGAGATGTTGAAGTTTCTGCTGGAGTTGTCGCTGTTGCGCACGTTCAGTATCGAGCTGGCGCAGGAAGCCTCCGGCGATGCGCAGGCGGGCACACATGTCGCCCTGTTGCTGCAACGCAATGTGTTTGTCATTCCTCTGGATCGCAACGGCACCTGGCATCGCCTGCATGGCCTGTTCCGCGAGTTTCTGCACAAGGAAGCCATACAGAAACTCAGCCTGAATCATCGTCGCGGCGTGTTGGAACGGGCGGCCCGGTGGTGTGATCAGAACGGGCAATGGAACATCGCCATAGATTACGCACTGGAAGCCAACTCAGCCTCGTTAGCCAGTGACATTTTGGAAAAGGCAGCGCCACATTTTGTCCGCGACCAGGGCGACCTTCGACAGTACATCGCCTGGGTAGAGACGCTGCGCAATCGCGGTCATGACGTGGGCTGGGAGGCCGATTACTGGTACGTCTGGGCGCTGGTGTTTCACCGCCGCTATGACTTTGCACGCCAACAGCATGAGCGCCTTGCACAGCGCATCGAACGTGAAGACATCGGACGGCAGAATGAACAAAGGCTTCCGGAACTCAAGCGACGTCTCGCCGTCATCCGCATCTGCATCGACACCTACACAGACGACCTTGGCGAGGCGCACAAGCTGATTTCTGCCTGGCTCGCTGACCGTGCAGCCGACGATCCTTTTGATGTTGCAACAGTGGCGGTGGCAGCAACGCTCTATCTGTCCAACGAACATCGCTTTGCCGAAGCGCGTGAGTCTGCCCGCACGGCCCGCGCTGCGATCACTCAAGCCAGCAGTGTCTACGGAGACGCCTGGGTGTCGCTCTCCTCATGCATGAACATGATGCTAGAGGGCAATTTCGCAGTCGCCTACAACGACGTTCGCGGCGCCCTGAGCAAAGCGCGCGCCGCCATGGGAGACAGCAGCGGCATGATCGGCACTGCCTCATTGGTTGCTGCCAAATGCGCGGTTGAAACCGGACGGGAAGATGAAGCCCGTGAACTGCTCGCCAGTGGCCTGCGTCGTGCCAACAATCACGGCATCCTGGATACCGCCGCCATCGGTGCTGACGCCGCCTTGAAACTGTGGACCGGGCAGGATGACGAGATCATCTGCATCGCTGATCTGCGTGACCTGGCGGCCAACTATCCACCGCGCATGAATCTCATGCTGTCCTGCTTCGTGGTCCAGCGCCTGCTGCGACTTGGACGGCTACAGGACGCTCAGGCCGAGGCAGATCTGATGGGGCTGGGCCGCGACAAACCACCGGCCGTGGCGCAATCCAGTGCGCGCGTGCGCATGCTCCATGCTTTGACCAGGATCGAGCTGGCCATTGCCAGTGGCCATCATCGACAGGCCGCATCCCTGATCAGCACACAGACACGTCTGGCCCGGGATCAGGGCTGTGCAGCACAACTCCTGGATCTGGCGCTGTGTGACATGAGCCTTGCACTGGCGACGCAAAAATCTGCGCAAGCCACAAAGCATCTTGTAAGAGCCATTGGCCTGGGCGCGAAGCGCGGCATCCTGCGTCCTTTTCGCGAACGCGCCGAACTCATTGCGAGCCTGGTCAACAACACTCGTCCGCAAGACTGGGGCTTTGCCCTGGAAGAAGAGCGCCTGTTTTTTGTTGAGATCTGCCGGGGGCTGCCGCTGGGTAATGCGGACCTGCTTGAAGAACTCAAGCAAACTTATGGCGATGAGACCGAATTGCTGGACAGCCCGACGTCGCGCGAGCTGGAACTGTTACGTCTGATCGAAGTGGGCCTGAGCAATCAACAGCTGGCGGACCGCCTAAACGTATCTGTGGCCACGGTAAAATGGCACCTTTACAACCTCTATACCAAGCTCGGGGTATCCAGCCGTTCCGCGGCACTGGCGCGGGCGCGCTCACTGAATCTGCTGGGTCGCTAACTGGCATAAGCAAACAGCGCGCTGCTCGTCTGCGCCCTTCCCTGAATCATTTCCTTCACCCTTCATCCATCCCTATCAACAAGAGCATTCATATGAAAACAAGAATCACAGAGTTGTTTGGCATTGAACATCCGATCATTCAGGGCGGCATGCATTTTGTCGGTTTCGCAGAATTGGCGGCAGCGGTTTCCAATGCAGGCGGGCTGGGCATCATCACTGGCCTGACGCAAAGATCACCCGAGGATCTGGCAAAGGAAATTGCGAAATGCCGCGCGCTGACGGACAAACCATTCGGTGTGAACCTGACATTTCTGCCGATGCTCAAAACTCCGGACTACCCGGGCTACATCGACGCCATCATCGACGGCGGTGTAAAGGCTGTAGAAACTGCCGGACGCAACCCGCAGGAGCATTTGCCTCGCCTCAAAGAGGCGGGCATCAAAGTTATTCACAAATGCACCTCGGTACGACACTCACTCAAGGCAGAGGCGATTGGCTGTGATGCCGTTTCCGTTGATGGCTTCGAATGCGGTGGTCACCCAGGCGAAGATGATGTTCCGAACATGATCCTGCTGCCCCGCGCTGCCGACGAACTCAAGATTCCGTTTGTTGCCTCCGGCGGCATGGCCGATGCCCGCAGTCTGGTTGCCGCGCTGGCGATGGGCGCAGAGGGCATGAACATGGGTACGCGCTTCATCGCCACCAAGGAAGCCCCGGTGCATCAGAACGTCAAGGATGCCATCGTTGCCGCAGGCGAACTCGATACCCGTCTGATCATGCGTTCGCTGCGCAACACCGAGCGTGTGTTGAGCAATGAAGCCGTCGAGCGGCTGATCACCAAAGAGAAAGCACTGGGCGACAAGCTTAAATTTGACGACATCGTGGATGAGGTTGCCGGTGTCTATCCTCGCGTCATGATCGATGGCGACATGGACGCGGGTGCATGGTCCTGCGGCATGGTCGCCGGCCTGATCAAGGACATCCCGACCTGCAAAGAGCTCATCGACGGCATCATGCGTGATGCTGAGCAGCTGATTCAGGCGCGCTTGCGCGGAATGCTGAGCGCCTGATGAGCTACCCCTGGCTCGCCTGCCGTTGAATGAGTCATCGGCCTGCGAGTGGAGGGATCTACAGAGCAAGAAAATACCGACTGAGGGCCGGCGCCCTCAGTCGGTAAATGCTCTCCTTAGGAAGAGGAAAAGGAGAACGTGGAGCTTGCTGATCAGAAGCCGTAGGTGACGCGAACCGACAGCTCGTCGACGAAATCTGCAGTGGACAGGAGATTGTTGTTTCGCTCCCCCCACAGACTGCCATCTACAAAGTTGTAGAACGCCTCTACCGTCATGCCCTTGCCAGGATTCCATTGCAACAAGGGCTGCATGAGGACTCCGCCTTCCACGTCGAGCAAAGCAGCAAACTCCAGCGCGAAAATCTTGTTCGGCCATGGCTGCAAGAAGCCGAAGACCACGTAGTTGGCATTGCTTCCGAGCCCGGTTGATTCGCGCTGCTCATTGCCACCCATGCCACCAAGATGCCGCCCCACGAGGTCACTACGATTCTTCGTCAAGGCCTGGAAAACCATGTAGGTCGCCGGGAATTCATCTGTCCATCGGTGCCACTTATCCGTTACCAGCGCAACGGTGTACTCGTCTTGTTCGATGTAGTTCCGACTTAGGGCGTAGGTGCCGTTCGTGAAGGTTCTTTCAGGGGTGTATTGAACTTCAAGATTGACGATCAGTTGGTTGAGAAAATGATTCTCGCTATCGATGACATAGCTGCCTCCGAGACCAAACACACTCTCCGAATGGTATTCGCGCGCGATGTGCCCACGCAGGGAGCCACCGCCAGCCATGAAGAAGGTATTCAGCTGGGCGATCGCCTGATCGTAGTTGTCCACTGAAGAAGCAAAGAGATCGATGGAGCCCTGGAACTCGTCAATGCCCGCATTGAGCCCCAAGACACCATTCAATCGGGCCTGCCCTGCGTACTCAAACCACTCATTTGCAGAGTACACGCCACCGGGAGAGGCTTCGAATGGTGTGTTGGCAAACGCTTCTTCTGCATCTGCGAATCGCCGGCAAGTCGCCGGGTCATAAAGCGCTTCAGGACAGTTTGGCACCTTCGCGTTATAAGCTGCAGTCACGAACTGACCGAGGTCCCCATACAGTGGCGTTCGCACGCCAGACTCGGTCCAGCGGAATGTGCCGTCTGGATTGAATCGGTGCACCGCCATTGCCTGCCATCCCCACTGCCCATAATCACCCTTGAGACGGAGGCCCACATTGATCTTGTCGTCCCAGCCCCCCGATACATATCGATCATGAACGGTAAATTGGACCGGAATGACGTTGAAGGGTGTATTGGGATTGGGATAAACGGTGGGCTGGAACTTGGTCGCATAACCATCCACCAGAATATTGTTGCTGACCTGGTAGGTCACACGAACCCCCAAGGCAGGTTGCCTCTTGTCGGAGAATTCCTCCAGACCGCGATCGACGATCAAATGGCGTCGGTAATCCAGCCCGCTAGGAACATCGAACACCCGGAAGAATATGGCTTGCCCCCAAGCAATTTGCTGATTGCCCGCGCGTATATTCAGCTTTCCTGAGTTGTAATCGAGAACGAGCGCCGGAAAGTAGATTTGGTAGTTCTCTCCAGTCCACTCCAGAGGGTTGGGCTTGCTCCCACCTTCAACAATGTAGTCGAAATAGTTGGGTGACCCGTGATAGAGATCAGGCTCACCACCGACGATCCCGCCCTGATACTGACGCACGTTTGCGGCGTCAAACTCTTCGTAGATGCCAGGATCGTAGACCCCCCTGACACGTCCTATAAGCGTCAACTTTTTTGATAGCTTGATCTGCACTTCGCTTTCGGCTCGAAAGACAGCCAGGTTGGTCCAATTGTCCTCGGAACTGACGAAGTCGCCACGACGCACCTGATCCGAAAATCCGACATTTGGGAGAAGCTGGCTGCCAAAGACCTGAGAGCCATTGATGCCCAGAGGGACTGCGCCCCAGGTACCTCCTCCCAGGGCCGGCGGAAGAAAAGCAGTGCGATCTACTGTCCGATCATTGAAGACATTTCCACCCTGATTATTGGGATTCTCTGAACCTGATGTTCGTGCACTTAGTTCGGCGCGAAGGTACCCGTTGTACCGCCAACTCATGTCAGAAAAAAATCCGCCGTCTGCGGCCATAAGATTCATTGGCGCTGACAAAGCGGCCGCCAAAAAACTCGCAGCCGCCAACGAGCGCCGATTCAATCCCTTATTCATGTTCTTCTCCTCTGTTCGCCAACATTGATTTGAACCACTCCCTCGGGAACGCCAAAAAACATGCTCCCCGAGCGCGCCAGGCCGTTTTTGGGCCAGCAGATTCCCAGGCTTTGCCGGATGGCAAGCCGATCATCAAAAAAAATTTTTGCAGCTCAGGTCATCTCGGAGCTGCTAGTCGAGCTTCAGAATCAGGCCTGAATCTCCCACGACAATGACGCCCTTCCCTTCACCCGCACCTGCACGATCAACACCCGAATACCAAGCCGAGATCACCTTCGGATCCGAGAAGGAAATCCAGCTGCTCCCATCGTCAGGACTGGCCAACATCGCGTATCGCCCAACCACAAGAACGGATCCAGACGACTCAGAGCTAACACCCAGAAGAATTGATTTCGTTCCAGAGTTGAGTTCGAGCCAGTTCATGCCGTGATCACGAGTCTGAAGAATGGTTCCTTCCTGACCGACAGCGTAGCCAATACCGTCATCACGAATGTGCAATGCAAAGATGGAGGGGCTACGTTCCTCACCTAGATTCGCGCTCATCTTTCCGCGGCGAACGAGCGCCCAGCTGGCGCCGTAATCGTCACTACGAAGAACAAGACCCATCTCTCCAGCCAGGAAAATCTCGCCTGGCTTAAGCATCTGGACAGCGTAGAGATGAGGCGCGAATCCGAAGCCCTGCTCCGGAAACATTTTCTCCCAATCCGGTGCGATCGATGCCCAGGTCTTACCGCCATCTCGTGTCATTACAACGGCACCAAATGAGCCGACTGCCGCGGCCTCCTGATCGCCATTCCCTATAGATACGGACAAGAGCCTTTCTTCTGTTCCACTTTCAATCGGTTCCCAGTTCTCGTCACTGTTTCTCAGAAGAATTTGCCCGAGCTGTCCTACGGCAATGGCCACTTCTCCCTTTACATCAACACCCAGAAGTCCGAGGCGAAGCTCGTTCTCCTTTACTTCCCATGTGTCGCCGGCGTCTTTACTTTCCTTAATCTGCCCAGATGTGCCGACTGCAATGCCGAACTCATCATCAAAGCTGACTGCCATCAATGCCCTGTGAGCAGACGCACGATCGACCTCAGTAACACTGGGCAAGGAAGAGAAGGCATTTCCGGCGACAAGGATAAAGACGGTTGCGGCAATCGCGCATTTTTTCAAGATAGTCATCAGAGTCTCAATTTGTCAGATGATCTGAAGAAGGCATGGCGCGTGGAACTGGTGCGCCATGCCTACTTGGCTAGACCGAACCCAGACGCTGAAGTGCCTGCTGTGTGCAGAAGGTGTCGTACAACTCTTCACTGCTGCGATCGAACCGGGTCTTGTAACCACCGGTAATTTCTTCGCAATGCTCACCACGACTCATTCGATTGTTCTGGATGTCGTGCGCCATCACGTAGGTCCAGGACCATGCCGGGCTGGTCGTGCCAGGCTCATAGACCGCTTTGTCCCCATCAACGAACTGCCCTGAGCCCATTTCGAAGTTGACCCAGGGATTTCCTTGTCGGTCGTAGCGAATGTTGCCGCAGTACATGCTGTTTCGAACATCGACATAGACTCGGCGTTTGCTGCAAGGCGCTCGCGAGTAGCTCGTGGGATCCATATCCAGAACGAGAACTTCAGGGGCAAGCTCATACTCGGTGTCCATGAATGTCACTCCTTCAGCTCCACCGTGCAATGGCTTTTCCCAATTCTTCTGCTGGCCAGCCCAGTTACCTGAGAAGCCGCCGAGCATGGGCTTGCGTTCAACCGTTCGGAAATTGCCCCAGGTCTGCACCGGATCTCCCGCCGCCCAGGGGTCACTCAGGAACCAGGTGACGCCGGGAATCAGGGGCTCAAATCTTTGATTGGTCGGAAACTGACGCACTCGCTTGAACTGCGGCAAGTAGCCGTACAGGTCTGGGAATTTGCGTTGGTCGTAGTACCAAGTGCTCAGGAAGGAGCTGCCAGCGACGTCCTGCGAGGAAGTGAACAAGACCAACTGATGACGCAACAGATCATCACGCCCCTGGAAGACCGTGCCATCGGTACGGTTGTTGACCTGAAGTTCTACCCAGCAAAAAGTGTAGTTATATGAATTTTTCCCGTTCGGACCGACATCAGTTTCGAGGATCGCGTACTGGCGATTGTCTCCCTTGCCCCAGCTCATCGCCAGATTCGTCATTGCCTCTACAGCGGTCTTCGGTGCGGGAAAGGGTTGACCTCCTTTGAACGGCTTTCCGTCGGCGCCATAGACGTTACCATCGTCGCCGAATTTCGCCGTGCCTTGACTCTTCAAAGTGCCTTCGAGGAACGGGGCCGGATACATTTCGCTGACATCTCGCGTGGTCGCTTTGATCTTGATCTTTCGGCCATGCGACTTGACCTGCTCAAAAACAATGGGGTCGAGGAGATGCTTGGCATGCTCAACATTGCCGGCCGTCAGCATGTCGCCAGTCTTGATCTTTCCCTTGGTCTGCATCTCTATCGACATCAACTCATCAGGATAAGCCTTGCCGATATCTGCAGCGTTACCAACCAGAGGCCACAGCGGAGTCAGTACGCCCGCAGTTGCAGAGCCCTTTACAATTTTTTCCATCAACGCTCGTCGACCATAGTCGAAATCGTACTTTCTGATCCTCATTAGATACTTCTCCTTTTGTCTAATCCTGTTTCCGGCGGATTCTTTCCGGTGGCGCTTCTCTATTAGATTCAGTCTTCAGCCCGCAGCCTGCGGCAAGGTTCCTGTCGTGTTGGTGTCCGCGGGACTCCCTTTCCTGCCCTTACCTTTGAATTCCGTGTCGTCTTCTGCTTCTGTGAAAAGCGTCAGGTCCACACCCTCTCCGACGAGCAGGTCCTTGCGCTTCACGAAGTTGGGCTTGATCAGCCAGACAGTCAGCGGCAGAACAACCAGCGCCAGAACCATGTTGTTGAGCATGATGGATGTCAGGAGAAGCCCCATGTCAGCCATGAATTTGAGGTCCGACATGAAGTACCAAGGAACGATTGCAATAAACATGATCGAAGCAGTGAACATGATCGCTTTGCCCGTCGTTGTCAGGGTGGCGGTGATGGTCGCGCCCCAGTCACCTTCCTGCGCATGAAACTCTTCGCAAATTCTGGACAGCAAATAGATGCCATAGTCGATACCGACGCCGACGCCAATTGCTGCGACCATCAAAGAATTGATGTCCAGACCGATTCCGATCAGATGCATGGAGGCATTGAGAATGAAGTTCGCCAGATTGACTGGAAACAGGAGAATCAATCCGGCCGCAAACGATCTGTATGCCCAACTCGTTGCAAAAAAAATGACGAGATTCAGCAGCCCGATGATGACCCAGTGATATCGCTCGACAACATGATTGGTTGCGTGCTGCAACGCGATAAGACCAGTGCCTACGCGCACTGTGAAAAGTTCATGGTCGATGCCCACCTTTTCCACAGCGTCATAGGCAGCTGCGATAGCGTTTTCGACTGTTTCCTGTTTGTTGTCCTTGTACCAGAGTGAAACCGTTGAATTTCTCTGCTCATAGTCCACGACATGAGAGAAGTTCTTCTGATTACTACCCATCGTGACGACGGTTGCGGCGGAAGCGACGGCACGATCACTCGGGTCCAGGAGCAACCATTTGGGATTTCCGCCCGCGAAGAGACGGTTGCCCTCCATCATGTAATCAGCGAAGGCAAGCGTCGCTCTGGGCGGATTGGGTCCAGTTTCAATGATGTCTTGCAGCGCCATAGCCGTCATCACGGTGTCGCCTTTCCTGGCGGGTCGATTCAAGCCGTCCTGGTCTTTGGCTTCAAGGATGATCTCTAGCGTATTAACGCCGGGAAAGTGGTTGTTGATCTTTCGAACTGCAGTATTGAAATCCGAGTCATCCCACAACAGATTGCTTCCCTCAACGGGATTGCCAATCTTGATCTGCATTGTCGTATATACAGAAAAGACTAACGTCACGAGCACAGCCAACGAGGTCCATTTGGCGGCGCGCCCTTGAGCAAGCTTTGATGCACCGGTCAGGATGAGCTTGAATACCGCATGAACACCTGAGCTCTTTCCGCGACCTGTCAGCCTGGCAACATCCTTTGGCGGCGGCAGGATCGACAGTAGAAGAGAGATGAGAATGACACCTGTCGGAATCAAGGCGATGCACCAGAATCCACAGAACAGGGCAAAGCGTTCCATGGCTGGTATCGGCGCAACTGCGATGAGCAGGACACCGACGAGGTCGGTAAAGATTCCGAGAACACTTGGAGCCATCATGACACCCATCGTTATCTCAGCAGCTTTGACACGATCCTTTATGTGCCAAAGAATTTCGTAGTATCGCTCTGTAAACTGAACGCAATGAGAGAACGATCTTGCGACCAGCAGCAAGGGAACCACCATTAGAAGAGGTTCAATCGGCGAGCTGATCCAGCCGGTAAATCCGAATCCCCAGATCGCGGCGACAACACTCGTCACGATAGGAGTG
>TARA_R110000850_G_scaffold34024_6_pt1 | contig 17203 bp, 19 predicted proteins | sample TARA_R110000850 | Tara Oceans TARA_R110000850 (sample SAMEA4397586) | marine metagenome | biome: Polar Biome; feature: [SRF] surface water layer (ENVO:00010504); material: water (ENVO:00002006), including particulate matter (ENVO:01000060) such as... | depth 5 m | reverse complement strand
ATTCTCCAAATCTGTAATTGCTGAAGCGTTTACTCCGATTCCTGAAATGTCTTGGTCTCCTGGGTAACTTACCTTGGCGGTATTAACTGTAATTTCATTGGCCTGCGCAGTGGAGATTCCAACCTTTGCCGTATTGGCTGCAATGTCAAGTGCCAGTTGTGAAGTGATTCCAGCTTTTGCCGTGTTGGCTGTAATTTCACTAGCCTGCTCAGTTGTAATTCCTGTTTTTGCTGTGTTTAACGCAATGGCGGTATTTTGTGTGGTTTGTGCTTCTTCTAAAGTTGAGATAACTCCTGCGTTAATAGCAATCCCTGAAATGTCTTGATCACCTGTGTTTGTCCCAGAAGTGTTTCCTAGTACAACTAAATTAGCATCAGTTACAAAATTTTTATTAGTATCTTCTGTTATTTGTCCGCTTGTTGGAAAAGTTAAGATAATATTTTCAGGGTCGCTATTGTTTACACCTGCACCTGTTATAGATTTAATACCGTTTTTTTCAACATCAAAGTAACTCTTAAAATTAGTTCCTTGTATTAATTCTTGAGGGATAGCATTTTCTTCTAATAAATAATCTAACAACAAGGATATTTCCAAAGCTTTTTGAAAATCTATATTTGTATATCTTTGATTAGTAGAACATAGGAAATTATACCCATGCTGCCCTAACATATATTGTAATTTACTTATAAATTCATCATTCATTAGTTACAACATTTATACTGTTTAGTTAAAGACTCAATCATTTTTTGTGCTTCGAATTGTTTAGCACTATGAAATCTATAATCTGTAGATTGAATTAACAAATTTAATTTTATTACATCTTCTTTAATAGGATCACATTTACAATTAGTACATTGAAGACAATTGATATACTTTTCCAAATAACAATTTTTTTGAACAATTATATTAACCATAATCATATCTTCAAAATATGTATTAGGATATAACTCAGAATTGATTAAAATTTCTGAATCGGTTATTTGATCGTATTCATTTTGAGTCATTGCTACTAACAAAATTCTGTACCATCCATCTTTATTATAAACAAATTCAAAAGTAGATTTATGATCATTTAAATAATTAATATCAATATCAAAAATTTCTGTTATAGCTGTTTGAGTTTCTAATACTTTTCCAAAAGGCTGATAAGTAACATAGGCATATAAACCAACTGAGCTTCTTTCAATATTAGGTGCTCCCCAACCTTCTAAATTATTCACTGAATATAATCCAGTAATATCAGTAACAATAAGTTTTGATCTATCACTTGTTATTGTATAATTAAATTTTAAGTCTAATGCCATATTATAATTCTATTGTTTGTAATAGTGTATAGTAATGAAAAGTCCAATGAACTCTTTTATCTACATGATTAGCTACTCCTGGGTGATTTGGTCTACCTAAGTTTATAGCTTCACTTACTTGATCAGCAATTACTTCTTTTGTAACTACATTACATAAATCCCAAATTTTCTTTTTATTAAAAAAGAATACACCAGATTCAAAATAATAATCACTCATTATTAAATCTGGGTTCTGCATTAAAGTGGGCATTTTAATGTAATTAGCAAATAGTTGATGATTGTATCTACCTGTAAGTTGTATTGCTCCATTTCCACGAAAGAACCAACCATCCATAGGTTGAGTATTACCTAGATTTTTTAATCCCCAAGCACCACCATATACTATATTAGCTATTGCCTTTTCATCAGCAGGTTGATTAGCAGTTCTACAATATTTTAAAGCTTGTTCTTTGCTAATCCTTCTAGAAGAAAAAGTACCTAATATATCTTTTACACTATAGTTCATACTTTCTCTACCACTATGGAATCCTCCAGTCTCTACATGAACCTGTCCTAAAAAATGAGCTAAATGCTCTTTAGATCTTATATTTAAAACCTCACTTAACTTTCGTAAAGTATTAGGCCCAAATACACCATCAGGTTTTAATTTATATTTTTGTTGGAATAACTTTAAATATCTCATAGTGTAAAATTAAAAAAGGGTAGAGAGTAATCCTATACTCAATACCCTTTTTATTATAATGTACTAGTTATTATTATGCCTGGCTAAATGCGGCTACGCTTTTTCCAGTTACAGTATTGTAACTAGCAATCAATGCATCAATACCAGCTGAAAGTGTTTCAGTGATAGCAATTGTTACTTGCTTAGGCAATTGGATTTGATTCAATCCATCTCCTACTGCATAATGCACAATTGTCAATAGATTGTACGCAGCATCTTGATTAACATTAGTTTTGGTTTTAGTAGTCCAGTTATAAGGGAAATTCGTTCCTCTCATTACATCTCCTCTATTACCTCTAAAGAAGTACTCTAAGACCGCCATTTTCTTACCAGTACCTACGCCTGGATCATAAGGAGTTGTTACAACTACAGCAGCTTGAGGTACTCCAAAGTAATCATCTCCTACTTTAGACACTTCAGCAGATACATCAAATTGTAAAGACCTACCTTCTTTCTTACCTAACTCCAAAGTTTGTGCTTTTGCAGTAACAGTCAATGCAGCAGCTGCACCAGTACCAGTCTTAGCAAAAGTAAATAGTGGGTTGCTAGTAGCAGTTGCTCCTGGCTCTTTAGAGAAGGTTTTATTCAATTGAGAAATAAGACCATCTACTACAGTTTCAGCAGTCAAAGAACCAGTTTGAGTCAAGATAAAATGACCATGCTTAATGTAAAAATTCTCTACAGATAAAGATCCAAAATTAAATAATCTAATATCCAAGATGTATTCATATTTATCTCCAACAGTAGCAGGTACAGCGATGCTGGAACCTCCACCTACAGTAACTACCTTCTGAAATTCAGGAGCATCAACATTAGCTTTCTCTAGTTTGATTTGGGTAGGAACAATAATGTCTGATACGATTACTCCATCAGCAGTTTTTTGAGCAATTACGAATGTGTCACCAGCTGAAAGGGTAGAGCCATCTTTAGCAAAGATACCCAACTCACCAGCAGATGCAGAAGCTACGAAAGCTTTTAAAGTTGTTTCAGTGGCAATTGCATTACCAACTAAAATTTCATGAACAGTGTTCTGTGATTGTGCCATAATTTGTTTTTTTGTTTTTTATATTAATAATTTATTTTATTTTGTCGTTAAACTTTTAGATTGTAGAGCTTTTAAAACTGCTACTTCTAAAATTTGTCTGTGAAATATACTATCCAACTCTGAAGTTTGAATATTAGTTTCTCCATCTATATTTAATTCCGCTGGCAATATAGCAAGAATAATTGGTTTTGGCTTCCTTAAATATCTTACAATATATTTAGCAGGAGTAACTTCGCTTGGAGCAATTATTTCTATAACCCTAGAAGGGTCATTACCATAATCTAATCTCCATGCTTGATTAGTTCTACCTTTCATAGTAGGAGCTTTAAATGGATTCTTTTTTAAAACTAAATATTCATCTTGTCTGATTGGTATAATATCAATTACGTTTCCATTATAACATGCTTGACCTGAGCTTACTTCTAATTGTTCTAAAGTAATAACCATCAAATCTGCTGGTAACGCAAAGAAAGTAGAACTTCCATTAATTTTTTCATCCACTGATATTGCAACAGTACTTATTACTGTAGTTTGTTTGATTAATTTATCTAAATACCTTCTAGACAATTCTGTTTCATCAAACCCTTCTCTACTATTATTTTCTCCTTTATAAGTTTGTCTTACAAGCTCCTCTTGTGCATTAGAAAGAAATACAGACTTTTCATATTCATTTAATTCTAATCCTTGTGTAAACCCAAATTCTTTTATGATGGATTGGGTATTTAATAAAGTATCAAATTCATCTGAGAATTGTTCTGTAGTCATTATTCATTTCTTTGATTAAGTTGAACTGTAGATTGTAAACTGCCATCTTCATACGCTAATTTAGCTAACTCTACAGCTCTATCCAAAATTTCTCTGTGAATAATTGGATTCAATTCACACTCACTTATTGCAGTTACTCCATTAATAGAAAGACCCCATGCTGTCAATCCATCTAAAATAATTGGTTGTGGTTTCTTTACATATCTTACTACATATCTACTTACAGTAGTACCACTTTTTGTAATAATTTCAGATATACTTCTTTGTCCATTTGCAGTAACTGGAGTTACACTATTACCTTGACTTAATCTCCAAGCTTGTCTTTTAACAGGCTCTTTATAAGGTTTAGTCATTAATCTATCATACTCTTTGTAATTCAAAGGAACTACAGTTACTAGATATGGCGTGACCCCATCAGTAACTGTAACTTGCTCATTTGAAACAATCCAAGTATCATTAGGTAATAAAAATATTTGTGCTCTTTCGTCAATACTAATATATGTACCTGGAGTAGGTACATCAGCAACAATATTTATAGTTCTCAAAATTTCAGCAAAATCCATTTGTCTTTTAGCACTATCATCAAATCCTTGCTGTAGTTTATTAGAAGTAGGATTAAAATAATTCTTAATTAACTCTTCTTGTGCTTTAGTCAAAAATACTGATTTTTCATACTCATCTAAGCCTGGGGCTGATTGAGATTTAACATTATTATATAGTGTGTCAAACTCTACGCTGAATTCTGATGTTGTCATATTATTTTTTTATTTTAATTTGCTCTTCTACGATCAATCTAATCTCTTGATTAACTGGAGCTTTTAAATAAGTAATAGCTTGCTTTAAAGTGTCTCCAATAGTATCTCCTTCTGCTAGACTGTATTTTGTTGATGTTTTTCTCAAAACACCAGTTTCTACTCCTTCTGAAATAGTTAACATTACGTCAAAATCTTCATTAGTAATAATATCCACAAAATCTTTTTTGTTACTATTAATAGAGTCCATCACTTTAGCTTGTAAGAAATCTATTTTAGTGTCTTTATCAATTCTAACAGTTGGTAACTTTTTAACTTGAGTATACACTTTCAAGAAAGCAATTAGTCTCTGTTTGTTTTCAGAAATCTTACCATATTCAGTCCAAGCTTTTTGCTCAATTGAACCTTTCATTCTTGTTACTTCAGCTAGTTCACCAGCATCTTCAATATAGAATTTGTAAGTACCTTTGGACTTAATGTCTTTAATACTTGGCGCAATTCTATCTGAGTTTGTTAAAAGAACTTTGTAACGAATATAATCTTCAGGATCTTCTAAATTTAGATCCAAAGGATCTTTAGTCAATCTAATATGTATTTCAGTTAACGGGCCATTCTTCTTATAAATAGATAAAGAATTTGGTTCGTAACCCATAACATTCTCAAGGAATTCTTTTTCCTCATCAGTGAATGGATTCTTTAACTTCCCGTTTCTACTCATTGCTACAGGGTAACTTTCATATGCTCCTTCTACTTTAAAGAAAGCAGCATGTCTTTTGTTTTTAATCCATCCTGGATTTTCTAGATTAGGTTTTACCCTAACTGTTTTTTTTGGTAATGCAAATGCCATAACTCAACCTTTTAAATTATAAATTTATTAACTCTTCCGTTTTGATACTTTTAAGAACGTGTGCGAAACCAGTATCATGTTTCATAGTGGGGTAATGAAGTTATTAGCTCCACTACCCCTTTATTGAAAAACTATTTTAAAAAATAATTTTCTTATTATCCTGCTAAGATTGAAGGAATCAAACTTGCAGTTCTAGAAGGATCTCTTACGAAAGCTCCAATTCCCATTGCAGCTCTGTGATAAGTTGAACCATCAACAGCATTAGACATTACAGCAAATTCTGGAGCAGAAGGGAATGGGTTTCTCAATCCATACTCCCACTTACGAATATCCTCTTGTCCTTTAACCATTGCCTTTTGAATGTTAGGCTCACCATCTTTAGTACCAATATCCAAGATATCATATCTGTAAGACTCAGCTACACCACCTTTAGGGTGAAGTACTTTGTTACGAACTTTATCATCATAGAATGGATCTACTTCAAGAGTAACTTTAATACCATTTGGTGCACACCACTCAACAAATTGGAATCCAGCTCCATAAGCATTAGGATTCAAATTAGAAGTAGCTTTGTAAATAGCTTGTGTACCAGTGTTATCAAACCCAATGTTCAACCAACCTGATGCATCTGCCTTTACTGCTTCGTGGAACTGTACAGCTCCTCTTTCACCAGTTCTCAATACAAAGTGTCTTTCGTCCATTGACAATTTACCTTCAGAAAGTTCAGTCAACATGTTAGTCAAGAACTTAATAGAGAAATCATTGTAATAAACAGTGTTAGATACTTCCATTTGCTCACGAATACCAGAACCCATCTTGATCACATGACCAGACTTACCAATATTGTAATAGTCACCATTTTCATCTCTGTTTGTTCTAGCAAACATTAACAATCTTGATTTCTCCATTGCAAACTCATATTCAAACTTCCATTCTACATGTTCCATCCATGCGCTATGCATTTCGACTTTATTAGTCTTAGGATTTACATATTCAAAAGGTAGCATCAAAGCTCTTGCTTTCATGTTTCCAGGAGCAGTATGTTGCATACGAATTGCAGAGAATTCGTTACGTAAAGCAATTGGAGAACTGAATCCAATATCACCACCTTTGATAGATAGAGTATCTTCAACTGGAGAGAAGTCTTTTGAAAATCTCTTACCAGAGATCAACTCAGAACCTGGCATACCATTGATAACTCCACCCATTAATTCTACTTTGTAAGTAAATTGACCACTGCCATCAGCTTGAGGCTCGTCAGTTACTCGAAGTGGGTACACTTCATTTTTCTCACCAACAATTACGTTGACATCATGAAAAGCTCTTTCTTCAAAGACCAATTCAATTAGTTCTCCACCAGCACCGACATTTACGTCACCGACTAGAACTACTATTCCGTTCACTCGTGCTTCTACCAAAGGGTAGTTACGTTCCATAGATCCAATAAGATCCCATGTGAATTCATCGTCAGTATCAAAATACTTGACAGGGAATTTAGATAGCATCGTATCCAAAGTAGGAGCATAATTATATGCTAACAACTTTGTGATCATACCTGATGCTTTTTGAGGGTTGATTTTATAAATCGAGCCTAAGTGGTTCTTAGTCGTAAGACCACTCCATGATTGCGATTCAAAAACCTGAAAATTTCCTAGACTTGCAGACATAGTTTAATTTGTTTAGTTTTTAGTTTTAAATAATTTATTTCATATTGTTTATCATACTTTCATCAAATGCTCCTGCTAATGTTGATGGAGTGAAATCTAAATTTCCTCCCATATCAGATGCCTTAGCTGAAAAAGTATTTCCTTTTACAAAATCATCCAGCTCTTTTGTAGCTCTTGATTTTTGAGAAGTAGCAATCTTACTAAAATCACTAAAACCCTTTGTTACGTAAAATAGGTAGTTTAACTTTGCTTCAAATCCAATTGGATCTTCATTTCTAGCTTTATAGACTGCGTTTACTTGAGTACCATTTGGTAATTTTTCAACAGGTTCTAAAGCTTGTTTAATTACAGCTTCTGCAATTTTGTTATTGATCTTAACTCCTGGAATAATTTCTTTAGAGTCATAAACAAACTTCTTAAACTTTTCTAGATCTTCATTTTGTTTTTCTAGATTTGCTTTAGCTTGAGTTTGTTTAGTTTCAATTTCTTGTTGCATTTTAGCTTCTTCAGCTAATGTTAAACCTTGAAGTGCTTCTTTTGCATCTTCAATATCTTCCCCAATGTCAATACTTCTTTGGGCAAGCTTTTGTGCTTTTTCTCTTGTTAATCCTTTTCCTTCAAAGTCAGCAGCAATTAAATTTCTTCTTAATTCCTGATTCTCTTCCAGTAATTCTGGAGTAACTGATTTCAATTGATTAATTACTGACTGCTTTTGTGCATAGTCCTGAGAATCAACTCCAGACCTTACAGCATTTAAATATTGTTTTTGTTCTTCAGTTAAATCAGAATACTCTGATTGTTTAATTTGTTCTGAAATAAACTTCTTTAAATCTTCAGCAGTTTCAATTTTATCATTTTCTAGATCAAAGGAAGCGAGGACACCTTCTTCAGCTAAATACTTAGCAAAGGAAGAGTATGCATTAGGTTGAGTAGAAGCACTAGCGTTATCGTCAGTGCCCTCATCATCCTCATCAACATCTACTTTCCCTGGAATTTCTTCCTCAATGCTTGGATCTTTATCTTTTTGAGCTGTCTCTTTAGACAACCTTTCTTGTTCTTGTGTAGAAACAAAACCTTCGTCTTGATCTTCTATTTCTTCTTCTGATATTTGAATAGGTGCGAACGCACTCATATCCAATTCTTCATCTGTAAATAATGACATACTTTCCTTGTTTAAATTCTCAACCTGTAACAAAAATCTTTTTTATTCTTTGCAATAACAAATTATTAATTATAATATTTAGTTATGATTATAGCACTTTACCTACTAGACACACTTGATGCTCTAGCTTTTTGAGATGCTATTTGTTCTCTTTTTACTTTTATATTATCGTTATGTTTAACCATGTCTTGATTTAATTTATCCATTTCTAACTTTAATTTGTCTTTATGTTTCATTATATCAATTTCATTGTCTAAACCATCTTTATCTACAATACCTTCATCCATTGCTTTTTGTGCATTGATTAACGCTACCTGTATTTTAGTTTGGTTATCTCTAACATTTCTACCTTCTTCAGCAATCATTAATGCTTCTTGTGCAGATAAATTAGCTTCAATTTGTTGTTGTTGTACTTGTTGTTCAGATTCAAATCTTTGTTGATCATTCTCAGCTTTTTCAACTTCTTTCTCTTCAATCTTTCTTCTTACATCAGATAAACTATCAGACATATATATAGACATTAGTGTAGAGAAGTCCATCTTATCATTCTGAATACCAGCATGAGCAAGTTGTTTTAATATTTGATCAAGTTCTTGATACTTATTATTAACACTTACAAGAATACCATAATCCGCTTCTGCAAAGTCTTCTCCATCAATTTTTAATAGATTAATAGATTCGTCTCCTAAAATATATTGTACTTTCTTACTTCTATTTTTTAAAGCAAACTTAGCTGTTTCTAAAAAGATTTTTAATACTTCTACTTTAACCATATCATGTTTCATAAACAATTCTTCTGTTATATGACTTGATTGGTTTACAGCTCTTTCTACTCCTCCTACTGTTTCTCTATTTGAAACTTGGCCTTCTCGTTGTTTATTAATACCAACAATTTCACCCATCTCACCTTTGATCCACTCCAACATACCAATATGTTGTTGTATATAATTACCTAGTTCTATATTAAGAACTTTACCAGTAGTGTTCATACCACCAGCTAGTTTACCAGTAGCAGCTCCTTTGTTACCTTCTTTAAATGAATCAACTACTGCAATACCATTTGCTACTGCAAAGTTTAACCACTTTTCTATCTTCCAGTTTTCAGGAACTTTAGCTAAGTCAAGTTCTAATAAAGGGCCTAAATATTTAGCTAATGCTTTGTTTAATCTATCCTTCATAGTATCATATAAATATTGATACTGTTTCATACGATCCATTAAAGACACAGCTTTAAATTGATTAGTACTGTATATATAACCTACAATTCCGGGACTACATTTAGATGGATTATCTAATCTATTATATTGTATAGGTTTAGGACGCATTTTAAGATATATATCATCTCCTATCTTAGTACCTTCCCACCATTCATTCAACCATTGTATTTTAGATGTTTCTCCTAGATCTTCATTAGGAATGTAATCTTCAGGGTAGTATTCTGTTTGTTCTACACCATCTTCATCAAAGAAAGTAACGAGTTGTACTTTTCTTAAACTTCTCCAGTAGACTCTGAGTACTCTTACATTACCATTAGTGTCAAAAAATTTACCATAGTTACTACCATGAACTTCACTAAGGTTTATAAAATCATTTACTTCATCTCCAGAAATCCATATATCAGGTTCATGATGAATTGCTCCTGTATGTTTATTTCCACTTCCAGCATCAGAAGAAAATCCTTCTTCTAATCTATCTACTTGCTTACTTGTTAAATCCTCATGAAAAGTATCCATGATTCTTCCTGGGCTCCAGTAGTCTTCAAGTATAATTAAATCAGAATCTTGAATCCAATTAGATCCACCAGATCTTATTACATGTACACCTAATGGATTAAGCTTGTTTATAACAGGCTCTCTTGCTATAACTTCTGCTTGGTATATTTCTTCAGCACTAATTAAAACATCTTTAAACCCTTGGTTAAACATATAATCCATGTGGTATTCTTTGTAATAATGCCTTAGGATGTTTGTACCAGTGATTTCTTTTAAATCTTGCCAATCATATTTTAAATATTTCTCAAACTTACCCATCATTTCTTGAACTTGTTTTTCATTCAATTCCGGGTTTTCAACAATCTCTCTTATTTTAGCTTCCCATAGACTTTTCTTTTCTTCCTCTTTTTGAGAAATAGCGTCTGGGTTAGTTACTACCACTTTATAATCAAACCTTCTTTTTAACTCCTCTCCTAGTAATAAATCTATTTTAGGAGCCGCAATAGGATAATGAGGTAGTTCATCTGGTATATATCCAGCTACTGTTTTGTGTGGATTAATTGTAAATTCAATGTCTTCTTTATCAACAATTCCGTTGTACAATTGGTAGTTAATAAGGTTGTTTTTTCTATGGTTTCTTACTCCTTCATTTTGGTATATACCTTTACTATCAGCAGCATCAATACATTGTTTAGCCCATGATTTAGTTTTACCAGCTTTACCTAACTTTTGTCTTGGAAAAGCTGAAAATGATGTTTGATCTTTATTTGCCATTTATTTATCTCAATTTATTATCAAAATTAATTTCTATTACCTAATTTAAAAAATATTTACAACTAAATTAATCTAATTCTGATAAATCATTATAGCTATTGCTTGTTGCAAATTGTAACAATGGTTTATCTATTTTATTTCTCATATCATAATTAGTAGTAAAGAATGGATCATTAGCTAATGATATACTTTTTTCTTTACCCATGTTTTGTGCCACTTGTAATTTATATTTTTTATATTCTTCTCTCAGGATCATTAACATACCCATTGCAGAAACTCTATCAAAGTTACCATCTTCATTCCAAGCAATAGACTCTTTTAAATAACCTATACTTCTTATCTTATGTAGATTTAATAAACCTGTCTTTTCTTCATCATAAGCTGGCTCTAACATATAATCAGCCTGTAGTCTTCTACCCCATGCATTTATCTTAACACCTGAGTTAGTTCCTTTAGCTTTATTACCATATAGATTATTAGCTTTGATCAGTTCCATATCCTTTAAGATTTGTGGATTATCAGCTAAGAAACTTAAAGCATTCCTATGTGAGAAGTAAGCAAATAAACCTTTCTTATCATTCTCATAATTGGCTACTGCATTATAGAACTTAAGCATTCTAATACATATCTCATAGAACTCATTTGCTGTCTTAGGTCTTCCAGTAAATTCAGCTACTATTCTATCTGTTAAAATATCAGCTATCCAAATACTACCTAATGAATTTGTTGTAGAGCTATCATCATCATAAGTATCTATACCACCATAGTATCTAAATCTTGGTATAACACCTGCCCCATCTGTTTGAGGCATTTCAAATATTTCTATTGCCCCAAACTTATTGACATTATCCTTCATAGGAAATTCTCTAATAACTTTATCATCTGCTGAAGGAGTATATTGAATTTCACCAGTACTAGAATTAGGTATTAACTTTCCTATATAATGTTGACTTACAAACTTGCCCAATTCAGGCATGATAGTTTCTAAGTGACCCTTTAGATCATCTACTGGAAATAAAGATCCCTGCACTCTCATTACAGCCTCTTGTGGTGTAATAGGTCTCTCTGCTTTCTCTTGAGTTAATGCATTTTCTTTACTGGCATTCTCTCTAATCTTTTTTCTACCTTTTAATAATTCAGTTAATGCTTTTATAACATTACTATTACCACTAGTATCATAACATCCTTTTCTGTTCATGTATTCAGGAACAAAGTAACCACAGCTACCTTCTCCTTTTACCTTATCCCAGACATTACGAACCATCTTTACTTTGTAACCTCCACCTCTATAAAACAATTCTTCAAGTCCTTCAAACTTAGCCCCAGGTGTTCCTCCAGTACCAAATACAATTTGATATCCAAAAGTAAAGTCTCCATCTTCAATAGATGGTCTGGCAATATTCCATGTTTGTAATAAACCAGGATATATACCACCTTCTTCATGAGCCAATAGCTTACCTCTTTTTCCTCTTCCTTTCTCTGGGTTTCCTTTTGTCGTTACTTCAATTATCTCAGACATGTACCCTCTCTCTTTTCCTTCAGGGTCAATATACGAAGCTCTCTTATGCCCCATTGTATCTTTCTTCTGTCTAAGCTTTGTCCAAGGTGTCTTATCATCAATAATCTCCATTGCATCCCAACACTTGTTTAGGATACCATCTTTAGTCAAGTATTCTGATTCAGATGCAAATGCAAATCCTTTACTGTTCTTAAATAAATAAAAATTTCTATCAAACATAGCTGCTACCTTAAATGAGTAACCTCTACCTCTGGTTTTCAATACTGAACCATATTCTGAGTCAGCTTCTCCTTGTTCTACATAATGAAAAAATAAATAATCACTATCCCAAACATCTGGGAAATCTCTTACTCTTTCTGCTCGTTTACCTTCCCCTGTTTCTTCAGTTCTCATGATAGGAAAGTAATTTAGATACCAATAGTAATATCCTGGTATCCATTCTCCATCAGCTTCCCTCACATATCCATGCTTGCATCTTCTTGTTTCCTCATCCCAAAACTTTCTATATTCTGATTTAGGGTGTGGGTTAGGAAATAGGTTAGTGTATTTATTATGTTGTTGATAAAAAATAGCAGGTTGTCTAAAGTAATCCATATCCTCAAGTACATGAGGCTTAGTTACATCAACTATAACTCTTCCTTTTTCGTCTTTAGGTTTATCCTTAGCAAATCCTCTGGTAACATCTTCCTGCATCATCCATTGTAACATTTCAATAGACTCTACAAAATCCAAAATCTCCATCCTGATATCAGAAGGAGTTTCATTTAAACTTTCCCAGTATTTATTATCTATACCTACACTTTTATATATCTCTTGTAAATTTAATTTTTCTTCATTAGATAAATTAATCTTCATACAATCCTTTTGTTTTAGACCCCCTTACACTATTTTGCATATCAAGATCCTTCTTAACTTTTATCTCTAACTTTTCCAAGTTCTCTAATAGATCCCCAGTAGATTTTATACTATTCATTACCTGATTAGCATTATGTACCAGTTTACCATTTTGATCTTCCTCCCTTAAATTAAGTTCTCTAAAGTGTCTTCTCAATTCGTTTATAGCTGTTTTCACATCTGTCAAGAATCCAAGAGAAAGTGGTATATCTTTTTTATAAAACTCAATAGCTTCCCTTATATCATCATCAATTTTATAATCTCCAGTATCATCAATCATACTTATAATCTGCTCATGTTTCTCAACAGGATCAGTTATATCATGAACAAAGCTTCTAAAGTCAGCGTCCCAATAAATATAAGACATATCCTTTAAAGCTTTTTGTTTACCCTTAGACTTATCCCTGTCCCATATTTTTTTAAATGGAACTAGGGTATAAGCCTGTGGAGATATTGTCAATTCTAAGTTTGCATCAACATCAAATAAATGCCTCATTACAATACCATCAATACTTCTCTTGCTTCAATAAGTAAATACATGTCACAATCTTTTTCTGCTTGTGCATACTGGGCCATTTCTCCAGTTAACTTATCAAAGAATACTGGATGTCCTAATCTAGGATTAGAAGTATTTATTAATATTCTATCTCCTACTTTTACACTGATACCTGCTGTTTCTGTAGCATTCAATCCAACTGCTACTACTTCCTGTACATCAAGAATCATAGGTTTAGCATTATCTTTAGACTCCAAAATAATTCCTGATTTTGATTTTACTAAATTTCCTGTCATAAGAATTCTACCAAATGGTACACTCTTAAATACTGGTGTTGTTTTGTTCTTTTCCATTTTTGTTTTGTTCTCTTCCATCTTCCTTTTGTTTTACTTTTTTATTAATTATTTCTACTGGTTTGTATTTAGCATGCAATGTAAACAAATACATCACATTAAAATTAGTTTTTATATTATTAAATTCTTCCTCTGTTTCTATCTTCTTGAAATCCAGCTCCTTTGTTTTTTCCTGAATAAATTCAAATTGGCTTTCAACCAACTTCTTTAACTCACTTAAAGGTATTCTATATTTTAAAGATAATTTATGTAGCAATAAAGAATAATTATCAATCATTTTTTATTTCAAATCTAAAGATCATCTCATACACTGTACATCCTGGTTTTATGCTTGGATTAAATGCAGGGCTAATCTGGTTGTTTATAATAATTTTCTTCTTTCTCAATTCAGTTAAGTAATTTTCAAATACTTGCTTTCCCATATTCAAATTACTCCTTATCAAAGCTCTGTTATCTCCATTGAAAACAAAACGCCAAATGTCATCTTCTACTGTGAACCTAGTTTGATTTATGGTATATAAATACAATATCTCAGTCAATAGTTCAATCTTCTTGTCTGCCAATTTATGCAAAGGTTTGGTTATGGCTAAATAATACTTTATAGCACTCTTTAAATTAACCTGATACTTTGCCATTCTTCTACTCAACCCTTTTTCCATTTGTTTACCATTTACCTAAAGGACACTTCCCATCACTTTTAGTTTTAAATTTAAGTACACAACCACATTGATTGCATCTTGCACCTAGTATAATATCTTCATACTTCTCAGGACACTTATTACATATATCCATTCTAAGCTTGCTAAGATTATTATCTCCATCTACTATATGTCTTTTAATTCCTTTTACTATTTCTTTCATCAGGATTTAAATCTAATACATAAAATTGGTATATAGGTTTTGGTTCTTTTTCAATTTCTTCTTCTGTTCCAAAGATCTTATCCAAAGTACTGTTACTAACTGATATAGTATTATTTTCCGATGTTTTAATTGTAACCCAATTTGCGTTGTGCTGTAGTTCCCAGATATTCATACTTTTGGTTCTGTTTTTCTTTCGTAGTCTTCCTCACTAATAATATCAGTAAAGTTTACAATCCCACAAGAGTTGCAATACTTGGTTTTATTATCCTCAGTGGTAATATGTAAACTACCACAATGGCCACAGACTTCTAATAGTCCCTGCTCCTCTAGCTCTTCGTTACTTAATTCATTCATAGTCGTATCCTAAATTTTTTATTGCTAATTTAATATTTTCCATTTTAATTTCTCCATTTTCATGATAACCTCTATCCTCTAATGATTCTATAATTGAAAATCCAGATTCATCTGATTGAAGATAGATGGTATAAAAATCAAAAATGAATTGATACCAGTATTTATTCTTATGAACTATCTTAGCTTTATCTGATAATTCTTTTACTATCTCATCCATTACTCTATATTTAGCATTTGTAATAATTGTTTAAATTGATTCTTTGATTTTATAACTCCAAAAAATAAAGAGCTACGATCAAAAACACTAAGTATTTCAGATAGCGATCTATCTCTTACTTCTATTGCTATTACATTTTTTGGTGGATAGTGCATAATCATTAAATTATGACCTGTAAAATGATATACTTCTTTATTATAACTAATATCTTTCATTTCCTTAAAACCTAAACTTTCAATATCTTCTTTATCCAAGTATTTGACTCTATAATTTTTATGAAAATCTTGATGTTCATGTTCGTAATTATCATAGACTTCATTTAATTCTTGCCAATCTGCAATGATTGGTCTAAATGTTCTATCTACTAAATTATCATGTAAGTCTTCTATTTCAAACTCAAATCCTACATGAAATTCCTCAATCCCTGGTGTGTAATATTTCTCTTCTTCTTTCATATCTTTTAATTTACTAACAAATATAGGTTATATTTATAATACAAAACAAGTTATTTCTTAATTTATTTTTTTTATTTAAAAACTTGCAAGTCTCATAAATTTCCTGTAGCTTCGTGCCAAGCTTAACAGCTATTAGCATAAAGACAACAGTGACTGACTTCCTTTTAAAGCCCGTCATTGTAAAAAGAGACTCCTTTTTTGGTTATTCTTGAAAAGTCTGAAAAACTTCTTAGCTATGTTAGCTCATATAGCGGGGTAGAGCAGTGGTAGCTTGCTGGGTTCATATCCCAGAGGTCGTAGGTTCGAATCCCACCCCCGCTACTAAAAATAATTATTATGGAAAACTTTAATTTTGTTTTACAAATCTTAACAGCCTGTGCTTTATTGGCATTATCATTATTAATTTTAAAAAAAAGGAAAGATAAATAAAGTTTTTCTTGCATTTTTAAAAACTCTTTCGTAATATTACATCATGAAAACACAACTACAACATCCCTATAGACTGCAAGCCACTAGAAATCTAGAAGGGGAATTTGTATTGTTTAAAAATTAGAAACTTGTTGACTAATATATATAATACCTAAAGCCCTTTGAGAAATCTTAGGGCTTTTTCTTGTGCCTTATACGAGTAAAGATATAAACTACAGTGATAGTGAAAATTTATATGCTTATGCAGTTGAATTCGTGAGATTTTTTAAAAAATTTTTTTAATTTGTAAAATAAAGTGTGAGGAGGACAATATATCATAACCCCCCTTTAACTTTGGATTGGGATATACCCCGCCATCAAAACCAATTGACTCATATCAATGGTGTAATAGTAGTTGGAGATTATGATCCAACTGACTATGATTTCAAGTAGATATACTTGAGGTCACATGAGTTATGCTTCTCATGTTACGACAAAAAGCACCTTTCTTATTCTTTTACACTAATCTCTATTGCTACCATGAAGAACTCAACCTTCACATTCATCTTACTGATAGCATGTGCTATCCTTACCTTCGGTGGATACTTTGTATCTACTGGTGTGTATGTGTACTAATGGTTCATTCCATTAGTAGTAATACAACAATACTTCATTACATTTCTTTATCATTGATGACAAGACAACCATTTTCCTCTTACGCTACTGGTACAGGTATCACTAGCGTAAACCCATCTATTAGAGTCAATGCTAATGGATACCCATTCATCACTGTCCTTAGGGGCACTGGTGACGATAGTGCTGAGAATATTTATTTCAGCATCAAGGCATCTGCTAAATTGTATGCAGATTTACCTGAGGATATAAAAACCCCTGTAG
>TARA_R110000850_G_scaffold93465_3_pt1 | contig 17259 bp, 21 predicted proteins | sample TARA_R110000850 | Tara Oceans TARA_R110000850 (sample SAMEA4397586) | marine metagenome | biome: Polar Biome; feature: [SRF] surface water layer (ENVO:00010504); material: water (ENVO:00002006), including particulate matter (ENVO:01000060) such as... | depth 5 m | reverse complement strand
TCAATAGTAGACTGACGCTTAGTGTGAAGAATGCACCTGGACTGCGCCCAGTTCTCGTCGTACTGCCAGATTGGAATACCGTCGATACAAGCTCTACCCGATACCATACCGTCAGTAATAGTAGCGTCCAGCCTATCAGAATCCATAGCACTATCTCCCCATAGGGCATTGATGTCGTGCATTGCAGCATTGTAAAGTTCCTCGTCTACGCTTATGTCTGCGCCCAGTATGGCGCTTATTTTACTTAAATACTCTGAGCCACGACCTTCAGGCACATTCTCTGGGTGTAAGAACCCTTGAGTAACATACTGTTGTTCGTCTCTAAAAGAACGTGGTGTTATAATGCGGAATAAACCTTGTGAGAACTTGCCGCTGTCTACAAACTGCTTAACAGTTGGAGCTAGACAGTTAGCTGTTAGTACATTCTGCTTTATTTGTGGTGCAAGCTTAGGCTTTGAGTTATCTTTAAGGTGCTTTAAGAATGACAGTACTTGCGGTGGTAACTCTTTTAGCTCAGGAAGCTCTTCGTCTTTCCAAGCAACTTTAGTTTTGTTAGCCTTAGTCGGTAGATATACAAAGCCGTTCTCACTATACACGTCTAGCGCAACGTTATCATCGTTGATACTAAAGCTGTCAGGGAAGTCAGGGTTGTACGTATAAAGTATAGTTCCACACTCTTTCAGTGTACCATCTTTATTTAGCTTACCTTTAGACTTGAATACAAAGTCGTACTCTGGGTCTAAGCTATGGAATAAGTTCCATGTCAAGTCATTATCACAGTCTATTGCTATGATGTTTGACTTAGCACCAGTCATAGTGCCACCCAATGCCGACACTTTTGTGTTTTTTTCAGTAGAGCACTTCAGTCTCCAACCTTTCTCAAACCCTGGTTCTGTCTTAGAACCGTCTTCGCGACGCTCAAGCTTGCCTTTCAACGGTACTGTGTACCACCCCAAACTAATGAAAGGCTCTATATTTCGCATTCCCATCTCCCCATCGGAAACTGACCAGCATAGCGATAACTGTATGGTTGTTCTTGTACTACAGTACCAGTGACGTCTAGCCATTCAGGGAATAGGCTATCTGACAAAGCTGCTCGCACATCTTCTGACAACGGTAAGTCATTAATGTCTTTAGCAAACTGTATAAGCATAGCCACTGTCGGTCGTGTTATTTCTGCTGGCGGCAGATGCTTAGCCATTGAGCGTGCTACTGGCACACCCATTGCTACTTCATCTGTCATCCGCCGTAGGACGTCTGCCCTAATTAGTTTACGTTGTTTCATGTTTTACTAACCACTCTATTAGTTCACTTTGTTCAATGTAGTTGACAGTAAATTGTGCTACTACTAGGATTGCTATAAGCGCCAGTGCTGCCATTGGTTTAGCTAACACTTTGTGCCGCCATTTGTGCCATTGCTAAGTCTGCTTCAAGCTCTATCACTTGCTCTGATAACTCTTTAAGCTTTAACAATGCTATTTTAGCATCTTCGCTACCACTACAATCTATAACAGTTACTAGGCGCTGCTGTATTTCTATTACTATGTCATGCATGGTGCTTTCCTTTTATTATTATACTGACTTTACTGGTACTTCATCTTCGAAAATAAAATTATATCACAAAATTAAGTCGAGCAACAACTATTATTTTATTACCGTGAACTTTTCATGTCATTAGGACTACGCTCAGGGTTATAACGACCTAAGATGTAGTCTGGGCGACGCTGATCAGGCTGAGGACATGCTGCAATTATACGCCAGCCATTGTTTAGCTCATTCTGTAACGCGTCTGTACAAGCGTTTTCCATTAGCAGCATGTCATTGTACAATGCTAGTGCCTGACCTGGCATGTGAACCTCACACTTGCTATTGTACGTGTTACCCTCACCACCAGTTACAGCTAGCTCTATTGCCTTACCTGACATGTCTTGAAGTGCTTGAGTAATGTCTACACGTATGTCTTGCGGAGGTTGCACAGTCATTGCTACACTTTCGATAGCACACTCAGCAATCTTTAGTTTATCCATAGCTACGGTGCGCTCACCATGCGGTATCAAGTACGTGTTACTTGCGCCTTCAGTATCATCCCACTCACAGTACGGTAAGTTTAGCTTCTTGTACGCTGCTATCTTCTTCAAGAACACTTCTTTATCGCTACCGTGATAGTAGTAATCTGTAAGGTCTACCATGTATATCTGCGTTGTTATTTGCATGTTGTGTCTGCTCCTGGTTTGTGGTTCCATACTGTTAAGTTTACTTCGTTGGTCGTACTTGCTACCTGTCGCTGTACTATCTTGTTGCAGGTTTTGCAGTATCTATACTGATATGGTCTGCTGTAGGTCGATACTATCTCAGACCACGCAGACCAGTTATGCTTACAGAACCATTTCATGACTCGCCCTCTGGGTTTACTATAGCGTATAATGTGTTCATGCTGTCAACTCCAACACTCGTAACAAGTTATCCCTAAGCACTCGGGCTTTCTGTTCTGCCACTGAGTCTATGAAGGCTCCTTGGTACACCGTTATAGCCTCAGCGTGCTCTCCCACATCTATACCTGAAGATGCAAAGTCATGTTCATCGTCTGGAGGGTAAGTGGCACCTGACTTAAACTCGTACTCACGTAAAGGTTGCAGTGCGTCTACTACGTTCTGTAGGTCCTCCTGTAACTCTGCAGGCAACGTGTTACTAAGCACTGCATGCTGTAGTCGTTCTATTAAGTTCATGCTGTCACCTTCTGCTACTAACGAGCCGGGCCATTTGTCTAGCGGTACGGACCAAGTGTGGCCATTATCTCCTTGGTACACAACTTGCGGAGGGTGCCGTTCACTGCGGTGTGCTGTGTTAGTAACGTGAATAACAGTGTAACCATGGTAGTCACCTTTAGTGCTATCGTAGTTACCTCTGCACCACCGTGTGTTCATCAAAGCGTGTTTCATGCTGTCACCTTCTGCTGGTAGTATATGTTTGCTCGGGTTACACCGAACTCTCGTGATGTTTCTGACACTGTGTGAGTCTCGGCGTGCTTTAGTATCTCAGGCCAATTCTCGATTTGCCGCTGTGTCTGCCGCGGCTTACCTACATCTTTAGCTATGTTGCACACTGTCGACTCGCTGCATCCAACCTGAGCTGCTATTTGCTGGTAGGTGAGGTTACTATCCAACAGAGTGCTTACCTCTGCAGTGTGCTGTGCCCGTGGGAGCTTCTTAACACGGTAGTGAGCTAACTCACGCTTAACATAAGCTAATGACGCTCCGCTCCTTGAGGCTACTGCTGCAAAGTCTTGGTGCTGAGCGTACAAGTGCTCGAGCTTTTCCAATGTCGGCTTTATAGTCTTCGGTGGTGACACATACTTAGCTTTGTACACTTCTTGGTCTGTGGTGCGATACAGCTTGGCTAGTGCTTTCTGCGTGTGGTCAAATGCTGTGTCGTAATATATTTCTTCACGAGCACTTTTAGTTAGCTTCACTTCTGGCTTTCTCAGTGCTTGCCGAACTTTGTGGTGCGTCAGTGACATGTGCAGCACTATGATGTCTTCTCTGTAGCCTGCAGCTTCTAAGCGCCGTATGCGGTCTTTGTTGCTATCTGTCATACTGGCTCCTTAGCTAACTCTATAGCTTGGAATATGAAGTCTTTGTACTTAGTCCAGAACTTCAACGCCATACTATCCATGTCACTGATGTAATCGTCACTAAAACTACGCCACTCTTCTATAGCATGCCGTTGACAGCCTATTTGCAGCACTTCAGTAGTAAATGTAATACTGTACTCTTGTAGCTGCATTGAGTGTACTTTTGTCATATTACCTACAACTGACCATAGGTTAGCATTGCGCAGGTCAGCGTAACGCAGGTCAGCACTACGCAGGTCAGCACCACACAGGTCAGCACTACGCAGGTTAGCACTACGCAGGTTAGCATCGCGCAGGTTAGCGTAACGCAGGTTAGCGTAACGCAGGTTAGTACCACTCAGGTCAGCGCCACTCAGGTTAGCACCACACAGGTCAGCACCAAGCAGGTTAGCACCACACAGGTTAGCATTGCGCAGGTCAGCGTAACGCAGGTCAGCACTACGCAGGTCAGCACCACACAGGTCAGCACTACGCAGGTTAGCATCGCGCAGGTTAGCACCACGCAGGTTAGCACCACGCAGGTTAGCACGTCTACCTGCGCCCGTTTGTCGCCACAGCTTGTGACTGTCTAGAATTTCTTTTAACTTAGCTTTATCCACGACGATCTTCCTTGCAGCACTCAGCACTGCACCAACTGTTATTGTGACTGTGTGACTTGTTACAGCCTGCACGCCTACATGCTTTTGACACTGGCTTCTTGTAACGGGCGGCAATACTTGAACCAGCCGAGTTTGCTGCTAGCAATAATAGTAGCAATGCTGTACTTGCTGAGTCTTTCATAAATCTTTCACCTCTGGGTAAAATAAAGGACACCGAAGTGTCCTTTATTGCGTTACTAGTGAGAAACACCGCGGTTAGCGTTGTCTTCAAGTAATTCTTCTAAAGATGCGAAGCCATACTCGTCTTCACGTGGTGTTACAGCGGTTTTAGCTTCTTCAAGCTCAGCTGTGATAGCAGCCAAGTCTTCAGCAGCAACTTCACCAGCCATAACTTGGTCAAGCAATACGGCACGTGCTTTAGAGAATGTGCTTTGCTGTTTAGTCCAGTGGCTAACACCTTCTTTACACATGCTGTTAAAACCGGTAGCGCTTGAAGCTTTCTTACCGAAAGCAACAACTTCTGGAGACATCCAAGTGCCGAAGTAGTAACATTTAACGCCAACAACAAGACCTTCTTCATTGCGGTGGAATGTAGTAGCACGGCTGCCACCACCTCCTGCTTTAGCTGATGCCATTGCAACAACTTCCGGTAGTATGTCTGATACTAACTGGTCATCGTTGCTCTGTAGGAAGTCGATGATGTCAGTGTAAGCTTTTTTAATTGTAGCCATGAGAGGCTCCTTATTTTTGGTGGATGATAATGTTTTGATTGAAATTATATAATATATTAAATTTGAGCCAGTGTACACTTTTAATTTGTTTTAATTTCTAGTTACCCTTGCGATAGTGGTGGAGAGATACAGGGCACTCGCTATACGGTACAGCTGTCGGGTGCCTGTAGTGTGTTAGCCATGCCCATGCGTATAGCGTAGTCATACCCTCAGGTGAGCACAGGTACAGCGTGTCACGCTCATCGAGTAACAGCTCGTCAGCGTCGTATGTGTCTATCACTACGAGGCTCTCCATGTCAGTGGCAACATAAGCTAAGGTACGCCCGACGTTAGGGTCTATAACTAAGGTGACTCCGCCGTGCAAGGCGGCGAATGGACTTGAGGGTATGTCGTAGAAAGCAGTGTACATCGCTATAACCGTGGCTGCTGTCATATGCTGCCGATTACGGTGCAGTGCTTGCATCTTGAGAACGTGCTGTTCATTTGTTAACATGTGAGTTACTCCGTTAGATTATGTTATGGTGGCTAATAGGCATTTTTTAGATTACAGAGAACAGCGTATAGATTTACGAAACTCAATACCTATTTAAACTTTTTCCCTTTACACGGTTATATATATGTACGTTGTTACATCAGGGTTACTCGGATTGTGTGACTACCTATATATTAAGATTAATTAATTTAAAATATAGAAAATAAGTATTAATAATAGAAAATGTTATACACCTTAGTAGTAAAACTCGGCGTATCCTTAGTTATCTAAAGTGTTCATCGCTACTACTGCTCTCATCGCTCGCTCGTCTCGCCATTCACACAACAGCATCCTGAGCATGCTTAGTTGCCCTGAGACATCACTACTTAGGTACTTCTTGTGAAACAGTTCACTGAATTCTAACCACTTCTGAGCTTTATATAACTCATCCATATTCGTTCTCACATCAATTCTATGCTCCGTCACAAGACGTTTGATCTAATCTAGTATGATTATATAGACTTGATCTAAATGTCTCGTCACGGACTTCGTATAAGCTCAACTACTAAGTACCTATCGAACTATTGATAGTACTTCGAACCCTTCGAGTGCTTCTTCACCGTGGTCATGTACTAGTGACTCGTATGCCAACGTACTAGCATCCTCGTCGGAGTACTCTCTACCATAGAGGTATGTGACCTTCACATCAAGGTGATTAGTCGCGAACACGATCAACGTCATATCCATTGATACTAGTGTTTCCATTAGTTTACCCTCTCAAATGCGATAGTCCATAGACATACTATGAACAAGGTTGTTGAACTTACTACTATAAACGCTTCCATCTTAGTACTCCACTAACTCTACTTTGAAGTCAATGTCTTCTTCACCCATTAGATCAATGGTTTGAGGATGTGCCATCACTTCATTGTAACAATCTCGTGGAAATACCGCGTCCTCGCCATTATAGATCATGGTTGGGATCGCCATATTGTACACTATCGCCAACTCATATGGAATTGAGCGAATTACTACTAGTTGGTTCTTCATGTTCTTACTCACTTAGTTTATCATCTTAGTAAGGACACTCGTATTGACGTGTCCATTACATCTATTTTATTGAGGAAGGTCACCAAATAAGTCATAACCGTGACCGTCTTCACGAGCGACGATTACTTTACTACTTAGTTCAAGTTCGGCCATTGCACTTCCAATGTCCTCTTGAGCGACTTCTCCATCCATTACTTGATTAAGAAGATCTTCTTTCCCTTTCTTCGCAACTCGTTTTTGTTTCGTCCAATGTGACACTCCTTCCTTACACATAGTGTTAAGGTTGGTGGAGGTACCTTTCTTAGAACCGTACTCACAATCACTTACTAATTCCCACTTCTTGTGGTAGTAACAAAAGATCGCGACTACTTCACCGTTCTCGTCTTTCAAAAAGGTTTTACCAATGTCACTACCACCACTATTCTTCGAAGTCATTAACTCCATTAGTTGTGGTAGTATTGTGCTCACTTTCCTGTTTGAATTTTCTTCTAACAATACGGCGATGTCGGCGAATACTTTTTTAACGTTAGACATAATGATACTCTTAGTTTATAGTGACAATAGTGCCACATTTTAAGGATTGAATTATCCTTACTAAGATGATATTCATTTCAAATTTTTAAACAACAAGTAGAGTGCGAAGACTTACTTTTTAATCTTAAATTAAATATATACTATATAACTTAAGAAGTATACTTTTTATTTACTTATTTAGTGAGTCATATTTTTAATCTCTTTAGTTGATTTGATAAATTAATAATATACTAATAAATAAAAAAGTAAAAGAATAGAAAAGCATATGAAATTGAATTCTTATAACCTCGAGAATAGTCGACATTTATATATATGTGCATGCGAATATCGTAGTTTTTAACAAAAGTATATGATTATTTAAAAAGATTTGTAACAAAGGAGAATCATTATCATTGCCAAATTGTAAGGCAATCGGATTGTTTTACTGTCAAATTGTAAGGCAATCGGATTGTTTTATTGCTTTATTGTCGGATTGTCTTACAGTCTAACAAGGGCTAGGGCCAGTCGCGGCCGCCGTTATCCATGGTTCACGGGTATTTAAAATATATTTCATTACAGTAGGTTATTAAATTTAATAAGCTTAGAGGTTATCCTAAGATAGCCTCTATAGCAGTACTAAATTGCAAATCCTTTCTTTCCGCGAGAGCGATGTTTTTCGGGTATTGCTCTGGATGAATCATTAGAGCTTTCACTTTCTCTAACTCCCATCGCAATTTGACGTATCATATCCGCACCATGAGAGTACTCATCATGCTTAGGAGTCTTCTTCCATACCTGTAACTTCTCATCAAACTCCTTAGAGTAGTTGTTGAAGCAGTCTATAAGGTAAGTACATGCAGCATCTATAGAGATCATTGGTATAATGCGCCGTACAGCCTCAATGCCATCAGCTATAGGAGACCTAGGCAACACTCGGATGCCCATGCGATAACCGCTAACTTTGATGTGATCGGCCGCGATGTCCTTGGTACTCTTAGCTTTGCCGGAGCCAGCAGTGTTAGTTCCGCGCTGGTGAGCGTCGTGTGGCAACACAAGGTCTCGGATATCCCACCCTGTGTCAGCGGCATGATCGATGTAATGCCCGATACCGTAGCCATTGTTCCAGTACTCACCAACGATGCGATATTCACCGCGGTACCACTGGACGAAGCCCATGACCGTGTAGTCGTCCACACCGAGATCGAAGAATACATCGACAGGTAAATTAGGATCGTACATATCTGGCTGCACACGGCCCTTACGGACGACGCATTCATTGAATTTCTTAGAGAAGTACGTTCCATCGCGAGAAGCAAGAAATGCCTCTTCAGGGGTCGCTGGGTACTCCTGGAACAGGTCTGGACCGAGCTCTCTGCGCTGAGCAACCCAGAAGTTCTTTTGTTCTTTAGTCGTAACACGTCCAGTCTTTTTCTCCAGCTCAAGAAAGTACTTAACAGCCTCGGTGTCCAGGGACTGATCGACGCTCTGCACGCAGTCAGGATCGTCAAGCCAGGATAGGAAGATAGGGTAGAAATCCTTCTCAGTCATCTGACCAGAATGTAATGCTAGGACAGAGGCGTCCCACATGGTCTTAAACATGTTACGGCCTTCAGCTGTAGACTCTATGACACCGGTGTTGCCCTTACCGAGGGCCTGGAGTGTTCCAGTCTTAGTTTCCTTAGCTCGCTGAGGGTTAGCATTAGCTATCTTACCGAACTCGGAGATGTGCAGGCGCTGTAGTGTCGTCGAACGGAAGGACACACGTATGAAGATACTGCTGTTGTTGGAGAAGCCGAACTCTTTGGTGTTATCCTTAGTTAAGCGTACGCCTACGAAGGCCTTAACGCTGTCAGGCAACTCATCCCATAGGAACTTAGCACGTTCGAGCAGTGTAGACGCTTCGTCGGTGCCTTGAGCCATCAAACCTACGTTAAGATGAGGACAAAACATACCATCGTCAAAATAACTAACCAACCAGAAAGTGGATATCCCTTGCTGGCGCGACTTGAGTATGATAACTCGTGGGTGACGCCGTGTAGCAGCGTATACTTTATGCTGTGCATAATTCATCCTGAAGGTTACTGGATGACCATCCTTGTTAATAACTGTATAGACGTTGTTTAGTCTCCACAGCTTCGAGCTAAGGTACTGCTTCTCAAAATCTACCTTCGTGGTGGTCTTCGGTGGTGGTGTGTTGTAGTGTTCATAGCGACCGGCGAGGTCAGGATACAGCTCATCGAACTGCTCCTCTGTTATGCGTAAGTTAATCACTTAGGAACTCTCCGTAAGCTGCTGCAGGAGACTCACCGCCCATGTTATTCTGTATATTCACCTGGGTACGAGAGTCCTTGAAGAAAGAGTCGTTGAGCGAGGTAAGTGCAGACACAAGACCTTCGAGTTCACTGACGTGCTCGATAGTAGCACTCATGGACTTGATCCTAGTCGTTAACTGCTTAGCAGTAATCACCATATCGTCGTTCAGCGCGTCAAGGATAGTCTTAGCTCCTTTGATCTGCGTCACAGCATCCTTAACAGCGTCCTTTAGTTCAACTGGTGCTTGTGCTGCAGCACCTTCGAGTAGCTGATCCATAACTACTTTATCCATATCGATAAAACTAGCAAGTGCATCATTAGCTATGGCTTGTTCGTACTCACGCTTGATGCGAAGCACTTTGGTGTACGGTACATCAAGCTCTAGGGCTATCGAGCGAGGCTCAAGTCCGTTAACCAGACTACTTACTACCTGGTACTTTGTTTCCACAGTCATGCTCCTTTATTAGGTTAATAACTACAGCGCTGAAGTTCAACCCGCGTGCATCACAGTGGTCCTTGAGGGCTTCCACGGCTTTCGTGTCCTCAGGCTTCTTAGTCTTGGTAGAGAAGGTATAGATAGACACTTTATAGTTCCTTAACAAATTTATTATTTATTATGTCTGATCTGTTTACAAATGTACATATTTTTGTTAGTATATAAATAGCCGAAAGAATCGGTTAACTTAAGGAACCCGGATATGAAAGACACACCTGCAGAGCAGCCGTCTATTGAACAACGTGTTAATACGTTGACTGATAGCATGGCTAAGAACGAAGAAGGCAACTGGGCATTACCAGCTGACTCCGAAGTATCAGAAGAAATGGCATATGCTGCTATGACTGAACGTCGACGTCGTGACTCACAAGCTGAGTACGGTAAAGGACGCCAACAGATTAAAGCGTTAGAAGCTGAGAACCAACACTTAGTTACTGGTTGGGAACAAGACGTAGCTTCTAAACTAACGAAAGCCCAGCGTGAAGACCTGGATCAACTAAAGCACGACGACCCAGATGCATGGCGTGTTAAGCTTAACGACTACGAGCAAGCTAACCGTACAGCGTTTGCTACGAAGACAGCTGAAATTAAAACTAATGTGCAAAATGAGACAGAGCTTGAGAAGCGCACTCGTCTGATAGATGAGCATAACACTGCGAACCCTGCATTAGCTTTGACTGATGACGTTATTGATAATGATCTGCCTCCACGCTTCATGAAGCGCCTGTCTGCTGGTGAGACTGACTTCGAGACATTCTTAGCTGAGTCTGTTGCCTACTTAAGCAAAGGCAAAGTCTTTAAGACTGAAGAAGCAGCACCTGGTGATCCAAGCTTAAGCAAAGCAGCAGGTAGTAGCAGACCTACTGACACCGCTGTAGAAGCATCTGTGTCAGAAACTTACAAAGACGAACTTTATTAATTTTAATAAGTGTACTTTTCGGACGCCAAGTCGTATAATAAATAAAGAGTAGTTAAGTAACTCGAGCTCGGCGTCCGATACCTCGTTACCCTTACATCTCATTTTTTTACAATAACTTAAAGGAATACATTATGCCTACTGGTGTAGTTGGCCTAGGTTCTGATCTTAAACGCAAGAAGTGGATGCGTGAAGGATTAGTGCAAGCCTCAAGTAAATCTTTTTGGGCGCCGATGACGGGCTCAACAAAAGATGCAGTTGTTATGCAAGCTAACAACGAAAGTGCCGGTGATGGCCATACAGTAGTCTTTGACTTCGATGGTAATTTATCTGGTAAAGCTATCAAGGGCAAAACAACTGCTTTTGGTAAAGGCGAGCAGAAGAAGAAATTCTCTGACAAAGTAACTGTTGAGCGTTACCGCTTAGTAGTAGACAATGGTGATAAGTTTGACGGTGTTGACATCGGCGATCTAAGCATCAACGAACACTCTGACTCACGTCAAAAGCTAGGTGACTTGTTCACTCGCTTTAAAGATCAGTCGATCTTCGATGCAGCTCAGGGCTTAATCACAACCAACGAAGATGGTGTTCAGGCTTCTAGCCATAACATCGACTTAAACGCGACTTTCGACTTTAACACTTTGTTAGACATCGAAAAAACGTTGAAGACTTCACAAGGCTTCACAACTGGTGGTATTCGTCGTCCTCTAGACGGTTACATGACTGCTGACGGTGAACCATGCTGGTTATTTGTTATTGACTCTGCAATGGCTAACATGCTACGTAAAGACACAGCTGGTTACCAAACAATCGTTCGTTCTGGTGATGTTCGTGGCCGTGATAACCGTAACATCAAAGGCGTTATTGGTAAGCTAGGTCGCTTGGTTATCGTTGAAGCTGAACAGTTCTTCGGTGCAACTGCTGGTTCACAACTTGGTTGGGGTCTTGACGATTCTGAAATTGAGATGTCTGGCCTACGTCAGTACTCAGGTGCAAGCGCTGCTACTGCTGCTTGGACTGGTCAAGCGAACTTCGATTACGGTTCTGCTGAGCTACACTCTCGTGGCTTAATCCTTGGTGCTGGTGGTATTCAAACTGCTTTCGGTAAGATGCCTGATTACAAATTCCAAGAGTCTGAAGATTTTGGTATTAAGTCAGAGTCTGCTGTGGAGTTCTGGATGGAAGCTCGCAAAACTAACCTCAAAGCTGAAAATGCTAAGTACAAAGCTGCCAAGATTTCTGATCTTGATTACGGCGTTGTTACTGTTGACGTGAAGGTGGCTTAACATGGCTAATACAGACGTTACTCGCTCCGGCGAGTTTGCCCAAAAGAAAGGCATCTGCGTATTCGCAGGTGACATCGTTGAAGGTACTAACCTAAACGAAGGGCAAATCCCTGCTGCTACAGGCAACTTCCTTATCGGTAAGTTACCACCTGACGCAGTTATCACAAATGCATACGTGCACGTTATCACTGCTGGTGATGCTGCTACAAGTGCAAGTGCTAAGCTTGGTACAGCTGAAGGCGGCTCGCAGGTTCTATCTGCAGCTAACCTGAAGACTCTAGGCAAACAAGGCACATTCACTGGTCAAGTTCACACCGATACTGGTGTTGATTTGTACCTTGGGTTGACTATTACTGGTGCTGCTACTGACGTGGCTCATTATGTAACAGTTGTTGAGTACTTAGAATACCAGAAAAATACTGGTGAGTACACTCGCTTCAACTAACCCTCTAGCCTGGCAGCTTCGGCTGTCGGGCACTTTATAGGCTTGTCTCATGGCTACAAGAATAGAAAATATACTTCTACGAGCTAGAGATACTCTGGCCGATCCTAATTCAGAACGCTGGTCAGACGACCGCCTTCTACGCATTCTAGACGAAGGTCAAAAAGACCTTGCTAAGCAAACCAAGATTCTTAAAGGACAACACGAGTTCGTCCTAGAGATTGGTGTGCACACTTATACCCTCCCTGAAAACCTATGGTTAATCGTAAGAGCTTCCTTCGACAGCGAAGAGATTAGACTACTATCTTATGATAACATGGATGAGCAGATGAAGAAGCAGCGCTTATCTAGAGGTTACCAAGACAGTCGAGAACGTGGCCAAGGCTACAGTTCAGCTATCGACTACGCTGGTTTACAACGCTGGGAACTTGATGAGAGTGACAGCATAAACGCGCTTATATATGACAACCGCAATCTAAACGAGATACGCGTATACCCTATACCTAATGCTCAGATTGCTGAGAACAACTACCCGTTTGAAAATGCTGGCAACGTAGAGTTTGCTGGTGATGAGTACTTCGGTGTCGTAACTGACCTAACAGGTGAGCCAGACTACACATTCGACACTCCATTCGGTGTGGTCACTCAACTGTTTGATCCTAGTATCAAAGTTGAGCAGATTGACGACTTCGGTGTTGTCACAGACATTATAGACTCTGAGGGTGCAATAAACATCTGGTATATCCGTACTCCTGACACAATCGTAGACGTCCTGGACAGTCTAGAAATTCCAACCATGTTTGATGTCGCATTAAAACATTATGTTGTCTCACAGGCCTTTAGAGACGACCTGGACGTGCAATATCGTGATATGGCAGCAGAATCTATGCAATTGTATGTTCGCGAGCTGGATGTAGCACAAGAAACTAATCGAAGAGATGGTACTCGTAATGCTATCAACTTTACTTCAACTTATCGAGGAGCATTCGAGTAATGACTAATCAACGAATAGTCCGCAAAAGTAAAGCGGGCGTCCAGGACGTAATCTTAGGTAAAGGTCCAGTAACTCAAACACGCGGAGTAAACGAGTACCAGATCGACCGCCTGGATATTCCCTTAGCTTTAGATACAACGGCAGAGATGCAAGCCCTGGATGTGGATGACTACACACGTGCTCGCGTATACTCTGATGCCGCAACGTTTGTAGACTACATCTACGACGAAGCTGCAACAGTAGGTATTGCACCTACTGAAGGTGTTGGCTTTTGGGTGATAGCTAACCTTGATATTAATATTAGTAATAAGCTAGTCACAGATTCAGTACATAGTTCTACTAGAACACTGGCTAATTGGCATGGAATACAAGAGCTAAGCTATCCTTCAATGACTGCTGCTCTAGCTGATCCGCTACTGTCAGTCAATAGTCAAGTTACTACATCTGGTAACTTGAGTTTAGGTGATGGTTTAGGTGGGGTCTACGATGTTGTGCTTACTGAAGACGTAGTACTAGGTGAGTATACTGAACAGTCTACTGCAGTACCAGCCCTTTCTTTAACTCAGCGCATCGGTTGGAATGGGGACAATCTAAAGTACTATAACGAGAAGCTTCAAAGCGTCAAAAGTCGTATGGAAGCTGGTGAAGCAGTAAAAATTGTCACACTAGGCGATAGTATTACTGCTGGCACCTACCCATTTTACTTAGGTGAATACCTTAGAGGCTATTACAAAAATAGTAGTATAACAGTGGTTGCTAAAGCTTTTAGTGGTTACCGTTCTGATCAGATACTAGCTCAGTGGCCAACTGCAGTAACGGCAGAAAACCCTGACATGGTTGTACTGATGGCAGGAATGAACGATGCACTGCAGTATGCTAGTGGTAGCATTAAAGGCTTTACTGATTCTATGCAAGCCATGTACCAGTTAGCAGTTAATGAAGGCAGAAGTATTATTAGTATGAATATAACACCTACTATGGTCTTTGACACAGATGTTAAGCGACATATAAAACTATATAGAGATGCAGGTGTTGCTGTTGCTGATAGGCGTAAGGTACCAAACTTAGACATGAATAGCTTAATGTTAGAGCTAATTCAAACTAGTGACTACAACTGGTACGACATGTATGCAGATAAGATTCATCCTAGAGAGGAAGGAGAGAAGCAAATAGCCGGTGCACTACTTTGCCACTTACTAGCGAGTGAGAGACTCGTGATGACCGTAGGTAGTAAAGTACCACCAATAGAACCGTACTTCGTGTACTCTGATGCTGCTAATGTTACCTTTACTGAGCCGCTTGCGCCTAACGTAGCGTTAGCTAGGATAACCCCAACTACTAGTGTCGATGGTGCAACGTTGTACTTTTGGTACGAGGGGTATAAGTTTAGTAACTTAGCCCTAGAGTGTACCATGGAAGGCGCAGCTGCTAAGTCTCCTAAAGTAGTTGTTAACAACACTGAAATATCTGGTACAGGGATAGCAAGCTTTAAACTAGGTCGGACTACAGGTAATGCTTTTGATATTGCTAACGTGCCTATTAATGCTTGCCGATTAAAGCCAGGATTTAATAGTGTAGACATACTGTCTGATAGTACATCCTCAGCTGAGTTTGGAACTGCTAAGATTGTGCTGGCTGAGCCTATATACACTAAGCTTGATGAGAATGAGACGTTTACTCAAGATTTGTTCCCGCATTCTTACGCTGATCTAAAAGATCGAGTGTCTAGGGTGCTTGCCACAACCGGTGCGCCTCATAATGTCCCTGCTGGAGGTGTGACGTACGTAGGAGATATCAAAAACCCTACCTTAGAGGGTATGTTCTACCGTTTGCGTTGCCTACCTACCACAGGATTTACTTTGTCTATGTGTAGACGTAATGAGTTTGCCAGTGAATATCAGTTATCTGTAGACATCAAGTTTGAGCAAAATGGTTTAGACATAGATATTACAACTACTGCTACTAGCACAGGTGGAGCAGTAGCGCAGATAGACTTTACTAAGCAAGCATCACAAACATTAAACATAGACACTAAGTTAGACATACTGATGGCAATGACCGCAGCAGTTGGTGGGGACACTACAGTGTACAAAAACAACCAACTAGTAGCTACTATACCCTTTACAGTAGGTAACACTCAGCTTATAGCCAAAAGCGTTGGAGCAGGTGGTAGTATGCTAAATAGCCTGAGTGCTGTTTCTCCACAGGCAGGACTAGTATCTGAGGTAGACGGTGAAACTTGGATTGACTTTGTAACGCCTGCTACTAAAATGACTATAAACGGCACTATTGAGACAGTGTAATGCACTACAGCAGAGCAAGGTACTGGAACTTTATAATAACTAAGGAGAATGACAATGGCAGGACGCGGATTTTATTCGAATGGAATTGATATAAGTCACGACCCAATGATCGCTGTAGGAGCTGGTAAAGTTCCTGGAGTGAAGGGCTTTAACGTAAACGCACGGCGCGCATGCCAGTACTACTCCAAGAGATGAAGCCATGAAGATACAGCAGTTCCAAGGCGGCCTAAGCACTCGCTTAGCACCACAGTTTTTAGAGGTTAACGAAGGTGTTGTCTACGAGAATGTAGATAACACCGTTGGTGTACTAGCGCCTATAAGCCAACCACTGGCTACTACTATTAACTTACTACCCTTTCACACGTGGTATGACTTTGGTCAAGAGTGGATTGACTCTGACATTAAGCGTGACTACATCGAGTATAAGCGTAAGCTATACTGGACAGACCGCGTAAGCACACCACAGGTTTATGACGGCACTAACACATTCAACTTAGGTATTGTGCCACCAGTAGAACTAACTAACGTGACAGAGCGTCGCATTGAAGAGTTAGCCGAAGTATCGTTCGAGGTAACACTAAATGTTGGGACACTACCTAATGAAGATACTTACTACGTTATTGTAAATGCGGACAGTGCTTACCACACTAATGACTTAGCTATACTAGTAGACACGCGTACGCAGTTAATCCAAGCAACAACACGCAATCTTAGACGCTTTAAGACCATAGCTAAGACAATAACACCTGATGTACGTACAGTTGCTATATCTAAGGTTGCTGGTTTAGCCTATGGTACAACCGGTGTGGAAGTATACCGGTTGTACGAAGGCACTTACTACTTGGTAGGCACACTACTTAATGACACACAGTCTGTAATAGACGACGTTAACGACATTAGTGCTAACGCAGTACTAGACGATGATAAGCTATTCCCACTACAAGGTGTCTACCAGTACGAGATGACATTCTACAATAGTACTACAGGTGTTGAGTCAGGTCCTAGCCCAGTATCAGCTGAGTATGACTTCAGTACAGGTGGTACTCTAACTTTTAATAGCCTACCCGTGTCTTCAGATGCGCAAGTTGACAAGAAGCGCTTGTACCGCGTTGGTGGCGGGCTTACCGCCTTTACGTTAGTAGTAGAACTAGACAATGCAACCACAGTGTACCTGGATAACGTTAAGGACACCGAGACTGTAGGTTTATTACTACCATCAGCTATTGCAGAGCAAGCGCCTACTGGTTTAGCTTACCTATCTGAAGCTTATGCTATGTTGTTTGGAGCTGAGGGTTCTCTACTACGCTTCACACCTATAGGTGACCCTGAGAGCTGGCCTGAGACTTACTTCCTAACCTTTGATGCTGATATAACAGGTATCGCTGCTGTGTCTAATGGTGTACTAGTGTTCACTAAGTTCAAGACACACTTAGTTACTGGTACAGGCCCTGCATCACTATCCTCACAGCTTCTTACTAGTGACCAAGGTTGCTTAGCTTATGAGTCTGTCCAG
>TARA_R110000850_G_scaffold28106_7_pt1 | contig 17273 bp, 14 predicted proteins | sample TARA_R110000850 | Tara Oceans TARA_R110000850 (sample SAMEA4397586) | marine metagenome | biome: Polar Biome; feature: [SRF] surface water layer (ENVO:00010504); material: water (ENVO:00002006), including particulate matter (ENVO:01000060) such as... | depth 5 m | reverse complement strand
AGCAAGGCATTTGGGATTAGACATAGAATTTGATGATGTGGCGTGGTCCGGTGCGTACACTATTGGTAATACTTGTGTGGTTGACAGCGCTGCTCGGTTACGGCGTGACTGTTATCAAGTAGGCATGTACCAGTGCTTGAGTTTCCAATTTAAAAAGATACTAAGTACAATACGCGGTGGAATGATACTCACTGACGACAAAGACTTTTATAACTGGGCGCAACGCGCAACACATGATGGTAGAGACATGAATGTCCCATATGAACAAGATACTATTACGTTTGCAGGATGGCATTACTTTATGCCGCCAGAGTCTGCTATACTAGGATTGGCAGGCTTGCAAGTATTGCCTGACTATAATGACGATTGTGCAGGGAGTTATACGTATCCTGACATAAGCTATGTGGCAGATTTTAAATGAGGACTAATATGAAACTACACTGGAGCAACGGGCAAATAGCTGACGTTGAATTAATTAAGAACGATTTTGTAGAATATTGGACAAGTATTGCGTCACCGTTGGAAGCTGCAAACAAACGAATAGAAACATGGCACTGGCATGAAATTCCACACCATAACACCACACGTGAACAAGACCACATTGTGCGTGATCGTGAAATCACAAAATTTAATAACAATGTAGACTTATTGTCAAAAGACTATAACATAGAGTTTCCTGGTAAAATGTATACCAATCAACCACAGGCGTTTTTAAATAAAATACACCATTACATTACACATGGGTCATTTACGCAAAAATGGTGGGACTTACCAAACAGTAGCGTTGATGACATGATAAAGGCAAAGTACAATCACTGGCAAGAGTATGACTGGGATCGTGCCCATGGCGATCATGACCTTGATTACACAAATAAAGACGCCGCAGAAATCAACAGGATATTTTTTGAAATGAACTGTGAGATACACGAATACGAAGAGACTATTATTACTCCGCGCAAAGAAGAGCTATTGGATTGGGGCTTTGTACCTTCAGATGGTGACCACATTATTCAACGGTGGCGCAATAGTAATAAAGAGCAGCGTATGTTTGATGTATACCCAATAGACAACGAGTACAGAAAATACTGTACATTTGACCCTGAACCAGATTTGTGGTTGCCGTTCAGCGTATTGGGAAAAGAATACCTTACTTGCTGGCTTGACATGGATAACCCATTACCATTTGATATTACTAACATTGACCAATTTGCACATATTGGATTTGAATGGCAACCCAACAGCTTTACAACACAAGTGCTTGGACATCAACATTTTGCCAAGTACCTTGCGGATCATCACGTGCCGCATGACGAATTTATTATTGGTAAAATTCCACTAGGATATTGTACGAATAAAAAAGACTTAGATTTAGACGAAATTATGCGTAGTAATGTAACGCATGTTGAAATATAGAGGATCACATTAATGACAAATGTCAAACAAATTACTGAATGCCGAAGTTGCAAATCAGATCAACTTGCTGTTGTTTTTGACATCGGCGAGCTAAAGATCAATGCGTTTACCTCAACACCAAACACTGATGTTGGCAGCGCTCCACTTACACTTGTACATTGTGGACAATGCGATTTGATTCAATTAACACACACTGTAAGAGAAGAAGACTTATACAAGAATTATTGGTACTTGTCAAGACTTAATAAAAAGATTGTTGACAATCTTAAAAGTATTGTTGCTGATGTTGTAGCTGAGGTCAAGTTGAATAAGGATGATTTAGTTCTTGACATCGGGGCAAACGATGGTACATTATTGTCCTTTTACGATAACCAACATGTGATTAGAGTTGGGTGCGACCCTGCTGAAAATATTCATGATGAACTTGTCAAAAATTGTGATGTGATGATTGGCGACTTTTTCAATAACACAAATTGGCAACATGCAGTTGGCGACCGGCTTGCAAAGGTCATCACAACTGTTGCGATGTTTTATGACTTGGACGATCCTAATAGTTTTGTTAAGGATGTCAAGGACAATTTGGCTATAGATGGATTATGGTTATGCCAACTTATGACCGCTAAACCAATGCTTGACACAAATGACCTTGGCAATGTAATACACGAACATATCGAATACTACAGTTATAAAAGTTTAGTTGACCTGATGGAACGTCATGGGTTAGAGATTTATCGCGTGTGTGAAAATGATATCAATGGGGGTAGCTACCAACTTTATATCAGGCATTATACGTCAGGTAGTATTGAATACGCTGAAGATATCACACCAGATCGCATCGATGATTGGGCTGATAACATAAACATAAATCGTGACAACACAGTGGCGTTTCTAAAACAGGAAGTCAAGCTGGGCAAAAAGATCTATATCATGGGTGCTAGCACAAAAGGCAACACCATCATGCAGTATTATGGATTAAATCGTGATTTGATTTGTGGGGCTGCCGAGATACACCCTGACAAAATTGGAAAATACTTGGTAGGTAGCGACATTCCTATTGTACATGAAGATGTAGCCAAAGCTGATGCAGATTACTTCTTAGTATTTCCGTTCCATTTTAAGGAATTGTTTGTGAACCGTATTCTCAAGGATTGGATTGATGATGGCGGTAAGTTGATATTCTGTACACCAGAATTTCAAGTAATTGGATCAGAGACTGGTTAACCATGCAATAAGATCTTGCTCTTCAACAAGGGCAAGATCAAACATATGATTAAAATTGTGATTGACAATGTCATCCAATTGTGCTCGGTTGCCGATCCAGTCGGTGTGGCTTAATATTTCCACTTGTGTTAACGCTGCGTTCCAGCGTTCAACGTCATCTACGATGTTGTCATAACTTTCGTCTATCACGCTATCAAAAGTTTTAAATCCTTTGTCACGTAAGAACTGCAACGTGCCTTTGCATCCAACAACTATAAATGGCGTCTTGTTAAGTATAGGCGCAAGTGTCGCATCGCTCACAAATAGCTTTCGACCTTCTGCCCAAGTCTCTGTGACTAGACAAAATGCACTACGGTGATAGTATGATTTGATACTTGAAATTGCGTCTTCGGCAGCACACCAATTTGTATTGAAATCTACATCGTCTATTTTTCTAGGAAGGCGCCGATGCAAGGCACGCATCTGTTGTTCTAAATCCTGCCAATCTATCAACTCCTTGGTATCAAAATAATCAGGATATTGTGCCTTGCGGTGGTGTAACTTATAGAATGCGTCAATAATGGTATTACTAGGGACGAATTCTATATCTTTGGGAAAGCTGATACGCATCGGCACGCCAGAAGATTCTTCTATTTCTATTAACTTTGTAACAGTATAGCCTCTGTGTGCCTTGGGAAATCTATTCGGACAAATTAAGAAGTTGTCTATAGTATGTCCTGTCGAAGAATAGTCAAGCTTTTTAATCAATGCAGGGAACGAAAATAAAAATTGACATACACTTTTTACATTGACTGCTGACTGGTTGCAGTACACTTCAGCATTCATGTCGCCAGTTAGCCATGTAACTTTCGTTGGATCAATTCCGTGGCGGGTTGCACCATCTTTAAGCAACTGGTGTATGTCAGCACTGTCAACATGATTAATTGTGTTGTCATATATCGGACCCCAACTTTCTTCAGCAGTGTCAACAACAATATGTATCTTGCCAGCATTGATATATTGGACCCAATCGTTGGGTATTGTGTTTAACACTGTTCCGTCGTAGATCATATGGTTAGGATAAGCCAACGGGTCACCGATGTGTTTTAACCATACAATGTACGTGCAATCATCTGATGGTGCAAACACATCAGTATACTCTAACTGTGTGGATACATGTGGCCAATCTGGCACATTTAATAGTAATACATTATTCACCTAGGTTGTATTTTTCATTGATCTGTGATTTCTCATTTTTGCATATATCATAAAATTCCTTCATTTCAGGAAATACATTTAAGAAATTAGTCTGACGGCGTGCATCTAATGCCTCAACAAAGTCGTAAAACATAGCGCGGTTCTGTTTGATATTTTTATCATCATTTCTTGGTTTGTTTTTGGGATTAAAATAAATTCGATTATAAACAATACGTTTAAGTTTTTCTACCTCATGTGCCTCAAACCCTTGGTGACCATTATATGCTGGCCATGATACATTATTGCTCATAAAGTCCAAAGCAGGCAACAGATAATCTTCAACTAAGTCATCGCTGCAATACTGTACATCTAAATGTGTTGGGTGCCGTACATACGGGATATCAATACCAATAGTATATGAATCTACTAAACTTGGATTCTTTTCTGCCCGCTCTTTGAAATCTGTCCCCGGCATTTTATATCCAGTTTTAGTTTCATCGTTATTGACAATTGCATTTGGATTGTGTTTTTTCTTTAATTCCAAAATCCATTCCAACAATGTCTTGAATGTAGTTATCGCCAACACATTAAATGCCGCCATCACCACCACTCTGACATTACCGATTGCAGCAAGTTGTTCAGCACGAGCTTTGAACAATTCGAAGTCCATATCAGTCCGAGCGTATTCCGCTGCATCACCCCATGACTCAGCACTTACATAGATGGTTACCTTTTTGATAGTATTGTTACTTTTTAAGATTTGCAATTTGTCAACAAATTTATCCCAAATCTTATCAGGCACACATAGATTTGAGTTCATATTAAATTGCAATTCAGGATTTGGATTCGCGATTAACCAATCAATACTCCTAAAGGTCTCTTTACTCATCAGCGGCTCACCACCAGTAATCCTATACTCTTTTAGGTGTGTATAAGCTTCAGGAAACCATTCCCAGAATGCAGTTACATACGGATTTTCTTCACTCTGCTTATAGCTTAGACTGTCCAAATCTTGCCAGCCTTGTGCCCAAGATTCATCAGGGGTTCCTTCCAGTAATTTTAATGGACCCTTTTGCTTCAGATCACTTACCCATTTGCTGGAATACTCAGGTCCACAGTATACACATTTCATATTACATGCGTTACTGAAATCTACTTCAAGATAGCTTGGGAATACATCCTCATCACCAGTAGAGGCAACAACTCTGTCATATGATGGTAACGCCCATGGTTCAAGGCTTTTATATAGCCTGTCACTAGTGTCACCATTTTCTTCAATGCGCCAGCAATAATCACATTCAGACGGCTTTTCGCCATTAAGCATTTGCTTACGTACTTCTTTAATATGCTTTGTATTGAATAATGCAGCGGGATTGTCTTTCAATTCCTCTAGTGGAATCTTGTGCGTCTTGGGATGGTGACAACTATGCATCATGCCTGTGCCCAAGTGCAGTGTTACTTGGTTCCATTTAGCAAGACACAATCCGCAGCCTTTTTTGTTTAGTAACTTGTCCAGCACTTCTAAATTTGCAGACTCCATCAGCACAGCTCCCGCGCTGGAAATCTTAAATCCCTTAAGCTCTAAGTCATCTTTATCCATTATATAATTCCATTAATTACGTCTTCTTCGCGCACCATCGGTGCTACTCTTGCAGGGTTGGTGTATACTTCCTTGAAGAATTTACAGTCTTGCTTATTTAGATCAGCCATCTCAAGTCCAAGATCTCGTTGGAGTGATTCTCCAAGTTTTTTGGTGTGTGCGTCGAGTAAGTCTATGTCCCAGGTGTAGCCTGTGCGCTCACATGTTTGCAAGTTAATGAATTGATCCTCAAATGGTGCAAACATTGGTGCAACTTCTTCATCCCAATATTTATTCAACCATTTAAAGTCCCGCACGTCACGCCAATCCCACGTTTCACGGCGCAGGTTAGTCATTACTGTGCCTAACCTGGCGCCATACATTGCCCACATGCCGTTCAGAGTGTCGGCACCAACACTTTGCCATACCAACAACCGTTGATAGTTCTTGCGGTGGACCTTTTTAACTTTGGATTGGTCAACAACGTCACCGTTTTCCAATGTCATCTTCACACCTTCACGAAATCCTGCACGCCATGCTTGCCGTGGGCTTGCGTTGTTGTAAACATGACTGTATACGTTGTTCATCTGAACATAGTTAACATTCCAACAGAAGTCAACCTGAGCGTTAAGGTCTTTTTCCGGTGCAGCTTCATGTGTTCGCATGGTTTCAATTACGTTCTTTGGCCAGCATTTGATGCCACCATTACCGTATATTAAACCATTTATTTCATTCTTTGCTGCCCAGCTGATGACGTCATTACGCTCAACCTTGGACATGTCAAATTCTAAATTAAAGAAATCTGGGTCCACAATATTGTCGGCGTCAATTGTGATTAACCTGTCGGTGGCGCATAGTTTTGCCGCTGCCTTGTGTGCTGCATCACTGCCATACACTCCATGACTGCGCTTTGCCCATGGGCATTTGTCCTGCAAGTCGTGCCAATTATCATCTGCGTTGGGTTCATCCAGGCTTATGAATACCACGTCGAAATCTGTTATTGCTACTTTTGTCATTTATTTTCCATTTTACTGACTTTAAGTCGTGGATTCTGGTATATAATGGTGGCATTATATATGTCAAAATCTACATTAAACTTTTGTATTTGTCCTACACGAACGCGCGACATGTCTACACTAAATTTACCAAGGTAAACATCTGGGGTTTCGCCAACTACATAAAATGTAATCACCTGTGTATGTATGCCAACCGCATCTAGCTGTTCAGCACTTACTATACTATTTACTATAACATAATTACCATGCTGTGTAAACCTAATATGTGACTCAACAGCGGTGTCAACAACCTGCCAATTAAATAACGACATTGGCGGATCTGCTTGAGCTGAGGTGTCAACATAACTATCGTCGATAATTTCAAAATAGTAATTTTTAAAGATCCGACGGGTCAACACACAAAGGTCATGCAAATCAACATGCTTGACAATGTCGGCAACAGACTGTACTATTTGCCCGTTACGTATAAGATCATCTGGGTCTATGTTTATAGTGTCAACTAAAAAGTCTGGTGTGTCTTTCTTAATAATATAGAATTCAAATTTATCAGTGGTTGCAACTTGTATTTGCCTGCGCATCTTGTGGGCAACAAGGCGTGAGATCATGTCTTGGTTAACTTCAGTTACCAACATCATGTTCTTAGTATACAGCCTGACCCTAACGTCCCAATCTGTTATTTTGTGCGCTGGCAACATAAACAACGCATCTTCTTGTTGGCGCAATCGCAAAGATTCAGACTTGGATAGTAACTGTACTTGGTTGTCGATGCTGCCTACAATATAATTTTGTTCACTGTCTTGCCCCCTAACAATACGCTGGGCAGTTTCATCTGACGTGACGAAGTATGGCGTAGATATGTCATCATGAACACTTCGTCCAATAGAAATGACTTCACCAGTCCAGTCATTATAATAGACATAATATTCTGCAGAGGATTTAATTCGTTTTTTTATTGAAACTGTCATTGACTTTTTGCATGATGCCTTTGGTTAAGAACTCTGGGTCTCCATAATGGAATACACCAGTCTGTCTGTGATTGTTTATCTTCACCTGCAAGTCATCGGTAATCCAACATATGTATTGACTTTGCCAAGGTGCTTGGTCGTCGTTTTCAGGATCAAACAGGAAATTAATTTTGAGATTGGTATAATCAAATAATTCCAATACAGGATATGATGCGCCCAACTGGTCTGCTGTTATGTTGCACATAAGATCAAGATCAAAATCTGTTGGTCTATATTCTGTCAATATATCACGATATACATCGCGCCAATTTTGAAACACTGGATCTGCCAGCTTGAAAAACTCTGACGCGATATAACTTTTGCGAAAATATACCAGATTGGCGCTGAAAGCTGGGACATCATTACGTTGTTGTGCGACATTTCGTTCAACATCAGGTCGCAATGTGCCGCGAAAATCACGGCTACTTGCAAACGCAATGTCAACCTCGTTGGGTTGTGCCCACAGCATTTCGATATTGTCAATGGCAAGACTACAATTATGTATAGACATAGTTTCAGTAAAAGGAGTACAGTAATAAATCTGCCACCAATCAATCATTATATCGTGGTGATTAGCATCAGTTCTGCCAAACGGCAACTCAACAATGTAGTCAAACCCATGTGAATATTCCCGTGGCACATCATCAAAGCTCGTAACTACTACACAAGTTTCACGATCAGGGTCTGCTAATTTGAGACTGATACTAAGTGCATAAGCAGCTTTGATGTTATCATCACTGTCAGCATCGTCAATACCAAGAATAGTATATCCTTGTTTCATTCGTTATCCAACTTTTCCATAATCGCGTCGTAATTCCTGTCTAAGCTACGTTTGTTCATTACGTGAACGTTTTCACGTGTGATACGAGCCAGGGAATTTTCCCAATGCTCAATAACATCATTTACCAAATATACCCAATCATCTGCTGTGTTAATTTTGACAATGTCATCACGTTGACTCATATTTATTAGCGTGCTGGGGAACGCACCGATGCTATCACCTGGTCCCATACCATTCATGATATGTTGTGCTATTGACACGCAAAAGTCTGTCCTATACATTCCTGCAGGAAATCCGTATAGGAAACGATAGAAGTCGTAATTGTCTGCTATATGAGCCCACAAGTCAAAGAATGTTTTAGCAACGTCACTGTTGCGATCAAAATACATAACGGTGCTCCAAATCATTGGAATGCCGGCTTCATGAAGAAACTGTTGTGGTTGCGCTGGTGGTGTACCTAATAGGTCTTCAGCTTCGTGAAACATTAGGACGCTGTTGTCGCTATCAAAACAATATTCAAGTTGATTGTTTTGCATAATGTAATCAATGTCAATCAGTAATGTGCGATCATATGGGGTGTAATCAATAACCTTATGTTTGTTGGTATTTTTAAAATCAGTAACAAAGTTGGTGTATGGTGAATCATAATGCACCCGCTTGTTATGTTTAAAATTGCCATCTGTTAACACAACTTGATCAAAAGCGTCGGTAGCCTGCGCACCAATTGACGTTTGCTTTACATATTCCCACGTGCTGTTATCTGTGATCAAACAGACAGGCTTAGAGGGCATTGCCCTTTTTGCGTAACGTGCAGCAATTATTGCCAACTTGATGTAATTGATCTCAGGTGTGTTGTAGGCAAATAATACAATGCCCGACGTTTCTGTCATTACCAATCCATTGCCTTCTTGACATTACGTGCCTTTGCAAGTTTTGCCATTTCAATTGAGTATTCGTTTGTTGCTGCAAAGTATGCGCTCATTAAATTAGTTTTGAGATCAGCCAAGTCATCTATTTGCACTGTGTTGCCACGACTATCAACTAAAATTGAGTCAGTGTGGCCATCAGAAATTAATACTGCCACAAATCCAATAGTTGCGCTGTCTGCACAAAACACACCATTTGTGTGGTGTACAACCAGCATATTATTAAATCTGCGTGTAAGGGCTTTTTTGCGATTTTCAATCGACTTGCGGTATTGTGAGAAGGCCAGAGCCTTTTCAAGACGGTCATCCATGTATATTCATCCTTTTGATACTGTCATTATAACAGTTATAGAAGTTTTGTCAATGAAAACAATTAATTAAAAGAGGGCGATTGGCTCAAAATATACGTCTGACATATTTACTGCGCCACCGCCGCCACTATCACTGCTGAACGTGATGGTGATGCGTGCAACTGGACCAGCAATTTGGAACAATGCACTTGCTGCGCTGTCTGTTGGATTAAAATTTCCGCCAGTAGCGCTTACTACTTGATTTGTTACATTAAGGTTTGCACCAGGTGTTATTGTTACCGCAGTCTCAACGTTGGCTGCATCATATGCAATCACAGTAATTGACTCATCGCGTCCGTTGCTTTGGTCAATGTCTGAAATTCTAAATTCAACGTTATTAACATTTTGTGAGGCTGCAACGCCTGGCTCAGCCTGGAAGTACAATGTCATTACAGATTGTCCGCCGTCACCAATTCCTGAACCTTGCAGTGTCATTGCACTAACTCCGGATTCCAGGCATTCACCTGTCCCGACATATATTGCAGCGTCAGATGTATTAGTGTCTGCACCGCTGAACAAAGCAGTCCAGTCATATACAACATTTATAACACCAGTATCTTGTGTGAATCCCAAGCTAAGGTCGGTGCCACTTGCGCCTTCAAGAATCCAGTTAAGTGATTCCTTACGATAAGCTGAACCACTGCTACCAGTGTACGCTCCAAAGGCAGTGCTGTCAACGCCATCGAGGCTGAACGATGTGCCATCTATAACTGTCACAGTGTAGCACTTGCCATTTAGTTCAGTCATGCCAACTACGTCTGCAATGCGGACTTTCTCGCCAGTCAACAATCCTGTTGTGTCACTGACAGTGATTACCGCAGGGTTGGCTTGAGTAGCGCCGCTGATGCTAAACAATGCAGCAAATGTGGTGCCGTTGCTAATAAAATCTTCTTGTGTGGTTAATGTTGGGGTAAAGGCGGTAACTGCATAAACTGCACTATTGTCTACCACGCCTTCAGCAAGCGTGTAACCGGAATTCTTTGTAGTCGTCCCTTCCACAAATTGCGGAAAATTGGTGTCGTCTAATATTGCCCTGATGTCAATACTTACATTGCCTGCGCTCGGCGTGTCAGCAAGCAGACGGGCTTCCCAACGAACAGTAAGTGATGCAAATGTTGAATATGCGTCAGGCTGACCAGCAACATCCACAGGATTGGCTGGGCTACTGCTGGTATATATTGTTTGGAATGTTGGTGTCAATTCATATGCACCTATATTAGTTGTTATGCCATTTGATCCAGTCTGACTAGATGAATTATAATCTACAATCAACGTACCCATTTCATTGACAACCTGCACCCAGTTAGCATAGCCGGTATTGCTGGCGTCGCCAGTCATACTCAACGCGCTGCGCATTGCGCAACCTGCATTTAAGAAGTAACGAAGATCGTCATATGCATCCCACGTAAAACGTGTAGTAGCTGTGAGTTTAGCAGTCCAAGAATCAGTTCTAGTATATGTCAATACACTACCAGTCACAACAGCTAAGTCATTTGTCCAGTATGTGTCGCCGGTTAAAATGTCAGTATCGATAAAGTTTTGAACAGCAACAAATTCAGTTGGGGTGATTAAATCACCGACTGCAATACGAGTTACTTCGTTTGTTCCGCCTGTGCGGATTTCAATAATGTTTAATTTATCAATAAGGTTATTTGAGTTTGATTCAATGTACGCTTGTAATGTGGCTTCGTCACTAAGGACAGGATCGCCTACTGCAATTGGATGCACGCTTGCCTGTTGGCCCCAACCATAACGGTGTGTTGTTCTGGCGTAAACGACAATCTGTGTAGCCGCAAGCACTGGGTCAATAATTGTGACACTGTCGTCGCCTGATGGATCCACGGTTATTGTGTAATCAGTCACATTAATTAGTGTAACATCACCCACTGTAACCACGATAAAATCATCAACTGTGATTTGACCTGTCAAGATAAATTCTGTACCTGCTGGCTGATTGGTTCCCGGAGTTGTATCCAAAACTATATTTGAACTGTAATAGCCTAAGCTAACAGTGTTGTCGCTATAAAGTCGATTGACCTCTAACGCCAAATCGTTATAGTCCTGCACTTCAATTGGTAATCCGGTTGTTAGTGCCACTTACTTTGTCCCTACTACTACCTCGACGATACCAGGATCATCGATAATTTTGCTTTCTAATGCACGTCCGATAACATATTGCCAATCAACGCCAGCTGAATCGCCAGCGCTCATTGCGTGTCCAGGGACACTGCTTGAAACCAAACGTTCGCCCTTTGTCACTTTCCCAACAACTTTAACTGGAACACGCCCAGCCAACGCCACATATGGGTGAGTTTTCTTTGTGCCTGCACCTTCGTTCATAGCAAATGCTGGTTTGTCGGAGACGACACCAAACACATCAGGGCAAAATTCGCCGTCTGTTTGTGTAATTTCTTTGTCGCCGCCAATTTTAACCACTGTACCGTATGTATATTCAGCATCTGCTTCATATCGTTCTGCAAGGTCAGCGTATAGTGCTTTGGTTGCAGTGCCATGGAATACATAGTCATCGCCAATATTTAAATTGATACCCTGACGAACTAATGGAAATGCAGTGTCTAGTAATGTGACGCCGTCCTCTAAGTATTCTGTTTGAGCGCCGCCATCATTTTGTGGCGTCCAACCGTTTGGATCTACATCAACAGCACTTTGAATGCTTACAATTTTGCCATTGACAATGGTTTCAATTGTGCGATACTGGAAGCCATTGGTCGCATTGCGTGTACGGGCAACTACGCGGCTGTCGCCTGCAACGTCACTGAATGAAATCCAGGAACCATTATAGTAAATATATAGCATACCAGTGTCATCGTCAAGCCAAAAGTGACCATCGGTTTCGCCCACGCTTGTGGGTGCGTTGGACTGTACACTCATATTGGCAATTGCTTTCCAGTTGCCGCTGTTTGCTACTGTATTGTCAAAATACTTAAGCGAAGTGGTTGCTGAGTCAAACCAAATTTGACCCTCAATTGGTTTGCTTGGTGCTGAACCACTTGCAAAGTTTTCCAACATATGCAATAAGTCTTCAGCAACAATTTCGCCGAATCCAGTATAGCCTCTGCCAACTAGTCCGATATTCGTAGTTGTGTCAACTGCTGAGTTGGAAACTACAATTGCTGTTTTGGTTCCATTTGTATAATCTACTGTATATGCCATTTTTTATCCTGCTGAGATCCTTACGGTGTAGATCACTTCAATTTTTCTATTCTCTGATTTTTGAACAGGATGAAATATCAAATGCGTAAGTAATCTACCTTGTTGCGAAATTAGACCAATCTCGTCAAACACAAAGTCACCTTCTTGGTTGCTTGCGTCATCAAGTGGGTCTTGCCCGATAGGCTCACCATAATCTAATGTGCATTTTACGACCACATCACTGTATGTCGTTCCGCCCGTGTGAATCACGGTTGTATTATTTGCGTTATCGTCGTCAACACTAAAGTCAACATGTTTTGAATAGGTTTGGCTGTATAGTTCTGCGGTAACATCTTCTACGTTTGTTGTGTTGTATGTAACGTTGCCGCTACCATCAACTACAACGCCGCCATTACCAAACGCTAGTTCAGTAATAAAGCCAGCAAATGTATTAATGCCTGCTGTGTTGCTTAATGCTGATGCAATTGCAAAACTCATATTTTCACGGTGAATTGCATTGCGGCGATTTAAAATAACCTCGCCGGTGCTGGGGTCGCGTATTAAAACGTGTCCTTCAACATGTAATTTCAGATGATCCACAATGGTATACCTATTCTATTCATGTATTTAGCAGTATAAATCATGCTATTATGTCACCGTTCCAATATCACCAGTCACATACCAGGTATCTGCTGCCGCTTTGTATAACTTAACTTCATCCCATTGTGCTGTAATTGCACCGCTACCAGTCAATACCCCATTCAATGTAACACCGTCGCCACCAGCATCACCAGCAATTGTGGTTGTGCCTGCTCCGATTTGGATAATTTGAATTTTTGTACCAATTGGATAATCAATTGCGGTGCTGTCAGGAATTGTAAATGTATTTGCTGACCCATTATCCATTGTCACAATAACGGATTGGTCAGTTAATGTGCTGGTATATGTTGTGCCAGTCTGTGGATTAAATGTCCATGTCTGCTTGACTTCACCGCTAACATCAAGTATTGTGCCGTTCCAAGTAAGGTTATTATTACCTTCAACTAACGAATCACTTGCCCATACTGCTACTTGATTATCTGCAGGTGTGCCACTCTTGACAATATCTGATCCAGCGTATACGTAATATGTATTGGTTACCCCAGAGTACACTGCTACGGCAAATGTATCGTAAGGTGTAGGACAGATTGTGACAATGCTCTCGTCGCCACCAGCTTCAGTGTTACCGTTAACAGTTACGCCGTTTGCCGCGCCAACAATTTCCATTGTTTGTCCTGCTGATTTAATAAAGGTCACAACCAGTTGTGGCGGTGTTCCTAACGATGATGTCAATGGTAGTGTCCAACGAGTAGTACCTACTGCGCCAGTATTTGTATGGTAAGTCAGGTTAGAAAGAGAATTAAGTGCTGTTTCATCACCAGGTGTTGCATATGTTGTTGTGTTATTAACCACACGGTTGTTGTCAATGCGCAATAGAGCTTCATCTGTGGTTGGATTAGTAACTGTAATACCATTGCCTGTTTGAACGGTTAATGTTGTTGCATTAAATCCTGCGCCGGTGGACCCGTCAGCTGGTTCAGCGCCAATCGCAATATTTTCAATTGGTGCGGCAGGAATACCGTCAAGTTTTGTACCATCTGTTGCGACGTCGCGACCATCTACAGTGCCGGTAACTGTTAAGTCACCAGTCAGTGCTAGTGTAGTTGTGCCATTATCCCATGTAAGTTGACCAAAGCCAACCAATGTGGTTGCGTCTGACCATACTGCAATTTCTTGTGTTGTTGGACTACCTGTCGCTGTTAAAGCGCCGGGTTCAGTAAATGATATATGCAACCAAACAGCGGTATTGGTACTGTTGTCGGCGCACATATATGCAACGTCACCAGTCTCGTCAATCCAAATGTTGCCAATTTGGAATGTACCATTTCCGCTGGTGTCGGCACCGTCATCACCGGTTGTTGGTGCTGTTACAAATCCAGTTGCAACAAATGCAACTGAGTCAGCAATGTTATCCCATTGGCTTCGTAAATCATCAGCTGTGATTTCACCCAATGTATTGTCTGGAAATAAAGCTGCGGTTTGCGCTTTAATTTCTGTGCTGTCTAATTTTGCCATGTTATTCCTTGTTATTAGTATTTAGCTTCGTGAAGATCAACTACTTCCTAGTATAGTCACAGCCGCGCCTGCTGCCGTTGCGTCAACGCTATTAGGTGCATCTATCGTAAGTATCGAGCCAGCCGCTATCGTGATTTCTACTCCGCCGGTTGTTGCGAACGTATATGCGCCGCCTGTGCTGATTGTTACTGTGCCGATTGGAGAGCCATCATCATTCAATGTAATAACAAAACTTGAAGTTGGATTAGTGTCAATTATACCAGCTGATCCAGCGGCATTGGCAGGAATTACAATATCACGCACGATGACAATTCTGTCCAATATTTGGTCACTTGTTGGTGTAGAATCAAATCCAAATCTAATGTCATTTGCAATGCCGCCCACAACATCGCCTGACACAGTGACATTACCATCTACAACCAGCGTGCCTTCAATTAAAAATGATGCACCGTCCCATTGTAGACTAGCACTGCCATCAAGCGTGTCGTTGTCCACCCAAACAGCAAGTTGGTTATCTAACGGTGTTCCTGTTGCAGTAACATTACCGTCGACCGCCGCCACGTTTGCCCAAACCGCTGCACCGGTGGAATTATCCAATGTAACATATGCAACATCATTCGTTTCATCAAACCAAAAATCACCAATCTCAAACGCACCATTACCTGCGGTATTGCTACCGTCATCATTTGTTGTTGGTGGACTCGTTTGTCCTGTTGTTTTAAATGGCAAACTGTCAGCAGTGTTGTCAAAATGCGTTCTAACATCTAATGCGCTAATAGCACCTACTCCGTTTGTTGGAAACAGGTTATTTGTTGCAGTTTTATATTCAATGTTTGTATATTGTGTCATTTATTTTCCTTATGTCTTACCGTATTAAGCGTCACGCCTCGGTCTCTGTTTTCCATCAGTGTCATATCTATGTCGTATCCTTGCCGTTATGCTCATTAGTTGTAGGTGAGGTCCATGAAGGGCATCACTTCCACCTTCCAGTCACTACAATATCCACAATGACGGCTGAACCTACGGATACCGCCGAGAATACCCTTGCCGTCCCAGCCGTCGTGCTTGTCGGCCTGCCGTTTGCCCAGATTGTAGTCGAGGACCTTACCGACACGTTGACGTTGGGCGCGGCAATGAACACACAGCCAGTAGGGAATGAGAACGCCGTTTCTGCGGATGCGAAGATATTACCCGCTGCCACGTTAGGGGACGCAAAACTATTAACAGTCATGGTAAGCGTCATCCATCCTTGTGGGTCTTTAACGAAATATCCTAACGCCGTACTGGTCCCCTCAAGTCGAGGCGAGTTTAAGAAAAGATGTGACGCAGCACCACCAGTCCCGAAGGTGGCAATGTTTGTATATCCAGCGGGGACAGAACCCGTTAGATTGTATCGCGGCGGGACGCTCGTATGATCGCTCTCAACGTAAAGTAGCGCCTGAACTGGGCCACTGCTCAGACGAAGCTGTGGTGGTGCGATGAAGGCTTCTCGCACATTGCGCAGCTTTATCGGCTCGTCCCATACTGCTGAAGGTAATCCAGACAGTATATTTGATGAGCTAAGGTAAAGCATCCCCGGCTGGCCTGTAGTTGCTGGAACGCGCCCGTTTAGGTCCAGCATTGTGTAAGTTCGTGCCGCGCCAGTTGCCCCGAATTGAGCAGTTCGATACCCGTCGATATTCACTTGGGAAAAGCCTGCAGTGATCTTAAACCCACACCACGCCGTTGCAAGGTCCGTCACAGCCGCGACACTGTTTCTCACGTTTGTCTGGTCAATCCAGTCTGTCGCTTCCATTTCTATACCACCGAACGCGACGTTGAAATTACAGTCAGATATAGTCAATTCTGATATGCAGTCTCTGCCGGTAGCGCCAGTAAACGCACCAGTTGATTTTATGCCATACCCGCCAAGAGTAAAATCCATGTTTGACATGCGCGGAACTGAGATAAAACCAGTCGTCTTTATGGCAATGCCGCAGCCAAAACCTGATATGTTGTCAAACTCGGGCTGATAGATGGGGCCTGGACCATTCGTTGCCGTCGCTACACCTGCGTCAAGGTGGACCGCACAGCACTCATCTTTTCCGGCCCATGTGGCGACATCTGTGGCTGGTGTGAAAGGTTGAATGAAGTTAATCCCGCTGAAAGCGGACATTGCGCTCTCGCCTACGTGCAGACCAGCATTCCAGCCCCACACACCAAGCGTATTTGACGAAACAGATGGTGTTCGCTCCAAGCTGCCAACGCGCATATTCTTGAAAGTAAATCTGGGGCGGACTGTTTTGTAGAACAGCAATCCGTCGCCGCCTTGGTTTGTGGGGGTTTTTACTCCGTCACGCCCAAATGCCCCGCTTGTGAGAATGCCAACACCATCAAATCCGGTTTCTCCATTGTACTCTACATCATCAGCTACCACGATATTGAAGCCGTCAAGACCAGTAAAGCCACCCATGCCTGTAAATACAAAGTCGCCTGTACCAATTGTTTTGGTCGGGTGTAGCACATCAATAGTGAGGGCGTTTATGACATAGGTTTGCGA
>TARA_R110000850_G_scaffold31678_5_pt1 | contig 17275 bp, 23 predicted proteins | sample TARA_R110000850 | Tara Oceans TARA_R110000850 (sample SAMEA4397586) | marine metagenome | biome: Polar Biome; feature: [SRF] surface water layer (ENVO:00010504); material: water (ENVO:00002006), including particulate matter (ENVO:01000060) such as... | depth 5 m | reverse complement strand
CAGACGCCAACGAATACTGCTACAAAAACAGGAACACCTAGTAATACAGCTACTAAAACGCCAAGTAATACAGTTACACAAACACCGTCTAATACTAATACTGCTACACAAACGCCTAGTAATACTGTGACTCAGACGCCGTCTAAGACTGCTTCTCAAACGCCTAGTAATACAGTTACACAAACTGCTACACAGACACCGTCTAATACAGTTACAAAAACAGGTACACCTTCACCTACAGCGTGTATAACACCATCTAAGACTGCTACACAGACGCCGTCTAATACTGCTACAAAAACAGGAACACCTTCACCTACAGCGTGTATAACACCATCTAAGACTGCTACACAGACGCCGTCTAATACTGCTACAAAAACAGGAACACCTTCACCTACAGCGTGTATAACACCATCTAAGACTGCTACACAGACGCCGTCTAATACAGTTACAGGAACACAGACCCCAACTGTTACGAAAACACCTACACATACTGCTACACAGACACCAACTAATACAGTTACTCAGACACCGACGACAACTAGAACACATACAGCTACTAAGACACCTACTAATACTGCTACACAAACAACGTCTAATACTCAGACACCGACGACAACTAGGACACATACAGCTACTAAGACACCTACACAAACTGCTACGAGGACGCCGTCTAATACTGCTACAAAATCAGGAACACCTACACAAACTGCTACAAGAACGGCTAGTAAGACACCAACTAATACAGTTACTCAGACACCGTCTAATACAGTTACTCAGACACCGTCTAATACACCATCACATACTGCTACACATACGCCGTCTAATACTGAGACAAATACCCCTACTCCGTCTAATACTGAAACTAAGACTCCTACCCCGTCTAATACTGAGACAAGGACTCCTACTCCGACTACTACACGCTCTATCAACGCTTCAGCATCTCCAACTGAAACAAAGACTCCTACGCCTAGTAAAACAGGTACGCAGACACCAACACCAACTAATACAGCTACACAAACTGCTACGAGGACGCCGTCTAATACTGCTACACAGACGCCTAGTAATACAATTACAGGTACGCAGACACCTACACGTACTGCTTCTCAAACGCCTAGTAATACAGTTACACAAACGCCGACAAATACACATACACCTACACAGACGCCTAGTAATACAATTACAGGTTCGCAGACACCAACTGTTACACAAACACCGTCTAACACAGTTACTCAGACGCCTAGTAATACAGGTACGAAAACACCTACACCGTGTGGTACGCCGTGTTGTACATGTACACAAACGCCGACTAATACAGCTACTCAGACATCATCACATACACCTACACAGACGCCTAGTAATACAGTTACAGGGACACCGACATCTACTCCGACAACTACTAGGACACATACTGCTACGAGGACACCGTCTAAGACTGCAACACAAACGCCGACTAATACAGTTACTGGAACACAGACACCAACTGTTACAAAAACACCTAGTAAAACAGGAACACCGACACAGACATCAACTGTTACAAGAACACCTAGTAAAACCGGGACACCTACACCTACCCCGACGACTACTAGAACACAAACTGCTACAAGAACGCCTAGTAATACACCATCACATACTGCTACACAGACGCCGTCTAGTACAGTTACTCAGACACCGACAACTACTAAAACACATACTGCTACGAGGACACCGTCAAATACAGTTACAGGAACAGCTACACATACTCCTACGGTTACTCAAACACCAACTAATACGGCGTCTAATACAGCTACTCAAACGCCGTCTAATACTGCTACAGTTACACAAACACCGTCTTCGACACCAGCACCTCCACCACCTACACCAACCGGTACTCCTGGTTGCGGTAGTTGCGGGGGTTGCTGCTGTTGTTAAATTAAGACAAAAAAACCCCTCGAATAATTATTCGAGGGGTTTTTAATTTAGCTTATTAGTTTAAAAAGATTTACTAAAGGAGATTCCTGTAAAGGTCTCATCATCTGAACCAGCATAGATGGTACCAGCAGTATCAGATGCTACATTTACGAGAGAAGCAAATGGCGTAAGTGTAATACCACCAAAGTAGTCAAGATCGTAATCTTTACTAAAGGTTAGCTGTGAGTGTGTGAACTCTGACTCATCAAAGCTATAACCAACTGTAGCAGTTAGATCAATAAACACTTCGTTATCTTGTACAAACGGGAATGGATTAATTGAGCGTTTAGCAGTAAGTTCAAAGTACCCCAATCCGTCACCTTCTGTAGCAAAGTACTGAGTACCTGATACATCAGCAAAGGAAAACTCCTTAGCAATTGAAACTCCAATTTCACTAGTTACATCACCAGCAATATCTGTTCCTCCTGTATAATGCTTATAAACTACACCTGCTGTAAACTCCCCAACTCCTTCAAATGAGAAGTCACGAGTAAATCCAACAGATAGATTAGTGTTATTAAGCTGAGAGTTATCAGCGTAAGAGAATGAAGCTTCTAACCGTGCAAAGTCAAAATCATAACCAGTACTAAGACCGGTTACTTTATCACTTTCACCAAACTTCGCACCACGCCAAATATCTGTATCCCTATAAGTAGAGGATACTTCGATTGGAGGTACTGTAATATCTGCAGAGGCAAAGCCAACTGCAGCCAACGTTGTTAATATAATAGTTTTTAGCATATCGTAGTTATTGTATAGTATTTTGCTGCTTATGCAACTGTTAAATTGGCTCCGGAGGTAGGGTTCGAACCTACGACCTAAGGCTTAACAGGCCCCCGCTCTACCGCTGAGCTACTCCGGATTAAAAAGTTAAATATTACCTAGCTGATGCTCAACTTCAACGTCGCGTAGCATAGAGTGATAACGTTCTTGAATATATTTCTCAAATGCAAGCGGCTTTACCCACTTCGTATCAGAATCAGGTATTTTAGCATCTACTAACTTCTGATCTACTGCTTGAATGCCTTCAACTAAGCATGCCCATCGAGAAAAAGCTTCCTGAGTCATCTCTTCCGTAGTACCATCTTTCTTATTTAGAGTAATATTATTATTCATTTATTATTGTATTATAGTTTGTATTTCGATTGATTATTATTATCATTCTCCATACCTAATTATACGAGAGTTCCTTATGAATTATTTACCCCTCTTATAGTTGCTAGGTCGTGCACGTACTGAATGTGATGTACGTGGAGTATAGCGGTACGTTGGCGGACAGTAGGTTCTACGTGAATAGGAGATATATGGTGGATAATGCCGTGAAGCATAATAAGGAACATAATACTGCTTCGTAGTATATGAAAGCTGTTCCCGTGCGAAGTAAGTTTGCGTAGGTATATTCCTTACAGTAGTTGTCGGAGTCGGATTATAAGAATAAGAGGTATATACACCGTCACAACTCATAAGAAACAATGCAATAAATGCAGCTATAAATTTATACATATAATTATTTATTCTCCAGTGACCTCATTTGGATTAGTTTGTAGAACAGGTGTCTTTAACATACCAAGCTCTACATTATTACTACATTTAGGACACCTAAAGACATTCTCTGTATTTGCGAAGACATCTACATCGAAGGTATATTCACCACACGGACATTCTGCTGATATTCTACTAAGAGATAGTACAGCATCCATCTCACCTTCAAACTCTGAATATAAAACTTCTTTATTAGTAACGTTAAAGGAATTTACAAACCAAAAGACAACAAACTGGACACCTGTAGTAAGTGCAAATGCCTGCCAGAACCCCACCGAGTCTGCTAATCCGAAAGCAAATAACGTTGATACAATTGCTGTTAGTAGTAGAGATCTAAACATATACTATAGTATAGCATCTTTTTTAGTAGTTGCAACTACTATAATGAGAGTTTAGCAAGTTCTTCTGGTAGTTCAAGAATAAGATTATTAATGCGATCAATCTTATCTTGTAGCTGACTTACATACTTCTCATCTACAGTATCATTTTGTTTAATATTTTCCAGCATACGCTGTAGTTCGGCAAGCGATACAAATGTATTTCCAAGTGTAGCAGTAATCTGTTCAAGTTCGTGTGGCATAATAGGTGGAGCTTTTTGAAATTTTTCGTCGTTCTTATATTGAAGTTCCTGAGCTTTTACACTAAGTTGTGCATTCACAGGACTTTTGGCTTTACCAACATAATACGGATTACTTGCAGCATTCATGTATTATTATTTATGCCCTAGACTAAATATTAACATGAGTAAATTCGAAAAGAGATTCTTTAAGGCTATAACAGAAGCAATCGAAGACGAAAAAGAAGCTTTCGAGCTTGAGCTTGATGATGATACTTCTTCAGAAGATTTTGATATAGACATGGAAGCAGATACAGAGATTGCTGAAGTTGATCCTGCTGTTAAAGCAGCAGAAGCGATGGGTCAAGCAAACGCTGCTATGGTTAGCACCCTTAAAGGCTGGATTGCAAGTGGTGACGATTTCCTTAAAAAGCTTAATGATAGTGAAGATCCTAACTCAATTTCATATGCTATAGGTAATGCTGAACCAGACACCCTGTTTGATAAGATGCAAGGTGAGCAACGTCGTATTTCTAAAGTAGCTACCGATCTTGCTGCTCTTAATGAAACTATGCGCGGTTATCTAGCACAGTCAGACAACCCAATACTCAAAGGAGTTTAATCTGCTCTTCTAAATACGGTCTAACGGTTACCGTTCATTGCAGTATTTTTTAATTTGAGTCATCTTAATAATTCCTTCGAGATCTCTATAGGTATTTTTCTCTATAAAGTCCCAGCTAATCTCATCAATTTTGCAATGCATTGCAATATCATTAAAGTCTTTAAAGCGTTTACCGAACTTTTCCGGCCATATAAACACGCTCTCCCCCTGTTTAAGTAATACTTCAGACTTTATCAATGAAGCCCGGTCAACCCACTGAGAGTCGAGGATCCACACCTTATCATACCATTTAAGATGACCACTGTACTGCTCTTCTTGTCTTGCGGTGAATGATTTTCCACGCTCTGTAATACCAGCTACAGCTACTGAGTTCTTAGTAAAAAAAGCATTTAGAGGACCTTCAAAGATATACACTTTATCATGATCACTTGATACTTTATTAATATTAAACAATGTCTTCTCACTACCTACCCTACCAAGATACTTTGGCTTTATTTTATTATCCTGAGGTCGTAAGGTTCTTGTTTGATAGAACTCAATCTCTTCTTTTTCATTAATAAAGGGTATAACCAATCTATTCTTATGAACCATATCATTAAGTGAGAGGTATAGGTTATCTGGTCTATTAACAGCAGTATCTAAACGCCTATTATGAACTACTTCGTTAGCTAACTTAAAGATCTTATCATTACTATAGTAATTGCATTGAAGCTTGTCAGATAAGTTAATACTATCTTTAGGTAGAGTTTCTGTTTGCACTTTTGCAATAACCTCATCATCCTTAGTTATGTCTATAATTACTTCATAATCCTTAACCTCTTCAATAATATCAGAGTTACTACAATTACTTACTTCCTTGATCCACTTAAAAGGCTTACTTGACCATCCACAGTTATGGCAATATATGTTATCATTATCTGGTAAATAATAACAACGCTTTTTCTTCGGTGACTCCATACACACCGGACAAGAGCATTGATATACGTTGTTAAACTTATTGTAGTATGGACTTCTACCATACTCGTAGAATTTAGCTACAACATACTCTCTAGGAAGTGTTAATATCATCCGAACATAGAAGTCAATCGATGACTTAGTATAAAGGTACTATACCAATCTTCTTTCTTCTTGATAATGTTAATAAGCTCGAGCTCTTCACACTCATACACAAACTCTGACCAAGCATACTCTACATCGACATCTAACTGTTCTTGATAGTAGTTAGCTTCATCTGTATGAGACATAACTTCATCAAGATTAAATACTTTCATATTCTTCTCAAATATCTTTTCCTGCTCTTCAGTAAGCTGTAATTCGTTATCAAGCCATTTACGTACCTTAGCCTTACCAAAGCGAGGTATACCAGGAACGTTATCAGATTTATCACCTAACAAGCATTTAGCACGTAACCACTCACTCTTAGTATATTCAGTATCTTCAATAAACGTCTCTAATCTAAACTCACGTTTGCGAATAGGGTCAAATAATATAGTACTATCATTTACTAATTGTAAGAAGTCTCTATCTACAGAAACAATAACCTGCTCACCAGGAAACGTCTTACAAATATAAGCTACAATATCATCAGCTTCCCGCTCTCGTGGAAATATAGATACAATACCAATATAAGATAATAGTCTCTTAATAGTATCATTCTGCTCATGAGGGGTACTATCTTTAGATCGGTTACCTTTATAACCATCTAACTGATCTTTACGTACATTAGGTTTATAGTCAGGTTTTTCATCCCATACACAAATAGTCTGAGTAGGCTTATACTTCCTTACGTAAGAAAATATAGCATTAAGAGTAAAGTAGATATGCAACCCCGCAATCTTATCTAAATCACCTTCATTATATTTCTTTACCTGGTTTTTTGCAGTCCAAAAAGTTCTATGTATAAGGTTATTACCATCTATAATTAAAGTCTTACTCATCTATTATTTTTGTTATATTGAGCTTCACAAGTCTTCCAGATATTCTTAGAAAGCTTTTCTACTAATGTAATTATATCTGAGTTCCTTCCAAGATTAAACTTATCAACAGGAACATTAACGTTTTCCATATTTGGCATACTTAGACAAGAGACACTATCTTTGCTTACTGCTATAACAGCAAACATTTGACCAACATAATCACCGTTATTTACGGCATATAACTCTCTCTGCTTAATAGGGTCCATCGCCTTTATTATAGCCGCCGGCTCCTGAAGTGCCACCTAAATTACCAGACATAATTAAACGCATTGCAAGGGTATCTAAAGCATCCATTTGTTGATCTGAATGACCTCCTTTAACTAATACAGTATTACCTTCGATATCATATCCGAATATATAGAACGAATCTAAATATTCGGATACAACCGATCTTAACTTCTCTCGAAGTTCCTTTACATTTTTATATGTTTGCAAACTCTCAGGTTTAAGATTAAGAGCTGCATTAATCAGATCTCTCACTTCATCTTCCGCTGTCTTCTCCGGTTCCTGGTCGCTCTCTTCCATCCTTATTATATTTAGTCAAGAAGTCGTTATCTTCAACTTGTTGGCATCCGCGGTCTAGTAACCTTTGAACTACAACTTCAATTGAATTAGTCTTTAACACATAACCTCTTTTAAATCTCTGACCACCATCAGAGAAACTAAACAAGAACTCATCTTTAAACGGGAGATTTTCAAAGCATGTCACGTAGACAGACACACTACCTGGGTCAACAAGTATAGTCCATCTACGTGCATCATGGTCACCGTATTTATCAAATATCCTAAGGGTAGCAAAACCACTATCCTTAAGACGCTTGATAAAGTATCCAGGAGTCTTTAGCTTATTCTTATTTTTATCAGATAACATTATGCTGTTAAAGATGAGATAATATACTTCAGTTTAATACCAGCACCTTCTGCTTCAAATACTACAACACCAAATTCGGTATTGACACGTACTTTAAACACATCACTAATATTAGTTAATAATCTAATGTTATCAAAATTTACCGGGATTGGATCAAGCTCAAAGTCAACATCAGCTACTTGTAATCCAAAATTATCAGTATTATGGCGCGACCTATCAGTTAACTCAGCCATAAGCTTACCACCTTCTGCATAAAAATAAATCTTATTAGTTTCTGATGCAAAGGTAGCTCCCTTAAAGATCTTCTGCAATATATCTTTAGTTAAGTTAAACTCAACATTATATGTAAATGCATTAATCTTATCTAAATTTAGACTCGGCTTGGTTAAAAACCCCTCATCAAATAGATGGTACTTAAACTTAAGACCATTACCCTTATACTCAATATTATTAGAATTAATGCTAAGGCTTAAGTCAGTACCACCAACAGTATCAATAATTCTAGTCAACTTCTTAACATCAGGAATATTAAGAGTATCGTAGAAATCAGATTCCATATTTACCTGCGCATGTAGAATTAACGTACTATCAGGTGATGATACTAAGCTTGATACTTTTTCGCGATCTACAGTAATAATAGCACTCTCACTTATCTTTGATAAAGAGTCTAAGAACTTTAGAAATTCACTCGGTGATTTTAGATTTAACTGTTTTACGTTTTGGTCTGACATCTACTTTCTCTAATTGTACTTTAATATCTTTCAATAGCAAGTTACTTTCTTTAACCGCATCAAGTAATTGATCCATCTGGCTTGGCTCGCTAAAGTCAAACTCAAGCGTTTGTTCAACAGGAGCGAACGCGTTAACCTCCAATGGTGGTGTAACAGGTGCTTGTAGTTCTGCTAGTGCTTGCTCTGGTGTAACCATTACCGGTACTGCAGTAGGTGCAGGTTCTGGGGCTGCAGGAGCAGCTTGCGGTGCAGGTTGTGCTGGCATTGGGTTACCAGTTTGCTGTGCTCGATATTGCTCTTGAGATATAGTAGGCACTTGCGCAAGATTCTTAACTGCAGCTGTCATCTGTTGAGCAGCTGGGCTTAAGTTACCTGACTGCCCAACAATCATATCATCATTCTTCTTCATTTGACCATAGGTGGTACCCATGAGTTGCATGACTGCAGCCTTAGCCTCAGGTGTCATATTTTCATTCATAATACTAAAGGTCAGCTAGGAGGTCATCAATATCAGCATCTGAAGTATCAGCTACTGGAGCTGGGGTTGCTGCAGCAACTGGTACTGGATCTGGAGTAAACGGTGGTGATGTACTCTCAATAACTGGAGCACTATCAGCAGATGAATCACGTACATGGAAATGCTCATCAAGCATTTGCTTGAGCTCATCAGTTGACTTAAGAGTAAATACTTCCTTAAGATTATGAACACTATCATAGATACTCTTTTGCTTCTCTTCATCAAACCCAAGCTTACCTACACCAGTAAAGCGTGAACTAACATAAGTAGGATAATCACCTTGCTGCTCAACCTTAACTTTAAAGTTAACACCATCATCCCCGAGATCAAATACCTTAGCACCAAACTCTTCTGAGTCCTCACCTTCAATAGCTTCGTGAATAATCTTCTGAAGCTGCTTACCATAACGAAGAAGTTTAACCTTACCGTTATTATCTGGGTTAGTAGGATCATCTACAACAAAGACATTAACAAGCCATTTCTCCATACGACGGAGAGCACTTGCTTTCTCTTTCTCTTCATCAGTTCCCATACGAGAGAGACGGAAACGCTCTTCTTGAATAGGGCAACGCTCTTCAAACGTTTGAGGAGATAGAGTCTGAACATACTGACCATTAGCGAAAGAGACCCAACCCATATTATAATAATGGAAGAAGGTATCTACTGGTGATGGAGAGTATGGAAGTAAACGGACGGTATATGTATTACCGGGCTTACATTGGATGATCTCAGAGAACTTGGATTGCTTTTTTGAATCAGAGGCCAAGGCTCCTTTGATACTTTCGAACATGGACATATTAAACGCACTCATAATTATTATATTGTATACTATTTTTGTTTGGTTTCAACTATTGTTTTTATTTTGGTTATACCATCTTTAGCCTTTAACTTGTAAGTTGCAGAGCCAGAGAATTTTGTGCGCGTACGCGCGAAAACTGTATGAAAGTCTTGAACGATGAAGTTAAGAATACTATTCTCAACTGATTTAATTGTATGTTCAACCTCCAATGCATGTAGTAAGTAGAATGTTAACCTATGTTCTTGTAAATGCAAGAGGCAAGTCGGCATATTACCTGTTATGTGTATTCTATACTCATCTACTGACATTTTATTATCTACACAGTAGTTATAAATGAATTTTAAACCTTCTTTAAGAGTATTAATGTTCTCGTCTGTATCAGGATTAGATAGTTCCTTTTCTTTCATATACAATGAATAGCATCTTAATGCTTTTCGAGTATTAAAAAACCTTAAATCAAAATACTCTTCTTTAGAGTATACTTCAAACGGTGCCGCGAACCAATCTCTATAATTAATATGCGTATGCTTATTAAAGAAGCCGGATAACTTTTTGAGAGCGATGAAATCTTCATCTTTTAACTTACTAAAGTCTTTTCTAAACTTTGTAGGTTGGTTTTTAGCAGATCTAGTAGCATATAAGTAGCTATTATATATCTGCTTCTCACGCTCACTTACCATCTATAGATATTATAGACGCTGAGCTCTAATAATCAACTAATCCTCTTGAAAGATTGTCTTATTTTGATTCAAGTATTTAGTTATATACTTGGATTCAGCTATCTGCGGTTCGAACTTAAGAAATAAAGTGACTAGTTCAAAATTATTATCAACAGTTAGTAGTATTTTTAATATGTTACGCAACTTCGACTCTTTAAGTATCAATACAAACACATTTTGTGGTGATAGCTTCTTACCTTTTATTAGACAGCAGAAAGTACAAAAACATAATAATAGGTGTTCTACTTCTATCGTAGCAATATTGCCGGAAGGCGATTGAACTTTTGGTGGTTGCATCATGCTTCTATAAGTGTAAATTTTTGACTGAAGGTCAAAAACTTGTCTTCAAGTTTACCTCCAGCTAAGTTATGAGAACCACCACCATCGCAGAGTTTTTCTGCTAACTCACCTAAATGTGCTTTGCATCCTTTTCTCTTTCTAAATGTAACAATCTTACGATCCAAGTTAACCATGATCGCGATATCAGCATCATACTTATCAATTATGTAGTTTGCTACTTCATTAACTGTAGTAGTTACAAACGTTGATACAATCTTATTCTCTTTACCATGAACAACATACTTTGGACTATCAAGTTGTTCTACAAAGCGTTTAAAAAATAACTTTATTGAGCCTTTCTCATGAGGGGTATATTCTCTTAACCCATCAGCGAATGCTTCAATAAACTGGTTTACCTTTGGTCTATTATAACCATAGTAGATTGCATTTAGCTTTGCAGGTTCAATTTCCTTAGGAAAGTCAAATGACCAATTATCATATTGATCAATTAACCTAACTAGCTCCTTTTGTGCATCTGTTAGGTTAAGTTTAGCTTCAAATTTATCAGCAATTAATTTTGTACAAGAACTATATTCTTTAATTATAGTTTTAGCTTTAGTATATTTTGCAATATGCTCTACATGTGATGCGTGATGATCTATTATTACAACATTCTCACGATTAATTGCTTCAGCTTGTTCTTCACTTAAGGCTAGATCACAAACAAATATCTTATCAAAATGGTCTAAAGTATTCCAACGACTTTTAAACTCGTTTAAAATATTCCACTCTGTAGTATCAACGATAATAACTTCATGATCGGTAAATAGCTTCTTTAGTAATAATGCCGAGCCTGCGCCATCGAGATCGTTATCTGTAAAGATTAATATATTCACCTAGAATATTTAACCTACATTTTACGTAAATCAACTACTGAATGCGGCTAGTGATTGTAGAGCAGTATCATCTTCTTCAAGATCAACATCATCAGCTTGCTCAATAGTCAAAGTCTCATACTTAATTCTCATCGCTTGAGTCATGCCTCGTGGACCGTACCGATTCTTCATCATACCCAACCTAATAATACCAATGTCTCTATCTTCATCGTTCTGAAAGATAGACATAATAACATCAGCAGTAGCAGCCAACCCAATCGATTCGGAGATAGTAGCTAAATCAGGATTATCTTGATCAAAGCCAGCTCTATTTAACTGAGTAGCACTAATAATAGGGCAATTAAATAGATACGACATTGCTCGACATTTCTCAGTAACATTCTTAATACGCTCATATGAGTTAGTACCTACAGTAGAGTGAATTAAGTTAAGGTAATCAATAACAATCGCATCTAACTTAATACCTTGATCACCAAACTTCTTAATATAAGCTTGTATCTGACCTGGTGTAACAGTCGAAGGTGGAAACTCTTTAATAAAGATCTGTCCAGGCTCTTCTTTAATAGCTGCTCGTAGTGATGCACCATTAATAGCCATTTCCTTCATAGGAATCTTAGATATATTAGCACAAACTCGTCTTGCATAAAGTAGCTCCGACATTTCTAAGGTAATAAGCAATACATTCTTACCTTGATTAGCAATATTAGTAGCTACATTACCAAGAAAGATAGACTTACCAATATTAGTTTCACCAGCAAACACATACAACGATTTACCTGCTTGTAAGAAACCGCCATCTAGAGCATCATCAAGCCATTCCCAAGTGGAAGGTATCTTATCTTCAACAGTATTCATATCTTCGATGATATGATCGATATCACCATGAATATCTAAACCTAAGTCAGTAATAAGACTAATATTACAACTCTTCTCAAACTTATCTAATACACTCGAAGTATCTACCTCACCAGATGCGACATCCTCAGCCACATTTAGCATCGTATAATATACAGCTTTCTCTTTTAAGAACTGCTCTGTATTCTCATACAACTCATCTTTATCTAAGCCTTTATCAATATCAGAAAAGGACTTAACTAATCTCTTGAAAGATTCTTTCTGCTCATCCGTAATGAGATAAGACTTAATCTCTGTATTAGTAGGAATCTTATTCCTCTTCTCATTAAAATCCTTAATGATAGTAAAGACGTTAGCAATATCTTTATTCTTAAAGTATTCCGGCTTTACATGATCGGCTATAGTACTTAAGTACCCGCTATCTGTAAGCGATTGAAACATGAGAACGTTCTCAAATGTATCTAAACAAAGTCTTGCCATCTTTATTAGTATAAAGTAGTACGGATCATAATCAAGCTAAACCTTGACAATCTTTCCTACATACTTATCATACTTTTCCATGAACCAATCTTGTCCTGCGTTCCAATCATCTGTAAAAGACTGCAAGCCGGGTGAAGCATGTGTGATATATGCATCTACAACACCACATTTAAGTCCAGCTAGGGATGCATCTAGAGTATATGCTATATCGTAGAAGTGAAACCCTGAAGGGCAAGATTCATCAAAACGTATCTTCTTGAACGCCTTTCTTGATATAGCTAAGAACACCCCATCCATGACAATAGCAGGGTGCGGGTACGTTCCAAATGCTGTCATTGATTTTTGATGATCATTTATATGAGCTACAGCTCCGTGTAAGTTACCACTACCAAAACCGCCACCTAATAAATGCCATAACGCAGGTTGCTTGAGATTTATCTGTGATGCACCAGCTACCCCCAGCACATCATACGTTTCAAAGTGTATTTTTAACTTCTCATAATCAAAGTTTTCAAGAATAATATCATCATGACATAATATAATGTGATCCAAATTCTCTTTAATAGCAAAATCAATTGCTTTATTATATACCTTTTGCAAAGAGTCTTTATTACCCTCTTTAAAGTATACATCTATCTCTCTATCTTTAGTTTGCCAAAGTAAAGTGTCTTGTCTCTTGCCTTTAGTAGCAGAGCATATAAAAAGTTTATTATCCATATTACAAAAACATAAATGGTGATTCGTGTTTAAACGTCCCAACTTTGTTAAATCGATTTGTATTCTTATTGAGCCTCATAATCGTACCTTCTTTTAATTCTGTATAACCTTTACCAGGTATTGTTGAGAAACACCCGGACTTATTATAATGTAATATAGATCCTACTCGTGCAATATACAATTCATTAGTATCACAGTCTATCATTGATAAAGCAAAAGAACCCTTTAGTAGTTCTAATGACTTTCTAATATACTTTACAGGGTTAGTACCATTTGAACGATCTTCTTCCATAAACTTCTGTATTAAGTTAACTACTAAAGAGGTATCAACAGGATTCTCAATGAATGGTAAATACTTTTTACGTATCTCGCGATCATTAGTGATTACACCATTATGAAATGCCATCCAAGACAAAGTATCGAATGGATGTGACGTTTCATAAGTCCATTTACGTTGTGCAGATGTAGGTGCTTGTACATGACCTAAGTAGTACTTAGTTCTTGCAGATAGCTTAATATCGTCAAAGTCAATCTCACCTTCTTTTTTAAAGATATATTGATCATCATACGTTAGTTGTACACAACTACTCGCGAATGTCCCTCGATCCTTATTAGCCTCGTACAAGACCTCTAGCATAGATTCACTTGGCGTTCCGAATATCGCGCACATATAATAATATATAGTCTATCCTTACAGCTTTTCAAGTGTCATGTTTTGATCATTACGATATTTAGCGGTTATTAACTTACTCTCTTCTTCTTTACCATAATATAGACGATACTCTTTAGGAATCCGCCAAAAGAAATCCATTACCCCTGTTTGTTCATGGTAAGCAAACGTATAATGCGGGTATTGCTTTCCATCCACGTCGATCCACTTTTTACGCTTTTTCTTAGTCTTTTCAATACCAAACCTCTTAAGCGTATTAGTACCAAGACCACCAACCTTGAATAAATCATCACTACTACGGTAAGGCCGCATTGCAACAATGTTTTTAGCAGTCTTTTTACCTACTCCAGATAGAGCTCGAAGCTCTTTATCATCCATATTATTGAAATCCTTATAACTTAACTTCTCCATATATGTAATTATATGATTGTTCCTTTTAATTTGCAACTTTTTCTATTATTCTTACAATAGTTGTATAAATAATGACATATGAGTTCGTTCGACAATCTATTTAATAGGATGGAAACCCTTACAGAAATGGCAGATAGCTTCAAGCAAACCGTTAGAGGTGCAGCGGGTGGTGAAGATGGGTTAAACATGATGCTTAAAGCTTATCGCAATGAGCGCACTGGAAAACCTGTTGGTGCTGTTTCAAGAGTTAAGAACCTAATAGTACTTAGAGCTCTCTATGATAAAGATTACATTAATGATGAGCAATTTCAGGCTTTAGCCAAAAAAGCCACATCATCTAACTATATTTCTAACACACTAAAGGAAATTAACCCAGTAGCTCATAGCAAGCTATTCGGTAGTAAGCAAGAAAGCGGTGAAATTATTAATCATATTAAGCTTAACGCAAAAGATATGCTTAACTTCGGTCTTACTAACCTACAAGGTAAAAACTATGTTGAAGCTCCTGTAGAGGATACTCCTGAGGATCCAGATGCTATGGAGTTAGAAGATGAAGTGACTGATGAAGTGGTTGCTCTTGCCAGAGGCCTTACTTCTAAAGACTTAGAAGGAACTATACTAGACTTTGATGATGTAGATGTTACTTTACAAGGGTTAGATAATCAAGATGATATTACACGAAAGTTAATTAGTGTTTTAAATGGAGCTGGTTATACAGCAGAAGCAACACCTGCAGGATTTAATGCAGAAGCTCCTATCGGCTCGTTTGGTACAGAAGAAGCTGTTAAGGACTTAATGACTGGTTTAATTTTAAAGTACTTCCCTGGAGTATCTGAAAGTGGTATTGGTGTTTTATTAAACACAACTGTTGAAGATGCGGAGACCCTTAATGCGAAGCCTGTTGAAGTAGTAGAAGTAGATTATGATCCTTCATATACGCCACATCCAATTGCCCCTACGGAAAATGCTGAAGTTAGTGTTGAGGCAGAAGTACTTACTGCTTGTACAGAGCTTGCAGGTGATGAAGCTACCAATTCTGAAATGGCTAGTGCATGCGAAGTAATGTATAACAAGTATGGTTTAGATGGTGATCAAGAAAGAGCTGAAATTGCTCTATCACTTTATAATGATTTTAAAACAGAAGATGCAGAAGAAGAACTTACCTTAGAAAGTATTTATGATGTTATGGGGTTTCAAGAAATTAAAGCTCCGTTAATTGATGAAAATGGTAAAACATCTCAAGAGTGTACGACACAACAATATTTAACAGAAGCAGTTGAACAAGAAATTGAAAACGCTGGCTTATATACAGAAGGATACCTAACAGAGCAGAAGACTACCGACTCATATATTAAGTCAAAGCCTGAACAAGGACAGACCTTCAAAGAGCGCTACAAGCCTAAGACATCTTATCAGCTTGAAGAACTTAGACGTTACGGTCTTTAAACGTAACCCAAACTCATATAAAATAAAGAAACCCTAGGACTAACATCCTAGGGTTTCCTATTGACATTGTAGGAGTTAAATCTTCTTACAGCCTTTAGCCATATATACTTCACTAAGCTTATCTTGCTGTACATATTGAATAGGGTCTTGATAGCCTGCATCAACAAAGCCCTTCACACGCATACTAGAGGAGGGTGTAGTAGCATCAGCTAAACCATCTTCTCTATTAGAGTAACAAGTCCAAGTCTTGCCAAAGTCAACACCAAGACGAACACCTTCTTCAACAATAGCCTCTTTACTCATAGTTAGTAGAGGTGCTTCGATAGTAATTCGATTCTCTCTATTAAGAGCTATCAAAGCATTCATTGCATCAACAAACTCAGTACTACCATCCCAATAACCAGCAAGGCTATCAACTTCTGCTGCACCATACCAAACTGTATCAGCGCCTTTAGCTTCTGCGTATGCACATCCTATAGTATTAAACAACTGATTACGAAATGGTACATAACTTACCGGTTGAGCATCACCTGCCATCTTACTAATATCAGGGTTATCGATATCAGTATTAGTTAAAGATGAAGTAGGCGCTAGGTATTTAATAAAACCTACATCAGCCACATAATGATCTATATTAACATTAGGATCTTTAGCTTTAACAGCATCTACCTGATCCTGTATACAATCAATCTCACGTATATGTCGTTGACCGTAGTTAAATGTAATTAGATTAATTTCGTCATAACCTTTATCAACTGCCATATGCAATAGCACTACACTATCCATACCACCTGAAATACTAAGTACTAGCTTCTTACTCATCTTTATCAGTATAAAGGCTTATATCACCATTTTCAACTATTTTATTATCTTCATATGCAGCAACTGCTCGACGATAAAACTCAAGCTTAACACTTTCTAGTACTCCTACTACGGAATTATACTCTTCATATTTAACCACATCTTTACCATTAAGATATATCTCAATTAGTTCGTGAATACGGAAGTTTAGATCACCGGCTTCTTTAAGAGAAGATTTAGATCGTTGTTTAGGCTTTAAATAAGGCATTGTCTCTTTAGTTAGTATTTTCTATATCCTCCATAATCAGAGAAGTAGGAGCTTGAGGCGTCTCATCTGCTTCTTCAACTTCATCTGGCACTTCACCTTCTTCATCACCACTCGAGTACGCCCACTCTTTCTTAATCCTCTCTTCTAGTACTGGTAAAATAGTATTCTCCCA
>TARA_R110000850_G_scaffold88691_1_pt1 | contig 17356 bp, 21 predicted proteins | sample TARA_R110000850 | Tara Oceans TARA_R110000850 (sample SAMEA4397586) | marine metagenome | biome: Polar Biome; feature: [SRF] surface water layer (ENVO:00010504); material: water (ENVO:00002006), including particulate matter (ENVO:01000060) such as... | depth 5 m | reverse complement strand
GGCCCCCAGCCGTAGGGCGGGCCACGCCCGCCGCACAAGACCCCATCAAGCACCAACCCCGGCGCAACCCAACAACACACAAAACCCCTAAATGAAAATCCTCGTCACCGGCCACGCTGGCTTCATCGGCTTCCACACCGCACAACAACTGCTGCGGCGCGGCGATGCCGTGGTCGGCCTCGACGTGGTCAACGACTACTACGACCCCACCCTCAAGGAAGCGCGCCTGCAAGAGCTGCAACGCACCGCCGACCAAACCGGCAGCGCCTACCACAGCATCCGCGCCAACCTCGCCGACCGGGCCGCCGTAGAACAATGCTTCGCCCAACACCGCTTCGACCGCGTCATCCACCTCGCCGCCCAGGCCGGCGTGCGCTACTCACTCGAAAACCCCCACGCCTACGTCGAAAGCAACCTCATCGGCTTCACCCACATCATCGAAGCCTGCCGGCACGCCAACACGCCGCATCTCACCTACGCCAGCACCAGCAGCGTCTACGGTGCCAACACACAGATGCCGTTCTCAGAACACATGGCCACCGTGCACCCCCTGCAGTTCTACGCCGCCACCAAACGCGCCAACGAACTCATGGCCCACAGCTACAGCCATCTGTTCCGCCTGCCCACCACCGGCCTGCGCTTCTTCACCGTGTACGGCCCCTGGGGCCGGCCCGACATGGCCCTGTTCCAGTTCACCAAAAACATCCTCGAAGGCAAGCCCATACAAGTCTTCAACAACGGCAACCACAGCCGAGACTTCACCTACGTGGATGACATTGTCGAAGGCGTCATTCGCGCCAGCGACCAAATTGCAACGCCCAACCCGGCGTGGGACAGCAAAAACCCCGATCCCGCCACCAGCAATGCCCCATGGCGCCTGTTCAACATTGGCAACAACAGCCCGGTGAACCTCATCGAGTACATCAATGCCATTGAGCAGGTCTTAGGCAAGCAAGCCATCAAGGAGCTGCTGCCGTTACAGCCTGGCGACGTGCCCGACACCTACGCCGACGCCTCCCGCCTGCAGCAAGCCGTGGGCTACAAGCCCGCCACGCCCGTCACGCAGGGCGTGGCCGCCTTCATCGACTGGTACCGGGAGTACTACAAGGCATGAAGCCCACCGTGACCGGCATCGACAACGCCCGCATTGCCGTCATCGCCCTCGGCTACCTCGGCCTGCCGCTGGCCGCCGAGTTCGGCCGCGCCGCCGACACCATCGGCTTCGACATCAACGCCAAGCGCATCGAAGAGCTGCAGGTCGGCCATGACCGCACCCGCGAACTCAGCGCGGAAGAGCTGGCCGACATTCCGCGCCTGCGCTACGCCCGTGAAGAACGAAAACCTCACCTGCGTGCGTCCAACGTCAATCCATCAAACCAGCTTCACAACAAGACTCAGGGATCATAATGACAACCTACCGCAACCCTCTGGCCCGGCTCAGCCGCAAGGAAAAACGCCGCGGCGGCCTCGTGCTGGGCTTGGTTATCGTCACGACCGTACTGGAAACCGGCGGCGCTGCCTCGCTCATGTCGTTTCCGAGCGTACTGGCCAACCCCGACGGGGTGCAGGCCAGCGCGATGCTCAACGCCGTGTTTGATGGCCTTGGCTCCACCTCGGCGGACACCTTCCTCCTCGCGTTGGGCGCGGCCGCCTTCGGGCTGATCCTGTTCTCCCCCTTTGTGTCACAGCTTCCTAGAAGCGCAGTTGGAGGGCTGAATTGATGCGGGTCCTGATTACTGGCGGTGCCGGTTTTATCGGTTCGGCGGTTGTGCGCCAGCACATCGCGGAAACAGGTGCGACCGTGATCAATATCGACGCTCTGACCTATGCCGGCAATCCCGAGTCCCTGGGGGATGCGCGTGAGAACCCGCGGCATGTGTTCGAGCACGTGGATATTGCCGACCGTGCGGCCCTGGAACGGGTGTTCCGGGAGCACCGACCGGATGCCGTGATGCACCTGGCGGCTGAATCTCACGTGGATCGGTCCATCGAAGGTCCGGCGGCATTCGTGGAGACCAACGTGACCGGCACGCATAACCTACTGGAGGCGGCCCGTGGCTACTGGTCGAAGCTTGGGGGTGCAGCGAAAGAACGCTTCCGCTTCCATCATGTGTCCACGGATGAGGTGTACGGGGATCTCGGGCCGGACGACCCCGCCTTTACCGAAGACACGCCCTATGCCCCGAGCTCGCCATATTCGGCCAGCAAGGCGGCAAGCGACCATCTGGTGCGTGCATGGCATCGCACCTATGGGCTGCCGGTCATGATCACCAACTGCTCGAACAACTACGGGCCCTATCAGTTCCCGGAAAAACTGATCCCCCTGATGGTCCTCAATGCCCTGGACGGCAGGCCGCTGCCAGTCTACGGGCGCGGTGACAACGTCCGCGACTGGCTGTATGTCGAGGACCACGCGCGGGCCCTTCGCCATGTGCTGGCCCACGGCGCAGTCGGGCGCACCTACAACATCGGAGGGCGTTGCGAACGGACCAATCTCGAGGTTGTTCATGCCCTTTGCGCGGTCCTCGACGAACTCGCACCGAACGAGCAAGGCCCCTACGCACGCTTGATCGAGTTCGTGACCGATCGCCCCGGCCACGACCGCCGCTACGCCATCGACGACACCCGCATCGCGAATGAGCTGGGCTGGCAGCCGACTGAGAGCTTCGAGACGGGCTTGAGGAAGACCGTGCAGTGGTACCTCGACAACCCTGAATGGGTTGAACGCGTGCGCTCCGGCGCCTACCGCCAGTGGATCGACGCGAATTACGCGAACCGAGGGCGGGCCGCATGAAGATCCTTCTTCTTGGCAGCAACGGCCAGGTAGGCTGGGAGCTGCAACGAGCGCTCGCCCCCCTGGGCGAAATCACGGCACCGACACGCACCGAAACGGGCGGGTTGTGTGGCGACCTCACGCGGCCGGATCTGTTGGCAGCCACAGTGAGACAGGTCGCGCCAGACGTCATCGTCAACGCCGCGGCCTACACCGCGGTGGACCAGGCGGAGTCAGAACCGGAACTCGCCCATGCCGTTAACGCAACCGCGCCAGGGGTCCTGGCCGCCGAAGCACAGACCCTTGGAGCCTGGCTGGTGCACTACTCGACCGATTACGTCTTCGATGGAGCGGGCACGCGCCCCTGGCGCGAGGATGACGAGACCGCCCCCCTCAACGTCTACGGCCGGACCAAACGCGATGGCGAACAGGCCATTCGGGAGAGCGGCTGCCGGCACCTCATCTTCCGCACGAGCTGGGTCTATGCCTCCCGGGGGCGGAACTTCATCCGCACCATGCTGCGCCTGGCAGTCGAACGCGATGCGCTACAGGTGATCGACGACCAGTTCGGTGCTCCCACCGGCGCGGAGCTCATCGCGGACACCACCGCCCAGATCCTCTCGCAACCGCGGGACCCGGCTGAGATCGGTGGTCTTTATCATCTTGCGGCCGCGGGCGAGACCACCTGGCATGGTTTTGCCCGATTGGTGATTGGCACGGCGCGCGATGCCGGCTGGCCCGTCCGGGTTGCCGATCAAGCGATCCAGGCCGTCCCCACAGAGGTGTTTCCCACGGCGGCACGCCGTCCAGGCAATTCCCGGCTGGATTGCTCAAAGCTGGAAACCGCCTTCGGGTTGCGTATGCCGGATTGGCAGGATGAGGTATCGAGGGTTGTGGAAGGAGTTGTGAGGTGTAAGGAGTGAGGGGTTAGGGGGTATGAATGAGGAAGCACGAAGAATTGAGGGTATGGCAGGACGCTATGTCGCTGGTTGAAATGGTCTACCGGCATACCGATGCCATGCCCGAAGGCGAGCGGTTCGGGTTGACCGCCCAAATGCGCCGTGCCGCTGTATCAGTCCCCAGCAACATCGCTGAAGGCGCAGCACGCGGTAGTGACGCAGATTTTGTTCGTTTTCTGCACATGGCAAGAGGTTCGCTTAGTGAGCTCGACACCCAGCTACAGTTGGCTGCGCGTTTAGGCTTCATCGAACGCGCCGAGTCCGCCAACGAGCAAATTCAACTCCTGTTTGGACAACTCGGCGGCCTCATCAGACACCTAAAAACGAAACAAGCAAAATGACCACGACCACCTCACCCCTCACGCCTCGCTCCCGACCCCGTAAAGGCATCATCCTCGCCGGCGGCTCCGGCACCCGCTTGCACCCGGCCACGCGGTCGATCAGCAAGCAGCTGCTGCCGGTCTACGACAAACCGATGATCTACTACCCGCTGAGCACCCTGATGCTCGCGGGCATTCGCGACATCCTGATCATCTCCACGCCCCAGGACACCCCGCGCTTTGAGCAACTGCTGGGGGACGGCGGGCAGTGGGGGATCAACCTTCAGTATGCCGTCCAGCCATCCCCGGACGGCCTCGCGCAGGCCTTCATCATCGGAGAGGACTTTATCGGCACAGAACCCTGCGTGCTGGTGCTCGGCGACAACATCTTCTACGGCCACCACTTCAACGAACTGCTGGACAACGCCATGGAGCGCGAGCAGGGCGCGACCGTGTTCGCCTACCACGTGCATGACCCTGAACGCTACGGCGTCGCCGAGTTCGACAACGACGGCAAGGTGCAATCGCTGGAAGAAAAGCCCAAGCAACCGAAATCCAGCTACGCCGTCACCGGCCTTTATTTCTACGACGCCGACGTCGTGGCGATGGCCAAGGCGCTCAAGCCCTCCGCCCGCGGCGAACTGGAAATCACCGACCTCAACATCGCCTACATGAATGCCGGGAAACTGCATGTGGAGATCATGGGCCGCGGCTATGCCTGGCTGGATACCGGAACCCACGACTCCCTGCTCGACGCCAGCCAATTCATCGCCACGCTGGAACAACGCCAGGGGCTCAAGGTTGCCTGCCCCGAAGAAATTGCCTACCGCGCCGGCTGGATCGATGCCAGCCAGCTTGAGGAGCTGGCCCGACCCCTGCTCAAGAACGGCTATGGCCGCTACCTCCAGCGTGTCCTGAAAGAAAGGGTTTTCTGAACATGAAAGCCACGCCCTTAACGATCCCCGACGTCCTGCTCCTAGAACCCCGCGTGTTCGAAGACGAACGCGGCTTCTTCTACGAGAGCTACAACCAGCAGGCCTTCGACGAGGCCGTTGGCCACCCCGTCACGTTCGTACAGGACAACCACAGCCGCTCCGTAAAGGGCACCCTGCGCGGTCTGCACTATCAGCTTCCGCCGCATCCGCAGGGCAAGCTGGTACGTGTGACGCTCGGCGCGGTCTTCGACGTGGCCGTGGACATCCGCCGCGGGTCGGCCACCTTCGGGCAATGGGTGGGGGAAACGCTCTCCGCCGAAAACCGCCGACAGCTATGGATTCCACCCGGCTTCGCCCATGGCTTTCTGGTCACCAGCGACATCGCCGAGTTCCAGTACAAGTGCACCGATTTCTACGCACCCGCCTGCGAGCGAAGCATCCGCTGGAACGACGCCAACCTGGGCATCGACTGGCCCCTCGACGGCGACCCGCTGATCTCCGCCAAGGACGCGCAGGCCGCGACCTTCCGCAATGCGGAGGTTTTTGAGTGAACACCGCCGTCATCCGACGACTGCTGGCGGTCGGACAGGGCGATGGCCTGCGTGCCCAGCTTGTCCGCGGGGCGATGGGTGTGGGCGGGCTCAAGCTGTTGTCCCTGCCCCTTACGCTGACAACGTCCATCCTCCTGGCCCGCGCGCTGGGGCCGCAGGGCTACGGGCAATACGCGTTCGTGATGGCGGTGATCGCCCTGCTTGCCCTCCCCATCGGACCGGGGCTTGGGCAGCTTGTAACGCGCGAAGTCGCGCGCTATCACCATGGCGAGGACTGGTCGCTCTTCCGCGGGCTGTTGCGTCGAGCTCACCAATGGATATTGCTCGGCTCGGTGGTGATGATCGGCGCCGTCGCCATCGTTGCCGGCCACAATGCAGCATGGGCGGTGGACGACCGCTGGACACTACTGTTCATGGCCAGTCTCATGCTGCCTCTGCTGGGGCTCAACGCCTTGCGGAGCCATACCCTGCGGGGGCTGCGCCACGTGTTCCAGGCGCAGCTGCCCGAGCTGCTGGCACGCCCTGCCTTTCATCTGGTGTTTGCGGGCGTGTTGCTTGTCGGTGGTGCGCTCACGCCGGCTACCGCACTGGGCAGTCAGATTGCCGCGACCGGACTGGCCTTCCTGCTCGGTGCATGGCTCCTCGCGCGTTATTGGCCCGCGCAGGTCAAAGTGGCCGATCCGGACTATCGTCACGGCGAATGGGCGCGCGCCCTGCTCCCGTTCACCCTGATGGCCGCTGTCAGCACCCTGAACGCCCAGATCGGCATCCTTGCCCTTGGGTGGCTGGGGACGGACGAAGATGTCGCTGTCCTGCAGGTGGCGCAGCAGGGCGCCCTCCTCGTGGTTCTGTCGATGACCATCGTCAACCTGGTCATCGGCCCACACATCACCCGAGCACATCGGGAGGGCGACAAGGCGAGACTGCAGCAGCTCTCCCGGCAGTCATCCCGGGCCGCACTCGCCGTCGCTTTGCCAATCGCTCTGGCCTTCATCCTCCTCGGGAAGCCGATCCTCCTATTCGTTTACGGTGAGGCGTACGCCGCTACCGTGACTTGGCCGCTGGCCATTCTTGCGTTCGGACAATTGGTGAACGTGGCGTTCGGGTCTGTTGGCACGTTCCTTACCATGAGCGGCTATGAGCGAGATACGTTGACCGGACAGATCATTGCCTTGGTCGTTAACGGCGCGGCCGCCGTGGCGTTGATCCCGTTTCTGGGCGTGATCGGCGCAGCAATCGCGGTAACCACCGGGCTCCTGACCTGGAATGTGGTCCTGGCTGCCAAATTCGTCCAGCGGTTCCAACTTCGACCCACCGCACTGTAGAGATTCTCGTCATGATTATTAGTGACCGCCATCATTTTGTATTCGCACATATACCCAAGTGCGCTGGAACGTCGGTGCGCAACGCCTTGCAACACTTGGACGATCGCGATGGGTTCTACACTGGTCGAGTGGACCAACATCCGACGCTGGGGTTGTTAGATTACGTGCATATTCCCCTTTTCACGTTGCGAGACCACTTCAGGTCCGAATTCGAAAAGGCGGGAGACTACTGGTCTTTTGCCGTCGTCCGTGACCCATTCGGTCGGTTTCCATCTTCCGTCTCGCAAAGGTTCAAGATGTACGGGGCCGGCGCGATCCAGAATCAGACCACGGAAAAAATCAAGGCGGAAATTGAGCATTCGATCAAATTTCTCCTGCGTCAGCCAAGGCATCAGTATCAGCTGCCCGCAGAATATATCCACTTCCAGAAACAGGTGGACTATGTATACCTAGATGGTGTCCAAATAGTGGATAGCCTTTACTTGGTGGATGAGGTCGACCGTCTCCTCCAGGATGTGAGCGCTCGGACAGAGCTGGATTCGCTGGTCCGAGAAGGCGGATCCGAGCCGCGCTTGGCCAACCGCAGCATGGTTTATCGCAATGAGGCACTTCGCCGGCTGGTCGAAATCACCCGACCGTTCGCGCGAATAATCTATCGGGCTGTCCCGAAATCCGCGCAGCAGCGCCTGCAGTCGATGATCTACGTCCCCAGAAACAGCCGTCTCGAGTCCTTGTTTTCCAGTGAATACGTGACCGACTTCATCAAGGATTATTACCGCGAGGACCTCGCATTGTTTGACGATGTCAGGGAGGCGCGTATCAAGAAGAGGGCGGCCGGATGAAGATTTCTATCGCCATGGCCACCTACAACGGCGGCAAGTACCTGCGCGAGCAACTGGACAGCTTCCTGGCGCAGACGCGGTTGCCGGACGAACTGGTGATCACGGACGACTGCTCAACCGATGACACTCTGGCAATCATTGAAACGTTTGCCGCAACGGCGCCCTTCGAGGTGCGCTGGGAGCGCAACGAGCAAAACCTCGGCTACACGGGCAACTTCAACAAGGCGCTGATGAAGGCGGCCGGCGATCTGGTGTTTCTCAGTGACCAGGACGATGTCTGGTTCCCCGAGAAGCTGGAGCGCATGGAGCGCTATGCGCTTGATGATCCCGAGGCGCTGGTGGTGATGAATGATGCCGCGTTGACCGATGGCGATCTGAACGACACAGGGCTGACCAAGCTTGGACAGATCGCCTGCGCCGGCATGACCGATTCGAGCTTCGTGATGGGGTGCTGCGCTGCGGTGCGGCGGGAACTGCTCGAACTGTGCCTGCCGATCCCTGCGGGATACAAGGGGCACGACAACTGGATCGTGAAAATGGCGGAAGGGGTTGGGCGCAAGCGCGTGTTCGCGGATGTGCTGCAATGGTATCGGCGCCACAACGATAATGAATCGCAGTTTATTGCAAACCGGACGACGAAGGTCACACGTTTGACGGTATTCAGGCTGAGGCTGGTTAGATTGCTGCGGGGTTGGGCGCAACAGGAACAGGCGTTGGCGGTTTCGTTGGAGCAGATGCGGGCGTTCTTGGATGGAGTCCGTTGTGCACGTGATCGGTCTGCCTTGCCGCTGACAGATGAGTTTGATGCCTTCTTGGGGCGACTGGAGGAGCGATTATCTGCGGCGGAGGCGCGGCAAGCAGTGCGTGCGAAGCCCCGCGCGAAACGCTTGCCCGCTGTCGTGGCGCTGTGGCGAAGGGGTGCTTACGGCGCGTCTTCCGGCGTTAAGACTGCCGTACTCGATCTTCTCGTTCGGTAACTGCGGACGTAAAGCGGACCATGAGGAAAACGGCAAGCGCGGACATATTTATTTTGGCGCAATCGCGATTGCTGTGGAAAGCCTCATGCCTGAGCCGGAACATGCAGCCACGGGTGCCGGGGCAGATGCGTGATCTTGTTGTTCGAGCGGGTTTCAAGATGCAACACGGATGATTGGCCAATCACTGAAGGATGATTGCTGTGACCTATAGCGTTATTGTTCCTCATTACAACGATCCCGCGCGGCTGGCGCGTTTGCTGTGCTCGGTGCCGGTCGCGCGTGATGACATTGAGGTGATCGTCGTGGACGATTGCAGCCCCGACCAGCCCGCCCTGGACGCCGTGCGTGCGCGCTGGCCTCGGGTGCGTTGGCTCTCGACACCAGAAAACGGCGGGGCCGGGGTTGCCCGCAACGTGGGGCTGGATGCCGCGTGCGGCCACTGGCTGGTGTTTGCCGACTCGGATGACGAATTTCTGCCGGGGGCCTTCGAAACCTTCGACCGTGTCCTTCGGGCCGACGACGCACTGGTGTATTTCCTCGCAGAGGCGGTTCAGGAGGTGGATGGCAGCCCGTCGGTTCGATCGGAGCGGATGAACGAACTGGTGACGGACTACGCGACAGCCGGGGATGCGGCATCGCTTCAAAGGCTGCAGCTGCAACATGTTAATCCGGTCGCGAAGGTGTACGCGCGCGCCTTCATCGAGGGCATTCAAGTGCGTTTCGATACAGTACGCCACGGAGAGGACGTTGCATTCAATGTGCTGGCTGCCGTGCAGGCGCACCACGTGCGCGCCGAGGCGACGGCGGTGTATCGGGTCTATCGACGCACCGGAAGCCTCACGACGGACGCTACGGTGCAAGACTTGCTCGCGCGACTGGAGGTGCTTGGCCATCTCAACGACCGGCTGGGCGCACTGGGTGTGCCCCTGCGGATGCACGCCGCGTCGTATGTCGCGCGCGCAGTGCCGCTGGGGCCGGCTGCATGGATCGGCACGCTTCGCCTCATGGTGCGCCACAAGATGATCGGCGCCACGCTGCGGCGGGTACACCCCCGGGAGGTGTGGCGATTTCTCGGCAGGCTCAGGCGCTGTCGTGTGGAGGGGCGGCGCATGGGAAATCAAGGCACCAAGTATGACGCGCGAAGAATCTCATGAGCGTTGCTTATTCTTTGATCGTCCCGCATTTCAGCGATCCGGTGCGACTGGATCGGGAGGACGTTGAAGTGATCGCCGTGAATGATTGCAGCACTGATCAAGGTGCTTCGGCTGCCGAGCGCGATCGCTCGCTGAAGTTTGAAGGTTCGGGCGTCGAGTTTACTTCGGAGGCCTTTGAGACGTTCAGCCGTATTCTTAAGAATTCGTCGGTCTTGTTTACTTTCGTGGCAGAGGATGTATGTACCGCAGAGGGGCCGCCCAGAAAGGCATTCTGAGCGCTGACTGAGGCAGTGCCTAATGAGTTCGAAAATATATATGGGAGGACCGGTGTTGCGCCAAGAAACAGAAAAGCAATATGCTCTATTAATGAATACTTCTTATTACCCTCACTTTGGAGGGGTTGAGAACTCTCTGCGGAGCATGGCAGAAGTGTTATTAAAAAAAGGCTGGGACGTATTTATTGTTACATCTGACAGAGGGTTGCATGATGGAAGCAGATTAGAGCCATACAGCAAGCTGTCGGGAGTGTGCGTATATCGTTATCGCCATGATCATCCTTTTTCATATTACTATAGCTGTTATAAGGTTATCAAGAAGCTGGTGGATTCGCAAAGGTTTGCTTTCGTCTTGTCGCGAAGCCACATCACCACTATCTGTGCAATGCTTGCTGGGGTAACGGGCGCCACTTATTTGCTGCCGGCGACGTTTAAATTGCAAAACGCAAAAAAATTTAACTCCACCTGGGGTTTGCTAAAATCTCTCAAATATTCCGGCAATGTGATGCTGCAAAAACTTGCAATAAACTGGGCGCCAAGAAACTACGTCTTTAGCGAAATCATGGAGGCTCAAGTAAAATCGCTCGCGCCAAAGGTGGGTCATATCGGTATATGCAAGCCTGGGGTTGACCCATTGCGTTTTTTTTCGGTTGCCAATAACGATAAATTCTACAACAAGAAGCAAATTGGCATAAATCCGGATATGCATGTTGCCCTGTGTCTGGGTAGGTTCGCCAAAGTCAAGGGGTTCGACATTGCGATTGGCATGGCTCGACACCTTGGGCCTGATTGGGTCCTGGTGCTGGTCGGCGACGGTCCTGAGAAGGGTGCGTTGATCTCACAGGTAGAGAATATGGGGCTACAGGGAAAAGTGAGGATTTTCCCGGCAACTGATCAGCCCGAAGGCTTCTATCAAATTGCAGATGTTTTTATTATGCCGTCGCTGTATGAGCCGCTGGGGCAAGTCATGCTTGAGGCTAGTTTTTCCGGGTTGCCTGTGGTCGCCTTTGACCCTGGCAGTAACCAAAACATACAGACAGCAACCCGGGAGGTATATCGCGACTTCCCTGACCTGGTTCATTTCGCTCATGCGTTCTCTGAGCAATCTTTGGCTGAAGGGGTGGGCCGAGCCGCTTCAGGTTTCTCCGAGGCGGCCCTGTTACAGAGGCAAGAGTTTATTGAGAGGTACAGTTGGGAGAATACTGTCGCTCATTTGCTTCACGCCCCGAGCAATCCATAAGTGCTGGGGCCGATTGTTGCCTAATCGAAGTCTGCGTCGGCGTTTTGCATGCACTCAGGACGAGTGCGGCCTTGATTCTGATAATAAGGTGTTTGTGCACAAGTGAGTATAAATAGTGTGATTGGAGAACCTGGGCTCGACGGCACCGCAGGTGGCGCCCTTCGGATGCTGATGCACATGGCTGTATTTGTTGCACCGTTTACGGTCACGACCTTCGGGGGCATGGCCTCTCTCATTGTTTACCCGCTTTCGTTCTATTATCTGTCTCTGGCATTTCTCAGGGGTCAGGGAAGTGGCGTTGGCAAGCCGTGTGTTTACTTTATTGTTCTGTTTGCTGCTCCGTGTGTATTGTCATTGACTGTGGGGCTTTTGTCGGCGGTTGTGGTCGGTAGTCACGGCATAGACTTTCTAGCACACCCTGGTCTTTATTTTGGTCGGATCGTCAACTTCATCGGGGTTATCGTGTTCTTCCTGTCGCTGGCAGTATGCGTCCAGCGAGGTGGGAGGGTCGCATTGGATAGGTTGATTTTCTATTATTGGCTCGGATTGCTCATTGTCATGCTCACTGCCGTTTGGCAGTACATATCGTTTCATTATGGGGTTGTGGAGTTTCCATTTGAAACCCGGGCTAATGTTCATGGGGTGTCTGATGATCTACGTGCTGAGATTAAGTTCAGGGTAACCGGCATCGCTAGGGAGCCAAGTTATTTCGCGCCATTAGCGGTGCTGTTCACTTTGATGTCGATTCATTTGTTCGAAAAAAAAGTGAAGTATCTATGCGCGTTACTTGGCATAACATTGCTAATGCTAAGCTTTTCCGGCGGCGGCTTTCTATCTGCGCTCTTCGTTGGTGCTGCATTCCTTGTTGCGGCCTTTTGTCGCGGCGCCGTTTCGCTTAGAAGTGTGCGGAATGTATTTATAGCATTGGCGTTGCTGTGGGGTTTGTTCTGGACTTATTCAGAACAGTTCGCTCTGGTTTATGACGTCGCGTCGCAGCGGCTCGTTGGCGCAGCCAGCATGGAGACGAGCGGCAGAGCGTTTATGTCATGGATGCCTGTGGTGTGGCTTTTCCAATCCAACGTCATTAATGTGTTGTTTGGACATGGGCTGAAAACCTACTCGCTTTTGGGGACGGTTTATTTTTTACCCGACGGAACTCCGGTACACGTTACTTCTAACAATATATTTACAGACCATCTCTGGGAGGCGGGAGTAGTAGGTGTTCTGTCACTAGCGCTCATGTTTGGATATTTGTTGGGTCTGGCTTATCGCAGGTACGGGTTGGGCAAGTACCACAGGTTGGTATATTATTTGGTGGCTGCAGTACTATCATTCGGCTTATACCGGGGCGATATGTTTTCTCCGAGCATGTGGTTTATTCTTTTTATCTGTGTGTGGGTGCTGTCTTCAAAACGATCTATCGCAGTCCAGGGGCTTAGCGCCGGTTCAAAACGCGACATGTGACCTGCATGGTGGAGCCCGAAAAGTTGAGCCTTTGCGTGATAGCAAAAACGATGAAGTGAGCCAGACCAAGGACTGCCATGCGCCTTTCGATAATAATTCCCCATTTCAACGATTGGACCCGGCTAGAGCGCCTGCTACGCTCGGTTGCGGTCGCGCGTGATGACGTTGAGGTGATCGTCGTGGATGATTGCAGCCCCGGGCTTCATCCCACATCGTTTGGAACCACCGCAAACCTGAGCCCTTTGGCATGAGCCTTTGGAGGGGTGATGGAAGCGACGGGTCTGTTTACGGTGGCGTTGGGGTTGCACAGTCCATGGGCGGTGGCGTACGTGCGCTTCACCCCGTACGGGAGCGGGGATGCGGCGTCTCGTGTACTTCGCGCGATCAGCGACAACCACGCAAACACGCATTAAAGGGGCGGCAATTGCGGATTACCTACCTGCATCAGTATTTCAACACGCCGGACATGTCCGGCGGCACGCGTTCCTACGAGATGGCGCGGCGGCTCGTCGCGCGCGGGCACGAAGTGAACATGGTGACCTCATGGCGAACTGACGACGGGCGGAAAAAGCCTTTCGAGACGGTTGAGGACGGCATCCGCGTGCAGTGGCTGCCGGTGCCTTACTCGAACGCCATGAGCTACGCGCAGCGACTGGTTGCCTTTGGGCGCTTTGTGGTCGCATCGACGCGCAGGGCGGCGGCTCTGCCAAGTGACATCGTGTTTGCGACCAGCACACCGTTGACCATTGCGCTTCCGGCGGTTTATGCCGCACGTCGGCAGCGCGTGCCCATGGTTTTCGAGGTGCGCGATCTATGGCCTGAACTGCCGATCGCCATGGGCGCGCTACGCAACCCCGTGGCGAAGAAAGCAGCGTGTGCGCTGGAGCGGTTTGCCTACCGGCATTCTGCGCAGGTGATTGCGCTATCTCCGGGCATGCGGGACGGCGTGGTGCGGGCCGGTTACCCGGCAGAACGCGTGACGGTGATCCCCAACAGCGCGGACCTGGCGTTGTTTGACCCCAAAATGGCCGATTCCAGCGCGTTTCGACGCAAACATCCCGAAATTGGTGCGCGGCCGCTGATTGTCTATACCGGCACGATGGGGCGCATCAACGGCGTGGGTTATTTGGTGGGGGTTGCCCAAGCTGCCATGCAACAGGGCTCAAAAGTCTGCTTTGCAGTGATCGGATCTGGGCAGGAAGAAGATGCGGTACGCCAGGCGGCCGCAGCCGCGGGCGTGCTCGGCGTCAATTTCTTTATGTTTCCGCCCGTCGCGAAGCGGGAGGTTCCGAACGTGCTGGCATCTGCCGATTTGGCGCTCTCGCTGTTTATCGACTTGCCCGCGATGTGGGCAAACTCGGCGAACAAGTTTTTTGACGCACTGGCGTCGGGGACGCCAGTTGCCCTGAACTATGGCGGCTGGCAAGCCGAGTGGGTGGAGGGGACGGGGGCTGGGCTGGTGCTGCCCCCGGATGATCCTTGTGCGGCGGCGCAGGCAATAGAGCGCTGGCTGGGGCAACCAGAGGAAGACAAAAAGCGTGCCGGTGAGGCGGCGCGCGCCCTCGCCGAGCGGGAGTTTTCGCGCGATGTGCTGGCGGAGCGCCTTGCGGGTGTCTTGGAAGATGTGGCGCGTCACCCGCACCGGGCATCAACAGCACAATGAGCGCCATGGAAACTGCCCGTACCAATGCCACGCGGCTTCAGCGCTCGTCCAAACGCATGCTGGATGTGTCGGGCGCGGCGGGTGGGCTGCTTGTGTTGCTGCCCGTGCTGGGTGCTATCGCGTGGGCGGTTGTGCTGCGCCACGGCCGCCCCGTATTCTTCAGCCAGACTCGCCCCGGCCTGCACGGCAAGCCTTTCCGCATGATCAAGTTCCGCACCATGACCAACGCGCGCGGGCCGGATGGCGAGCTGCTGCCGGATGCCGAGCGGCTGACGCGCCTGGGGCGTTTTCTGCGCTCTACCAGCCTCGATGAACTGCCGGAGCTGTGGAACGTGCTGCGCGGGGATATGAGCCTGGTGGGGCCGCGGCCGCTGCTGGTTGAGTACCTGCCGCTGTACACCCCGGAGCAGGCACGCCGGCACGAGGTGCGGCCGGGCATCACGGGCTGGGCGCAGGTGAACGGCCGCAATGCGCTTTCCTGGGAGGAGAAGTTTGCGCTGGATGTCTGGTATGTGGACAACCAGAGCCTCTGGCTGGATCTGAAGATTCTTTGGCTGACGGTGTGGCGTGTGCTGAAGCGGGATGGCATCAGCGCGGACGGTGAGGCGACGATGCCGCGGTTCAGGGGCAGCAGCGCGCAGGCGGATGGCAAGCGGAATGGCTGAGCCGCTCTACGGGGTTTACGGCGCCTCCGGCTTTGGTCGGGAAGTGATACCGCTGGCGCGGCAGGTGCTGGCCGAAACGGGCGAGAGCCCGGAACGGCTGGTGTTTGTCGATGACGGCGCCGCCGGGCAATGGGTCAATGGTCATCGGGTGCTGGATTTCGAGGCCTTTGCGCGCGAGCCCGCGAGCCAGCGCTTCGCCGTGCTGGCGGTTGCCGACGGAACCGTCCGCGAGCGGCTGGCTCAGCGCCTGGTCGAGGCGGGTATTCAGCCATGGTCGGTTCGGGCCGCGCAGACGCTGGTGATGGACGACGTCGGCATTGGCGAGGGCGCGATTCTGTGCCCTTTCGTGACGCTGACCTCCAACATCCGCATCGGCCGGCATTTCCACGCGAATCTGTACAGCTATGTGGCGCACGATTGCGTGATCGGCGACTTCGTCACCTTTGCCCCGGCGGTGCGCTGCAACGGCAATGTGGTGATCGAGGACCACGCCTACATCGGTACCGGCGCCATCCTCCGCCAGGGTAAGCCCGGCGCGCCGCTGGTGATTGGCCGCGGCGCGGTGGTGGGCATGGGGGCGGTGGTGACGAAGTCGGTGCCGCCGGGGGTGACGGTGGTGGGGAATCCTGCCCGCCCTCTTTCGAAATGATGGCCTGAGTAGAACCCATGTTGAATACGCCGTTTTCTCCCTGGCCCTGCTTCACGCAGGAAGAAGCCGATGCGGTGCATCGCGTGCTGTTGTCTCAAAAGGTGAATTACTGGACGGGCCGCGAGTGCCGGGAGTTTGAATGCGAGTTTGCGGCATGGTTGGGCACTACCTACGCCGTGGCGCTGGCAAACGGCACCCTGGCGCTGGACGTGGCGCTGAAGGCGATGGGTGTGGGCCAGGGCGATGAGGTGGTGGTGACGCCGCGCACATTCCTGGCGTCGGCATCCTGTGTGGTGACGGCGGGCGCGACGCCGGTATTCGCCGATGTGGACCCCGAATCACAGAACATCACGGCCGATACCATTCGTGCCGTACTCACCCCGCGCACCAAGGTGGTGATCTGCGTGCATCTGGCCGGTATGCCCTGTGATTTGGACCCCATCATGGCGTTGGCTGCAGAGAAAGGCCTGTATGTCATTGAAGACTGTGCCCAGGCGCATGGGGCTCGCTATAAGGGACGTGCGGTCGGGTCGATTGGTCATGTGGGTACCTGGAGTTTTTGTCAGGACAAGATCATGACCACGGGTGGGGAAGGGGGCATGGTCACCACAAGCGATCGCGAATTATGGTCGCGCATGTGGAGCTACAAGGATCACGGCAAGAGCTGGGAGGCGGTGTACGAGCGCCAGCACCCGCCAGGGTTTCGATGGGTACACGAGAGTTTCGGCACCAACTGGCGCATGCTGGAAATGCAGGCGGTGATTGGGCGCATCCAACTCAAGCGTATGGCCGACTGGACGGCAGCGCGTACGGCCAACGCCCTGCGGCTAAAGGCGGTCTGTGACCAATATGACGTGGTGCGGGTGCCCGAGACGCCCGAGGACGTTGTGCATGCCTGGTACAAGTTCTACGCCTTCGTCCGCCCGGAGCAACTGGCGTCCGGGTGGAGTCGGGATCGCATCGTGGAGGAGGTGAACGCCCGTGGCGTCCCCTGTTATCACGGGTCATGCTCCGAGGTGTATCTGGAAAAGGCGTTCGATGGCACGCCGTGGCGACCTGCCGAGCCTTTGCCGGTGGCGCGCGCGCTGGGTGAAACGAGTTTGATGCTGCTGGTGCATCCCACGCTCACCGAGGCCGAGATGGACAAGGCCTGTGTGGTGCTGGGGGAGGTGCTTCAGCAAGCCTCATCAGTTGGGCGGTTTGGTTGACACGGCACGGTTGTGTAGCGCCCGCGTGGGCAAATCGGCTTTATCGCGTGCCCACGTGGCCCGTGGTCGCCACCCTTGTCACGTGATGCGGCCTTGCACGGCGGGCGCGGCCCGCCCTACGAGGCAAACTGCGGGGTGGTGCGGGGCTCGGGGGGCGACACGCTCCGGGGCGGCCCGTAGCCGCCGGCTTTGGCGCTTGATGCGGCCTTGCACGGCGGGCGCGGCCCGCCCTACGAGGCAAACTGCGGGGTGGTGCGGGGCTCGGGGGGCGACACGCTCCGGGGGCGGCCCGTGGCCGTCGCTTTTGGCGCTTGATGCGGCCTTGCACGGCGGGCGCGGCCCGCCCTACGAGGCAA
>TARA_R110000850_G_scaffold129173_19_pt1 | contig 17372 bp, 10 predicted proteins | sample TARA_R110000850 | Tara Oceans TARA_R110000850 (sample SAMEA4397586) | marine metagenome | biome: Polar Biome; feature: [SRF] surface water layer (ENVO:00010504); material: water (ENVO:00002006), including particulate matter (ENVO:01000060) such as... | depth 5 m | reverse complement strand
CGTGGATAGGGAGCTTGATGAGAGGTGAAATGTCGATGGATGTCGTGAGGCTGTTAAAACAACTGATTGCCACTCCCAGCGTGAACCCGATGGGCCGCGCTGTGACCGGTGAGATCTATTTCGAAGGCAGACTGACCCAGTTCTTGTGTAGCTATTTTGCAGAACTGGGGGTCGAATATGAATCAATCGAAGTGGTTCCCGGAAGAAATAATGTCATAGCACGTACGACACCTAAACCCGGAGTGCCCACGATCCTCATGGACGTGCACCAGGATACGGTTCCCGTAGAAGGCATGATTGTTCCCCCTTTTGAAGGTACAGAAAAGGATGGGAAGATATACGGCCGCGGCGCCTGCGATGTGAAAGGCAGTATGGCGGCGATGCTGATGGCATTTACCCGCCTGGTCAAAGACAATCCCCCCGATGCCGCGAATGTGATTCTGTCCTGCACCTGTGATGAAGAAGCGACCGTCAAAGGCATCAATCACCTGGTGCAACTCTGGGAAAACCCGAGTGGCCTGAGCAAGATTCTGACTGAGCCTCCTGATCTGGGATTAGTGGCCGAGCCAACCATGCTGGATATCGTCGTGGCTCATCGGGGCGCGACCCGCTGGAAAATCAAGACCACAGGAAAAGCCTGCCACAGTTCTCAGCCCAATGATGGAGTGAATGCCATTTACAAGATGGCGGATGTCATCAAGGCACTGCAGACATACGCCGACGAACTTTCAAGCTGGGAGGCGCATCCGCTGTGCGGACCGCCGACCTTGAGTGTGGGTGTGATCGAAGGGGGCGAAAGTGTCAACATCGTGCCTGACTGGTGTACCATTGAAATTGACCGCCGCGTGATTCCCGGCGAAGACGGGATCGAAGTGATGAATCAGGTCGAAGAATACTTGGAACAGGCTCTGCCATTCGAATTCGAGATGCTGCCGCCGTGGATTACCGGCGTTTCCCTGTCCGATCACAATAATGGAGAGTGGAGCGACCGACTGTTGTCCGTGATTGACAAGCTGGAACCCGGTCACAAAAAAGTAGGTGTGCCATATGGCACGCATGCGGCGCGCGTGAATCAGGGAGGGGTCCCTTCAATGGTCTTCGGTCCCGGATCAATCGCCCAGGCACACACCATCGATGAGTGGCTGGAAATTGATCAGCTGCTGAAATCAGAAGAAGTGTATTACCAGTTCTGCGCGAACGCCGGAAGTCAAACGTAGAAGAGGGACCCCCTCAATTCGCGTGCCTGCTTCCGATGGCACCAGAGAAAAAATCCGGGGTAGTACCGGATGGAATCCGGTATTGCCGCAGGCAACAGGAGGTCGCAGTGCAGACTATGTGGAGAGTGCGTGTGCCTCAAGCTCATTTAGTCAAACAATTGGGTTTCTCTGTTGTGAATTAATCTCGTGAGCTGGGACCTCCTGCTCGCTGCCCTCGGCCCGAATTGCATTCGTGCCCACCCCCTGCTCAATTCTTTCCAAAAAACTTCTTGACAGTTAATACCTAGAGCGGCTATATATGTTATGTGTAGTCATCCTATGTATCGGAGGATAAGCGATGAATCCGCAATTATTTGCAGGCACCATGGAGATGCTCATTCTGGAACTGGTTTCCGAAGGGCCCACTTATGGCTATGAAATTACGCAGCGCGTCACGAATCGTTCAGCCAATGAGTTTGAGCTGAAAGAGGGGAGTCTGTATCCGGCGTTGCATAAACTGCAGCGTAAAAAACTGTTGAAGTCGTTCTGGCGTGAAGTCGATGGTCGTCGGCGGAAATATTACGAACTGACGATTCAGGGACAGAAAGCGCTCAACGAGAAACGACAGGAATGGAAGCAGTTCTCTTCCGCCATCGAACGCATTCTGGGAGCACAAAGTGGCCTGGCCTGAGCTCAGTATTGAAGACTTTCCGCCGCGACGTGACGATGAACCGTCATCACTGAGGCAGGATATTATCGATGAACTCAGCGACCATTTCGCCTGTGCTTTGAATCGGGAACTGTTGAAGAACCCGGACGAACAAATCGCTAAACAACGCGTATTAACTCAATTCGGCGACCCCATCAAAATCGCCCGCCAGCTCTGGCTGGATGCGATGAAGGAGAAAATCATGTCACAACGTATTATGACCGGAATCTCTGCTGTGATGGCGGTGTGCTGTATTGTGGTGGTGGGCTTTGCCTGGATTCTGGTGCAGGAAAGTCGGGTAGTAAACCAGAAAATGCTCGAGCATCTGGCGACGATTGCGGATCGACCTCAGCCCGTTGCAGCAGTTGGCAGAGAACAGCAGATCCTGGATCAGCTGAAAGAGTTGAAAGAGGAACAACAGGCTGCCGCCAACGCCAGCAGTGAAGATATGAATCAGATCTCTTTTCAGCTCGTTCAAGATAACAAAGACAAAAGCCCAGCCGCTGGTTTTACAGGCACACTGACAAAAGGTGGAAATCCATTAGAGACTTTTACGCTGGATGCCGCCAGTAATGCAGAGGGACTACTTGATTTTGGGAAATTACCCTGGGGAAAATATCAGCTGAATCTGAGTGCTCCCTGGGGTGAGTCTTTTCATCAGAATGTATCGGTGATACCAGGCCGCAATTATTCCCAGGTAATCAGTTGCCCTACTGCGGCACCGGCAAAAGTCCCCGTTCAGTTTCAGATAAAATGGCCCGGCGAATTCAATGCGGATGACTGGGTACTGTTATGCGACTTTCGAAATGCCTCAGGTCGAAAGCAGCAACTGGAGAGTAGTAGACTCATTCAAGATAAAAACTGGATTTACCAACAGAATTCGACTGAAGAATTCAGCGGTGTTTATTTCATCGACCATCAAAATCAGATCTCAGCATACCCTTTATCTATTGACGGAGAATTCAAAGACATTAATTCGCAGCAACTGGTTGGAAAATCTTCTGTAAAGATGAGTCAGGGGAGACACATTTTGCCTGATCTGATTCTGGTCCAGAAAAAAGATTTGCTGAAACTGTCGGAATTGAATGAGCAAAAAAACTTCAACGTATTAAACAATCGTAGATCCGACCTCGGGGGATACAGTCTGAACTATAGAAGAATACTGGGAGGTAATTCTGGATTTAGTTTCGACGAAGTTCATACGTTTCTATTAATTCCCTTCCGCAATGCCCCCATTCATTTAGCTCAATCTGATGCTGTGAATGGCAATGAAGGACCGCGATATGCAGACGGGATCGAATTATCAAAGCGGCTCGTTTTTACGGCATCTCAAGACGAGGAGAATCTCTGGGAAATCAAGTTGCCTTATCTGGAAAATCTCAAGATGCCAGAAGGACTCGCAGGGGCAGGGCAAGGTCTCTTTTAAGAAAAACGGTTTACAGGAATCTAATATTAAATGGGAGTAATATGTGAACTGGCCAGAGCTTAGCATCGAAGACTTTCCGCCGCGACGTGACGATGAACCGTCATCACTGAGGCAGGATATTATCGATGAACTCAGCGACCATTTCGCCTGTGCTTTGAATCGGGAACTGTTGAAGAACCCGGACGAACAAATCGCAAAACAACGTGTTATTCAAAACTTCGGCGATCCCATCAAAATCGCCCGCCAGCTCTGGCTGGACGCGATGAAGGAGAAAATCATGTCACAACGCATTATGACCGGAATCTCTGTCCTGATGGCAGTCTGTGGTGTAATTGTGGTGGGGATGGTCTGGTCGATGATGAAGGAGAGCCAGGCGTTCAATACTCGAATGATGGCGCAGATGACGGAAATTGCGAATCGACCGGTGCCGGAAGTTCAAACTGAGTCAGCTGCCGGTGAAATGAATCAGGTTTCCTTTCAGCTGGTTCAAGGGAAGCAGGGAGGAAAGCCAGCGATTGGCTTTACCGGTGAGTTAACTAAGCGAGGCGAGAATATCGATGTTTTTAAGCTGGATGCCGTCAGCAATGACGAAGGGAAATTGGATTTTGGAAAGCTTCCCTGGGGAAAGTATTCACTGAATATTAAATCTCCATGGGATGAATATTATTACAGTGAATTGACTGTGCTACCGGGACGAAACTATTCCCAGACCATTGTCTGCCCGAGTGCGGCCCCTGTTGAAGTGCCGGTCCGATTTGAGGTGCAATGGCCCAATGACTTGAAGTCAGATGACTGGCTGTTGTTGTGTGACTTTCGTCCCCGGCCATATCACCGGGGAATGTCTGCATTGTCTCGGAAAATTGGAGTCGAGAACTGGATTAGATCATATCCGGGTGACGGTAAATGGGACTATCCGATGGCCTGTCTGATCAATCAGGAGAATCAGGTCTTTCGTTGCCCGTTAGATCAGAATCGACTGTTCCAGAATCTTGATATTGATAAGTTAGAAGCAAAACAGTCGATCAACATGATTGAAGGAGATCAGTACCTGCTGCCGGTCATGTATCTCCTGAAAAAGCAGGATTTGTCTGAACTCTCTCGCCTGGAGCCTCATCAGACTGAGAGGATATCTCCCTACCTGGTATTGCACCACGACCGGAAATTTACCAGCGAATTGTATTCTAACAGGATTAACCTGCAGAGTGGTGGGTTTGGAGGAGGTTCAGGCAGCTTTAATCCTACGACAATGATTGTCGCGCAACATAAGATCGCGGCTCTGAGAACAGCCGCTGGGAAAAATAATCCAATTCAATTTGCCAACGGAATTCAGTTTTCGGAACTGCTGAAGTTCACCGCTGCCAAAGACCATGACAATGTCTGGCGTATCAAATTGCCTGAGTTGAGCCAGTTGAAAATTCCTGAGGGAACCAAACCGGTTGAAGCCAATGGGTCTGGCGGGGGCTTATTCTAAAGCGAAGCATTTCTGTCCCATTAAAATGAAGGAGTATTGCGTGGCCTGGCCTGAGATCAGCATCGAAGACTTTCCGCCCGAGCGTGATGATGAACCATCCTCGCTCCGGCAGGATATTATCGACGAACTCAGCGACCATTTTGCGTGTGCCTTGAATCGAGAGTTATTAAAAAATCCGGACGAGCAACTGGCGCGACGCCGCGTGATTGAACTGTTCGGCGATCCCATCAAAATCGCCCGCCAACTCTGGCTGGACGCCATGAAGGAGAAAATCATGTCACAACGTATTATGACCGGAATCTCTGTCCTGATGGCAGTGTGCTGTATCGCCGTGGTGGGCATTGCCTGGTCGATGATGCAGCAGAGTGAAAGTTTGAATTTGAAAATGCTGGAACAGATGGCGGCAATGGCGGATCGTCCTCAGCCGGCGACTCGAGAGTTAGATCAGCAGTTTCTAAATCAATTAGAGGTCATGATCCAGAAGCAAGTCTCACAGACTGATTCCAGTTCGGGGGCAATGAATCCGGTTCTGTTTCAGTTAGTTGTGGAAAAGAAAGGAGGGAAACCGGCGGTTGGATTTTCAGGGACATTGACAAAGGTTTCGGCCGATGGGGGAGACTTCAAAATCGAAGCGGTGAGTGATGCACAGGGGCAACTGGATTTTGGCAGACTCCCTTGGGGAAAATATCAGATAAACCTGCGGGCACCATGGAATGAGGAATGGAGTGAAAAAACGTTTTCCACGCTTCCGGGGCGTAAATACGAAGAGACGATCGTCTGCCCTGCAGCAGTTCCAGGAAAAGTTCCTGTGCAGTTTCAGGTCAACTGGCCAACCCGGCCTGAAGAAAAAAATTATTATGTTTTGTGTGATTTTCGATTGGAAAAATCTCAGGCTCACTTTGAAATCTTGAGTGACTCAGTCGGGAAGTACTTTCTGCAAGCTGTGCAAACTTTTCAGCAGGCTCCCTCCTGGCAATACTCGTGGTGGACGTATCGATACAACGTCAATCAGGAACCTGATAAAATCAAAGCAGTATTCCTGATTGATGTCTTGAATAACCGGGTGGCCCTTTGTCCCCTGACGCCCGATGGGGATTTTAAGAATATTGATCTTCAAGAACTGGCCTGGGAATCAAGTGTTGAGTTTTTACAGGGGAATTATTATTCACCTGCCATCTATCTACTGCGGAAAGAGGAACTTACCAGGGTAAGTGAGTTGAATTCACTCGGTAAAGTCGAAACGATTGTTCGCTCAGACAACAGGTTCAGTATGAATGATTATGGGGGCAACAATATGGGGGCGATTATTTCACCAATTAACCCCTTTGAACTCGCACCTCAGGTAGTGAAAAGTCTTGAGCAGAACAAAAACCCAATTGAGAAGAAATTCAGCAGCAAGGAGATATCAATTCGAGGATATCGGGAAAATCGTAAGGCTGCGTTTTCCAGTTTTATCGCGACCAAGGATCAGCCCAATATCTGGAAAATCAACATTCCCGATCTGTTTCCGATTACTCAGGAATCCGGTTCATTGAGTAATGCCCTGTGACCGGGAAGAGGGGGTCCTTGCCGGTGCCGATCTGCTGGCAGTTAACTTCGTAGACGAATTTTTCTTTGAGTTCGTTGACCTTGAGACGGACCGTTTTTTTGTCGTCTGAAACCGTCACGTCTTCCACTTCCACTTTGTACCGGCCGCTGTCGGGACTGGCGTAGCTGCCGCTCCAGACGCGGGTGTAGCCGGCGATGGTGTAGGCGGCTTTGTCAGCGGCTTTTTTCGCGTCGACGGGCTGGAAGAATTCGAGTTCGAAGCCATCGTGAGTCGCGCGGAGCTCTTTGATGCCGTTCGGGAGTTTGCCGTTGGGGGTCAGTTTGGTAATCGAACCGGTATTCTGACCGCCCAGCCAGCCGCTGTCGTGGATGCTGCCGACGTAGATGTCGCCTTGGGGACTGACGGCGACCGACATGGGCCCGGCAAAGTTGTGTTCATCGGGGGGAACATCGGCGCGGGTGAAATAGTAGGTTGCGCCCTGAACGGTATCGCCGACCTTCTGCGTGGTGAAGCGGATCAGGAAACGTTGATTGTATTCACAGCCCAGTCCCTGATCGAACAGGCTGTTGTAGGCAAACTGTTTGGGGATGCAGGTTAAGCCGTTAACGCTGCGTGTCCAGGGGTGAGGTACCTGGACGGCGGCACGGGTTTCTTCGAGGTTTTCTTTATTCCGCAAGTCAGACTGACTGGGAACCCCGTACGCTTTCCCGGGAATCAGGAAATTGATTTCATTAAACGTATTCTGTACCCCCTGCTGATCGGAAATATAAATTTCATCTTTGGAGTTAATTGCCAGGCCGGTAGGGTAACGGAAGGCGTGTCCCAGAACTTCGATATTGCCGTTATAGGTGATTTTGAGAATCTTGCCTCGCCAGTGGATCTGATCATCGGGGCGCTTCATCTGGGCATAATCGCTGCCTAATCCGACATACAGATTACCCTGGCTGTCCCGGATACAGCCTGACGCCCAGTCATGGTAATTGTCGTTGAAGCCCCAGCCTGAAGCGACGATCGTGCGCTGGTCGGCTCTGCCATCTCCGTTGGTATCGGAGAGACGAATCACTTCGGGTTTGTGAGACACAATGATATCCGAGCCGTCAGCGATGATCCCGAACGGCGCGGAGAGTCCTTCTTCAAACAGCGTGAGTTCGTCTTCCACGCCATCGCCGTCGGTGTCTTTCGCAAGGTAGACGTCTCCCTTGAGCGAGGTGAAAATCAAAGTGCCATCTTCGCGCCAGGCGAGAGCCGTGGGCATGATGCCGCCATCGAGAGGCAGTCGCACGCCGTCAAAGCCGGGTGCACTGGTGACCGTTTCAATTGCCGGTTTGGGCTTGGGTTTGGTTTTAACCTGCAACCCTTCTGCATTGAGTTTGCAGAGGTAGTTCAGAGTAAGGTTGGCATGGCCGGATGAGGGGCTGTCTGCCTGTACGTATTCATGGGAATTGTTCTCTGTGATGTGCATCCAGGTTGCATCGGGTTTACCGGCAACCGTGATTTGGGGATTGCCGATGCTGGTGGAGAAACGAGGTCGACCAATATGAAGTGTGTAGCCTTCGGGAAGATTTCCCGCTTTGATCGTACGTTGCAGTCCCGTCTTACCCGGCTGATCGGAGAGCGTCTGGAAGGTGTCCGTCACTGAGACGGTAGTGGTCTTTTTGCCGATTTTAAAATTGAGTTCGTAATTCAGAGTGACCTGATTCCCCTGGGATTCATAGCTGCGCAATGTGCCTGCCAGGCCGTTCTGAAGCAGAGGATAGACGGCCGCTGCGGGTTTCTTACCGGTGGGGGTCAGCACATATTCAAAGCCACGATCGTAACCGGAGATGATGGGGGAACCCGCCATGTCCCAGTACCAGCTTTTACCTTCGGTGCGCTGGCGAGCCAGGTCTCCGAGCGTCCATTGCACGATAGAGAACTGATCGAGATCAATCAGCAGATTGTGTCCGTTATCAAAGCCGACTGCAAAGGCGCGGGATACATAGCCGCCGCCGGTCTCTTTGGGGTTGGTAAAGACATCGCGGACAATCCGCGCCGGTTCGCCGGCAGCGATGGTAAAGAACTGTTCTACGACGGAGGGGTTCGTCGGGACTTTGAACTGGGGATCATTCAGTCCGAGCCAGATGGCATCCAGCTGACGGTCGATATTACCTCCCAGTACTTTGGGAACGCTTTTCTTGAGTGCGGGCATTTCCATGCCAGGCACGATCCGGAGCGGATTGTGAACCCAACGGAGAAAGTATTCTTTCCGCATGCGATCGCCGAGCATCAGCAGGTCAGACCCGCGGGTTCCGAGCGCGACGTTGCGGGGTTCATACTTTCCGAGTACATGACAGGAGATACAACTGAAACCTTTGGCGCCGGTAATGGTCTGGCCGGCAATCAGCAGTTGCGCGCGATCCTGGTCGGAAGAATCAACCATGAATCCGGGCTGGCGCGGACCATCTTCGGGGACCCGATCATGGGCGACCAGGTAATCAAGCAATGCCTGTTTGTCGTCTTTCGTATGCTGGAAGCGAGGCATGCGGACGCGCAGCCAGGGCATGCGCACTTTTTTCTGTTCGCCACTGACGGCTTCGGAAAGGGCTTCCTGCTTGAGTTTATCGCCAACGGCAGTGAGCGCGGGGGGAATCATGCCTTCACTCTGTCCAGCGAGTGCAGGATCGAATTTGGCCATCTGGCCGGCGATCTGGGTGATGCCTTCGTGTTTGTCCCGTTCGTGACAGTAGATACAGTTGCGCTGTTCCAGCACATAGCGTCCGCGATCAAATTCGTTTTCCGGAGACGGCGCGTCAGCGCTTGATTTAAGATAGGCGATGACCGCTTCCCGGTCGATGGTCCGATAGGCGGGACGCCCCTTTTTCAGATCGGGAGTTTCTGCCAGACAGGAGTTCTTCCAGTCTTCAGTGGACTTTGAAAGATCGACGATCTGCTGTGTCGGTGTTTCGATGCCGGGAATCGTGTGGCAGGCGGCGCAGCGGGCCTGGGTGATCATTTTTTTTCCACTGGCTATGAGGGTTTTATCTGATTGTGGCTTTTTGCCCTGGGGGAGCTTTGCCTGCTTCAGTTCCGAAAGTGCGTAAGCCAGCTGACGACGTTCTGTTGTGCTGAGTTTAATGACCGGCATGCGATGATCTTTATTGAGTTTCGCGGGATCAGAGAGCCAGGTGTAAAACCACTGTGTTTCGCGTTTGTCGCCGATACTGCTGAGGTCGCCGCCACTGAAGGGCTGCTGGTTGCCTTTACCGTCAATCGTATGGCAAGCCAGACAGCCGACCGAACGCATCAGGATTTCCCCGGCCCGCTGTTCTTCATCATGCGTGGGGGCTTTTTTCGTTTTCTTGTCTTTCGGAGCCGTGGGGATTTTACTGAGTGATGCTGATTTGGCGTTCGCAAACAGATAGGCGGCGATGGCTTGGGCTTCCTGATCGTTGAAGCCGAAGAAAGGCATCTTGGCATGGGCGGAGACAGAGTCATCGTTTTTGATTTTTCGGACCAGCCATGCCGGGTTCAGCGCCGTTGTGACATGCGTCAGATCGGGAGCGGCGGGACTGGTCAGCTGATCTGCTCGTTGATGGCAGCGATTACAACGATGGGCGTCGAAGTGTGTGCGTCCGCGCCAGATCTGTGCGACTTCGGGATTCCCCTCTTCGCGATAGAGGATGTTGGCCTGGATCGGTTCGAGTCCAAACAGATTGGAAGACCAGAACAGTTGCACGCGTGCCTCTGGCGAAATCTTTTTGTAAGCGACTTTGAGTTCGAATTCGCCGAAGTTCTGTTTGTATTTTTCTCCGACAATCCAGCCGGGCGTTTCGCGTTTACCTTTTAGAACGGTTTTACCGTCAATTTCAACGGTGAGTTCTCCTTCCAGGTAGGCGGAGATCTGGTAGTCACCCGGTTGCCGGACGAGGATCAGACTGGTCCAGTCGGCAGAAAACGGACCTGCGGGAATTTGCGGCAGCGGTGCCTGTTTTCCCCAGTTGAAGGCAATATCCGGATCAATCCGCTGGAATTGGGTGTTTCCAGACTGGTAAGTTCCCAATAGACCGGGGGGATAGTCGTCTTCTTCGGGATCTATTTCTTCTGCTGCCAGATTTCTGCTGGCAATGTTGAGAAAGAGAGCAAGAAGTAAAAATAACATCAGGGGCAGAACGCCCCTGATCCAGGCTGCAGGAATTCGCTGGGTGAGCATAATGGTCCGGTAGCTATCGTTCTGAGAAGGAGTTTGTTAAGAACCTGAAATAAGTCGTGATGAAAATAAAAAAGCAGCCATTCGTTATTGTTCGAATGGCTTTTCATCTTTGGCGTTGGCACCGAAAGAGGCGCGGAATTCATCTACGATGGATGTGACGGTCTTTTTAGGGCCGGTTAATTTCAGGAAGTAGTATGCTTTGCCTTCAACAGCCAGGATGACGCCCAGCATGCGTGAGTCGGGAACTGCTTCGGTTTTGCGAAGGAAGGGAGGTCCGATCGATTTGTTGTAAGTGCCCGAGATATCGACAAAGATGTATTTGCCATCTTTGGATTCACCCTGGGTGACTTTGGCTTCGCGATCTTTTCCTGAAGCAAACTGACCGATCCAGCGAGTGACGTTCGCAGCAACGCCGCCACCTGTCCCACCAAAGGAAGAGATGACCAGTTCAGCAGGTTCTTTATCACCTTTGACGGCGGGGATTTCAAATTGCGCAAGACGCAGGTTGTTGGAAGGGGGAGAACTTTTCCAGGCTTCGGGAACTTTGAGCGTGATGTCTTTGATTTTGACTTCGGTTGTTTTCTCAGTCTTTTCTTCTTTGTTGGCTGCTTTTGCAGAGCAGGCATAGATGGCGAGAGAAAGTCCGAGAACGGAATACAGAACTCTTCTGAATGTGGTGGGAGAAATCATATATATCCTCAATTTGAAATCAGGAGATTGCGCGTACAACTGGTTTAATTGTCCCGCATTTCGCGGTGATTTTCAACTCGTTGCTTCCAGATTTGGCTGACTCCAGCCAATTTTGCAGAAGTTAATGATGTTGTACAAACACGTTGCAAAAAAACAACAGGTCTGTTTTCAGGGAGAAACAGTCAGACCGTCATTAATCAGCGGACACGCAGCGATTCTGTGCCCAGAGACGCAGTTGGGCGATTCGTTCCTGCATCAGCACCGCGAGAGGGCGTGTTTTCTGGATTTCCGAGGCGATGTGCCGATCTTCGATTTCGGCATTTTCGGAAAAGGCGGCGAACAGGCCTGACATGACCGCCTGTTCCAGCTCGGCCCCGGTAAAGTCTTCTGCCAGTGCAGCGAGGGAGCGCAGATCAAATTGATCGGAATCGCGTTTCCGCCTTTCGAGATGAATTTTGAGTATCTGTTCTCGGGCGGAAGAGGTAGGCAGGTCGACAAAGAAGACTTCATCAAAGCGTCCCTTGCGCATCAGTTCCGGCGGAAGGGCGGAGATATCGTTGGCAGTCGCGATGATAAAAATCGGATGTCGGTGGTCCTGCATCCAGGCGAGCAGAGTGCCGAACATGCGTTTGGAGAGCCCTCCATCCGCGGACGAACCGGAGGCTGATGCGAATGCTTTTTCAATCTCATCGATCCAGAGAATCACGGGCGCCATTGATTCCGCCTGGGAGAGGGCCTGCCTGAGCTGACTTTCGCTCTCGCCGATGAATTTCTGATACAGCATGCCCGGGTCCAGACGCAGGAGCGGCATATTCCAGTCTGACGCGACCATTTTTGCACAGAGACTTTTTCCCGAACCGGGGACACCCAGCATGAGCACGCCGCGCGGTGGTTCAATTCCATAGTCTTGAGCTTTTTGAGTAAATCCACCCCGACGCAGCTTCAACCAGTCTTTCAGTTTGTTCAATCCGCCGACTTCATCCGACTTCACATCGACGGCGATGGATTCCAGACAGCCTGTGGATCCGAGGAGTGTGCGTTTGGCTTCAATGATGTGGGGCAGATCATTGGCGTTGAGATCATTATCCTGCAGGATCGCTGAACTGATGACGCGTTCGACTTCGCTGCAACTGAGTCCCCGCATGGTCAATACGAGTTGTTCCATTTCGCGGCGGGTCAGCCTGGCTTTGATCTCGGAATCGCTTTCCCGCTTGATCTTATTGTAGGTCTGTTTAATGACGTCTGATAATTCATCGGTTGTGGGCCAACCCAGTTCGTAGCGGATGGTGAAGCGTTTGATTTCATCGGGCAAGGGGAAGGCATCGATCAGGATGATCGTCGATTTTTTTTCATGGCAGGTGTCCATCAGATCGCGGAGCATGCGATTGACGACATTGTCGCGGCAGTAGGCACCCAGGTCCTTAAAGATAAACAGGTCTTCATCGGTATTTTGACGGATGAAGGTCAAGGACTGTTCCGGTTTGCCGCCGGGCACGGTGGGCGATTTCAGGCTGCCGTGTTCCAGCTTGCATAAGCCGCCCGTTGTGGACCATTCAAAGATGGGCTTTTTCAACTTCAGCGCGATATCCCGGATCACTTTCAAGGCACGCTGTTCGTCCAGGGTCTCGATGGAGATTAAAGGATTACCCGAGCGTATCAGTAGTTCCAGTGAATTCGGCATGAAGGTTCGTTCCTGTAGAGTCTTGTTCGTCAGAAGCGGTAACGGAGCTTTCAGGAAAGGGGATGAAACATTATTTCGATGTTTTCAGTAATTTCTGAAATTGCTTCCAGGTTTTGGTATTCGCGACATCTTTTTTCGTGAGCCCGGCCCGGCGCGCCTGGTAGATGCCGTACTGCATGACATCCAGCCCGGAGACGCTGTGGGCATCGGTGTTTATGACAATCGGGATACCCAGTTCTTTGGCCCGGGCGGCGTGGATGTCATCGATATCGAGTCGCATGGGATGTGCGTTGATTTCCAGCATGGTGCCATAGTCGGCGGCGGCTTTGAGAATCTCACCATAATTAAGATCGGCACCGGGGCGTTTGCCAATCAGACGACCCGATAAATGACCGATGATGGAAACATTTGGGTTCTGGATGGCATTCAGCAATCGTTGATTGATCTGTTTCTGAGGTTGCTTGAGTCCGTAATGCAATACGGCGATGACCCAGTCGGCTTCGCTGAGAACATCATCGGGCAGGTCCATGCTGCCATCTTCGAGAATGTCGCATTCAATGCCTTTCAGAATCTGAATGCCGGAGATTTTGTCCTGGACTTTTTCAATGGCTTTCCAGTGCGCCCGCAGTCGTTTGGCATCCAGTCCATTGGCCATGGTGACCCGTTTGGAATGGTCGGTGATGGCGATGTATTGATAGCCTTTAGCTTTGGCGCCTTCGGCCATTTCCAGAATGGAAGCCGTTCCATCGGTGGCTGTCGTATGCATATGCAGATCGCCGCGAATGTCTTTCAGTTCGATCAGTTCTGGTAATTCATTCTTTTCTGCAGCGGCAAACTCCATCCGGTCTTCGCGGATTTCCGGCGGGATCCAGGGAAGATCGAGCGCTTTGTAAACTTCTTCCTCGGTTTTTCCGGAAATCAGCTCGTCCTCGCGAAACAGTCCGTACTCATTCAGTTTGAGCCCTCGATCCTGGGAGCGGCGCCGGAGCACGATGTTGTGTTCTTTGGAACCGGTGAAGTAGAGCAGGGCGGCGCCATACGATTCTTCGGGGACGACGCGAAGATCCAGTTCGAGACCGGAATTGAGCCGCACACGCTGCTTGGTTTCACCGCGGGCGAGAACTTTATTCACCAGTTCGTGGTCTGCCAACGCGTCCATGACTTCGGCAGGCTGGCTGGAAGTGACGAGGACATCCAGGTCACCGACGGATTCTTTACGTCGGCGACAACTGCCGGCTTCCGATATCTGCTGAACCGAATCGAGTTCACTGAGATCATGAATGATGGCATCGGACTGAGCTTTGGCCTCTGCGAGCCGAACACGATTTCCGGCCTGGCTGAGATGTTCGAGTCCTTCCAGAATGATCTGTTCTGTTTTTTTGCCGAAGCCTTTCTGCTCGGCGATCACGCCATTTTCAGCGGCTGCTTTGAGGTCGTCGAGTGATTGGATGGAGAGTTCAGAAAACAGAAACGCGACTTTTTTAGGACCAATTCCGGGGATATCCAGCATGCGAACGACATCTGCAGGTATCTGCTCTTTGAGTTCTTCCAGCTGAGGGAGCGTCGAAGTTTCAACGATCACGACAATCTTTTCGGCGAGGTCTTTACCAATGCCGGGCAGATCCTGCAGTTCTCTGGGATCGGACTCCACAATATCCTGAATGGAGTCAGGCAGTCCCGAAATGGTTCGGGCGGCGTTTCGATAAGCGCGAAGCCGAAAGGGGTTTGCGCCTTGAATTTCCAGCAGGTCTGCCAGTTCCTCAAACTGGCGTGCGATTTCTGAGTTTTGCATGTTCCGAATCCGGATGTGAGATCATAAAGAGTGGAAACCGAAAGTTGTGTCGTATTCTTCTTACGATAACGGGACTGGCGCATAAAAAAAGTGCAAGGCGGTCAGGCACTTGCACTTTGTTGAGACTTTGAGTTGCTGCGATTACTTGCTGGCAATTTTTGCAGAATCGGTAATAGCAAACCAGCCGGAATTCACAGGCACATCCTGTTTGGCAACCTGCGGTGCAGAGAAGCTGGTACGAATCGTCAGGCGTTCGGCACGTGGTGCTGATTTCCAGGTGATTTTCTGGTCCAGATTCAGAGGACGCACTCGCAGAGGAGGAAAGTTGGTTTCCTGTTCTGCTTTCGGAGTTTTAATCGCTGGTTCCTGAATCGGAGCCGTCTTTTTCTGGGGGATGGCGGTTTTAGGAAGTTTGCCATCGGGGGTTGGTTTGAAAGCGTCGGTGGAATTGCTGCCACCGAACAGATCGTTGCTTTCTTCTTTTTTCTCGGGGCCAAAATCAGGCTGGCTACGTTCAAATCCCGGATTGGCAGGAGTCGCCGGTTTGGCGCCTGGCATAGGCAGTTCTTCCACATCCCGATTCAGAGGAGCTTTGAACAAGTCTTCCGCTTCATTCTTCGGCATGGGAGTTGAATTCATGGGACTGCGATCATAGCGTCGCTGCTCGAATCCGGAGTCTTCCACACCGGGATCTGGCTTTCTGGAATTCATGGGGTCATCGGCAAATGTTTTGGGAGTTGTACTTTCGACTTCGCGCGGTGGAGGAACTGTCCCCCCGGCATTCGGATCGGGAGTCGGCGTACTGGCGGTCGCCGGGTTATAGGAGACTCCGCATTGTCCGGTACTGCAGCCAGCTGCACCGCAGGCACCGGTTGAGCAACCGCCGATCCCACAGCCACCCATTCCACAGGAGCCACAACCAACCGGGCCATAATAACTGCCGGTGGAAGCATAAGCATTTCCGCCGCTGAAATTACGGTAACTGACGCCAACCGCTTGAGGATTGTTGAGCAGATACCAGCGGTAGGCTGCACGGGAACTACGTCTTGTCTGACTGCGATTCATGGTTCCACCATAGTAGCTGGTGTAACCGGGCTGGCCGCAGCAGTTGCCGCTGTTCATCATGCCATATCCACCATAGTTGGTGGTATAGGGGGCAGGAGCATATCCGGCACCATAGGCCATGGGACCGTTTCGGCTCGGACCAAAGATGGCATTATAAGTCCAGGGAATGACTCCCGCGTTGGACTCGGCCAGAGACATCATGCCAATAGTCAGGAAACAACCGACCGTTAAACATACTTTTTTCAGATTCATTTTTTTACGAAGACTCATCATCCATTCGACCTTTTTAAATCGAGCTTAACAATTGCACGACCAGGGGCAGTAAGCCATGCCGAAAGAAGACGTAGTCCATCACGCCAGATTCTCTAAACTTCCAATTTTTTCGAATATATCGAAAACTTATCCATAAGTTACTCTTTTGTACCCGGACGATCGTACCGATGTCAATGATTGGGATTATTGCTCCGGTCGGTTAAACTAAGTTTTTCAACAGTAATTTATAATAATTCGCAATAGTCTCCATTTTAACTAAAGTCAGATTTATCGGGATTGCACCTGTTTTTGAGACTCAATCGACATTTCGAACGGTTCACCGACCGATGTTGATCAAAGAATGGTGATAAGTTGATGTGTTGGAACGACTTAATAAAAATATTCTGAGTCAGTGTTTCATTGCCTCGGATTCCGGCGTGCAGAATCTGTGAGGGGGCCTCTCAGCCTGAAAAACAGCTGAGTTCCTCTACCGCAGAAATCAAAAAAATGGTAACGTTCGTAGCCTGAATCAGGCGGATAACCTGATATTTTCGCTTCAGCTTTGTGACTTCATGGAGGAAGATCACCAGCGCGTATGAGAGATCGTTGTGCCAACACGTTTTCTGAGTCCCGGTTCGGTGTGCCGAATTTGAACCGCTCAGGTTGCGCGCGGCGTGCAATATTCTGCAAAAACTCGGGCTGGTTTCTCCTGGCAATACTGTTTCTGATCTGTTCGAGCTGCGTCAGCTGGAAGCAGAAGATGGCGATTCTGGATTCCGAGTCGCAGGACCTGGTCGAGCAGGTGCGGGTAGCGAGCGAAAGTGGTCGTCAGGAGCAGGCTGCTGAACTGCTGAAGCAGGCCGTCGCATCGAATCCCAACAATGCTGCCGTGCGTCAGCAACTCTCTGAATTTCTGATTGCCAATGGTTACTCGGAAGAAGCGATCCAGCAATTGCAGAAGACGACCGTGCTGGCCCCCGATGATCCACGACCTTATATCGATCTGTCTTATCTGCTGTATGAGAAGAAACAGTACACGGACGCGTTGAAAAACCTGGAACTGGGCCTGATGCTGGATCCGACGAATATTCGTGCCCTGATCCTGAAAGGGGAACTGGAGGAACTGGCGGGACTGAATTCTTCGGCAGTGGAAACATATCATCGTGTGTTACAGGTAGAACCTTATAACATTGTCTCACGCCTGAAACTGGCTGGGCTTGAGATCAAGCTGGGAGAACCGAACCGGGCGACGCCGATCTTACGCCCCATCTGTCATAATACGAGTGCCACCATTGAACAACGGACCGAGGCTCAGTGGATGCTGGGAATCGCTTATGGGGCCGAGCAGCGCT
>TARA_R110000850_G_scaffold102423_5_pt1 | contig 17377 bp, 19 predicted proteins | sample TARA_R110000850 | Tara Oceans TARA_R110000850 (sample SAMEA4397586) | marine metagenome | biome: Polar Biome; feature: [SRF] surface water layer (ENVO:00010504); material: water (ENVO:00002006), including particulate matter (ENVO:01000060) such as... | depth 5 m | reverse complement strand
CCGGCCAAGGGGGCGGAGTTCGACATCATGGTCGAAACGCGCGATAGCGCCCATGCCGACGCGATCGGCGAGGCCTTGAAGGACAAGGGTTATGCGCTTCGGATGGGGTAGGGCTGCGGTCCTTTCGCTGGCACTGCTGGTCGCGGCCTGCGGCGGTGATGCGGCACCGGATGCCGATCTGGCCGCCAACGCCCGGGCGGCCGAGTTCTTCCTGACCAACAATGCCCGGGTCGAGGGGGTCCAGACCCTGCCGTCCGGCCTCCAGTACAAGGTGATCGCGGCGGGGCCGGCCGGTGGGCAAAGCCCCGACGGCAATGACCTGGTCCGGGTCGACTATGAAGGCTCGCTCACCGACGGCACCGTCTTCGACAGTTCGTTCGCCCGGGGCACGCCCTATGTGACGACGCCGGCGGACGTGGTGCCCGGATGGACCGAGGCCCTGCAGCGGATGAAGGTCGGCGACGAGTGGCTGCTCTATGTGCCGCCGGCCCTGGGCTATGGCGAACGCGGCGGCCCGCCGAAAATCCCGGGCAATGCGGTGCTGGTGTTCCGGATCAAGCTGCTGGACGTGGCCCACACGCCGGGCGGCGGCACCGGTGTCGGCACCGCCATGGGCTAGGGGCGTTCGCCACTTCGCCATTCCGCCAGCACCTCCGGATCGGCTTCAACGGCCGCCCGCTGCACCGCCAGAACAGCGAAGGCGTCATCCGCCATCAGACGTGACAGGGCCCAGACGGCCGCGCCGCGCACCAGCGGTGCCGGGTCGTCGATCAGCCGGGTCGCCACGGGGATCAGGGCATCGTCCGCGCTGTTGCCGATCGCGTACAGGACATTGCGCAGGAACCGGGCCCGACCGATGCGCTTGACCGGGCTCTTGGAGAACAGGGTGCGGAAGGCGGCATCGTCCAGCGTGGCCAGTTCGGCCAGCCGCGGTCCGTTCAGGCCGTCACGCGCCTGTAGCCGGGCCTCGCGTGACGCCGCGGCGAACTTGTTCCATGGACACACCGCCAGACAGTCATCACAGCCATAGATGCGGCTGCCGGTCGCCGCGCGGAACGCGACCGGCCACGGCCCCGGAAATTCGATGGTCAGATAGGACAGGCAGCGGCGGGCATCCAGCTGGAACGGGGCCGGGAAGGCCCGGGTCGGGCAGATGTCCAGACAGGCGGTGCAGCTGCCGCAATGTTCGGTCTCGGGCGCGTCGACCGGGAGGACGGCGGCGCTGAGGATGACGCCGAGGAACAGCCAGTTGCCGTGTTCCCGCGACAGCAGATTGGTGTGTTTGCCCTGCCAGCCGAGCCCGGCCCGCTGGGCCAGCGGCTTTTCCATCAACGGGGCCGTATCCACGAACACCTTGACGTCCTCGCCGGTGCGGGCCGCGACCTGTCCGGCCAGGGTCTTCAGCCGCCCCTTGATCAGCTCGTGATAGTCGTCACCCCGGGCATAGACCGAGACATAGCCGGCCGAGCGGTCGGCCAGTTCGGGCAGGGGGTCATGGTCGGGGCCGTAGTTGAGGCCGAGGACGATGGCCGTGCGCGCCTCGCTCCACATGGCGGTGGGGTGGCTGCGGCGCTCGAGCGTCGTCTCCATCCAGCCCATTTCGCCGTGCCGCCCGGCCTCGACGAAATGCGCCAGCCGTTCGCCCGCGCTCCACGGCTCGGCCGCCGAGGCGAACCGGCAGGCGTCGAAACCCAGGGTGGCGGCGCTGTCGCGGATGGATTGACGGAGGTCGGTCGCCATGGGCGTCGTTTGACGCGCCGCGCCCTAGAAGTCGAGGTCGGTATAATGGGCCGACGGCTGCAGGCCCTGGAACCGGTCGGCCAGCAGGGGCCGGAAACAGGGCCGCGACTTCAGCTTCATGTACCAGGTCTTCAGCGCCGGACAGGATTTCCAGGCGATCTCGCCGAAATAGTCGAGCACCGACAGATGGGCGGCGGCGACGATGTCGGCCTGGCTGAGGCGCCGACCGGCCAGCCAGTCGCGCTGGGCGGCAAGATCCTCCAGCATCGTCAGGTGAGCGCGCAACGCCTCGCGACCCTCGCGCAGGGCCCGGGCTTCGGGCGGCCCCAGCCGCAGCAGCGGCTTTTCCATCCGCTCGTGCAGCAGGACGGCGTCGACCTCGTCGGTGAAGCGGCGGTCGAACCAGGTCACCAGCCGGCGGGCCTCCGCCCGTTCGCCGGGGTCGGCCGGCAGCAGGAAGGGGGTCTTGGACCGGTCTTCGAGCCAGCCCAGAACCGCGGCCGGTTCGCACAGCGTCAGTGCCTTGCCGGCCTCGCTGGTCTGGACCACCGGCGGCATGCCGGACGGGTTGAGCTCGCCGAGCGGGCAGCCCGGCTCCCAGGGGCGGACCAGGACCTCGGTCCACTCCACCCGGGCCTCGCCCAGGGCAAGGCGCGCCGTGCGCGAACCGGGGTCGAAGGGAAAATGAAACAGGACGCAGGCCGACATGCGAAATCCATGCGCCCGAGGGCGTTAATCGCCCGTTAGTGACACCGCCATTGTGCGTGTCAGGACCATGGCCCGCGCGGGGCCGGCTCGACTTCCGGCGCGGCTTCGGCCTCGGCCCCGGCCTCATCCACAGCTGGACCGGCGGTGGGGACACCCTCGGGTTCGGCGCGGCCGTGGGGGTCGGGATGGATCAGGATGTCCGCCATGGGGAAGGCTGCCAGCAGCCGGTTCTCGGCCTCGACAATGATCGCATGGGCCGCCTCGAGCGTCAGGGCCGGGTCCATGTCGACGTGCATCTGGATCATCATCACCGATCCGGCCATCCGGGTCCGCAGCTGATGGACACCATGGATCCGGGGGTCGGACAGGACGGCGGTGGTCACCGCGATCCGGTCGCTGTCGGGCACCGCCCGGTCCAGCAGATGGTCGGCCGCGCCTCTGAGCATGCCGAGCGCACCCCAGAACAACCAGACCGAGACCACCAGGCCGGCCGCCGCATCGAGGCCGGGGGCGGCGAGAAACGCGCCCGAGATCACACCGATCAGAACCACCGCATTGGCGGCCAGGTCGGCGGCGTAGTGGGCCCGGTCGGCGGCGATGGCCATGGACGCGCTTTGACGGATGGCCCGGGTCTGCATCCACACCAGACCCAGGGTCAGGACGGTCGAGATCAGGATGACGGTCACGCCCCAGCCTCCGGCGGTGACCGGGCGGGGATCAAAGATCCGCTGGATCGCCTCCCAGCCGATGAAGGTGGCCGAGGCGAACACGAGCCCGGCCTGGACCAGGGCGGCCAGGGCCTCGCCCTTGCCGCGTCCGAAGCGATGCTGCTCGCCGCCCGGTGCGGCGGCCCAGCGCACGGCGACGAAGGTCACCAGGGACGCCACCAGATCGAGCGCCGAGTCCGCCAGCGAGGCGAGGATCGATACCGAGCCGGACGCCCCAAGGGCAAAGGCCTTGAGGGCGATCAGAACCACCGCGACCCCGACCGACAGGCGCGTGACATTGCGCGCGGCGGTTTGGGCGTCCGTGTGCGTCGGTGTCGACGAGGGGGCAGGAGAGGTCATTGACGCCTTGTCGCCGATAGCCGCCGCCTTGCCAATGGCAGGGCACCGGACAGACCGATGACTTTTATCGCCTTGTTAGGCTTACCGTCACCAAACGGCCGCATCATGGGCGGGTACTGAGATCAGACCCGGACGTGGAGGGCGGCGTGCAGGCAATCGAAGACGTCACCCGACGCTGGATCGGACGCAACGAGGCGCTGGATCGTCTCGGGATCAAGACCCAGACCCTCTACGCCTACGTCAGCCGCGGGCGGATCATCGCCCGGCCCGACCCGGCGGATTCGCGGCGCAGTCTTTATGACGCCGAGGACATCGACCGGCTGCGCCGGGGCGAAGCTCCCGCGCTGCGTCCGGTCGTCGCGCCGGACCGCGCGGGTGGGCGCGGTGAGGCCGACATCGTCTCCTCGCTCAGCGTCGTGGCCGACGGGCGGCTGTTCTATCGCGGCCTCGATGCCGTTCAGCTGTCACAGCAGGCCACGCTCGAGGAAGTCGCCGGCCGGCTGTGGGGCCTGCGGGACGCCCAGCTGTTCACCGGAATCAAGCCACGGCTGGACGGGGTCATCGGCGTCTCGATCCGGGCGCGGACCTTCGCCATCCTGTCCCGCCGGGCCGAAGAAGACGTCACGTCGCGGGCCTGCGACGCGGAAACGCTCGGGCAACAGGCGGCCTGTATTCTCAACGAAACCATCGACGCCGCCTCGGGGCCGGGGCCCCGCCTGCATTTTCACCAGCGGCTGGCGCGGGCCTGGAAGACCATCGATCGCGATTCCCACATGATCCGGCGCGCGCTGGTGCTCGCGGCCGACGATGAGCTGGATCCGGCGATTCTGGCGGTGCGGGCCGCCGTCGGGGGCGGGGCGCCGCTCGCCGGTGCCGCCCTTGCCGGAATCACCACCCTGGTCGGGTCGACGATCGTGCAGGATTTGACGGACGCCTCCGCCTGGGTGGTTGAAGCGCGGCGTGGCCCGGTCGAGGCCAGTCGACGCCGTCTTCAGGACATCGGCAGCCTGCCGGGCTTCACGGCCGCAGCGGCAACCCCTGACGCCACGCGGGCGGCCGCGCTTCTGTCCGCCGCGGACCTGCCGGCCGACCTTCTCGCCGTGCTCCGGGCGGGCGAGGACATCGGTGGCGGCCAGGCGACCTTTGCGATGGCCCTGGCCATAATCGCCCGACGTCTCGAACTGCCGCGCCAGGGGGCGGCGGACCTGTTCATGCTGGGCCGTCTGACCGGCCTGCTGGGCCATGCCCTGGACCAGGCGACGAACGGCTCGCCTATCCGGGCCCGGCTGCGCTATGTGGGACCCGAACCCGGCGCGAATTGATTCCGCCAGACTCGATCGGAGCGTTCATGGCGGACTGGCTGGCGGCAATCATTCTGGGCCTGGTGGAGGGCCTGACCGAATTCATTCCGGTGTCCTCGACGGGTCACCTGTTGCTCACCCAGAAACTGCTCGGCCTGACGGATCCACGCTGGACCTCGTTCATCGTGCTGATCCAGATGGGGGCCATACTGGCGGTCGTCGCCCTGTATTTCGCCCGGCTGTGGAAGGTGCTGATCGGGCTGCCGACCGATCCGAAAGCGCGCCATTTCGCCCTCAGCGTGCTGATCGCCTTCCTGCCGTCGGTGCTGGTCGGCCTGCTGTTGTACGACTTCATCAAACTGGTGCTGTTCGACAGCGTGACCGTGATCTGTGTGTCCCTGATCGTGGGCGGGTTCGGCCTGATAATCCTCGAACGGTTCGCGCCGACCCCGAGCGCGGACGATGCCATGAGCCTGTCGTGGAAACGCTCCCTCGGCGTCGGCCTGTTTCAATGTCTGTCAGTCATTCCGGGCGTGTCCCGCTCGGGAGCCACCATTGCCGGCGGCCTGACACTGGGCCTCGACAAGCGCGCTGCCGCTGAATTTTCCTTCTTCCTGGCCATTCCGACCATGGTCGCGGCCTCGACCTGGGACATCATCCAGAGCGGCGCGGCGATCGACTGGGATTTCGGCGGCATCATCGCGATCGGTTTTGTCGTGTCCTTCGTGAGCGGCTGGGTCGTGGTCAAGGCGATGGTCGATTTCGTCGCCCGGCACGGCTTCACGCCCTTCGCCTGGTGGCGGATCGTGGTCGGGGTCGTGGGGCTGGGTCTGGTCTGGGGCGGCCTGGTCTAGGGCGAAAGCCGCGGGACTGGACACCGTCCGGCCCGGCCTGCGTTCCGGACTGAATCCGGGCCCGTTTTCGGCCTCAGGTCGATTCGCGCCGAAACAGACCCGGTCCAGGGGTGGCCCCGGCGGTCACCGGGTCGCGGCGACCGCGTCCCGCATCGCCGGATTTTCGGCAAATTGGCCGCCGCGGCGATAGCGCCACAGATAGGCCGGAGCGATGGCCTCGACCCCCGTCGGCTGGATATCGAGGGCTTCCAGCCCCTCGGCGTCCGGACTGACGACCGTATCGACCTTGAGCATTTCCACCTGATCCGCGGTCAGGACCGGGGCGATGCCGACGAGGGCGGTCAGCTGGGCCAGGTTGCCGATCATGCGCGCGACGAAAAAGGGCAGCGGAATCAGCGGGCGGCTGCGGTTCGTTTCCCGCAAGACCAGCTTCAGTACGGCCTCGAAAGTCATGACCGCCGGTCCGCCCAGCTCGAAAGTGCGTCCGGCGGCATCGACGCGGACCACCGCCCGGGCGATGGCCTCGGCCGTGTCGCCCACATAGACCGGCTGGAAGCGCGTCTGGCCGCCGCCGATCAACGGCAGGGCCGGCGCGATGGCGGCGAGGGCGGCGAAGCGGTTCAGGAAGTCGTCGCCGGCCCCGAAGACGATCGACGGCCGGACGATGACGGCGTCGGGCTTGACGTTGCGCACGGCGAGCTCGGCCTCGGCCTTGGAGCGCGCATAGGCGGCGTTGCTGTCCGGATTGGCCCCGATGGCCGATACCTGGACCAGGCGGTCGATGCCGGCCGCGGCGCAGGCCTCGGCGATCCGGCGCGCGCCGTCGATATGCAGGGTCTGGAATTTGCGCGACGGGGTTTCGTAAAGGATGCCGACCAGATTCACGGCGGCCGTCGCGCCGCGCAGGGCCTCGACCACGTCGGCCTCGCGGGTGATGTCGCAGCGGACCGGCTGGATCTGGCCGACGTCGCCCAGTGGCTTGAGATCATAGGCCTGGCCCGGGCGACGGACCGCGACCCGCACGCGCCAGCCGCGTTTGGCCAGGGCGCGAACCACCTGGGCCCCGACGAAACCGGAGCCGCCGAAAACTGTAACCAGGCCCGGGCTGAACTCACTCATGACGTGCTCCAGAAGAAAGTCTGCGCCGCCCGGAACACGGGCTGACCCGGGCGGGATAGACGATGCTTTTCGCCCCGGCAACGCAAAGACGGGAAAAGGGTTGTTGACCCGTCCGATGCGCTGCCTTAAGGGTCCGCGCCTTCCAGACGGAAACGTCTGGGCCCAGGTGGCGGAATTGGTAGACGCGCTGGCTTCAGGTGCCAGTGATAGAAATGTCGTGGAGGTTCGAGTCCTCTCCTGGGCACCATATTTTCGGCGGCGCTGCATCCCTGTGATGCGGCGCCGTTCGTTTATCTGCCCCGCCCTCTGTCGCCGGGATGGTTCCGGAGATCGCGTCAGGGGCGCACTGGCGCATTTCTGTCCGAAAATGCGCTAGTATCGTTGTGATGAAAGCCCAGACCTCATGACCGTCTATCTGCACGAGGGCGATCTGCCCGATTCCCTCGATCTCGGACCCGAGGTCGCCATTGATTCCGAGACCATGGGCCTGCGCCTGCGGCGTGACCCCCTGTGCGTGGTCCAGCTGTCGTCCGGCGACGGCGACGCCCATGTCGTGCGTCTGAACCGGCCGGCCTACGACTGCCCGAACCTGAAGCGGCTGATGGCCGACCCGGCGGTGCTGAAGATCTTCCATTTCGGCCGGTTCGACATCGGCATGGTGCAACTGCACCTCGGGGTCGAGACCCGTCCGGTCTACTGCACCAAGATCGCCTCGAAGCTGGCGCGAACCTATACGGACCGGCACGGGCTCAAGGATGTGGCGCGCGAACTGGCCGGTATCGACCTGTCCAAGGCCCAGCAGAGCTCGGACTGGGGCGCGGCCGAGCTCAGCCCCGCCCAGCTGGAATACGCGGCCTCCGACGTGTTGTATCTCCACGCCATCAAGGCGAAGCTCGACATGATGCTGGCGCGCGAGGGGCGGACCGAGCTGGCCCGCGCCTGTTTCGACTTCCTGCCCGTCCGGGCCCGTCTTGACCTCGCCGGCTGGGACGAAGTCGACATCTTCGCCCACGCCTGACCGCAGATGACCCGGCCCGACCCGCCAGAGACAAGAATTCGCACCGACGAGGCCCGTGTCGCCGCCGAGGGGGCGCACTGGCGCGCGCGGTCGAAGCGCGTGCGTCTGTTGCGGCGGGTGCTGCCGGTCGTGATCCTGGTGCTGGCCGGCGGGACGGTGACCTGGACCGTGTTCCGCAGTGTGATGTCCGGGGTCGAGCGCAAGGCCAGCCAGACGCAGGAGGTGCGCCTCGACAATCCGATGTTCCGGGGTCAGGACGCCCAGGGTCGATCCTTCATGATCGGGGCCGAAGGTGCGGTTCGCGATCCGCAGACCGGCTTCTTCCGTCTGATCGGCCCGGTGATGCGGCTGAACCTGGGGGGGCGCAAGGTCACCGAGATGACGGCGGACGGCGGCGTCTACAACGAAGTGGCCCGGACCGTGACCATCGGCCCGAACGTGAAGATCACCGACGGCGGCTCGGGTTTCACCCTGACCACGCCGGAGGCCGTGGTCGATACGGCGACTGGCATAGTGACCGGTTCGAAGGGGGTTGAGGGGGTCGGCCCCCTTGGAACCATCTCGGCTTCGTCCTATGCGATCTATGACCAGGGCGAGCGGGTCGTGTTCAAGGGCTCGGGCGACAACAAGATCCGGGGGGTTTTCAACACCACCCGGTCGGGTGGATGAGAAGACCATGATCAGATCAATCCTCGCGGGCGTCGCGGCGCTCGGCATCGTTCTGGCGGCCCCGTCGGGCGCAGCGACGGCCCAGGCCCGGGCCACGCCCAGCCAGCGGCCGATCATGGTCGGGGCTGACAGCGCCGAACAGACCCCGTCCGGCTTCGCGCTGCGCGGTCGGGCCGAGGTGCTGCAGGGCGACAACCGCCTGCGCGCCGATGCGATCCAGGGCGTCAGCGCCGGCGGGGCCATCACCCAGGTCACCGCCTCGGGCAACGTCTATTATGTCACCCCGACCGAAACGATCCGCGGCGACCGGGCCGTTTACACGGTCGCCGACACGACCATCGTCGTGACCGGCGATGTGATCCTGACCCAGGGACGCAATGTGCTGACCGGCGGGCGGCTGACCTACAATGTCGATACCGGTGCCGCCCGGATGGAAGGCGCGTTCGGCGGCGCGGGCAGCCGCATCCAGGGGGTCTTCTATCCGCAAGGGACCCGGAACTGAGCCCCCGGGCCGGCCGGACCTGAACCTGTGGCGCGCAAGGAACTCTCAGCCCTGAATCTGGACGAGGCTCCGGCCGCGGGGACACCGGTCGAGCCCGCACGGTCGACCGGACTTCGCGTCGAGCACATCGCCCGCTCCTTCGGCGCGCGCCAGGTCGTGCGCGACGTCTCCCTGACGCTGCAGCGCGGCGAGGTTGCCGGCCTGCTGGGACCCAACGGGGCCGGCAAGACCACCTGTTTCTACATGATCACCGGCCTGATCCCGCCGGACTCCGGCACCATCTGGCTGGACGGCGAGGACATCACGGCCCAGCCGATGTACCAGCGCGCCCGCATGGGGCTCGGCTATCTGGCCCAGGAGCCCTCGATCTTCCGCGGCATGACCGTCGAGCAGAATATCCGCGCGGTCGCCGAACTGCACCAGTCGGGGGCCGCGGCCGTGGCCACGGAAACCTCACGCCTGCTGGAAGAGCTGCGCATCGACCACCTGCGCCACGCCCCGGCGGCCGGTCTGTCGGGCGGTGAGCGGCGGCGGGTCGAGATCGCCCGGGCCCTGGCCGGGCGACCGTCCTTCATGCTGCTGGACGAACCCTTCGCCGGCATCGATCCCCTCGCCATCGCCGACATCCGCCAGGTGATCCGCTATCTGTCCGGCCAGGGCATCGGCGTGCTGATCACCGACCACAATGTCCGCGAGACGCTGGAGATCATCGACCACGCCACGATCATCTCGGGCGGGGCGGTGCTGTTCAAGGGCGCGGCCCAGGACATCATCCGCGATCCGGAGGTTCGCCGCGTCTATCTGGGCGATATGTACGGCTGAGCGCTCGCGCGTTCGCCGCTCGTTAACCGCTTCCCGGCATTCTGCCCTCAGCAAGTTTCGGGCCACGCCCGGCAACGCGGCTGTGGGGGCTATCCGAAGTGATCGGTCAGAGGCTTGAGGTACGGCAGGGCCAGGGGCTGGTCATCACGCCCCAGCTGCAGCAGGCGATCAAGCTGCTGCAGCTGTCGAACCAGGAGCTCGACGCCTTCGTCGAGGCCGAGATCGAGCGCAATCCCCTGCTGCAGCGCGAGGAGGCCGAGGCCGACGCGCCCGACGCGCCGGCCGAGACCGTGGTCGCGGACGGGGCCGAGCTGAGTTTCGAGGACGGCCGCGCCCAGGACGGCGAACGCACGCTGGATGCCCGCGAGGACGACGTCTATGGCGACGCCACCCAGGGCGAGCGCGCCACCGACCGCATGGCCGACGACGCCCAGCCGGGTCTGTCCGACTGGTCCCGCGCCGGCAAGGGCGGCTCGATCGCCGACGGCGAGGGCGGGGAACGTCCCGACCGCCGGGAACTGACCCTGTGGGAGCATTTGCAGGCCCAGGCCTCATCGGCCGGATTCGACACCACCGATCACGCGATCGCCCTGGCCCTGATCGACGGGGTCGACGAGGGCGGCTATCTGCGCGCCGATCTGGACGAGATCGCCGAACGACTGGGCTGCGGTGCCGAGCGTATCGAGACCGTGCTGGTCCTGTGTCAGGGCTTCGAGCCGACCGGGGTGATGGCGCGCTCGGTTCCGGAGTGTCTGAAGCTGCAGCTGGTCGAGCGCAACCGCTTTGATCCGGCGATGGGGGCCCTGCTCGACAACCTCCAGCTCCTGGCCCGTCACGACCTGTCGGCCCTGCGCAAGGCCTGTGGCGTCGACGCCGAGGACATGGCCGAGATGATCGCCGAGCTGAAGGCGCTGACGCCGCGCCCCGGAGCCGGATTCGGCGGCGATCCGGCCCAGACGGTGATCCCCGATGTCCATGTCCGGCCCGATCCGGCCGGTGGCTGGCGGGTGGAACTGAATGCCGACAGCCTGCCGCGTCTGCTGATGGACAAGCGCTACCACGGGGTGGTCGCCGCCGGTGCCCGCTCGGACACGGAGAAGGCCTTCGTCGCCGACTGCGCCGCCCAGGCCAGCTGGCTGGTCAAGTCGCTGGACCAGCGGGCCCGGACCATCCTCAAGGTCTCGTCCGAGATCGTGCGCCAGCAGGACGCCTTCCTGGCCTTCGGGGTCGAATTCCTGCGCCCGTTGAACCTGAAGACGGTGGCCGAGGCGATCGGCATGCACGAATCGACGGTCAGCCGGGTCACCTCGAACAAATATGTCTCGACCCCCCGCGGCGTGTTCGAGCTGAAATTCTTCTTCACCGCCGCCATCCAGTCGTCGGACGGCGGGGCCCTGCACTCGGCCGAGGCCGTGCGTCACCGCATCAAGGCGATGATCGACGCCGAGAGCCGGGACGGCGACATCCTGTCCGATGATCGCATCGTCGAGATTCTCAGCGAGGCCGGAATCGACATCGCCCGGCGCACCGTCGCCAAATACCGCGAGGCCCTGCGAATCCCCTCGTCGGTCGAGCGCAAGCGGATGCTCAGGACCGGCTGACCGCCGCCGTCGCGACCTTCGCCCCGGTCGCACCGGCCGGTCGTCGAATTCCCCGGCCGGTCGCCAATTCGCGTCGTCGAATTCCGCCGGCGAATTGCCACCGTCACCACAAAATTGTGATCGCCGTTGACACCTATCGCGGACCGCCGCGTTGTAGGGGCATGCAGGTACAGGTTAGCGGCAAACACGTAGATGTCGGCGAAGCGTTAGGCTCGCGCATCACCCTCGAACTCCAGGATGGAGTTGGCAAATATTTCGAACGCGGCGGCTCAAAGGCCGAGGTTGTGGTGTCCAAGGACGGCTACGGCTTCAAGGTCGATTGCTGGGTCCGTCTCGCGTCCGGGGAGGTCATTATCACCTCGGGCCAGGGCGGCGACGCCCAGGCGGCTTTCACGGACAGTCTCGAAAAGCTCGAGAAGCGGGTGCGGCGATACAAGCGTCGTCTGAAGAACCATCATGCGGGCCCCAAGGGGCTGTCGCCCGAGAAGTCAGAAAACGCGGCCCGCGAGGTGGCGTCCATGACGGTATTCCGCGATCCGGACTCGGTCGAGGATGAGGAGTTCGGCGACTCCAGCCAGGCGGATGAACCGCCCCCTGTGGGCATGGTCATCGCCGAAACCGAGGCCGAAATTCGCACGTTGACGGTGGGTCGGGCCGTTCTGGAACTGGACATGACCGGCTATCCGGTCGTGCTGTTCCGCAACGCCGCGCACGGCGGCCTGTCGGTGGTCTATCGCCGTCCGGACGGCAATGTCGGCTGGATCGATCCGGAGCGGACGCGGGCGGTCAATGGACACCGTTCTGTAAACGGTTAGGGATCATAGTACTTTCCCTTGGGGGGCAGAGCGTCTAAACGGCGCCCGCCCTCCGGGGAAATGGATTGCGTAAGAGTCGGGGTTTCGATGGATATCGGTGAGTTGCTTGCCCGGGACGGTGTCGTCTTGCGCAGCGGTGCGTCGTCGAAGCGACAGGCCCTGCACGTGGTGGCCGAGGCGGCCGCCGCGGCCCTCGGTCTGCCCGAGACGCGGGTGATGGAGGCCCTGCTCGAGCGTGAGGCGCTCGGGTCGACGGGGCTGGGCTCGGGCGTGGCTGTGCCACATGCCCGGATCGAGGGTCTGGATCGGGTCCTGGCCGTCTTTGTCCGCCTGGACACGCCCGTCGCCTTCGGTGCGGTGGATGATCGTCCGGTCGACCTGCTGTTTGCCCTGTTTGCTCCCCCCCGCGACGGGGCCGAGCACCTGCGGGCCCTGGCGGCTGTTTCGCGGGCCTTGCGATCGCCGGAACTGCGCGAACACCTGCGCAAGGCCCGGACGCCGGACGCCATTCACGCCCTGTTCGTCCGCGACGCGCCGGCAACGGCAGCCTGACGCGACCCCGGCCCCCTGCGGGAGCCGGGTCCCGCCGGGGCGGTCCTGTCGATCAGCGGCTGCTTCAGGCCGGTTTGCAGGGCAATGGCGCGCGACCGGCGGTCAGTGGACCGAAACCGGCTCGAGTTCATGGGCGACGGCCGCGGCGAAGGCCGTCTCGCGGTCCATCATTACAGCCAGACGTTCACCGTCGGCACCATGCACGGCGAACAGGATCTGGTCGGGCTGGATATCCAGACCCTTGATCTCGGTGATCGGCGTGTTGGCCAGGATGTCGGCGGCCTTGATCTCGCGCACATAGACGAGGTCAGGCGCGCCCAGTCCGGCAAAGTCTTCCTTGGTCATGAGTATCGGCGTCATCGATGCGCCTCCTTACAATCTTCTGAACGCTCGTGAACCCGAGCGGTTCGACGGTGGGTCCGTCGCTGTCGCCGTCCGGCGGCTTCAGCGCGCCGTAATCGGGATGCGCTGCACGATGACGGCGTCATCGGGGCGTCGCAGATCGACATGAAGCAGGCCATGCTCCAGCCGGGCTTCCTCGACCTCAAGGCCGTCCGCCAGGACGAAGCTGCGAACAAAGCCACGCCCGGCGATACCCCGATGCAGGAAGGCCGGTTCGGCCTTGCCCGGGTCTTCCCGTTTGCCGGTGATGGTCAGCTGCCGGCCTTCGAGGGTGATGCTCAGATCGTCCGGCGCGAAACCGGCGACGGCCAGGCTGATCCGGACGGAGTCCTCGTCCCGCTGTTCGACATTGTACGGCGGATAGCTTTCCGCCGCAGCCCGGGCGGCCCGGTCGATCAGGGCCCGGGTATGATCGAAGCCCAGCAGGAAGGGGCTGTCGAACAGAATGGTGCGCGTCGTCATATCAAGGCCCTCGCAGAAGCGACCTCAGCCCTGCGCCCCCCGGAAATCGGCGAGGCACCGGCTGCGGACCCTAGATGGTGTGGGGTGTGGGGCAGGTCAACCGGTGCCGGAAAGGACGAAGGCCCCGCGGTGTCCCGCAGGGCCTTCGATGGTGGAGCTTAGCGGAGTCGAACCGCTGACCTCTTGCATGCCATGCAAGCGCTCTACCAGCTGAGCTAAAGCCCCGAACCTTTCGGTCGGTACGCCGGATCCCGAAGGGATGGGGTGCGGCGAGGCGGCGGAACCTATGTCAGGGCCTTTCAGGGATCAAGCCCGGTTCCGCCATTTATTTTCGTCCCCGTTCAAACCCCTGCCGCACGGGGTGAGCGGGACCTGAAATCAGTCCTCGTCCTTGACCGGTTTGGCGACTGCGCCTTCGAAGGCGTCGTCATCTTCGTCTTCGATGAAGGGGACGGAATCGTCGTCGTCATCGTCGTCGTCGAGCACGTCGTCATCGTCGCCGTCGGTCGTGTTCATGCCGGCCTCTTCCGAGGCATCGGTCGCCGAATCGTCGTCGTCGTCCGGGGTCACGATCGGCTCGTGGCCTTCCTGGTCGATTTCCGGCGTCGCCACGGTATCGTCCTCGTCGTCATCATCCGAGTCTGAGGCGGGCTTCTTGGTGACCACTTCTTCCGTCTCGGCGTCGTCCGCCGGATAGCCGCCCGGGCGACCGCGACGGCTGCGCAGCTTCAGCGCCTCCTCGGGATCGAACTCGTGGGCGCATTTGGGGCAGTGCGCCGGACGACGGGCGAGATCGTAGAATTTGGCCTGGCAGTTCGGGCAGACCTGCTTGGCACCCAGTTCGGGATTGGCCACGGATGATACCTTTGGCAGGGGGTTGGAATTCGGGCGCGTCCCTTGCCACTCCGCAGCCCCGCTGTCAAAAGCCATCTTCGCGCCGCCGCCTCCCGGCCCTGGTCGCCCGTCCATCATCAGAGAGCGCTGCGGGTGCCCACACCCTTGAAATTGACCGCCCGCCCGAGCCCGCCGCTGGCGGGCGTCGTGCGTGCGCCGGGCGACAAGTCGATCTCGCACCGGGCCCTGATCATCGGGGCCATGGCCACCGGCGTGACCGAGATCGACGGTTTGCTGGAGGGGGACGACATCCTCGCCACCGCCCGGGCGGTCGAAGCCTTCGGTGCGACCGTCGAACGGCTCGGCGCGGGGCGCTGGCGTGTCACCGGTCAGGGCGGGTTCCGTCAGCCGGCCGGGGTGATCGACTGCGGCAACGCCGGCACCGGCGTGCGCCTGCTGATGGGCGCGGCCGCCGGCTATCCCATCACCGTGACCTTTGACGGTGACGCGAGCCTGCGGAAGCGGCCGATGGGGCGGGTCATGGACCCGCTCAGGGACATGGGAGCAGGCTTCGACGCCGACCGGCTGCCGGTCGTCCAGACCGGCGGTACCCTCGCCGCCCTCGACCATATTCAAACGGTCGCCTCGGCCCAGGTGAAGTCGGCGATCCTGCTGGCGGGGGTCAACGCCACCGGCGTGACCTCGGTGATCGAGCCGGTCAGGAGCCGCGATCACAGCGAACGAATGTTGCGGGCCTTCGGGGCCGAGGTTGCCGTGGAGGCGTCCGGGACCGGCTGGCAGATCCGGCTTCAGGGTGGTCAGGCCCTGACCGGCACCGCCGTCGACGTGCCGGGCGATCCGTCTTCCGCCGCCTTCCCGCTGGCGGCGGGGCTGATGGTGCCCGGCTCCACCGTCACGGTCGAAGGCGTGATGCTGAACCCGTTGCGCACCGGCCTGTTCGAGACCTGGATCGAAATGGGCGCGGACCTGACGATCTCGAACCGCCGCCTGGCCGGCGGCGAGGCGGTCGGCGACCTCACCGCCCGGCACTCGTCCCTGACCGGCGTGGTCGTGCCGCCCGAACGCGCCGCCGCGATGATCGACGAATACCCGATACTGGCCGCCACCGCGGCCCTTGCCGAGGGCCGCACCGTCATGCGCGGCATCGGCGAGATGCGGGTCAAGGAGAGCGACCGCATCGCCCTGATGGCTGCCGGCCTGGCCGCCTGCGGCGTCACGGTCGAGGAGGAGCCGGAGGGCTTCACCGTCACCGGCGGCCCGGTCCGGGGCGGCGCGACCGTCACCACCCACGGGGATCACCGCATCGCCATGAGCCATCTGGTGCTGGGACTGGCCGCGGCCGAACCGGTCACCGTCGACGAGCCCGGCATGATCGCCACCAGCTTTCCGGGCTTTGTGGAGTTGATGCGCGGCCTCGGGGCCGATATCGCCACCACTGAATGACTCATCCCCTCATCATCGCCGTCGACGGCCCGGCCGCCTCGGGCAAGGGCACGATCGCCGCCCGGCTGGCGCAGACCTACGGCCTGCCGCATCTCGATACCGGCCTGCTGTATCGCGCGGTCGGCATGGGCCTGCTGGATCGGGGCGGCGCGCTGGAGGACGCGACCCTGGCCGGGATGGTGGCCGGCGGGCTCGATGTCCGTGATCTCAGGGATAGCGAACGCCTGACCAGCCGCGGCGCGGGCGAGGCGGCCAGCCGCGTCGCCGGCTATCCCGGCGTGCGGGCGGCCTTGCTGGAGTTCCAGCGTAGCTTCGCCGGCCAGGCCGGCGGCGCCGTGCTGGACGGGCGCGATATCGGCACCGTCATTGCCCCGAAGGCCGTCGCCAAGCTGTTCATCACCGCCACCCCCGAGGTGCGGGCCCTGCGCCGCTGGAAGCAGCTGACCGGGCGCGGCGAGGTCATCGCCTATCAGGACATGCTGGCCGACATCATCCGTCGCGACGAGCGCGACGCCGGTCGCGGCGCGGCCCCGATGGTCCAGGCTGACGACGCCGTCTTGCTGGATACGACCGATATGGATATAGAGACGGCCTTCGATGCGGCCCGCCGTATCGTCGAGGCGGCGCGCGTCCGACACGGCCTGTAAGGGCTGCGGACAAATCCAACGCGTCATTCTCGGCTTCCGCGGGCGTTCTGGCCTACTTCCGTCTCGCGTCGTCACGACTGGATTCCCCTTTATCTTCACCTCGCGCGGGGCCGTCCGGTCACGCGCCACAACCCATTCAGAAACCCCATAGCTCCATGACCGATACACAATCCTTCACCCCCTCGCGTGACGACTTCGCCGCGCTGCTCGACGAACAACTGCAGGGCCGCGACCTTGGCGAAGGCCAGGTCATCCACGGTCTCGTCGTCGGCATCGAAAAAGACGTCGTCATCATCGACGTCGGCCTCAAGACCGAAGGCCGCATCGCAATGCGCGAATTCGGCCAGGGCGACGGCACGGCCCTGCCCAAGGTCGGCGACAACGTCGAGGTCTATCTGGAGCGCGTCGAGAACGCCCTCGGTGAAGCTGTCATCAGCCGCGACAAGGCCCGTCGCGAAGAAGCCTGGACCCGTCTGGAACTGGTCTTCGCCGAAGGCCAGCCGGTCATGGGTGCCATCGTCGGCCGCGTGAAGGGTGGCTTCACCGTCGACCTCGGCGGCGCGTCCGCCTTCCTGCCGGGTTCGCAGGTCGACATCCGCCCCGTGCGCGACGTCGCCCCGCTGATGGGCAAGGAACAGCCCTTCGCCATCCTGAAAATGGACCGTCCGCGCGGCAACATCGTCGTCTCGCGTCGCGCTATCCTGGAAGAGGCCCGCGCCGAACAGCGCACCGAGCTGGTCGGCCAGCTGCAAGAGGGTGAAGTCCGCGAAGGCGTGGTCAAGAACATCACCGACTACGGC
>TARA_R110000850_G_scaffold43552_34_pt1 | contig 17464 bp, 17 predicted proteins | sample TARA_R110000850 | Tara Oceans TARA_R110000850 (sample SAMEA4397586) | marine metagenome | biome: Polar Biome; feature: [SRF] surface water layer (ENVO:00010504); material: water (ENVO:00002006), including particulate matter (ENVO:01000060) such as... | depth 5 m | reverse complement strand
TCGTCACAATAGAGAGGACTGGCTTGTATGTGTCACAACAGGAAATCAGACTTGTGCGCCTCATGGATGAGCATCCGTTACAGAATTTATTAAAAAGCCTGGTAGTAACTAAGAAAAGAAAATGAAATCATTAAGCAGCGGGCGTGCCCTGAAAGGGAAATGGCCCATCTGTATCGGGAAATGTTTTGACGGTTTCCCGTTGAGAACGTTGAATGTGTGCTGACTTTAATAATGACTGCAACATGCCATTCAACTGTCTTCTCTGATCAGCAGAGAGAGTTGCCAGCAGTCGCTGCGAAACAATGCCATGAAAGGTCTTCACCCGTTCCAGCAATTGTGCGCCCTGCTCAGTCACTTCCAGCACGCGTTTCCGTCGGTCTTTCTGAGACTGACGCCGCACAACCAGCTGATCACCTTCCATGCGTTCGATCAGAGTACAGATATTGGACTCGGACTGCCCCAGCTTTCGGGCCAGTTCCGATTGTGAACAACCGGCTTCTGTGACTGAGTCAATCACCTTCAATGCAGAATAGCGAACTTCATTGATCTCCAGTTGTGAGAAACTTTGGTTCAATGCCACGCGGATTAAATGAGCGGTGCGGATCAAAAGATCAATCTGCTCGACGCTCTCGTGATGTTGCAGGGAACGCCAGTCAGCAGGACCGGAGATGGAATCGAATTTCGTATTACTTTCCTGTGCCATATATTTCAGCCTTGAACTGATTCTTCTAACCCAAACCAATCATGAACGCTGCAAATTCCAGGCAGCGCGAATGCCCTTATTTATATTTCGGACATGAAGTATTAGTATCTGAAGGAGTTATCGGCATAACCCGCAAAGTTTTACATAAGTAAAATCTGATTTCAGGTTGCACTGTCGGAGGAAAGTCGGAACAATCAATCAGATGCTTTTGATTGATTTACTCGAAACCCCATCTGGGAGAACGCTTTACATGAAACAATCAGACCGCGCTCATCACACAGCATATAAATACGCATTCCCCCTTATTGCCCTATTCTTACCATTGCCCTCAGTCGCCGATCTCAACGCAGCCCCCGGTCCGAATGTCATCGTGATCTACGCTGACGATCTTGGATACGGGGACCTGGGCTGCTTCGGGCACCCGACGATTAAGACGCCTGCCCTGGATCAGATGGCAGCAGAAGGAATGAAATTTACCCAGTTTTACTCCGCGGCTCCGGTGTGCACTCCCAGTCGGGCAGCGTTGTTAACGGGTCGCTATCCGATTCGATCAGGTATGTGCAGCGACAAACGGCGCGTCCTGTTCCCCAACTCCGGCGGTGGAATTCCTGCAAGTGAAGTCACACTTGCAGAAGCTTTGAAAGCAACCGGGTATAAAACAGCTTGCGTCGGTAAGTGGCACCTGGGTCATCTGCCCCAGTTTCTGCCCACAAACAATGGCTTTGACAGCTATTTTGGAATTCCTTACTCCAACGATATGGATCGAGTCGCAGACCGAAAGCACGGACGCAGTATTTTCCTCAAGCCGGAAGTCAAATTCTGGAATGTCCCCCTGATGCGTGATACAGAAGTCGTCGAACTACCGGCTGACCAGACCACGATCACGAAACGTTATACGGAAGAAACAATCAAACTGATTCAGCAAAATAAGCAGCAGCCTTTCTTCATCTACCTTGCTCACAACATGCCTCATGTACCTCTTTTTCGCTCCCCGGAGTTTCAGGACAAAAGTCGGCGCGGACTGTACGGAGACGTGATTGAGGAAATCGACTGGAGTGTGGGTGAGGTTCTGAAAGAACTCAAAACACAAGGGCTGGACCAGAATACAATTGTCTGGTTTTGCAGCGATAATGGCCCCTGGCTGATCTTTAATGAGCAGGGAGGGTCAGCCGGCCTGCTTCGGGACGGGAAGGGCAGTACCTGGGAAGGAGGGATGCGTGAACCAACGATCGCCTGGTGGCCCGGCCACATTCCTTCGGGTTCGGTATCGCAGGAACTGGGAAGTACAATGGACATCTATACGACATCCATTAAGCTGGCGGGGGGTTCCGTTCCGACCGACTGGGTAGTGGATGGAGTGGATCTCACTCCTGTATTATTGAAAAAGGGAAACAGCCCGCGTGAGGAACTGGCCTATTATCGAGGCACAAAACTGATGGCGTTTCGTAAGGGCCCCTGGAAAGCGCACTTCATCACCAAACCTGCTTATGGTCGCGAACCATTTCAGGAACACGATCCACCGGTTTTATACCATCTGGAACATGATCCTTCTGAAAAGTATGACGTGGCCCAAGACCACCCTGATGTCATCAAGGAGCTCAAAGCTGCTGCAGAACAGCATCAAAAAACGGTGAAACCGGTTCCGTCACAGTTGGAAATCCCGCTGCCGAATTAGACTGTGTCCAGTTTTACTGTAAGTTCTTCGGGATCATTGTGACTGAGAATCACAGTTCAGAAGACGCGATTGTCTAAGCACAGGCGTACCCCTGGTAGACGGGCACCGCTTACCAGTAACAGATATAGCGAGGACCTTCCGGTTCTTCCCTGATGCGAAAATGGATTGCTTTGCTGCTTTTTTCCTGATCGAAGCTGTCCCATTCCGCACAGAAAAGGGGAAGTTGCGCTGCATCAAATTCAGGCCGTGGTTCCGGCAGGCGAAAATAAGCGTCATGAATCAATGCCAGCGCGACCATCAGGGGATGCCTATCATTATCAGGCTGGCAAAGCAGCAGTTCCAGCGACTGGGCTGCATGCTGACAGTCTTTGAAACGCGATTCACGCAGACACTCTGAGGCCATTCGTTCCACATATTTCAACAGATTATCGATGCCATGCTGATTTAAGAGAATGTCTTTTCGGTTTTCAAACTGCAGTGCGATTTCAATCTGCTCCTGGAGTTCTTCGTCGGTCTCACTGGGAATCGGCATGCGGCCGTAACCGTCGGGGACAATCGACTCGATGGTTTTTATCGTCTGTGCCAGATCGGCAGGATTGTGATTCATTTTTGTTTAACTGCAAAATAGGAAATAGAAATCTTCCGGTACACACGAACCAGGTTCGCTGACGAGTGATTATATATAAAAACCGGAAAACGATTCATCCCTCTTTTAGAAATAAAAAGAACCGATTGAGTCAAAACTCAATCGGTTCTTTAATCAATGATCAGTGGCAAACCGGACTGACTGCTTATTTCAGAAAGAAGTCATCTGGTCCTTTGTGCGTGTAGTAAGGATACTGCACGATCCCCAGTGGCTGGTTCTGCTGCGGATAGACGGTCGCAGGGGGGACATACTTGTATGTCTGATAGTGCTTCGGGCGTTTATTTTGATGGTAGGTATTTTTGTGGCCGGTTTTCCAGCCACCTGCACCCGGTGGGCAATAAGCGCCGCCATGGCGACGATGTCCCATCTGCTGGATCGGTGCCTGCTGGCCTGCATACTGTTGATGCATAGCCTGCTGATGCATGGCCTGTTGACGCTTCTGCATCATTTCAGCCTGTTGCTGCATCAGGAATTCTCCGTCGGCCGACTGACCCCGAATGACCTGGCTATTCGAACATCCCACACACAGTGGTAGAATCAGACAAGCGGCCATTTTACAAAACAAGTGAGGCTTCATTGGCTTCCTTTCCCCGGTTTTACTGAATTTGAGCGTGTTTCCGTTCGCGCTCGTCATTGGGTATGAGTGATACCTGCTGAGAATTCTGCGGACCACGATTCGATTGAGATCGTATTTTGTCAGCGAAAGACTTAATTCTTTTATCGGCCATTCCGAGTTAAACAATAGTTAAAATCACCAAGAATCGGAAAACCGCGCTAATATTCAAATCTGATCGACCTTGCAGAATCGTTAAAACCGGGATAGATTATCGTGGTTTCCTACTCTATGAGACTATAAGCGTAAAATAGATAAAGTGGGTTGTTTGATAGTTTGAGTTTTTTCAGGCAAGACATCGTCTGTGACGAAGTGCTCATATTGCTTTGTTCTTTGCCAACAAGGGAGTGTTCGGCGTGTTTGTAGCTGCATCATCACGTTGTTTTTCTGATGAATCGTTTGAAGTCAGTTGTGAGCGTCTCACCGATCTGGAGTTCGACAAAATCGAAATCTGGATGAGTGAAGAGAGCGACCATCTGAAACCATCTGAAGTCGTCGCGTCACCGGAAGATTTTTATTCACGTTTTCGAGAAGCGACCCGGTTGACCCCTATCGCCTTCTGCCTGGAGAACGATATCTCACCGGCCGGGTTCAAATCCTTGTGCAAAGCAGCCAAGATGTTGCGGATTGCACAGATCACCATCCCGGCTTCTCCACTGGGGACGCCGTTTAATACGGAAATTGACCGACTCAAAGCATTACTGGAAATTGCCAGCCGCGATGGAATTCGACTTTCCATCAAAACCAAAACCGGACAATTGACCGAAGACCCGCGGACGGCAACAGAACTCTGTCAGTCAGTGAAAGGTCTCGGCCTGACGCTTGATCCGAGTTACTACACCTGTGGCCCCTTCAGTAATACTTCATACGACCTGGTATTTCCGTATGTCTGCCACATTCACCTGCGTGACTCCACCGCCGACCAGATTCAGGTTCCGGTCGGTCTGGGAGAAATCGATTACAGCCGCCTGATCAGCATGCTGGAACGTCAGGAATTTCACCAGTTCCTCTCAGTGGAACTTCTCCCGGAACTGTTAAAAGATACTGACCGGGCGCTGGAACTGCGAAAATTGAGAATGCTGCTGGAATCCGTTGTGATCTGAGCATCTGCCAGTCAGTTTACGACCGCGTCCAGTTTTACAGTCGCGTCTCCAGGACCATTTGGACCGGGTACCATAAATTGAGAGACGCTACGGTTCAATGTGATGCGATCTGGAATACAGAAACAGACAGAGCCTTCCGCAACGCGAAAGGCTCTGTCTGTTTTATGTGCTGTTGAAGAGATGATTTATTTGTAATCTTTGGGATTACCAAACAGACCGCCGCTTCCACCGCCGGCTGATTCATCCGCGTTTCCACCCAGGAGTGGTCCTTTGCGTTTGCGCTCATAAGAGGGCTGATCTTCTACAGGTGCTTCGGCGGCCTCTGGTTTGTCGATCAACGCTTTAATCGACAGACTGATCCGTTTCCGGTTGGGATCCACTTCCAGAACCTTTGCAGAAGTCTCCTGACCGGTAGTCAGAACTTCCGTCACCCGTTTCACGCGACGATGATCGAGTTCACTGATATGAATCAAACCTTCCAGGCCTGGCTCCAGCTCGATGAACGCACCAAAGTCTGTCGTACGGGTCACTTTGCCGGAGATCGTCGAACCAGTTGCATAACGGTCTTCGGCTGACTGCCAGGGATCCTGCTGCAGTTGCTTCATCCCCAGACTGATGCGATTCTTTTCTTTATCGATCTTCAGAATTTTCACATTGATCTGCTGATGTTCGCTCAAGGCATCTTTAGGATGCTTGATCCGGTTCCAGCTGATCTCGCCAATGTGCAGGAAGCCATCAATGCCTCCCAGATCCACGAAGGCACCATAATCTTTGATATTTTTCACGGTCCCGGTATGTTCCTGACCGATGGCCAGTTTTTCCCACAGCTCTTTCTGAATTTCTTCGCGTTCTGATTCGAGATACTTGCGACGACTCACAACCAGATTACGTTTCTTGGGGTTCACTTCCGTAATCTGAACAGTCAGTTTCTGACCTACGAAAGGTTCGAGATCACCCACAAAATACAGGTCGACCTGGCTGGCGGGCAGAAAACCTCTCAGGCTTCCCACGTTGACTTCCAGTCCCCCTTTATTTGATTTGTTGACAACACATTCGACGACCTGACCGGCTGAAACGGCATCCCAGTCACCAGCGGGTTTGTGATGACCACGTGGCAGCGAAAGCTGAATCAGACCTTCCGCTTCTTTGACACTGGTGACTTTCACATCCACTTCCTGTCCGATGACAGGTGTTTTCTCGCCAAACTGTCGCAGGGGAACAATTCCGGGGACTCCCATTGCTTTGGCACCGAGATCGATGAAGACATCGTCGTTGTTGATGGATTCCACAACCCCTTTCAACCGATCGCCTTCGCCAACGCCTTCTTCTGCTGCGCCTGATTTTGCAGCTGGAGTGGCTGGTGCAGTTGCGTCTTCCGAGTTTGCTTCGGCGGCGATTTCTTCATCACTCAGAGTTTTCGGAAGTTCCTGTGCTCCCTGACCTGACAGGGCGGCTGCGAGTTCTGCTTCCAGATCACCGTCCAGATCATCCACTGCTGGAGGAATATCGACAGGTTCGGCAGCTTCTGCAATCTGCATCATGGCCGCTTCCTGAAGCTGTTCCTGTGTGGGTTCAGCTGAAGCTTCTGCATCGCCCCCTTCCTTGTTAGCAGGAGCAACACTCGAACCTTTTGCAGGAATGGCTTTGAACTGTGCCGGGTCCACTTTCGGCTTCAACTGGACTTTGCGTTCCGCCTTATCCGCTTCCTGTGAGGCGGCTGCCTCTGGTTCCGCAGGAGTTTCGGTCTGTGGAGTTTCAGCGGGAGCTGAAGAGGTTGCCTCATTCACGCCGGCGTCGGACTCCTGTGGAGTCTCCGGCTGTTCCTGATCGGCTGGTGATTTCGCTTCCAAAGCTTCTTCACTCGTATTGACTTCTTCAGTAGATGGTCGTTCTGAACTCATGGGAGATGAACTTTCTCGCCTAATTACTTACTTCAAGATACAGGAATGTTTCACAGGCTCGTCAGGCCAGCCGCAGACAGACATCCACCCGACTGCAGTAACTTCTTTCATTCAGGCTCAAAAACCTGCCGGACTAATTAAAAGAGTATCACCGCTGCAGCAGACCTGCAATTCGCAGGGCCTAGTTTTCCGATTTTTTCACTTTTGCCTTCACACATCGTAACCCCAGTGCAGGACTGACAGTAGTTGCGGTCACCCTGTTACGAAAGGCGGAACGCAGTTGTTCGAAGCGGTCCGTCCAGGCGCCGCCGCGCACGACAACAGGCTGATCATCGGTTCTCGAGCCCCAGACGCTGCCATCTCCGGGCGCATTTTCATAGCTGTCATGCCAGGGATCGGCGACGAACTCCCACAGATATCCGTGCATGTCATACAGACCCCATGGATTCGGCTTCAGAGCCCCCACAGGCGGGTCATTTCCTGCTGCATTCCCGGTATGCCATGCATATTCGTCCAGAATACGGGCCTGTTTGTCCTCATCCCCCGGTTTCTGTGGCTGATCACCAAAACTGTATTCCGTGTTCGTCCCGGCCCGGCAGCAGTACTCCCACTCGGCTTCGCTGGGCAGACGAATCTCTTCATCCGCCGCAATCAGCTTCGCTTTCCTTAATTCGTCTGTCAGTTTGACACAGAATTCTCTGGCAGTCTTCCAGTCAAACATTTCCGCCGAATTGCGTGGGCCTCCCCAGCGGCTGGGATTGTTGCCCATCACAGCCTGATACAGATTCTGAGGGACTTCGTATCGACTCATCCAGAAATCGTCTGACATTGTAACTTTATGAACAGGTCTTTCTGCAGGTTTCCCTTTTGTGGATCCCATTTGAAATGACCGGGGAAACTTGCCTTTTCCGGGTGTGATCGGCACCAGCTCTTTGACAAACACTTTGAACAACTCTGATTTTCCACCAGAGTCTGCAGGGGATGCACCCGGTTTTTCAGCTGCAGACAGTGTTGTCAGCCCGCACAGCATGAAACACGTAAGAGTGACCAGGGCAACCTTTTGCCAGGCCCAGACGGCTTTTTTGAATTCGTTCATATGCTTCACTACTGGTTCAGATTTTGTTAGGGTACAACTGCAACCACATTTTACCAGTTCTGCATTGATTTCGAAAGCAGAGAGGGCGTCTGAACCAGCATACCAGGCGAACTCAGTATGCTGTTGATTGCCGATCGATTCCTGTTTCACTGTCAGGTTATTTATTTGAGTCAGGTCAATTCATGTCAGAGTCCCCGAACATAATTCCACGCAGCATCGATTTAGTGTCGCACCAGGAATGTCGGCTGGTTGTGGTTGATGTTCAGGAAAAACTTCTGCCGGTTATTCCGGATGCCAACCAGCTGACACATCGTATCCGACAACTGCTCCAGGCAGCCCGCCTGTTTGAAATCCCGCTGTACTGTTCTGAACAATATCCCAAAGGTCTGGGTTCCACTGTACCCGAGTTGGCCGATTTGCTGCCGGCTCCCCGAGAAAAACTGCGATTCAGTGCCGCCGCGTGTTTAGGCTGGGAAACCGCCGCCAATACTGTCGATAGCCGCACCCGAATCGTGCTGACCGGAATTGAAGCACATATTTGCGTGCAGCAGACAGCTCTGGATTTGTTAGCCGCCGGCTATCGCGTTATCATTCCGGTAGATGCGATCGCCAGTCGGAATCAGTTGGACTGGGAAACGGCAATCAGACGTATGGAAAATTCCGGTGCCTGCATCACAACCACCGAATCCATTCTGTTTGAATGGTGTGAGGTCGCTGGCACACCGGAATTCAAACAGATCAGTCGTCTGGTAACTGAAAAACAGTAACCGTCAATCAGAGAAATCAAACTATTTTGAGTCCTTCAGTTCATAAAGAGCCACTCTCATGACAATCGAACATCATATCCCTCCCGCCATTCATCCTCCCCGTCGTACTCTGATGGGACCGGGTCCCAGTGATGTTGCCGCCAGTGTGCTGGCTGCGCTGGGAGCACCAACCGTGGGGCACCTCGACCCCTATTTTCTGAAGGTGATGGATGAAGTTCAGGACATGCTGCGGAATATTTTTCATACCACCAATGAGCTCACACTCGCTGTGAGCGGCACAGGGAGTGCCGGTATGGAAGCCTGTGTGGTCAATCTGCTGGAACCGGGTGACAAAATCGTCGTCTGTACGAATGGCGTGTTTGGTGGCCGGATGGCAGATGTGGCAGGTCGGATTGGTGCGGAAGTCGTACAGATTCATCGTCCGTTTGGTGAAGTCTTCTCTGTTGAAGAAGTAATTGATGTCCTGCAGAAAGAGAAACCCAAAGTTCTGGGCATTGTACACGCGGAAACATCCACCGGCGCAGCGCAGTCACTCAAAGAGATTTCAGAAGCAGTTCACGAAGCAGATGCACTGCTACTCGTCGACTGTGTCACGTCGCTCGGCGGAATGCCGGTTAAAATTGATGAATGGAATATCGACGCCGCCTACAGCGGGACACAAAAATGCCTGAGTTGCCCTCCCGGGCTGTCTCCCGTGACCTTCAGTTCCCGGGCTGTCGCCGCCATGGATGCACGAAAAACCAAGGTTTCCAGCTGGTATCTGGACATGTCGATGGTCCGTTCCTACTGGGGCGATTCACGCGCCTATCACCATACTGCACCGATTAACATGAATTTCGGCCTGCATCAGGCATTACGACTGGTCCTCGAAGAGGGGATGGAAAACCGCTATTCGCGTCATTACGCCAACCATTGTGCCCTCAAAGCGGGCCTGAACGCGATGGGAATTGAATTTGCTGTCGCGGAAGACCACCAGCTCCCCATGTTAAACGCCGTGAAAATCCCGGATGGCGTGGACGACGCTGCAATCCGCGGTCAGTTACTGAAACGGTTCGGCATTGAAATTGGTGGCGGACTGGGACCTATGAAAGGCAAAACCTGGCGTATTGGCCTGATGGGAGAAAGCAGTCAGAGCACCCATGTGCTGCTGTTCCTGGCGGCCCTGGAACAGTGCCTGCTGCATGCTGGCTACCAGCTCACTCCTGGCGCCGGTGTCGCTGCTGCAAATGATTTTTACCGCACAACGATTACAGACTGAACTTCAGACTGCAGGAACTTTGAGTTTCTCTTCGATTCCCAGGCTGATTTTTTAATGAGACCGGTCTGGATTTCCGATTCCTAAGATACGACTCTCATATGACTTGCTGTCCGATGAAAGTCGCGGTATAGTGAAAACAGATCAGGACGTCATGCGTCTGTGTTCGAGTGAGAAATTTTTCGAACATTCTCACGAATTTTGTGTCGAATGAGTGGCAATCGAGAAAATGATCGCCTAGAATTTCCGACCACCTGTAAGGGGCCGTAGCTCAATTGGTTAGAGTACCGGACTGTCGATCCGGGGGTTGCGGGTTCAAGTCCCGTCGGCCTCGCTTACAACGCTCGTTGTCATTTTTGACAGCGAGCGTTTTTTTGTGCGCGCAGGATCCCATATATCTCAAACTGCAGGCTCCTAATCCTCTGGAACCAATCGGAGAGTAAAATAATGTCGATCTCGAATTGTTAACGGTATGATAAGATCAAAATGAATTCTTAATCTCTTACACAAATCTGAGAACAGTAGAAGAGACGAGATGTTAACAGATCAGCCAGTTTGGCTTTCTTCCGTATGCGAACGGGTCAAAACCCAATGCGATCAAGCGTGGGATTCTTTTGTTGTCGGCGAACAGGCTTGGGATACCCCAATGGGTGAGTTGGTCGCTTCATTTTTGAAGCATGGGGGACCGAAGGCAGAATTACAGCTTATCTGGCTGATGATGTTTGCAACACGCAGAGTGCTTCCCTGCTGGCAGATCTATTGTGACACTTCTGAACCGATTGAAACGGTCAATGTCATTCGAAACTGGTTAATTGCACCACAACCGCAAGACTGGTCAAAATTCATTACACCGGCAGAGCCTGCTTATCAAGGGGTACCGATAGTAGACTGCCGGCAGTGCGATACCAGTGCTGTTGCTTCCGCAGCCGCCAAAGCGGCGGAGTTCATTAAACACCGTAACCCGCTTGCAGTGATCGAGTCACTTGGTGACGCAGATGCCGCGATAGATCAGTCACCGTTGCAAGCAGGGAACCATTACCGCGAATGGTTTATTAATGTGGCGATTCCGACTGCTTACCTGCAACGGGACTTGACGACAGATGAGCAATCAGCTTTTCTGGATTATAACATCGATGAGGTTCTCAAAAATTCGTCTAAGGGTGAAACATAAAGTAACAGTGTCCCCAGCGAGGATTTTCGTCTTGAAAAACATTACACCATTCTGGATGATCTGATTCCCGGTATCAATCACTTTCAAAGAAACGAGATGACGGAGTGAGACAATGAGACTGTCACAGTTTTTCCCCACTGTCGCTCATGTATTCTACGCGAGACCTCGATTGACAGCTTATCGGTGTCTAATACGATGCGAATCTGATTCGTCCGCTGCTGTCGGATCATCAATCTATCGAACCAGACACATGAACGGAGTCAGAACACCATGCAAACCGTCTCCTGCAATCCACCGTTAATATTAAATCTCTCTCCGGGATACTTAACGAAACGATTCTTGATTACAGCTGTATTTCTGATTGCTATAAGTATCGCATCATTGTATTTCTAATCTGGATACTTCAATTTCAGGCATGTGCAGAATGAGAAATATCACTGGCATTTTGACTTCTCAGACAATCAAACGTTTACAACACGTCAAAAGTGGAACGTGCCTTCTTATAGATCCTGAATGCAGTATCTTGGAAATCAAAGAAATCACGAAACCTCGGGACCTGTCAGCATCAGATGTTGAGTTGCTTTGCAAGCTCATGCTGGATGCCAATTCATGGTATCGATGTAAAAAACGCTGTATCCCCAGAAACACAGCAATCATCAGTCTGGACTCACCTTCTGGAAATGTCGATGTTCTGATTGGCATTCCCTGTCATCACTGGCGGATATTAAAACCGCTAAAAGAAAGTGGTGCTTTTTTCTTTTTCGATCCGATCATTGAAGAGATTCAAATGATCCTGAAACGGACATTTCCCGATCTCGCTTCACCATATAAACGCTCAATGTGGAAGCAGAGCGTCATCAGGAAACTCTGTATTAACGCGTCTCAATCAAAGCCGGAGAAAGACTGACGAAATCTGAACATCAAAATACGAGTCTTAAATCAGGAATACACTATAATGATCGATCCTGCATTTGAATTAGGCGAAAACCAGGAGTTCATCGGGCAATATTCATGGCGACTGAAAGATGGTGAGCTGCGATATCGTGGCAGCAATCAATATGCGGGTCTGGTTAACAGACGCATCCCCGTCTCACAGCTACAGTTGGACTCTTTTATTGCTGCACTGAATCTGCTTGAAGTCTGGAACTGGCGAGATGATTACGATCCTCTCGACGCAGGGATGGAGGTTCTGGATGGAGGTCAGTGGTGGTTTCGAGCCAGACTTGAAGGTCGGGAATGCCAGAGCAGCGGGTGGAATGCGTTTCCCTCGTATTCAGATCCCACCACTACGTCCCTGAGCCCCCAGCGTTTTGCACTACTACGAACCTGTCTCTACGACAGTTTTGATATTGATGCCTATATCCGACAGGCACAGATTCAAAAGCAGAATACCAGCATCGAAGAGAATGACAGCCTTGATACAAATCGCTTTGACTGAGTTCACTTTTAACTTGTCCATCTGCATCAGCACACAGACTCTCATTTCACTCATAGCGGTGTCTGACTTCTCGATAGCAGAGTCGTTTTGCCACCTCGCGATTGAGTGTGAACCAGAGCTGGATACATATCAAATGATCGTCAGCATGTCCCTGGTTTTATGCACTGTCCGAAACCTTGATTGACAGTATCAGGTTATACAGTACTATTCTAAACCGGTGTGTATTTCTATTAGCAAAGTATCGAATGATAATTCACAATTTTTCGGTAGGAAATAACAGTTAATGAGTTTCCCAATAGAATTTGAAACATGGTTATCGAAGTCGCTGGAAGAGGATATTCCTGCGGAGGTTGTCGCCTTTCATTTCAATCTTTATGAATCGACAGGACAGGATGATGTGATTTTTGGAATGGATCTGATTGGCGCAGAAAGCTTCGATCCGGAAGACAGTGACTGGGCCTGTGATGAAGTCTGGGCGCCAACAGAGAGAATCCTGTATATTCCAGTTAGCGATTCCGGGAAAGGTTGGGAAGAATGTCTGGAACGAATGAGTTCGCTGATTAAGACATATCTTGATTCTGACCAGCCCGCTGCACAAACATTGAAATCAAAAGCAGGAATTGGCATTGGATTTGTCGATGGAGACCTCAATCTGATCTGGCAAGCGTGAGAAAGTAAGCAGTCACGGTGGTCAAGGTTTGAATTTAAAACACATGAACGGAGTCAGAACACCATGCAAACGGTATTAATCACAGGAGCGTCCGCCGGATTCGGAAAGCTGGTTGCGGAAAAACTGCTGGCCAAAGGGTACACCGTCTATGCCGCCGCCCGTCGGGTCGAGAAGATGCGCGACCTGGAATCCCTGGGCGCGCATATCATGCATATGGATGTGACGGATACCGAATCGGTCAACGCCGGTGTCGCGAAAGTGATCGAAGAACAGCAGCGCATTGACGTGCTGTTCAACAACGCGGGCTACGGTTCGTATGGCACAATTGAAGATGTTCCCCTGGAAGAGATTCAGCGTCAATACGATGTCAACGTGTTCGGCATGGGCCGCCTCGTACAGGCGGTGCTGCCGCAGATGCGGAAACAGGGCTCCGGTCGAATCATCAATACTGCGTCCGTCGTCGGCCACGTCTCGACCGCGGTGCTGGGCTGGTATGCATCGACGAAACACGCAGTCGAAGCCTTCTCCGATGCGCTGCGGATGGAAGTCAAAGCGCTGGGGATCGATGTCGTCGTGATCGAACCGGGGGCCGTCAAAACCGAATTTGACGAAGTCGCATTCGCCACGCTGGACAGCCTGGACCACGCGGAAGATTACAAACCGCTGGTTGCCGCCTTCCGCAAATTCACGGGAGACCTGTATTCTAAAAGTCCAGGCCCGGAAAGCACTGCGAATGCGGTTGTCAAAGCAATCGAAGCAAAGAAGCCCAAAACCCGGTACGCGACGACACTGGATGCCAAACTGCTCCCCCGTGTCAAACGACTCTTCAGCGATAAACTGTTTGATAAGATTGTGCTGAGCCAGATGAAGTAAGACTCTATCTTCCCGACTTTCCCTAAGACCGAAATCGCTCTGCTCAGCCAGCAGCTTCTTCCCGATCGTAGCCGCGACAGCCCCTTCTTCGTGCAGGGATGCGCACAGTTCTCATATACAAAATACTGAGACCTGATCGCCTGCGATCCCATGATTGGCAATCAGGACAATTCTCTGGCAGGTTTAAGATCGAGTTGTTCGCTGATCATCCAGTCGTGTGATCGCCCATCAGCAGATTCGCTTTCGATTTCAGACAACCTGTCGCACTTTAGTCGATTTTTGGAGTATTTTTGAAGTTGGCATAGCCTTTGCAATTCTCTTCCAGTGTGGCCAGGAACGAAACCACTAACTACTCGAAACAAATATGGAAGGAATTGAAATGTTACGCCGAAGTATAAAAGTATTAGCAGCTGCCGCCGTATTGGGGATCAGCCCCGCATTGCTGACCGCGCAAGCCCCGTTGGAAGATGCCGGTGCACAACTGGGATCGCAGTCAAAGGCTGCGGGACAGGTGACGAATCCTGCCCCCAAAGTACCGGGGAAAAATGCCAGGATTGATGCCAATTCAGAGTTGGACTCCAAATCTCAGTTGAATAATAGACAGCTGGATGCCAAGTCGAAACTGGATGCGAAATCACAGTTGGAATCGGATTCACCTCTGAAGTCCATGAATGAGTCGGACGCTGGTGTGGACGCCAAAGTGAAAGGGACAACCCCTGATCTGCAGACTCCACCACAAACCCCCGATGCTGCCGACGGCGCCATTCAGAGCACTCCCGGTAACGTGGAGCTGAGGGGAAGAGTTCAAGGTGATGCTGATTTGGATGTAGATGGAAATCAGCCTCTGCGTCATCAGACGAATCGCCCACAGACTTTTGACAACCAGACCAATGCAGATATTGATGATTTCGTACGTCAGGGAACAGCTCATCTGGATATTGATGATGCGACCCGTGCCCGCTATCGTCACCACAATGGTCACTGGTGGTACAAGACTGAACAGGGTGCCTGGTTAATTCATACCAACGGTCAGTGGGAACCATTTGATCCGGTGACCTACCGTAGCCCCGGTCAGCCTGCAGACCAGGATTATTACCAGGACGATGACAACTATCAGTCCAGCAATTACTACGATGACGGAAGTTACTACCAGGGTGGTACGTACTACGATCCCGGCTACAGTGGTTATGGTCGAAATTACTACCGCGGAAATCGCTACCGTAACAACTTCAATGATGGTCGTGGTTATGGACGCGGTTACTACAACAACCGTGGCAATCGCTATAACGGCAACTGGGGTAGTGGATACCGCGGTTTGAATCGTGATCAGCGTCAAGGTGCTGCCATCGGTGCTGGCATCGGAGGTGCCATCGGCGGTAACCGTGGTGCAGCCATCGGAGCTGGAATTGGTGCTGGCGTTGCCGACTAGTTGAATTAAAAATAAGGAACTATTTCCTGACCGCAATACTGAATGATGGAGTGAGGTATTGCTCTCGAAGCAGGCCAGCAGATGCCCCTCTGCTGGCCTGCTTATTTTTGCGCGCTGAGATAAATCACTCCAAGACGGCAAGCGTTTTACTTTTCATCCCTGATGAATTCATCCACGTGGATGGTAAAATAATAACCGGTCAGTGGTGTCGGCTTGCCGGTTCGCGGGTCACTCCTCGTTTTCAGTTGCAACTGGGCGCGTTCTGCCAGTTCTTTAATCATGTGTGCGCGTACCTTCGTTTTTCCGTCAACCGTAGTGCTTGCCAATGAAACCAGCAGATCGGGTCGACCTGTTTTTCCTTCAGACGGAATGTAAAGCGAAATGGAATTGATGGGTTTCAATTTTCCTTCATCGGCAATATCCAGAACCACGGTCACACGACCAGTACCATGATCGACGACGGACAGCTCATATTTAAGTCCGAGTTCTTCCTTCGACTGACCGATTTCAAACTCGATCGCCCAGGTATGCTGTCCTGTCAACAATAGTCCCAGAAAACCAAAAAGCATCGTGATCTGCTGGCGGTTCGGCATCGTTACTCCTCCCCTGATAACATGACTGGTTTCAATTAAGAAATTTACCTTTCCCGCGTCTTCAGGAACTGGCTGATCTGCTTAAGCGTTTCCTGATGCTGTTTTTCCGCCTTTGATTTATCTGGTGCAGATTCGATGATTTTGATCGTCTCTGCCAGACGTTTTTTCAACGCTGCATCATCGGTGTCGAACCTGGACTTCAGGTCTGGCAGCAGGGGGGTCGCTTTTTTCCCAAACACAGCCAGCGCCCCGGCGGCATTCAGTCGAACCCAGACTTCGTTGTCGTCCAGCAGTTTCGCAATGGCATTCATATTACTGGAACTGTAGGGATTAAGTCGCGCCAGTAGACCCGCGTCCCAGCCACGCACGGTAATATCGGTACTGGTCAGCCCCCCGGAAAACCGTTTTTCCAGATCTGTCAGTTCCAACAGAGTCACACCAGTGGGAATTTTGAGTTGGTCCAGCGGGATTGTCTCGTCGATATAGATACTGAGCATCGGGTAGGGGTTCCAGATCTTTTCGCCTTGATCTTTCTTTGCGATGGCCCGGGCAATGCCGCCCACCAGATGCAGATCCCAGTGGAAGGGAATCGTTTTTGTCTGTCGAAATGACTTTGTGGAAGCGGGGCCGGGACGCAGGACAACCTCATGCTGCTGCTGATTCGTGGCGGCGAATTTCTGCAGGACATCGTTCAGCGCATCAATATCGCCGCGGTAATAAGCGTACTCGTTTCCATTCACCCAGACATGATAGACGCGGCTCTCATGATTGATGACCGGCACAATGCCCGGCCAGTCCTTGTAATTCAACGCGTTTAACGGTTGATTGCCAAACGTTTCTTCCCCCATAGCCCGGACGAGGGAAGGCATACAGCTTACCCCGAACAGGACCGACAATGAAACCAGAAAGACGCGTCGCATGGCAGGACCTCCTGAAATGAGGAAATTAGGATCTTTGCCTGAAGTGACGTTCGCCGGGAGGTCTTAGTTGCAAAGATTCAGACCAGATACCGAATTTTCAGGTTTTTATCTCAGAGCGGATTGAATGATGTTCCACACGATTGAGAAAAACCTGAAATACTCCGTCGAATTATGGCTCAGGTATGATCTGTTTCACCCAGGCCGCATTTTTAATCTTCCCATCGTATTGATTGCCGGACTCATCGTGGGCAACGTCCCCCGTGCCTTCGTCGAAGTGATAGAGTACCAGGGTATCCTTGTCCGGCTTGAAGCGAGGGGCGGGTTCGAAGTTTTCTGAATAACGGGCGACTTTGGAAATGCGAACTTCGTCGATCGCGCCTTTAAAAAACTGGTGAGGCAGACCTGTGCCATTCGGATCTGCACCAATCATGAAATCATGGGGAGAAGCCACATGCTTTAATGTCGTTTCATTAACAGACTCCTGCTTCTTCCCATTGACGAACAGCAGGACATTTTTGCCATCGAAGACGGCAGCGAGGTGAACCGGTTTGTCATGCTCCGCCTCTGCATCAGACACGACCGAGGCATAACCGGCGTTTGACTTGCGACCT
>TARA_R110000850_G_scaffold148836_1_pt1 | contig 17469 bp, 8 predicted proteins | sample TARA_R110000850 | Tara Oceans TARA_R110000850 (sample SAMEA4397586) | marine metagenome | biome: Polar Biome; feature: [SRF] surface water layer (ENVO:00010504); material: water (ENVO:00002006), including particulate matter (ENVO:01000060) such as... | depth 5 m | reverse complement strand
TACGAGAGCACCGCAGCGGACAAAACCCAGCGGGAGATAGGGGCTAGAACCGACCAACAAGTAGCCTACACAGAAAAGGGCGAAGATGGCACAGAGCGAAATGTAGGTGATGTTCAGGGTGTAATAGACACCACCGACAACGACCTTGAGGTAGCAGCGCATTATGTTCGACGCACGAAAGCAGCGGAAGAGGCGTACAGAGCACTTAGGGGCGTAAAAGGACTGAATGGCGCACCACTAGTAAGGTTCATGCGTGAGAAGGTCAAGCCGACTGAGCGCGAGCAGATGCTTGGCGATAGGCTACCTAAACGTGGCCGAGCGGACAAAGACCCTATCAACAACGGCAAAACTACAAAGCAGAACCAGTTTACGGTCGGCGACAGTAAGCCACCACTGTTCACACATGGCAACCAAGAACGCCGCCCAGATACACCCCACTTGTCGGCAGGTGTCTTGGGTAAGATTAAAGAGCACTTGGACAACAAAGACTATGATGCGGTGGGCAAAATACTCGAACGTGCGGGCATCCTTCCAGAGTTTGTATCAGTTGGCAAAGAGCCTCAAATATCACCTAGCGAGCGATTAGCAAAGGCGGTTCGCAGCTCGTTCCCGCGAAACAAACGTTACCGTGATGCGCGCCCAGAAAAAGGGGCGGCAAGAAGTGATCGGGGTATTACGGTACGCGATAACGAAACGGGCAAAAAGTTACATGTTGATATGGATGCAGTGACCCGCTGGTCGATGCGCGAAGATAAGTTGGACTTAAATGATGCGGACTCTAGCAACTTAAACTTTATAAACGAGCTGTCGAGCGCGGTGTTAAGTGGCATTTCTGCACTGGCCGAGTTGCGCATGCCAGATGGCCGCCCAATGTTCAGCATTGATTTGAGCACAATACGCGATGATTCTGTGGTGTACCGAATGGATGGCGACAAGTTAGCGTCAGTTACTATGGGCACAATCCGAGGCAATATTCACCACAAGGGCAAGAAGTACACGCGTAAGAAAGATGTTGTACGGTCTGAGCATGCGGGCAAAGAACACAGAGCCACCATGCGTAAGATAGGTATCGAGCTATCGGACAAACCAGAGCTTAGCCAAGTGAAAGCAGCGGCAGAACTGGCAAACAAGGTTGGTGATTTAAGTGACGCAGAACTGGCAACGTTTATCAGCAGTGTCGAGCATGAAATTAACAGCAGCCGTACACTGGCCGACTTGGTGCCAGATGATATAGGCAACGTGTACCGCGATGAAGTGTCATATGATGAAGTTGCCGACCTTGTTGCGAACGCTGTTGCTGATGGCCGTATAACAGAAGAACGAGGGGATGAGCTGTTAACCGAGGCCAGAGCTAACGTATTCGACAAGGACTATGAGCAGGCAGCCAAAGATGGCGGCGAGCTAACAATGAAAGCTAAGCGCGAAGATGATGAAATTCAGAACCGCGACGAAATATCGACAGCCCGTAGCACCCGTTCGGCTACACGAAAGCGTGTTAAGGCGAAGACTAAGGACATGAGCAGCGCACAAACGGCCGTCAAAAAGGGGTTAGAAGATAACTTAGCCGAGGCCAAAGAAAAGCTAGCGCAGGTTAGTAAGTCAAAGGGCGTAGACATTGAGGTTGAGATTAAAGAGGCGAAGGCCGCTGTAGATAAGGCCAACACTGCCATGAAGGTTGCTATTGTTGGGGCCATTCGACGCAATGATGTTGAGGGCTACACGGTCGCTGAGCTGCGTAATGCTCATGGCGCAATTGATACAGCACCCCCTAAGCTATTGGGCGCGGTGGCTAAGGCAGATGTGGCGCACTCTAAGAAAGAGTTTGTGAACAAGGGCGACTTTGGCAAAGGCACAAATGTACATGCTGAGCTAGTACAGGCCAAGCATCGTGCCAGTCTTTTAGATGGCGTCAAGCAAAGTGCAGCTAAGCCAGAAGATGCAGCGGCTATTATAGCTAAATTGACCGAAGAGGCAGAACGACGTGTTGAAGTAGCCGAGCGAGCATTCGCATCGTACAAGGACAGTAAAGCCTCTGATAGCGGAGACTTGAGCAAAGGCCGCAAGATACAGCTTAACCGCAAGGTGAGAAAAGTTGTACAGCGTAACCGTGGCATGGCTAAAAAGTCTATATTCCGCCTGTTTGAAATGACGCGTACACGATTAGGCCGTATACACCCTGAGGCTGGGGAGCGAGCGGACAAGTTCACTGCGTTACAACGTAATGCCACTGAGTATTTAGCGTCACGTATGGGCAAAGACGTTGGCGATGCGCCTGCTATACAAAAAGGCTACGAGGACTCGATACGCAAGGTAGACAGCCCAGAGCGCAGTAAATACGAGGCGTTTGTTCGTGAAATAAACATGTATGTTAAGAAACATGATCCATCATATGAACCCGTATCGTCTAAGGTGCATTTGGATTTGCACGAGGTTGAGCGTAACCGTGAGGGATTTTTGTCTATACTACGCGAGAATGGCATCAAGAATCCTGAAAGCCTTTTAGAATCAATCCTAGATGGCCGTGGCTACCCTGAGTTTTCAATTAGGCCAGAGCTAACAAATCAGCCGCGTAGTGGTCGTAAAGCAATAGATGCCCTGTACGACAAGCTCAAAGAAGGGGGCTATGTGGACACCGATGCACCGCGACACCTGTTAAGGCTGATTAACTCGGCTACAAGTTGGGCGTCATGGAACGAAACACACGGCGGTACAGTGGGCGGCAAGTGGGACTCAAACGCAGAGTTCAACCGCATACAAAGTGAAGTGCACACTGGCAATCGCCAAGAGTTCGCCAAGTTGTACCAAGGCGTTACAGGCCGTTTAGGAATGGGTATGTCACCTAAGTTACGCGCTCTAAACTCAGCAGCGTTAGCCTTCCAGTCGGCGACTGTGTTGTGGTTTTCAGGTTTGGCGAGTATTCCAGAGGTAGCGGCTACCTACGCTCGAATGCGTGGTGATACTAAAGGCATGCTAGGCGATGCGAAAAGTGTGCTGACTGGCGTAGGCCGTGAGCAGCTATTCAAGGTAGCGCGTGACCTAGATATTATAACGGAATCGGCTATCGAGCACTCGTTGCAAGAAATGTACAACATGAACGACATTACCGCAGGCCGTTTGTCGCAGAAGATTCAAGGCACAGTGTTTAAGCTTAATGGTCAGAACTACATAACGAAATTAACCCGTTCAATTGCTACCAAAGCAGGCGAGCGTTACTTGGTTCGTGCAGCAGAAGATGGAGTTGCGGGCGAGAAACGACTAAAAGAGCTGGGCGTTACGGCGGCGCAGGTCAGAGAGTTCGCGGAGAAGGCAGACCTGTCGAGTGTTGCGGGCAAGAAATACCGTGAGGCGGTACACAAGTTTGTTAACGAGGCAGTGACCAACCCGCGCTCTACACAGCTACCGTTAGTTGCTAATGACCCGCGTTTTCTGCTTGTCACTACGCTTAAAAAGTTCTTCTACGGTTTCTACGATAACCTAAAGAACTCACTATCGGCAGGCATGAAGGACAAAGGCATGGCGTCTAACCCAATGCGCGCAATTGCCGTAACAGCGGCAGTGGCGTTGCCTATGGCGTTAATGGCGGAGTTAATGCGTGAGTTGATCCGATATCCATTTGGACGACCTGCATGGCAAGGTGAGCGTGACTTAGTTGATTGGGGGGCAAGCGTGTTTATGGCAACGGGTTTATTGGGGCCTCTGACAATGGCTGAGTCCGTATACACGGGCACAACCTACGGCAGCCACCCTGTAGTAGCGGCTGCGGGCCCTACTGCTCAGTTTGCTGTTGATGTGGCGACACTTGAAATGCAACCTAGCCGAGTAGTGCCATTAGTTAACCAAATACCGTGGCTGGCTAAGCCCTTCAATGATGGAGTTAAGAATATGATTAAGTATTAGTAGTAACGCTGTTATAATGCATTATAAGTAAAACTGCTATAAGGCATGTGCAATGACAGAACCAATGACAAAAAACTTCTCTGCAAAAGAGCTGCGCTGTAGATGTGGAGTATGTAACCGCGAAGTGCCTAATGAGTGTGACCTTTTTGCACTTCGCATGCTCCAACGAATCCGAGATGAAGTAGGGTCATTGATTATAACTAGCGCGTATCGCTGCCCATTACATGAAGATGAGGCGCGTAAAGATAAACCAGGCACACATAACAAAGGCATCGCGTTCGATATTCGTGTCCCGTGGGGTCGTAAACGTATGAAAATTATTGAGCTGGCTTTGAAGCTTGGGGCAAAAGGCTTCGGCTTTGGCAACTCGTTCATTCACATTGACTGGCGCATACAGGCTGACCCTACGAGCTGGAACTACAGCTAATGAAAATTATGTTTAAAGCCTTCTTAGGCACAGCACCAAAATTCGATGCGGAGAGTGTGCCTGATGGCTACTCGTCCGTATCGCACAATACAAAATCTGAGCGGGGAATACTAGAACCGTGGGCGCTGCCAACATCGCTAGGCTCATTTGGCCGTGCCTATACAAAATCAATGTACAGATATAACAACCAGTGGTTCACATGGCCTGACCTAACATACGCAGCAAAAGCCCCGTTGAAGAATGATGCTTACGATTACGTGCTGTTCGCGTCGGGTGCAAATGAGCCAAAGGTTGTGTACAACTTAAACGCTGAGCAAGGGGGCGGGCCATACCCAGCCGTGTCATACCCGCTGAACGTTCCTGTGCCCACAAAGATATCAGGCGTCTTAGTGGAGGACGCGGATAACTGGGTTTCTGAGTCGAAGTTAGATGAAAACGGCGAAGAATATATGCCAAGCGATACGGTCGAAGGCACTGACGAAAATGGTGACGGCATCATAGGTGTTAAGCCTTTCGAGTCGCCGGAGGAAAGCGAATACGACTTGGCAGATGTGGTCTACTCATATTGCTACGTTGACGCGTGGGGCAGGTTAAGTGCGCTGGCCGATCCGACTGAGCTAGTTACTATCAAAGAATGGCAGTACATAAACACGAAAAAGGTAACGCTGACGTTCCCAGACGTACCAGACACGTTGTTGGCGGTTGACCCACTTCGCGGTACATCAGGGAAAATACGAATATACCGCACGAACTTAGCGGCGTCAGGCACAAGCGTCTTTCAGTTCGTGGACGAAATACCGCTAACACAGAAAACATATGAGGACTCGAAGTATAGTGGCGACTTACTCGATGCGCCAATTAACGAGGATTGGGTAGGTGCGCCAGACCTTGATGCGAGCCTGTACCCGAATGGCCCTATGCAGAAAGTAGTGGTCATGGGTTCTGATACGCTGGTCGGCCATAACAAACGCTTACTGTGTTTCGCGGAGCCGGATGCTTTTTATGCTTGGCCTGTTCGTTACTACAAAGTGTTCCAAGAGGATATTGTAACAATACAGCCTTCGGGTTCTAACCTTGTGGTGCTAACAACTGGCGTACCTTACATCGTGCAAGGTGTTCACCCTGAGTCAATGGATGCTGCGCGGTTAGCCGACCCTGTACCTTGTTCAAGTGCCGAAGGTTCAACCGAAGTGGCGGGCGCTGTCTACTTCACAAGTGAGACTGGCCTGTACCGTATTGAAGGTTACAGCATGGCTAACGTGAGCACGGGCTTTATTGATTCCGATGCATGGCGCGAGCTAGACCCAACAACAATGATACTGGCGAACTACAAAAACAAGGTGTTCGTACACTGCCCAGCGGCCAATAAAACACTTGTGTTCGACGCACTTGATCCAAAAGCGGGCATTCGTACCGTGGATATCCAAGCGCAGTCGTTCGTTGTGATGGATGAGACTAATGACCTAGCGTTTGTGGACACAGCGACACGCGAGCTGCATATGTTCGATAAGTCTAAAGAGGGGCACATGAACATGGGTTGGGAGTCGAAAACCTACCTGTTCAATGACCCTACGTGTTTCAACATAGTAAAGGTGCGGGCTAATGCGTTCCCTGTTCGAGTACGTGTGGAGTGTGTGCATCCAGTATCGGGCGAAACAATCAGCTATACGAAGGACGTCAACAGCCCTATGTTCGCGTACTTGCCGTTCAACAGCAGGTCGTTTAAGTGGCGAGTAGCAGTAGAGGCCATAAGTCAGTCGACTAAACTTGAGGTCAGGGATATCCAACTAGCACAATCACCAGAGGAATTAGAATGAGTCGTGCGCTACCCCCTGTACCAAAAGACGTCCCGCGCTCAGTACAGCAATTCCTTAGTGCGGTGCGCGAAACGGTACAAATACAATCGGGCATGGGTCGGGGTAACACACTCGACCGTGCTGTTACGTTCCGTGACTTGCAGAAGTCTATTGGCACAACCGATATTCGTATGCTGTCCACAAAAACAGAGTCGGGTTCGGTTACGGCGTTTAATGATCCAATGCCGACAAGACCTACAGGCTTTGCGGCTTTTGGCATGTTCAACATGGTGGGGCTTGAGTGGGATAGGCCAAAGGCCAACTGGTATGCGCTAACTGAGATTTACCGCGTAGATGTAACGGGCGATGCAAGTGCGACACCGGTATTTGCCGACGCGTTGTTTGTTGGCTCATCGGCTACGGGTTTCTTCTCAGATATGGTAGAGCCTGCAAAGTCATTCGTCTATTGGGCACGTCATGTAAACCGTGACTTCCAAGCGGGTGATGTAAGCTCGCCAGAAGGTACGAAGGCCAGTACGTCCGAGACACCAGAGCAGGTGCTTGTTAAGTACAGCGAAGAAATTGCAGCGGGTGAAAACTTCAAGTGGTTACGCAGCGACTTGAGCATAATGGACACCATAAACCGTACGTTGCAAGGCAGCTCGTTGGGTGACTCAGGGCTAGGTAAGTTATTGGCTGGCAGCTCGTCACTTAGCGACTTGTTGGCAGAGCAGGCAATGGGTGAAGCGGTATCAAAGCATGTTCAAAGTGAGAACTTACAACTACAGCTTGCAAAGAACTACGCAAGGCTATCGGGCGGCATACACGCAGCAGTGAATGCAGATGAAGCATACGTGTTACGCATTCAGGAAATGGAATCACGTTGGGAAAATGACTTAGGCAAAATCATTAACGCGAACATTAGCAGCTTTGAAACAACGCTTGTTAGCGAACGCGGGGCAATAGCCGAGGCCATACGCAACTTCACTGTTGATTATGATGGTACAGGCGTAACGCTACAGGAGTTATCGAGCGTTGCAGCCTCTGCGGACAAGGGCTACAAGGCACAGTGGGGTGTTAAAACTAAGGTTGGCGACTTACAGGGCGGTGTCGGTTTCCTCAATGATGGCCTAAAAACAAGCTTCATTGTCGATGCCCAGACGTTTGCGGTCACGGGTGGTAACGATAAATTGTTCCCGTTCATCATCAAGAATGGCAAAACAGTAATCGACACAGCACTGATACAGAACGCCGAAATATATAACCTACTGGCGGCTAACATAGTCGCAGAGCGTGTGAAAGTGGGCGTGTCGTTCTCATCCCCAATTATAAAAGGTGGGTCGATAGATGGCGCATCGCTAACAGTTGGCAATGGGTTCTCAGTAGATAGCAAAGGCATTATGCGGTCTGTCGATGGGTTCTTTGATGGCAACATTAAGGCTAAGTCGGGAACGCTTGAGAACGTCCGTATTGGTGAAACATGCACTATCGAAGGCACGTTGTTCGCCAAAAACATTGAAGGCGATATTGTCGACCGCTCGGTAGTTGTGGTCACGAAACCATACCCAGTAGGGGCTAGCCAGCGATTCACACTTATCGAGGGCGTAATAACAGCAGGCCAGATGGGTGCTACGGCAGAACGTGTGCTCGTGGTTAGTGGTATTGCGCTAGACCACCAAGGCGGTGGTGGTTCGTCTAGTAACTTTGAGGTTCACTTGTTACTCAATGGATCACTCGAACAAAGGTTTAGTTCGCATAACGCCAGAGAAGAGGGGTCGGTAACGGTTCAGCTCGGCTGCAAGATACCCGTTAGTGCTGCGGAGCACTCGTTTGAGGTTGTTTTAATCCCGGGGGTTAACGACAACATATTAGTACAAGAGTCTGCAATTGTGGCAGATGTATTCAAAACAGGCTCGACGCTTAAACGTGTTGATGGCCTTCATTTCTAGGAATAATTATGAGCAGATGGTACAGAACGGGTGTAGTAACCCTAACGAAAGATAGCGATATAGTAATAGGTGTAGGCACATATTGGGCTACAGCAGCTAACAAACCCGCAGAGGGCGATATGTTCGTGTTAGACAACCGAGTGTATGAAGTTATGGAAGTTGTCGATGACTCTACGATAGTTATTGATAAGCCTTATAACTTAGCTACTAAACCAAGCGTAGCATATGGTATTATGCGTAGTGTGTCAGCAACCACAAACACTCGACTTGCAGCACAGGTCAGTGACACATTAGAGAAGCTAGGTAATCGCGTTACCACCTCTACTACAGCCCCAAGTGCGGGGCAGGGTAAAGATGGTGACATTTGGATTGTCGCAGCTCCCTAATGGAATCCCGCAATGTCGGCTATAAAAATAAACGGTACTTGGCAACGAGTATCGTCAGTAAAGATAAAGAAAGAGGGCGTGTGGATAGACCATACTGCCCTTTACGCTAGGCTCGAAGGTGCGTGGCACTTAATCGACTTAGGTGCGGAGGCGAAAGGCCCCGCGTACCATGTGTGGAAAGCCTATGCAGATGATGCCTATGGTGTTGGCATTAGTCTTGACCCAACGGACAAGAAATACCTAGGTTTTGCCACAGGCCAAACGGTCGAAGAGCCGAATCTGTCAGACCCTACAATTTTTGATTGGTCACTAATCAAGGGTTCAGATGGCGTAGATGGTACGGACGTAGACGAGTCAGTCCTTAATGACATCCTCGACAAACAAGATAAGTTCCCGAACCTAGTAACAGATGCTGAGGGTCGTATTAACACGGCTGTAGAGGCACAGAAAGCTGCAATCGGTGCGCTCGATAAAGAGATAAAAGCAACCGATGTAGCGTTCAAGGCCGCAGATACAAAGCTTACAACAGGTTTGGCGGGCGCTAAGACTTCGATTGACTCCACAATATTTGAGCTTGGCGGCGTTAAAGATGAGGTCACAGGGCTTACAACACTGACAAGCGGCCATGAGTCTAGAATTATTAACCTAGACAAGCTGTCAGATGAACAGGCGCAAAAGGTTAAGATCCTCGAAACGAGCGATGGCAACAGTAAGTCACGTATCGCGTCACTTGAAACCACAACGGGTAAAACGACTACGCAGCTAAACAGCTTAGGAGTGTGGGATGGCTTCAACTTCTCGACGATTACGGAGGTCAAGGAGGCGAGTGCAGCACATGCTAAAAGTATCTCAGAACTCGAAACCTCAGATGGCGCAACAACTAGCCGTGTCACAAAACTCGAAGAAACAGACGCAACTCACGCGACCCGTTTAACTGGCGTCGAAACTTCCGCAGCAGAATCCAAGAGCAAAGTAGCTACACTGGAAACAACAACAGCAGCACAGGCTAAGCGTATCTCAACGGCCGAAACGAAAGGGGCAGCGACAGAAAGCAAAGTTACCGCGTTAGAAACCACAACCGAAGATACTGCTTTACGTGTTACAGATGTTGAGACAAAGGCTACATTGGTTGATGGCAAAGCATCTACGGCTCAAAAAGCAGCAGACGCAGCCGATGCAAAGGCCGTGGCCGCAGGTAAAAGCGTAACGACAGTATCTAACCGTGTTGGCACATTAGAAAAAACAGGTGTCGATAATGCTAGCCGCTTAACAAATGTCGAAACGAAATCAACGACAGCCGTAACGAACGCAGCGACAGCCCAAGCTAAAGCGGATAAAGGTGTACAGGATGCCGCAGCCGCTAAGAAGGCAGCAGATGCAGCACAGGGCACAGCTGATACGGCTACCGATACAATCACCACTGTCACCAATCGTGTGGGCACGCTGGAAGAAACGAGCTTAGATAGCGCAAGCCGTTTAACGAATGTCGAAACAACGTCAAGTACCGCAGTAACGAATGCAGCCACAGCTCAAACTCAAGCTGATAAGGGCGTAGCGAACGCAGCAGCCGCTAAAAAAGCAGCGGATAAAGGTATTGCAGACGCAGCAGCAGCCAAAGCAGTGGCAGATGGCGCGGTGCTGTCAATTAGTACAGTTAAAAACCGTGTTGGTACGCTCGAAGAAACTAGCCTAGATAGTGCATCAAGAATATCAACGGTCGAAACGGTCTCTAGCACAGCTGTAGCGGACGCCGCCGCAGCTCAGCTTGAAGCAGAAAAAGGTATCGCAGACGCAGCAGCTGCACAAACTAAAGCGGACAAAGGTGTCGCAGATGCAGCAGCCGCACAGCTCAAAGCGAATACGGGTGTCACTAATTCAGCCGCAGCACAAGCTACAGCGGCTAAGGGTGTCGCGGATGCGGCAGCAGCTAAAAAGGCAGCAGACAAAGGCATTGCAGATGCTAAAGCGGCTAAAGCAGCAGCCGATGCTAACGCTTTATCGGTGTCTACTGTTACAAATCGCGTAGGATCGTTGGAGGCCACGAGCTTAGACAGCGCAAAACGCATTACAACGGTCGAGACAACATCTACTACCGCTGTTAAGAATGCGGCTACCGCTCAGGCTAAAGCTGATTTAGGTGTCAAGAACGCAGCGACAGCTCAGGCTAAAGCTAATACTGGTGTGGCGAACGCGGCAAAAGCCCAAACTCAGGCAGATAAGGGTGTGGCAAACGCAGCAGCCGCTAAGGCTGTAGCAGACGCAGCTACAGTGTCGCTCACGAAAGTTAACAACCGTGTCGGTACATTAGAAGAAACCAGCCTAGACAGCGCATCAAGACTGACAACAGTCGAAACGACGTCTAGCACTGCCGTTACTAGTGCTGCCGCAGCCCAAGCTAAAGCAGATAAAGGTGTGCTGGATGCCGCAGCAGCTAAAGCACAGGCTGATAAGGGCGTTAAGGACGCAGCGACAGCTCAGGCTAAAGCTAATACGGGTGTGGCGAACGCAGCAAAAGCCCAAACACAGGCAAATAAAGGTGTCACGGATGCAGTAGCCGCTAAGGTTGCGGGTGATAAAGGTATTGCTGACGCGGCGAAGGCTAAAGTAGCGGCGGATGCGGCGCAAGATGCAGCGGACGATGCCGCCCTATCAGTAACCGAAGTCACAAACCGTGTCGGTACATTAGAAGAGACCAGCCTAGATAGTGCATCGAGACTGACAACAGTCGAAACGACGTCCAGCACCGCAGTGAAGAACGCAGCAACGGCACAAACTCAGGCAAATACTGGTGTGGCGAACGCAGCAGCCGCTAAAAAAGCAGCAGATGCAGCCCAAGGTACAGCTGATGAAGCGGTAGAGTCGGTAGCGACTGTTACGAACCGTGTCGGTACATTGGAAGAAACCAGCCTAGATAGTGCATCGAGACTGTCAACAGTTGAAACAACATCTAGCACCGCAGTTAAGAACGCAGCTACCGCTCAAGCTAAAGCTGATTTAGGTGTCAAGAACGCAGCCACCGCACAAACTCAGGCGAATAAAGGTGTTACGAACGCAGCAGCCGCTAAAAAAGCAGCAGATGCAGCCCAACTCAAGGCAAACAGCGCAGATGGCAAGGTCAATGAAACGACTAACCGTGTGTCAACGCTTGAGGAAACAGATCTAACTCATGCCAGTCGTTTGTCGGCAGTGGAAACAAAGTCGAGCAGCACGGCCAGCAAGGTTACGGTACTTGAAAAAACCACGAGTGACAGTGCTACGCGTATTGAAGCAGTAAACACGCAGCGCGGTAAAGATATTGCAGCGTCTACATCTACAGCAAAAACCTATACAGACCAAATCACCGGTGCAATAAAAGCTGAACGTGTAATCAAGGCCGATGCTAACGGTAAAGTGTCAGGTGTCCATATGATTGCTACGGGCAGTGGTGCGGATGCTGGCGGCAAGCTCTACTTCCAAGCGGATGAAATTGCTATTGTACCGCCGAGTTGGAACGGCGTAACCGAGCTTGATAAAACAAAGTTCCCGTTTTACTTCTCAGAAGATAGAAACTCAATGTACTTGGATGAGGCAACCATTAAAAAGCTGTCTGCCGAGATAATTGACTCAGGGCGACTAGTGGTAGATGGCCTAAGTCTTATGACCAAAGACCTGTCACTTCCTGCGGGTGCAATCACAGGCGACATGCTTGATGCCTCGTTCAAAGACGGCTTGGTGCGCGTTAACCCAAACGCTACGGCATTGGGTGGTACAGTATCAAAAGAGGTTCGTGGCGTAGCGTATGGCACAAGCCTTAAATTACCTGCGCTTAAGTCAGGCGGTAATGCTCATACGGTCAACGCACGTATTGTGGCGCCAAACGGCAACGACCGTATTTCAGGCCATATCAACATTTCACTGTTTGTAAATGGTGCGGCCTTAAAGTTCAATGATGGGTCTGATGTTAAGAAAGTTGAGATCGAGATTGAGAAAAAGCTAGTCGGTGGTCCTTCGCAGTATTACGTGTACGTGTCGTCAGTTAACTTCTCAGAGCAGATAATAACGCCTGCTAGAGTCTCAGGCACAGATTATGTGTACGAAATGCGTGTTGTTGGTGTCCATGTAAATGACACATCATATGCCACACAGTATTCGTTGTCGTTCTCCGCGTCAGAGCCTGTTAAAGCAAGCGGTGGCTTCATAACCGATGTTAATTGGGATGAAGTAAAGAGCAAACCAGCACAGGCTACGCGTTGGCCTTCATGGGGTGAAGTTGGGGGCAAACCCGCATTAGCACTGGCTAATCAGGTGCTAACAAACGTACCAGCAGGTGCTAAGTTCACAGATACCAATACCCATCGTGGCATTAGTGACAGCGTAGCCACAGTTAATGCGTCAGTATCAGCGAGCCAAACAGCGGTTAAAACAGCTTATGACAAAGGTGTCGATGCAAGGGCTAGAGCGGATAGTGCGTACAACTTAGCTAATGGCAAGTTGGGGGCAGGCTCTAAGGCGGTTGACTCGGCTAAGTTAGAAGGTCAAGCGGGTAGCTTTTACGCTAAAGCGAGTCAGGTGTTAACAAACGTTCCTGCGGGTGCAAAATTCACTGATACAAACACGCACCGCGCAATTAGTGACAGCGTAGCCACAGTTGATGCGGGTATCTCTGCCAGCCTAACAGCGGTTAAAACAGCTTATGATCGCGGTACAGCGGCGCTTAACACAGCTAACACAAAGCTAGCGGCAACGGCCAAAGCGGTTGACTCGGCTAAGTTAGAAGGTCAAGCGGGTAGCTTTTATGCAAAGGCCAGTCAGGTGCTAACAAACGTACCAGCGGGTGCTAAGTTCACAGACACCAATACCCATCGTGGCATTAGTGACAGCGTAGCAACGGTAAGCAACAGCGTGTCGGCCTCGTTAACTGCCGTTAAAACAGCCTATGACAAAGGTGTCGACGCAAGAGCTAGAGCGGATAGTGCGTATAACTTAGCTAATGGCAAGTTGGGCGCGGGTTCTAAGGCAGTTGACTCCGCTAAGTTGGAGGGCAGAGCAGCATCTTCATTCGCCAATGCTAGCCACACTCATGCGGGGCATGACGTAGTTACAATAGGCCACCGCCTATCTGTAGATAGCGATGGTAAAATCAGGGCTAACCATACTGATTTTCGGCGAGCGGGCCTATACGGCATCTATGATGCAGTGCGAATTGGTCATATATGGTCGATGGGCAACCAGTACCAGATTGAGCCAAAGGGTGCTAACTTCGGGAACCTGTATGGTCTAGCCTATAAACACACAAATAATGCTACTGGCGGTACGATGGCTGGCGGCCACCAAATGGTGTGGGTCGCAAACGGGTCGCCAAAGGCGGCAATGGGTGAATCAGGCCTGTGGTCGGCAACGGGCATTACTGCGGGGGGGGAAATTAAGGCTTCGGGCGCCATGAAGGCTAAGGCGTCGAATGGTACTGTCTCTCGCGTACTAACACACGACGACTTTTTGCCTGCGAACCCGCCAGCTGGCTTAGAGAATACAATAACTGCTAACTGGATTGGGGCGGGGGCAGTCAATGCCAAGCACCTACAGGTCAGCAGCGTAGTCAAAACAGGTGGAAAATACACAAGCTTCAAGGTAGCTCCTGAGGCTGAGCGGCCTATATCACTGTCAAATACCGACGCAGCAGGCAATGAGATTGATCCAATATTCTACGTAGACACTAGGGGTAATGGTTATTTCAAAGGCAAGCTATCAAAAGGCACTGTGGATATTGAGTCAATACAAGAAGAGGCTCGTAAGCAAATCAACCCGTATTACTTGGGTACTGTGGCGGGTGGCAGCCAGTCCGCACCTGCGGGTAGCATGGCCTCAGGTGCGGTGTCTACTATCGCTGCGGTAAAAGTCCTTGGGGGTAAGGTCAACCTCTCGTGGAAGTTGTGGGCCTCTAAGTCTATACGCTCGACTAGTGGCAATCCAAACTACGCTACCCCTGTTTGGCGCATACAAATATACCGTGGCAATGCAAGCGGCGCGCTAGTGTTTGACAAAAACTACGAGGGTACGGCTCGAAACGTCCAAGATAGAGAGCCCGGCATGAGTCGGTTTTGGGAAAGCGAGTACAGCATACACATTGAAGACCAGTTCAGTGATGGGAACGCCCTAGCTACCCAAGCTTACACGCTAAAAGCTACGCGAGTGTCGGGAACGCCAACGGCTATCCATAGAGGCCGCTTTGAGGGTAATTCACCGGCATTCAAACAAATGAAAGTCGGGTATGAGTACACAACGTTATACTACGCGCCAGCGGGCACAGGTTGGGGGAACATAACATTGCATGCCGACTACGATAAATTTGAGTTCTTAGCTATTTCAGGATCGGACACAAGTAAAAAGTGGCAGGGCATGACTATGATACCTACGCACCAAATAACAAACGATGTTGGTTTAACATCTACAAAGCATTTTATGCTCATGAACATGGGTTACGACAGCTTTTGGAAGGGGCACATGTCAGGCAAGCGAACTGTTGTGGTGTCTGATACGAACAGCCTCGTGTATAGGGTTTGGGGCGTTAATATGGTAGAGAAGGTGTAATATGGTAGATATAACTTACGCGCCAAAAAGTGAAGAGGTGTTTGATAAGGCGTATGTTGATAAGGCCACATGCAGAGTTGTCATAGTGTGGCCTGTGCCAGAGGACTTAGCCAACTGGTATGAAACTGACTTCGACCCTGAATTTGAATACTTTGGCAAAGTGTATGACCCAATTACGGGTGAGTGGGAAACCGATGCCGAGGCGCAGCTAAATGTAAAACGCGCTGCTCGAAAGGAGGCGTACATTAGGGAGTCAGACCCGTTGTACCTAGAGTACCAGTTTGACAAGACGCCAGAGTCAGAAAAGGCGTGGCGGGATTCAGTTCAACGTGTCAAAGACCGTATTCCCCTTTAAATAACAATAGCAGTGTTACTGCTTTTTAAGTAAGTAGTAACGCGTTATACTAACGGCTCATTTCCATAGGAGACAAAATATGTTCACAGCAGCATTCACCGACCCACAGGGTACTGCATACAAAGCCGCCGTTTGCCAAGTGCTATGGGCTAGCTTTACTGAGAATAAAAGCGAAACATTTGATTTTAATATAGCAAGTGGCACAGGCACCGTGTCTGATGGCTCCACAAACTTCTCTCTAAACTACCGTATTGGCTACTGGCCTACGCAAGCGGCAAAGGATGCAGGCACACCGCCGTATACTTTGATCGACAGTAATACATTTCTACAGGACTTCGCTGATTACTCGCTAGATGCAGAAACATACGCAGGCTTATCAGCAGAGGCCGCAGCAGAGTTGCATTGTAAAACAGAAATCATAGGGGTATCGGTGTGAACGACGAACAACAAAAATCAGTAGAGTTGATCCGATTAAAGGCGCGACTGTTTGACATGCAAGAAGAGTCGCAAGGCTTAACAGAAGTATTGAGCGCAATTGCTAAGCGTGTTGGTTTCACAGGCCAAAGTTTATCTGCGCTGATTGAAGCTGTACCTGTAATCGAAGTCGCCGAAAGTGAGTAAGTTTGTAGCGTTCCTAGTCTCGCGGCTTGTAACTACCAAACTGCTAGTTAAGCTTGTACTGTTTGCCTCTGAAAAGTTAGTACAGAGCACAAAGGTCAAGTGGGATGATGAGCTACACGCAATCGTGAAAGACGCACTCACAAAGTAGCAAACCAGTAACAAAAGACCCTGCCCATTATAGGTGGGGCTTTTTTATGCCAATTTTATAGACACTAAGATCTCTGTCCTCTATCCTAGTCGGTGGGGGGTAAACTTGTCAGGAGCATGACATATGAGTGATTTAGATTTACCCAAAGGTGTGACACTGCATAGGGGTAAAATCCGTATTGCATTCAGGCCACCACATGAAAAAGTACAATGGAAAAGGTCGCTAGGCATTCCAGCAACAAAGGCCAACATAAAGGCCGCTGAGCAAATGTTAAACTCGATTAGGCGTGACATAAGCTTAGGCCAGTTTAACCTAGTTGACTACTTCCCGAATGACCCCAGCCTTAGGAAAGAGCAGCATATGCTTTCACATATGCTAGACGAGCACTTTCTAAAGGCTAAAGCTGGGCTAGTAAAAGGCTCAACAATTGACGCATATAAAAGGCATGCAGACCTCATTATTAGAGCAATTGGGGACGTTGACGTCGCAAACGTAGATGTTAAAGCTGCTAAGCATATAAGAGAGGCAATAATTAGTAGCTCACCATCGGATTATACAGCGTCACTTCGTTTGTGGATAGTCCGCGTTACCGTGCGTCGCGCAGTACGTGAGCTAGACCTGAAAACAGACCCGTTCGGCTCGTTCCTTGATACGGTTGAACGTAAGTCAAAGGCGCTTAAAATAGGTGAACGAGCAACAGACGTATTGAACACCGATGAAGTGTTTACCATTGGTGAGTCTGAGAAAATAGTTAATGCTTGCCGTTCAGAAAACAACAAGCGGCTCGTGACATTCCTTTTCTGGTCAGGAGTAAGACCAGGCGAGGCCGCAGCACTAAGGAGAGAGGACGTATGTCTACCATATATCACTGTGAGGCACACTTTAACGCAAAGGGGCGAGGTACAGACACCGAAGACTGGCCGAGAGAGGAAGATCTACCTTCCATCTTCCGCGAGATTAGTCTTAGAACGACAATTGCAAACGCACGATTTCGAGAGAGTCTGGACAACAGGCAAGGGCAAGCCGTACCACACAGCAACATTGTTCAGCTCAAGGCACTGGCGCAAAATTCTTGAGAGAGCTGGCATAATGTACAGACGCCCTTATATGACGCGACATAGCTTTGCCAGTTGGATGCTCAAAGCTGGTGAACCTGAGAGTGCAGTTGCAAATCATTTAGGGCATAATGACGTTACTATGGTGCGGAAGGTTTATGGTAAGTTCATACCCGATTCAAAACCGGTTTGGACCCTCGATGACCCCGCAAAAATTGATACCTTAAAAAGATCAATGATTACAACACCTTAAGTGCTTAGCACTTAA
>TARA_R110000850_G_scaffold277140_1_pt1 | contig 17478 bp, 17 predicted proteins | sample TARA_R110000850 | Tara Oceans TARA_R110000850 (sample SAMEA4397586) | marine metagenome | biome: Polar Biome; feature: [SRF] surface water layer (ENVO:00010504); material: water (ENVO:00002006), including particulate matter (ENVO:01000060) such as... | depth 5 m | reverse complement strand
AACTCTAACATCTGTAGAGGTTCCAACTATTCTGACAGCGGGGGCCACTCAATGACTTGATCTAAAGACCGAATCACGCGTAGCGCCGGCAACGAGAAGTCCACATCGATGCACAACCCTTCGCGATTGAAGTCGTCAATCACGTTGAACAACCGAATCGTGCGGCCATCGGCAAGCTGGTCATGCATAAAATCCATAGACCAGATTTCATTGACAGCAAACGGCACCTGCAAAGGTTCTGGCTGTTCACGTACGAGGCGTTTGCGCGGTTTAATGCGCATGTTCAGCTCCAGTTCGCAGTAGATCCGATAAACGCGTTTATGGTTCCAACGATAACCCTTCACATTTCGCAGGTACAAAAAGCACAACCCAAAGCCCCATTTCCGCTGGTTGTGAGTTAACCGAATCAGCAGGTCTGCGATTAACTCGTTTTCCTTGTTCAGTTTGGCTTGATAGCGATAGCATTTTTCGCTGATGCTGAACGCCTCGCAAACTAGACGAATGCTAGCCTGAAACTGGGCGACTGCTCGTTGCGCCATCTCGCGTCGGCAAGATGGCTTCACCACTTTTTTTCGATGGCTTCCTTCAAGATTTCGGCCTTCAAACGTTCCTCGGCGTACATCTTCTTGAGCCGTGCATTCTCGGCTTCAAGCTCCTTCATGCGCGTCATCATGCCTACATCCATGCCGCCATATTTAGCACGCCACTTATAAAACGTTGCGCTGCTCATCCCGTGCTCTCGACACAGCTCTGGAACCGGTGTGCCGGCCTCAGCCTGTTTAAGAATGGCGATGATTTGGCTGTCGGTAAAACGTGAGGTCTTCATGCAAAATTCCCTAAATACTGCTGTTAGAAAATTCTACCTTTAAGACCGTTCCTTTTCTGGGGGGAATACCCCTGGTCTCTACGGCGACGGGGCAGGACTTTGGCTTAACGTCACAGAAGGCGGCTCTAAATCCTGGGTACTGCGTTATACCCAAGGTGGAAAGGAACGTCGTGCCGGGCTTGGACCCTTCCCTGAAGTTACTCTAGCCGAAGCACGCGAGTCAGCTGTCAACTTTCGGCGTCAGCTTCGAAACGGGCAAGACCCTGTTCAGGAAAAACGCCAAGCTAAAGCGGCAGCGCAAGCAGAGCAAGCAAAATCAGTTACTTTCGATTGGTGTGCCGAAAAGTATATCGCTTCACACAAACCCAGTTGGAAAAATCCCAAGCATGGCGATCAGTGGACCAACACCATTGCCGCTTATGTTAGCCCCATTATGGGTAGTATGGCCGTTGACCGGATTGAAACCGCACACATCATGCGAGTACTCGAACCGATCTGGACGACAAAAGCAGAAACCGCCTCACGTCTTCGCGGCCGCATCGAGTCAATTCTTAGCTGGGCGGCAGTACGAAAGTTTCGCAGCGGCGAGAACCCTGCGCGGTGGAAAGGGCATCTAGACTCACTACTTCCAGCCCGAAAAAAGATTGCGAGAGTACAGCACCATGCAGCACTTCCTTGGCAGGAAATGAGCGGTTTTATGGCAGAGCTGAAAGACCAGTCTGGCGTTGGCGCGCTGGCGCTTCAATTCACAATACTGACTGCCGCCCGTTCGGGTGAGGTACGTGGCATGACCTGGGACGAGGTGAGTCTTGATGATGCTGTCTGGATTATTCCTGGCGCACGCATGAAGGCTGGCCGCGACCACCGGGTGCCGTTATCTACCCATGCAAAAGCGATACTGACCACCATGGAGGAACTGAAGCTGGACGACACAAATGTCGTTTTTCCTGGGGTACGCGACCACAAACCACTTTCTGATATGACGCTGACTGCCGTACTCAAGCGCATGGAAAGAGCTGATATCACTGTGCACGGCTTTCGTTCAACCTTCCGCGACTGGGCGGCCGAAGTCACCCATTACCCCCGAGAGATGGCCGAAATGGCTTTAGCTCATACTGTGAGTGACCAAGTTGAAGCAGCGTACCGGCGCGGCGATATGTTTGAAAAACGGAGGAAGATGATGGCTGATTGGGATGCTTTCTGCCACGTATAACCAAGCCACTACATTAGATGACCGTACCAAAACCAATAAATATCAAAATATTAAATAGAATGTGTATTGACCCAGCAGAACCTGCTCAGTTTATGCGGCTAATGCAAAGGCTTGCGCTGGGGTTTTCATACCTAGTGCCAGGTGTGGGCGCTGGTGGTTATAAAAGCGAATCCAGTCGCCAATGATGCGGCTGGCATGTTGGATTGTTGCAAACCGGTTGCGGTGGGCACATTGCTCTTTAAGCGTACGACTCACACGTTCGACCATCCCTTTTTGCTGTGGGCAGTGCGGTGTAATGAACTCCTGCTGCAAGCCGTAGCCACGCACCAACGCGGTATAATTGCGGCTCGTAAAAACAAGCCCATTGTCTGACCGAAATAGAAATGGTTTGGCAACGCTGATCTAACGTACCGTAACGTGAGATTAAGGCGCGCTCCAAGGCTCTGGTAGCCGTGCTGGCCTTGCCACTGCGCGACAGATGCCGGCCCAGCAGTTCACGGGTATGGCAGTCAATCACCAGCGCCTGGATGCGAGGCCTAAAGCCAATCGCACGTTTCTTCACCTGCCAACCCTTGAGCTGAAAGATGCGCCGTACGGTGTTTTTGTTGAGCCCCAGCAGCCAGGCCACTGTGCGATAACCGAACGAAGGCGATTGCTCAATCATGGCTTTGATGGGTTCAGCAAACTTAAGATCAATCTTGGGGGGGCGACGTCACGGGCTTGTAATAGACCGTGCGCCGGGCAATACCGAACCAGCGGCACAGCTTGGCAATCGAGACGTCAAACTCGTCTTCCTTCAGTCCCTGTCGGATCGTCTCGATCACTTCTCGTCCTCGCCCAACAGGGATTGCAACTTTTTTCTTGCACGTAGCTCCAGCATGGCTTCGCCGTAGGCTTCCTGAAGATCTTTGATCTGACGCTCGTACTGCTCTTTGACATCGAGCAGATTGGCCCGCAGGGCATTTTCCATCCCGCGCTTAGCGTCATCGACCCAGTTTTCGATTTCCGAGGGAGAGAAGTCGTAGGCTCGGCTGACTTCGGCTACCGTAGTTTTGCCTTGAATGATGCCCAGGACTTCGTCACGCGCTGGCTATGTTCATACAATCATGGACGGTCAAATATGGCCTTGGGTGGCATTACGCCAATTCAAAAAATGGCCTTGGCCGCCTAGCGTCTGCGTTTAACGACCGTTAAAAAGGGGGGGTTACCCTCTGAACTTGCCCTCTGATGTCTGAGTGTCACATTACGGAACAAAAATTGCTGCGGGTTATCCCGATATTTGGCCATTATTGAGCAGTACTTATCATAAGCTGGACAAATCTAGATGTGTGAATTGAGTGGCTCATCACAAGAAGTTCGATTTTGAGAAATCAGGTGGAAATCTTGATCGCCACAGCATCTGATTTGTTAGGCCTCCAGATCAAATGATCTGCGCCGTAAGACTAAATATGTGTTAACCAACAAAGGAAGGAAGACAAAATGGAAGCAAAACTTCTGATCGCTAATGAGTGGGTGGATGCAGCTAACAAAGCAGTGTTTGAAAGAAAGCACCCGGTGACCAAAGCTGTTGTGACGAGGTCAGCTGCTGCTAGCGTTGTGGACGCAAATAGAGCTGCTGATGTTGCGGGAGAGACTTTTAAGGAATGGCGTCGCTCATCACCCAGTGAGCGCCGTCGTCTTCTTTTGAAGACCGCAGATATTTTGGAAGCAAAAACTCCCCAGTTTATTGAAGCCATGGCCGCCGAGGTAGGGGCTTCCTCTTTGTGGGCTGGCTTTAACGTTTATCTTGCAGCCAACGTATTTCGGGAAGCGGCTTCGTTGGCAACTCAAATTCAGGGCGAAACTATACCTACCGACAAACCTGGTGCATTGTCCATGACAATACGCCAGCCAGTTGGCGGTATTTTGAGTATTGTTCCCTGGAACGGAACTGTGGTGCTTGCAGCCCGAGCCATTGCATATCCAATCGTCTGCGGCAATACAGTAGTCTTTCGTGGTTCTGAGCTCAGTCCGAGAACCCACGCTCTTGTTGCTGAGGCATTAGTTGAAGCGGGTTTTCCACCTGGTGTTCTGAACTATATCAACAATGCGCCAGATGTAGCTTCAGAGGTGGTTGAGGGCCTCATAGCCCACAAAGCCATTCGCCGCATCAACTTTACCGGATCTACACGAGTGGGGCGTATTATTGCGACCAAAGCAGCGCAGCATCTAAAGCGTTGCTTGCTTGAGCTAGGTGGTAAATCTCCATTGGTAGTCTTGGATGATGCGAATGTTGATGATGCAGTTAGAGCGGCAATCTTTGGGTCTTTCCTTTTTCAGGGTCAAATTTGTATGTCGACAGAGCGTCTGATTGTTGACGAAAAAGTAGCTGATGAATTTGTTCAGAAATTTGTTACTCGTGCAAAAGAACTCGTCAGCGGTGATCCAGTCGTCGCCGACAATTGTGTTATCGGACCCATGGTTAGTAATGCCTCAGGGGTAAGAATCAATGACTTGTTGCAAGATGCCTTGAGCAAAGGCGCAAAGCTGGTTTGCGGTGGTGAAGCTGATGGTGCAGTTATGCCAGCGACCATTTTGGATCATGTCACCCCTGAAATGAAAATTTATGATGAAGAAACGTTCGGACCTATCACAGTGATAGTTCGTGTCAAAAGCGCTGAAGAGGCTTTGACAGTGGCAAACGACAGCGCATATGGCTTGTCTTCAGGCGTATTCGGTCGTGACGTCAACCGGGCTCTTGCTATTGCCATGGATATGGACTATGGATCAGTTCACGTTAACGGAGCTACCGTTCAAAATGAAGCGCAAGCACCTTATGGCGGGACTAAAGAGAGTGGTTACGGTCGATTTGACGGCCGTGCGGTGATCGATGAGTTCACCGAACTCAAGTGGTTGACCATTGAACCTCACGGTCAACAGTATCCATTTTGATCAAGACCATTAAATTGGGTACGGTCAAAAATTTCTACTTAGGTTAGTGGGATATACGACCGTACAGCCAAAACGTATTTATATAAAAATATTGGAGACAACGATGATGAGATTTCGTGATTTTGCTGTTGGTTTCAGTGCTGCTTTTTTTGCGTTCTCGGTGAATGCAAAAACTACATTCACGGTATCGAATTGGGTGCCGCCACACCATGTTCTTGCCACAACAACTGGACAATGGTGCCAGGCGCTTGAGCAAGAGTCCAAGGGAGATATGCAGTGCAAGATTCTGCCGAAAGCGGTCGTAGCTCCTCCCGGGACATATGATGCGATTAGTGATGGTATTGCAGATATCTCGCTTACCGTGAACGGCTATACACCGGGTCGCTTTGTGTTTAGCACTATGGTTGAGTTTCCTTTTTTAGGCGATAGCGCTGAAAAGATATCCATTGCGTACAACAGGATATATGAGAAGTATTTTGCACCTCTGCGTGAGCATCGTGGCGTAAAAGTTTTAGGCGTTTTTTCGCAGGGCCCTGGAACTATGTTCAACACAGTAAAGCCCGTCAAGACTATGGCAGATGCCCGCTCACTTCGTTTTCGCACGGGAGGCGGTAGTATAAATGAGCTGACCCAAGCTCTTGGCTGGAATTCAGTGCTCAGGCCCGCAACAGAAGTTTATGAACTATTGTCCACGGGCGTGATTGACGGGGCTTTTTTTACCGATGAGTCAGTCAAATCCTTCAATTTGAATACGTTGAAGTTTGCAACCACAGTTCCTGGAGGGTTTTACAACGTCAGTTTTATTTTCATGATGAACCAGGATAGATTCGACGGACTCCGCCCAGACCAAAAGGCAATCATCAATAAGCTTTCTGGGGAGTATGTGGCACGGCTCTTTGGAGCGGGTTGGGACAAAGTTGACGCTGCAGCCAGAGACACCACCTTCAAGACTCAGGGTATCCAAACGGTAGGGGGAAGTGAAGATCTCATTAATGCGATTAAGGATAAGCAAGGCCCAATAGAAGAAAAGTGGGCAAAGCAGTCTAAAGCCGCCGGTTTGGCTGATCCGATAGCAGTATTAAGAGAATTTCGTGCCGAAATTGGAAAAGTGCAGTAGTGAATGCCCTTCGGTGTTCAAAACACTCTGATGGATGTTTAACCCCAATCAAGTTCAGCGTTGATACTATTAATGGATATCGATGCTGACTTGACTGACATTGAGTAGATTATGTTCTCTTATATTGATAAGTGGCTTAAGTGGACGTGTGGGGCGGTGTCAAGTTTGGCGCTCTTTGCAATCATGTGGTTGATGATCATTGATGTTGCTGGACGCAAGTTCTTTAGTACAACCATCCCAGGTGGGATTGAACTCACCGAAATCCTAATGGTATTTGTTATTTTTGCAGCGCTGCCACTACTGTCGTGGCGGGGTGAACATGTTGTTTTTGATTCGTTAGATGGTGTGCTCCCGGTGCAATGCCGGAAGATTCAAGCTTTCATTGTTCATGTTGTTGCTGCCGGTGTGTTTACATGCCTGGCCTTTCAAGTTACCAAACGTGCACAGAGGTTCGACGCTTATGGCGAAGTTACCTCGCAGCTCAAGCTATCTCTGGGGCCAGTGGCCTGGTCTATGGCTGGGTTTCTAATCGTCACAGCGATAGTGCATATTTTGTTGTTATTTTTCTTAAACCGTGAGAGTTCCTTTCATCAGCCCCAAACTCTTAACTCAGAGGGGAGGGATCAATGATCGAAGCATCTCTCGGATTTTTAGCTGTTTTCACGCTCGCGATCCTGCGAATTCCGTTGGCAATCTCAATGGCCATCGCTGGTGTTTTAGGCTTGGGGTTGATGCGAGGTTGGAAACCTGCGTTTGCAAGTCTCAGCCAGGTTATCTTCGAAACTGGTTTTGCCTACATTCTCGTTGTAATCCCATTATTTGTTCTGATGGGCAATCTTGTGTCTAGGGCAGGTATGGCAAGCGAGTTATATGCAGCTGCAAATGCTTTCGTTGGGCATCGTCGAGGAGGGCTGGCTATGTCGAGCATCATAGCCTCTGGTGGTTTTGGAGCAATTTGCGGATCCTCAATTGCTACTGCTGCCACAATGACTAAAGTTGCTTTCCCCGAAATGAAACGACATGGCTACAAAGATAGTTTGGCGGCAGGTTCGATTGTTTCAGGGGGGGCCCTGGGAATTTTGATTCCCCCATCGACTGTTATGGTGATTTACGGGATTATCACTGAGACCAGTATTGGAGAGATGTTTGCAGCGGGGGTATTGCCCGGGATTCTTGCCATAACTTTGCTGTGTTGTGCTGTTGCTTATGTTGTTTGGCGCGATCCTGCTGCTGGCCCTGCAGTTAAGCGTAAATCCTGGTCAGAGAGGTGGAGCGCTTTGCGGTCTGTATGGCCTGTAGTTGTGCTCTTTGGCCTTGTAATCGGGGGTATTTATGGTGGGGTTTTTACCGCGACGGAGGGGGCAGGTTTCGGGGCATTTGGAGCTTTCCTTTTTGCGCTATTCCGTGGTGCCCTTACTCCGAAAATATTGTTCGATGTGCTAATCGAGAGTAGCCGTACGACAGCGATGCTGTTCATGATCTTGATTGGCGCTATGGTCTTCACGAACTTCATAAACTTCACAACTATGCCAACGGACTTAAGAGAGTTTTTGGTCGAATTTAGTCCAACTCCAATGCTTGTCATACTCTTTATGATGGCTATATACATCGTGCTTGGCATGGTGGTGGAGGAGCTCGCCGTTGTATTGCTTACTATACCGGTATTTTTCCCAATTGTTACTGGGTTGGGTTTCGATCCTGTTTGGTTCGGCATTTTGATCATTACAGTGGTAGAGATCGGGATGATCTCTCCTCCTGTCGGTTTGAATGTGTTTGTGGTGAATGCACTTCTTAAAGAGGTCCCGCTCGTACAAATATTTAAGGGTGTGTGGCCGTTTGTGATTGCCAATATCTTAAGGCTACTCATCCTCATGGCTTTCCCTGCGATAGTTTTGTTATTGCCAAGTTTTATGCGTTAGGTTTTAGATTACATATAAAAACTATGGTATTTGGCTCTTGGGCATACCTTTTTGGTATGCCCATTATTTATTTTGGTGTTTGCTAGATGAAAAAGACGTCTCATGTTGATGACACTATCGATTCCTCATTGTTGCGTGTGTTGCTCGTACTTGGTGACACGCGTAGCGTTAGTGCCGCAAGTAAAGTTCTTAAGGTGTCCCAACCCGCGGTCAGCTACTCACTTAAGAAGCTGCGAGACTATTTTCGTGATCCATTGTTCATTGCTAGCAAGGAGGGGTTGATTCCAACGGACAAAGCATCGGTTCTGATGCCGGAGTTGCAACATCTACTTGATGAGTTATCACAGGTTGTACGTAGTGCTAAGGTCTTTGATGCGTTGACTTCAAGCAAACGCTTTCGTATTGGTATGCTCGACATCACCGAGTACTGGCTATTGCCCAAGTTATTGGCTGCAATTCGATTCGAAGCTCCAGGTATACTTGTCGAAGGTGTGTCTTTGCCCGAGCCCAGCGATATTCCCTCTCTATTAAGCTCCGGTGAACTTGATGTGGTTATTACGGACCGTGAGATAACGGAAAAAATTATCCGATGCGAGATTGTTTCCTCGGAAAATATAAAAACGCTAGTGAATAATAGTTTTGACAGTGATAATCAGACCTTAACGTTGGAGCAGTTTTTGGAGATTCCCCATATAGTGTTTCAAAAAAGAAACCCTGGGGTAGATGATGCACTCAAAGCGATAGGTAGAGTACGAAAAATTTATGCAGTTGCACAGAGTTTTGGTACCATGCTTTGCATTGCAAGTAAGGGGGGATTTATTTGCAGTCTTCCCGAAAAGTGTGCGCGAGAGTCTGCCAAAGTGTATGGTTTAAAGTTGCTAACCCCTCCCCTCGACATTGAACCATGGCAGCTTTACCTCGGATGGCATACTCGTTTTAATGCCGACCCCACCTTGAAATGGTTAGTTCACCAAATTAAGAAAGTAATCAATGAAGAGAGCTTCGTCTAATTAGAATATATTGTTGACGGTCAGGTTAATCGCATATCCACCGGCAGTCAAAAAGATAAATAGCATGGCTGCCAGTCCAAATGGTTTTGCGCCAACGCGTCGAATTGAAGCAAAGTGAGTACTTAGGCCGAGGGATACCATCGCCATCGCTAACAAAAAGTCATCGATTTTGATGATGGCTGCGATGATGTGCGAGGGGGGCTGCCAGACAGAATTGATGCCAATTACGAGAAGAAAAAACACAGCAAACCAAGGTACGGGAATTTTTTTAACTCCCTTATGGGCTGTTGCGTTTGTGGGCGTCCCTCCCAATATTAGGAGCATAAAAAGAAATGGCACGAGCAGTATTACACGGAACATCTTTTCGATGATCGCGGTTTCAGCAGCTACTCCGCCTATAGCATTAGCTGCTGCAACGACCTGAGCCACCTCATGAATAGTGGATCCGATAAACACTCCGTAATTTTTGACGTCCATACCCAAGAACGGAAATATAAGAGGATAAGCAAACATGGAGATTGTGCCAAAAATCACAACTGTAGCAACAGCGACAGATACTTTTTCTGAGCCGGCTTTGGTTATAGACTCGGTTGCCAGAATCGCTGCCGCGCCGCAAATAGCGCTGCCGGCACCAATTAATAGCGATAATTCGTTATCAAGGCGAAATAGCTTCTTCCCCAATAGAACTGCGAGAAACAAGGTCAGTATTACGATTAGTAATCCAATGGTAATACCGGGAAGCCCCAAATCATAAACTTGTTGGACGCTGACACGAAAACCGTAAAGAACGATCCCGAGTCTTAGAAGCATTGATTTGGACAATAGAACACCCTGACCGAAATGATGAGCATATTTTTGAAAGCCCATGTTTCCGATAAGTAGTCCGAATATTATGGCTAGAGTAAGGGGGCCGAGTCCAAGGTTTTTAATCCAAGGCGTATTTGCCCCAACCAGGCAAAAAAGTGCAAGTACGCCAACAAAAATTAGACCCTGAGCTAGATTTTTTTTGTCAAGAATTGAACTCTTTTGGCTAGTTCCCGAGGAGGCGGGTGATGTCATTTTCTTTCATATTTAGTTGTGATCAGATGCATCGAGTTTAGGCTCTTATAACTATTACTTCCAATGCTTATATCTAATAGGAATATAATAAATTATTATGCGATTGAATCTGAACTTGACGCGCATCTTTTATACAGTTGTTCGTGAAAATAGCTTTTCGCGAGCTGCAAGTGCTCTTTGTATCAGCCAGCCAGCGGTTTCACGGGCTGTACGCGAACTCGAATCTCAGCTTGACCAGACGTTATTTGAGAGGGGCTCAGGTGCCGTGACCAAGTCGGGACGTCTACGTATGACCGCCAGTGGGCAAGTTCTTTTTGATTACGCTCGTGAAATATTTGCGCTTGAACAAGCAGCGGCTAAGGAATTGGCAGACAGGGCCTGCGCCACCCGTGGCATGTTGGTCGTGGGAGCTAGCACTACGGTTGCGGGTTATTGGTTGCCAAGCCTACTGGCGAAATATCACCAAAGTCATCCAGGCGTATTAATCAAGGTTGTTGTCGCCAATACTGAAGCAATTTGTGCTGACTTGAGAGACTACCAACTGGATCTTGCAATAATTGAAGGTGCAGTTGAGGATCCTCTAATTACAGAAGAGAAAGTCTTTGCTGAAACACTCAGTATCGTTGCTCCTCCTGATTTCAAGCTCTCAGCAGATGAGTATTTTGCCCAAAGCGAATTGAACCGGGCAGTTTGGCTTTTTAGGGAGCCTGGTTCAGGAACTCGTACAGTGACACAGACTCTATTAGCGGAACAGCAAATCAAACCAACAGAGATTATTGAATTTGGAAGTAATGAGGGCATTGCCCAAGCCGTTTGTCATGGTCTTGGTATCGCGATGCTGCCAGATGTTGTGACGGCAGGATTGATTGAGCTCGGACGTATTAAGTTACTTTCCCCAGACTTCTTACCTGTTTTTGAGCGTGATCTCAGGCTTCTAAAGCGGCAGGGTCGTATACCATCTCCAGCGGCAGAGTATTTTTTCGACTTAATCAGGTCTGCTGTCCAGGCTTAGGTCAAAGGTTCAGGAGGCTGTCTCCCGAAGTTTGTGCTTTATAGCTAATAGCGTAGTTTTGACACTGGGAATAATTCTGTAAACTTGTGCAGTAATGAATAAAACACCTAATGGGTCACCGTGCGCACCAACCGTTGGTGGGCCAATGACCCTAAGGAATGGATTCGCTTTACCATTAAGCTGAACTGCTGCACATTCCGAGGTTACTTTGAATCCAAGGCCACTTTCATCTATTTGGAGTAGCCCTTTTTTTAGTGCCGATTGCAAGAATGGCGAGTCGCTGTAATCGGACTTCGACTCAAGGCCAGTACAGTTTATGACCCAGTCAAATTCACGCTCAATCTCGATACCGTTGACGCTCATAACAAGTCTGACAGGTTCAGTTTCATTTCCAGGCTGTGCTGTTTTTATAGTTGCTTTTATGAATTCAACGGTGCCCGCTTTTTCTGCGATAGCTACCAATTGTTCATTTTGAGGTGGCGACCTGAATCTATGAACGTCGTACCACACTCGCAGCTTACCAAGAAATCTTTTCTTGTCCTTGGTACTGAGTTTTGGCCATAGCTGCCAGGCTTTATCCCTGACTTGGTCCAGAACAGCATGCCATGTGCCACCTCGGAGCTCATTTTGCCGAATCTCTAACCTGATACGTTTTAAAAGCATGGTTAAAGAGCATGAATCGCCAAGTCCCTGAAGAAAGACAGGAAGTGGGCCCATAACTCGTTCAAGAGGTGATTCTGGTACTTGAGGGTCCCTGGGTTTGGTCTTAAATAGTTCTGGCGATTGTGACTTCGAGCGTAGCCCCCTGCGCGATGCGACTGTAATTTTTCTGCGATGACCATTCTTTAACAGCGTCGATAGTACGTCTAAAGCAGTGAGGCCGGATCCCACCACCAAAACACGTGCATCGTGCGGAATGCAACGCGTACTTTTGTCTTCCAGAGGGCTGTAAATTAGCTTTAGTGGTGAAGCTTGCTCTTGTCTTGATGGGATTTTTAAACGTGTGTGAGTATTGCCTGTGGCGATAACCAGCATATCGGCAAGTAGCGTGTGTCCTCCGGTGGTTTTCAATATGAAAGTGGCATGATCTTTTTGCTCGAGGTTCACTGCTGAATCTTTGAGATGCGTGATCGTAGTACCGTTTAAGGCGTTCATTGCGCAGGATCTTAATTGCTCGGATACGTAGCTTCCATAATCACGCCGCCTCAGGAAAATTTGCCCTCCTGGCAGTACGGCCTCAGGATCTTCAAGTGAAATCCCACGCCATTCACACCAAGACTGCAATTCAAAAGGACGGATTGGGTCTAGAGCATGAGCCTCTAGTGGCCCGTTAAGTCGATGTTCAGGATCTAACGTGGAATATGCCATACCACGACCCAACTCTAGTCGCGGCTCAATGATTGTGATGTCAAGTGCTTGCGTATAGTACCGGCATAGTTGCAGAGCGAAGGATGCTCCGCTAAGTCCACCTCCAACAATAATGATACGAGGCCTTAAATCCGCAGGTGAATTTCTTGCGTTTACCCGACTAAAAGCCTGATTTGAGTCATCTGAAAGACTGGGGTCGTTAGTGTTAAGGTTCATGTAGTGCAGGGATATCTTGTTGGCCGGTTACACCGGAAATTATTTGTGATGTTATCAGCGCGAACTAAATATAGCCATGTCGCAGAGACCTGTTCCATTTCGCCACATCAGATACACACACCGCACGGATGTCGTCGTGTGACATCTGGGATATTCGGCATCGTATAAAAATTATTTATATGCGGAATAACTAGGCGGTTTCAGATGGCTTGGTTACCTTATGCAAACTATCAAACAGGAGATAAGACATGGCAAATAGACCCCCTCTTCGTATGGGCTGGTTCATTCCCACTCTAGGCGACACTACGGCGTTTGGTGACCCCGAAAAAGAAATTCCTCAGTCAATGGAGCATTTCCTGCGTGTTGCCAAGGCTGCGGAGAAAGCAGGCTTTGAGTACGCATTAATACCAATCAACCCCTATTGCTGGGATGCGTGGGTAGTCGGCTCATTTTTAGCAGCCAACACCAAAAAGCTGAAAATGCTTCTTGCCTTGAAGCCCGGTTTTATCCACCCCGTGGCACAAGCCAAAATGATTTCGACCTTTGACCAATTGTCTAACGGGCGACTTGCTTTGAATTTGATAGTTGGTGCTAGTGAAAAGGATGCGTTTAAGGAAGGCCAAACTCAATCTAAGGAAGAACGCTATCAACAGCTTGCCGAGGAAGTTGCGTTGTTGAAGCGCCTTTGGCTTGAAGAAAATGTACATGTCGAAGGTAACTATTATCAGGTGCGCGGTCCGATGATTCAACCGCGGCCTTATCAGCAGCCGCACCCGCCGTTCTTTTTGGGTGGCGGTTCGGATCTGGCGGCTGAGATTTCAGCCGAGAACTCATCGATACACTTATTCTGGGGTGACTACCCTGAGAAGATTCAATCAGAGATCGCTTCGTTGCGAAAACGGGCTGCTAAATATGGTCGCGAGAACGAAATCCAATTCTCAATGCGCTTGCAGGTCATTTGCCGTGAAAATGAGCGCGACGCTTGGGATTTCGCAGATCAGTTGATTGCTAATGCAGATGATGAGTGGCGCAAAACGGTTGCCAATATGGCAGAAGCTTCGGTGGCACAGAAGCGTGTACGTGACATAGCAAAAAGTACAGGTAGGTTGATGACCCCGCATATGTGGACTGGAATTACTGAAGTCAGGCCGGGCGCTGGGATTGCAGTTGTAGGGAACCCTGAACAGGTAGCGAATCAATTGACTGAGTTCTTAAAAGCTGGTTGTTCAGGTTTTTGTTTGTCTGGGTACCCACATCACGAGGAAGCAGAACGATTTGGCAAACTGGTGATGCCTCTTCTCAAACGTTGTTACAAGGCTCTGAAATGAACAAGAAACCATTTGACCCAAAGGCGTTTCGCAATGCGTTGGGGGCCTTCACGACTGGTGTAACTGTGGTTACGACTAAAGATGAGCATGGGATTAAGGCAGGTTTGACTGCTAATAGCTTTAACTCCGTATCACTCGACCCACCTCTCGTGCTTTGGAGCGTAGGCAAAAAGTCCTCGGCCTACGAGGCATTCACTAATAGTGAATATTTTGCCGTACATATTTTGTCCGCAGAGCAGGAAAATATTTCAAGTCAGTTTGCGAAAAGCGGGGTTGACCGCTTTGCTGGTTTTCAAACCGACACAGGTCCAGGTGGTGTGCCTGTGTTGCGTGATTGCTCGGCTGTGTTTGTTTGTAAAACACACGAGCGTTATGCTGGAGGTGACCACGTCATTATTGTTGGTGAAGTGATTGATTTTGAGAGTTCTGGAGAAGCCCCACTGGTATTTCAGGGTGGAAAATACGCTTTGGCCGTGCAACGAACCAAACCCTCTCACAATGATATTTCGTCGGTAGGTATCGATTGGTTGGGTTTTTTGCTCAAGCGCGCCTATGAGCAGTTATTCACACCTGTACGTGAGTTTTGTCATGCATCTGGCTTGCGCGATTACCATTATTTCGTCTTGTCATTTTTAGGTATGGGTAATGACAGGCTTTTAACAGATATTAATGAGCAATTGAAGTTCATTGGTATTGATCCTGGATTGCATAACCTCGAACCTTTGATTTCCATGGGGCTTATTTCCCGTAGCGAAGACAGGTCTTCTCCTCGCTTACACCTGACAACGAGAGGGAGGGATTTTTTGCTCGAAACGGCGGCTATTGGCAAGCGCGCAGAAAGTGATTCTTTTGCATCTTTTGACTATACCGAGCAGCAGGTCCTTAAAAATCTGCTGGTAGGACTTATTTCCAATACCGCCAAGAACGTGCCGGAGATTTGGAGGAAAGAGCATATCTGGCAAGAAAACAATATTTGGGGTGCCCCCGTCGCCTACAAGGGGCAATGATGTTTCTACCGGTGATAACGACAATGCTGTTGCTCACCGGTAGGTCACGTTAAGGAGTGCAGCGTTGGGGTCATTACTTAATTCTCTGTTTTTCAACTCGCCAGAACAGCGAACTTTGCTGGCGCGTCAAAGATATTTCGAAGAAGGGTTAATGCCATCTGGTTTAGTGACGCGTGTTGTCTTTGAGTCGTGGGCAAGATCCCAACGTTATGGCTATAACGTTAAAGATATTCCCGAGTATTGCCCTGTTACAAATAGCCGGGTCCAACTGACACTTCAGCGCAACCGCGAACTCCTGCAGGCTTGGATGGGGGAAGTCAATTCGCTCAATACCGTGTTAGTAAATACAGGCACCTCAGCAGTTTTAACAGATAGGCTGGGTGTTGTCATAGCAACAACAGGCTCTACGCAAGCAAACTCTCAGATCATACCTGCCGCCCACCGAGTTGGCGTTGATTTGTCTGAGTCCGCGGTGGGTACTACTGCGCCTGGTATTGCGTTAGCGACCAATCAGGCGGCTATTGTTCTAGGCGCTGAACATTTCTTTGATAAGGTAGGCTCAATGTTCTGCGCTGCTGCCCCGATAAGTGGTCGGGATGGCAGTGTGTGTGGCGTTTTAAACCTATCTAGCGAAAGAAGAAGCTTTGGATTTGATGCACTTTCAGTGGTAGGACTTTTTGCAAAAGTGATAGAGAATCGCTTGCTAGCCCTTGAAGTTGGTGACTGTGCTGTGCTGGGACTGCAGATTAGTCCCTCGCTTATTGGTACGCCTATGATGGGATTGATAGGGATAAGTGGCACCGGTTGTATTTCATGGGCAAACAGCACCGCTATAAAGTTAATTAAAGGAAGTGATGCCCAGCTTTCTTTGACCGGATTGCCTGTTGAGGAAGTATTTGATTTACGCTTCGACAAGGTTTTGTCATTGGGTGTAGATCAGGAACCGGTTTCAGCACGACTGACAAATGGTTTAACGGTATATGTTCGCATTCTAAATGCTCAGACAAAGGGTGCTATAAAATCCGGTTCATTTTCTGCAGTACCCAAGACGTTTAATGCTCAAATCGAATCCAGATTAAATCTGCCGGAGCACGAATCTGTTACTTCGTTGACGGAAGAGGTATCAGAAGATTTAGCCAAAGTGGCGGTTAGATCACTGCGCGAGGCTGACACGACTCTAATTCTGAAAACTCTTGACCTCTGCAATGGAAACATATCAAAAGCGGCCAAGCAATTGAAAGTTTCGCGTGGAGTTGTTTATCGGCGATTAAAGGGCTTTAAGCATTCAGGCTGTTGACCTCAAAGGTCTGGTCTGGTTGAGGCAAGTTCACCAACTCTTTGAGCGTTCTTTTTTCTCATCTGATTCCCGCAGTTTTCTAAGCTTTCCTCTGAATCGAAGAACTGAAGTACCCCGGTTTTGAACTGACTCCCAAGAGTTGGACAGTTGGTTTTCAGGAAACGTGAATCGGCCAGATTTTTATAGACGGTCTGTTGCCGCAGAAAAGTATTGCTGCTCGTAGTGTACTGGTGAAAGGTTGTTGGCATGGCCATGCCGGCGAACCGGGTTGTAGAACATTTCGATGTAATCGAAGATATCCTGACGCGCTAAGTCACGGGTGCTGTAGATCTTGCCTTTAATGCGTTCGCGCTTGAGTAATTGGAAAAAACTTTCCGCAACGGCATTGTCATGACAATTTCCTCTTCGGCTCATGCTCGGCTGTAAATTATGGGCAGCAAGAAATGCAGCCCATTCGTAGCTTGTAAATTGGCTGCCTTGGTCGGAATGCACCATAACGCTGTGCTTGGGTTTACGTCGTCATACCGCCGCGAGCAAGGCCTGTAAAACCAGGTCTTTACTCATGCGTGAGTCCATCGACCAGCCTACGACTTGTCGAGAAAACAAGTCGACAACGACCGCCAAATACAACCAGCCTTCGTACGTGCGAATATATGTAATGTCAGTGAACTTACCCCCTGATTCACAGGGCCCGGGGTATTCCTTAAACTAGCACCTAGGCATACGCCTATGTTTACGACTATGAGTTCATCAGATAAGACCGGTCGGATAGAGGTCGTCACGGCCGTGCAACGTCGCCGGCGTTGGACACCGGATGAGAAGCTGGCGTTGGTCCAGCAGACCTTTGAGCCGGGCAATACAGTTTCACTGGTTGCTCGACACGCGGGAGTCGCCGCAAGCCAATTGTTCCAGTGGCGCAAAGCATACACTGAAGGGTCCCTGGTTGCCGTTGGCGCCAATGAGCCCGTTGTGCCCGCTTCGCAGATGCAAGACGCGCTCAAACGCATTCGCCTGTTCAACGTCAACTATCTTGGCCGGTCGGCGTCAATTAACTTGGCCGGTTGACGCTCATTGATGCTGGTCTTGTTGTTTACGCTTTAATGATGTTTTCCTGCGGTAACTTTCCCCCTCCCCCGCTGTCAGAATAGTTGGAACCTCTACAGATGTTAGAGTTT
>TARA_R110000850_G_scaffold186609_8_pt1 | contig 17513 bp, 14 predicted proteins | sample TARA_R110000850 | Tara Oceans TARA_R110000850 (sample SAMEA4397586) | marine metagenome | biome: Polar Biome; feature: [SRF] surface water layer (ENVO:00010504); material: water (ENVO:00002006), including particulate matter (ENVO:01000060) such as... | depth 5 m | reverse complement strand
TGGGCACAATTAATGGCGGTGAAGTCATCGGAGAATTCTAATCACCTTTTACATGTCACATGCAAGGAGACACTTATGCATATTCATCGATCGACAAAACGCATTCGCGGCTTCACATTAATTGAATTACTTGTAGTGATTGCCATTATTGCAATTTTGATCGCCCTGTTGCTCCCAGCGGTTCAACAGGCGCGAGAAGCAGCCCGCCGGTCCCAGTGCAAAAACAATCTGAAACAGATTGGTCTGGCGTTCCAGAACTATCACGACACATTTAACATGTTCCCTCCCGGTTATGTTGACGAGCGGGGCTCAGGTGGAACACTTGCAGATAACGAAGGGCACTGGGCCTGGAGCACAATGATCTTGCCCTATCTCGATCAGGCCCCCCTTTATAACCAGATGAACCCCGGCCCAATCACGCCTTCAACGGCTTTGAATGATGCAGCCATCCGCACCAGCATGCAACAGCCACTCGCCGCCTTCCGCTGCCCCTCTGATACCGGACCAGCTCTGAACGGAAATGCCGGCCAGGAAATCCAGGCGGATAGTGGAACGAATTACGGTCTCCCTGTGTCAAACTATATTGCTTCCAATAACAACCGTACCTTGCGGCAGTCTCGTTCATCGAACGGTGCTAACGGTGGTTCAGGGGCCACAGGCGCGTTCTGGCGCGACAGCAATTTGCGATTTCGTGATATCACGGACGGAGCGAGTAATACAATCCTGGTCGGAGAGCGGTCCTATAAAGTGGGTACCGTCGATTTTTATGCAGGAACTCTTTACGCGGCTCGTGAATTTGGTGGAACGAATGGACCGGAGCAGGCGAGTGGAAACCAGGGGCTGATTGCCATCTTTGGCGGCTCGACGTATTCCATCAACCCGACCAATCCGTCAAACGTGGCGACTCGTCAGGCCTACAGCAGTCAACATACCGGCGGAGCTCATTTCGGGCTCGGAGATGGTGCGGTACGGTTCATCAGTGAAAACATAAACCTGAATACAGACGATGCCGTCAACAGTACGCTGGAAAGTTTAATCGGGGTTGCCGATGGTCAGATCCTTGGGGAATTCTAACCATCTTCACTGAGGAATCATCATGCCTGTAATTCGGGTTCGATTTGTCGAACGGTCTCGCGTTAGCGGGGGCTTTCGATGATCGAAACCCGAATTTTCAATAATGGTGATTTATTTTAGTGTCGCTGACCTGGAAATTGCATGAGACGTTTTGCTTGAGTAAATATATTGAAGTCAAAGGATCATAGTCATGATGCTCAGGATTTTAAGTTTGTGCTTATTGAATTGTTTCACCTGTCTGATAATGTCAGGTTGCGGGAATGCGGGCCCTGAACTTGCTACCGTAACCGGTAACGTCACTCTCGATGGAAAACCCGTACCTGATGCACGGGTTGATTTTTCCCCGCAGGAAGGACGTGCTTCGGTCGGTACAACAAATGCCGAAGGCGTTTATGAATTACAGTACTCCCTCGAAAAAGAAGGGGCAGTGATTGGTTCGCATAATGTCAAAATCACCACGGAACGTGCGACAACAGGGGGTGAAGGAAATGAACCGCTGGTACCCGGTTCTAAGGAACTGCTTCCATCAGTATATAATTCGAATAGCCAGCTGACTGCCGAAGTCACATCAGGTGAAAATGTCATTGATTTTTCTCTCCAGAGTCAACCCGACTAACAGGAATCACACAAACAAAAAAGGGCGGCTGATCTTAGATCAACCGCCCTCTCGCAGTTTCAATTTTCAATTACTGAAAACTCTTCTGGCGTCTCGTTGACTAGTTCGAACAAGTCGGAGCAGGTGCCGTGCAAGTCTTAGGTGCTGGAGCCGTACAGGTTGGCTCGGGGCAGCAGGTGGGCACGGGTACCTTGCGGCATACTTGTCTCGGCACACATCGTGTTTTGGTCACACAAACAGTTCGCGGTACACACTTGGTTCGGGTGACATACCGTGTGCAGCAGACCTGCTCACAGGTAGTGTAAGGAACTTTGCGGGTACAGGTCTGTTGCTCATAGCTGCAGGTGGTGTAGGGAACCTTGCGGGTCCGGCATTCTGAAACCATGGTGCAAGTGGTGTAAGGAACCTGTTTGGTCACACATTCTTCTTTCCAGCAGCAGGTCGTGTAAGGAACCTTGCGGGTTCGGCATTCACGGACCATCTGACAGGTCGTATAAGGAACCTTCTTGGTTCGTGTTTCGCACTCATAGCGAACACAGGTGTACGGTACCTTCTTGGTAATCGTGCAGGGAACTCGCTCACATACTGTGTAAGGAACCCGCTCGGTTTTGCACTCGCGTTCGTAAGTTGTGCAGCAGACTTTGCGGGTGACCGTCTTGGGGCACCAGACTCGTCGGCAGATGGTAGTGCCGGGGCACTGAACTTTAACTGTTTTGCAGCAACCAGGTTTGTAGATCGGGCAGCAGGAGCTGCAATCGTATTCCCAGGTTCCTGGTTCACAGACACATTTATCGACAACTGGTCCCGGGCAGTGCTCGGTGACTGTTTTCCATTCGCCACAGCAGACTTCTACATCGTGCCAGGTATGAACGGGTTTGCAGATCGTACGGCAGACATCCCGGTAACAGGTTTTGTAATTGGTTTTGTAGATCGTGCAGCACACATCACGGTAGTGTGTTTCACAGATCGGACGGCGGACGGTGTAGCAGACATCCCGGTAGCAGGTGTTATAAACCGGCTTGCAGACTGAGTAGCAGACATCTTTATAGCAGGTGTTATACACCGGGCGACGACGTTTGCAGGTCACAGTTTTATAGCAGGTTTTATACACAGGACGGCATACATTGTAGCAGACCTCTCGGTAACAGGTCTGATACACGGGCTTGCAGACCGTGTAACATTCATCACGGTAGCAGGTCTTATACACATTCTTGGTGTACTGCACGGGAACTTTTTCACAGACAGTATCATAGACTGTCTTCTGGCAGGTATAGTTCTGCTTTTCCCATACGGTTTCGACAACGGTTTTATAGCAGGTACTTGAGCACTCTTTGGCAGCACAGTAATCGCCACAAGAAGTACATGCCTCTGTGGGACAACACTTGTATCTACCTGCTCCCAGGTAACCTGCCTGGGCTTGCTCCCCAAAGCAGGCCATGATCATAGCGGCCGCCAGAAGGGGAATCCAGGTTGCATTCTTCATCGGTCTATTCCTCTACATGAGTAATTCAGCAAACAAAATTGAAAACTGGAAACAGTTAGAATCTACTTCGTCATCAAACTTGGCACTGCTTAACCGATACCCCCATTTCTCCACAGCTTACCACCTATCCCGTTCACTGAAGTCACCACAAACCATTCGACCACTACAATCGATACCTGGCTGCCAATCAGCGCACAGCTTGATCGGTTCTCCTTAAACGGTTATGACTTTTGTGCCGATAGGAATGATCTAAGAGCCTGACTGGTAATCTCCAAAAGCTGCCGGAAGATTTGCAGCTAAGACTCGATCAACGAATGCCTGCCTGTTATCCTCAAATGACTCAAGGAACGTCTAATCTGTGTTCAATAGTAAAGTGAGACATTTAAATGAAGTTTGGCATTTGTCAGGAATTGTTTGTTGGCTGGGACTGGGAAAAACAATGTGATCTGATCGCTGAGATCGGTTATACGGGGATCGAACTGGCACCGTTTGCATTCGCCGAGCGTCCCTCTGATATTTCTGCAGAACAGCGGGCATTTCTGAGAAAAACAGCAGAGGATCGCGGGCTGCAAATCTTTGGCCTGCATTGGCTTCTGGCAAAAACCGAAGGCCTGCATCTGACAACCGCCGATGCGGCCGTTCGAAAGAAAACAGCCAGTTACCTGGTTGAACTTGGGGAGTTATGTGCGGACCTGGGAGGCGATTTAATGGTCTTCGGATCTCCCTTCCAACGGAATATTGAAGAAGGCATGACGCGTGAGCAGGCTTATGCAAATGCGGCGGAAGTTTTCCGAAACTGTCTGCCTGCCATTGGCGAACGTGGTGTGCGAATCTGTATGGAACCGCTGACTACCAAGGAAACAGATTTTGTGAATACCTGCGCCGAGGCGCTGGAACTGATCGACATGGTCGGGGCCGACAATTTTGTATTGCATCAGGATGTGAAAGCGATGCTCGGCGCGGAAACGGAATCGATCCCTGAACTCATTCACAAATACGACACAAGAACAGGTCACTTCCATGTGAATGATTCCAACCTTCTGGGTCCCGGCATGGGAGAGACCGACTACCATCCGATCTTCAAAGCGCTGAAAGAAAGTCGATACGATGGATGGATCTCGGTAGAAGTTTTTGACTATGAACCTGGCTGCGAACACATCGCGCGCGAAAGTTTTCGCTATATGAAAGAGGTCTGGGAAAGTGTCTGAACGACTCAAAACAAGCGTTGAGGCAAAAAAATTTTTGAAAACCTCAAAATAATTCCAGCCCCTTTTTGATGTCGTTTTGAAATGAAGAGCGCTTGTCATATAACAGCGCCTGTGAAAGACAAAGACATTCACGTTAAAACAGAATGATCGATTTTACCCTATTTTTGTAGGGTGAAATCGATCTCTTTTTTTAAACGACACACGCAGCGCGCGTACGCATTAATGATTTATTTTGTGATTTCTTTTTTAAACGCTCTTGACGTGTCGGTTTACATCGAACAGAAAAGATGCTTTTAGTAAGAGAATTGGCTTGCAGAATTTTTCGAAATATTTACGATGATGGCCATTAAATAGATGTAAGTCCTTAGTGCGTAATGAGTGTCAATTAAAAATTCGTTTTAGTTGAAAATCATTCGTTTTAAACGGGGACAAACATCGGAGTTTGTCAAGGTTGACAGACTTCAAATTCTTATTCGTTGTGGCAGACCTTTGCCGACTTATAGCCCGGAGCCAGCGGCAAGGCAGCCCTCGTTTAACTCTCAAAGGAGGATTTGCGGTGGCAAAGAAAAAGGCAAAGAAAGCAGCGCCTAAAAAGGCAGCACCAAAAAAGAAAGCAGCCCCAAAGAAAGCTGCTCCAAAGAAGAAAGCAGCCCCTAAGAAAAAAGCAGTGAAAAAGAAAGCTGCTCCAAAGAAGAAGGCTGCTCCTAAAAAAGCTGCTAAGAAAGCCGCCCCAAAGAAAAAGGCAGCTGCAAAGAAAAAAGCAGTTAAAAAGAAAGCTGCTCCAAAGAAAAAAGCCGCTAAAAAGAAATAGTAATATTTCTGTTAGCAGCAGGAAACAACAAGCCATAACGAGTAAGAAGCGATCGGTTTTTCGATCGCTTCTTCTATTTCAACGACAGGACATTCAAAGAACGTAAGTCCTGAAACGACTGTTACCCGACCCAGGTATTCATTAATACACATCCCTCATTCTTATGCTGGCACCATGACTTGATTTAACGCTACAATCAAATCTCGATTCATTCGTGATTCTGATCAGACGGAAAGTGTACTTGCATTGAATCATCTCAGTACCGAACGCCTTCTAAAACCCAAACGAAAACTGTGGCGTACCCGATTTAAGATGGCGCGAAACACAATGTGTTTTGCACCACGAATTTCTAATAGCGATGTGTGCCAGCCTGCAGTCTCTGAAGAAGAATTACAACATTGGGGCGAATGCATTCTGCTCTCCGATTCCACCGCGGTCTTACATCGAGACGGGACAGTTACACGACGTGCTCATAATATAACCGCGCTCTACGCCAATGAATCTCTGGCGCACTGGGATGAAGTCTACCGTTTTTATGATCGTCAGACAGCACTGCATAAGATTCAGACCGCTAAGGTTTACCTGCCAGACGGCAGCGTCAGAAAAGCAAAGAAGGTGGTTCAACCGTATGGTCAGACAGCGGTCAACTTTTATCCGCTCCGTCCCGGTGTAACAGTTGAACTGGAAGAACAGCAGGACTACTTTATCCCGGATCGAATCGCCGCTTGCCTGTGGGGACAGGAGTACTTTCAGTTTTCCATTCCCTGTCGACGGCTGCGTTATACCGTCGCTGTCGCGGAACCGTTTACGCTCCACTACCGATTACACCTCACCGACCTGGAGCCACAAACCTGGAAGCACGGTTCGTACCAGGTTTACCAGTGGGACCTGCATGATCTGCCAGGATACGAAACCGATGACGGCACTCCGCATCCGCGCGAGGTACTGCCCTGGGTTGATCTCACTACACTGGCCTCCTGGGAACCGATCAATCGCTTTTACCTGAATGATCTCGAGCCACCTGAAAAGACTCCGAGCCAGATTCAAAAATTGTCTACGGAACTGATTCAGGAAGAGCAGACGGAAGAAGAGAAAATTTTCACTGCTTACAAATACGCATCAGAAGATGTCCGGTATGGTCGCCATCCGAATGAACTCACTCTGGAAAAAACACGCGAAGTAGGTTCGATGCTTGAGGACATGCGCGGCGACTGCAAAGATAAATCTTCGCTGCTGGTCTCCCTGCTCAGACACCTGGGCATCAAATCTTCGATCGCCATTCTACTGACGCGCATGAATGGTTCAGCAGCGTTACTCCCCGGTGCACGTTTCGATCATGCGATTGTCTCTGTTACCACATCAAGTGGCGAACGTCTGTGGCTGGACCCCGCCGGTGGTCCGGTGACCTTCAAAGACATTCCGTTTAATGACCAGGGGACCCAGGCCCTGTTACTGAATCGTGAAGGTGGCGAACTCACAACCATACCGGAAGGTGGTCCTGAGAAGCATCAGATTAATCGTGTCTGTAATGGGATTCTCGCAGACGACTGCAGCTACCAGTTCACATCGGAAGTTACGACATCCGGTGATACGGCGATGGAATTTCGTTTGAAATATGTGAACCGCAACGAGGACTACACAACCCTCACCCTGGAAAAAGAACTGGCCTCTTCCTGGACGGGTGCCCGCATCGAGGCGCCTCGATTTCTGAATCTGAAAGAGATTTCTGAACCGGTCCGTTACAGTTGCCGAACTACACTGGACCAATGGGCGCGCCAGATTGAAGAGATCATTCTGTTTCGAATTCCCTGGATCGGCTCCATGCAGACAGCCGGCCTGATCAATGTTCAAAAACGAAATTCTGCCCTGCAGACCCCCAGCCCGATTCGTTTCACCGACAGTCACCGCATCCAAATCCCCTCTGAATTCTCCGGCTACGGTTTACCCTATGAGCATCATTTTGAATGCAAATGGGGCCGCTATCAGGCAACGGTCCGAGTTGAAGATTCACTGCTGATTTGTGAACGACAGGTAGATCATCTGGGGGGTATCGTGTTTCAAGATGAGTATCCGGCATTCAAAGAATACTGGGAATCCTGCACGCGCGCCGACGCGCTGGATATCGTCTTAATGAAACATTGAAATTAAACATCTGTATCATCTTATGCATCCAGACCCTCTCTTTTCAGCTGTCAACCAAAATCTGAACTTCCAGACAGGAAATGGTGTCAGACTGAAATAAATAGCCTATTCTCTCAGGAACAACCTGTTAAAATAGAGAGTAGGAGACAGGGCTCTCGTTTCGCCCGAAATTTTCTCTCCTCTTTTAATATTAGATAAGGTTACAACTCCTTGGCGGATCCTAAACGAGAAGAACTACAAGTCAAAGCAAAACGAGCCATTCTGGTCTCTGTTGTTTCTCCTTCCAATCATATCGATAAGAATCAGGCCCTCGACGAATTAAAAGGGCTCGTAGATACTGCTGGTGTGAAAGTGGTGGGAACGCTGGTGCAGAACCGGGAAAACCCCCATCCGGCCACCTGTCTGGGCAAAGGGAAACTGGAAGAGCTCAAACAAATGGTGAAGCACGTAGATGCGGAACTCATCATTTTTGATAACAATCTTTCTCCCTCTCAGGGGAGGAATATCGAAGAGGAAACAGGAACGGTCATTGTTGACCGCAGTGAACTGATTCTCGATATCTTCGCGACACATGCAAAAACTTATGAAGCCAAACTGCAGGTCGAGCTGGCGCAGCTGCTTTATTTCCGTCCCCGTTTGAAACGACTGTGGACCCACCTGGAGCGTATCGAAGGGGGTGTGGGCGCTGGTCGTGGACCTGGTGAAAAGCAGCTGGAAACCGACCGTCGACTGTTAGACAAACGTGTGGCTGAACTGAAACGCAAACTTTCAGAAGTGGAACGCCGCCGGGAACGAACCGTATCCAATCGGTTCCAGCAGTTGACCGTTTCCCTGGTGGGTTATACAAACGCTGGCAAAAGTACGCTGATGAATGCGCTGACCGGCGCGGACGTCTACATCGCAGACCAGCTGTTTGCCACGCTCGACACACGCACGCGTCGCTGGGAACTCCCGCATTGGGGAGAAATTTTATTAAGCGATACCGTCGGTTTTGTCCGCGATCTGCCTCACCACCTGGTGGCTTCCTTCAAGTCCACCCTGGAAGAAGCGCGGCAGGCAGACCTGTTACTGCATGTTGTTGACTGCAGCAATCCGGAAGTGGAACATCATATCAAAACCGTAAACAAGGTTCTGGATGAAATCGAGATCGAACATAAGAACGCGATCCTGGTGTTCAATAAAACGGACAAAGTTGAAGACCGATCGAAGCTGGATGTACTGCGTCTGAAATACGACAATGCAATCAGCGTCAGCGCGGTTTCGGGTGAGGGACTCGATCGACTCTCTCAGGCCGTCATTGATCGACTGGCCTCGGGCTATGTCATCGTCGAACTGGAAACTCCGGTTGGGAATGGCAAGCTGCTTTCGCAACTGGAGGATCATTCTCTGATTCTGTCTCGTGAGTATTCCCACGACGATACCCGGGTCACCTTCCAGGCACGTATCGCCAGGCGGTTCCTGCCAATGTTGAAAACCGGTCCCGATACCAGTCTCAAGATCCATGATGACGAATCGGCCGTTCCCGGAGATATGATTCCGGAAGAAAGTGTTAACGAATACTGAGGCTCCTGCCCGAACCGGTTCGCTTTCCCCTGCCAATGAAATTGTGTATTACTGATTTATACAGAAACGTTCTCCCACTTGATTGGAGTGATGACCGCATCTTTCGGAAGTTGAACCTCCGGAATGATATCCACCAGACTTCCAGAGACAGACTGACAAAGCACCAGCGCGATGAAGAAACGATGGATCTACGGCATCATAATATTTCTGAGTATCACTTCCATCGGTCTGGCGATCGACTGGTGGTCGGCTCTGCCTGAAGGCGAACAGGCGAGTTATGTCGGTCGACAAACCTGTTTCCAGTGCCATCAGAAAGAAGCCGCGGAGTGGAAAGACTCTGATCACGATCTGGCCATGAATCCAGCCACTCCGGAATTTGTGCTCGGTGATTTCGATAATACCGAACTGGAGCACTTCGGAATCACGTCCCAAATGACCCACGAAGGGGACAAGTATTATGTCACCACACAGGGTCCAGATGGCAAACAGGCACGGTTTGAAGTCAAGTACGTGATCGGTGTCAGGCCGCTGCAGCAGTACCTGGCGGAACTGGAGCGTGGCAGAATTCAGGTGCTCCCGGTGACCTGGGACACGGAAATGAAACGCTGGTATTACGTCGGCCTTGATGAACCATTCGGCCCCGATGACCCGCTGCACTGGACCGGATCCGCTCAGAACTGGAATCACATGTGCGCGGAATGTCATACGACGAACTGGGCGAAAAATTATGACGTTGCAACCGACGCGCATCACTTTTCATTTTCAGAGATGCGCGTGAGCTGCGAAGCCTGCCACGGCCCGGGTTCGATTCATGTCAAACTGGCCAACTCACATTCGCTGTTCTGGGATCGTCGTTACGGCTATGGACTGGCAAAACTGAAAGGGAAAGACGCTACCGCTCAATTGGAGAGTTGTGCTCCCTGCCATTCACATCGTCGGCACGTGGCTCCCGGCCATACCCCCCTGGAACGTTTCCACGATCACTATGCCCTCTCTCTGCTGGATGACCATCTCTATCACCCCGATGGCCAGATCAATGAAGAGGTCTATGTCTTCGGCTCCTTCACTCAGAGCAAGATGTATCGCAAGGGGGTGCGTTGCACCGACTGTCACAACCCTCATTCACTCAAGCTGAAGTTTACAGGTAACAAGCTCTGTACCCAGTGTCATCTGGAAGCCAGGTACGATGTCCCCAGCCACCATCATCACAAGATGGGCACCAAGGGAGCCGCTTGTGTGGAATGCCATATGCCATCCAAAACCTATATGGGAGTGGACCCGAGACGGGATCACAGCCTGCGGATCCCCCGCCCTGACCTGACGGTGAAGCTGGGGACTCCCAATGCCTGCAATCAATGTCACACCAAAGCGGAAGAGAATGCAGAGTGGGCAACACACAAGGTAGAGGAATGGTACGGTCCGAAACGCAGGGACGATCCCCATTATGGAGAGATCCTGGCAGCTGGCCGCGCTGGCAAATCGGAAGCCGAACAGTCCCTCATCAAACTGACCCGGGAAAAAGAGGTCGGTCCGATTGTTCGTGCCACTGCTGTTTCCTTACTGGCGACCCGCTACAACACAACTGAAAGTCGCGAGGCTGTCGAACGGGCGTTGAAGTCAAAAGAAGAACTGGTCCGCCTGGCTGCCCTCCAGGGGTTTGAAGGCTGGACTCCGGGGCCCGAACAGGATGCCAGCGAGATCGGCAAACTGCTGGCAGAAGGACTGTCAGATTCCTCGCGCGGTGTCCGTGCAGAAGTCGCCCGCATCCTCTCCGGACTGCCGATCATGCCGGATACCAGACAGAATCAGAAAGCACTGAAACAGGCGCTGGAAGAATACAAGGCAGGTCTGCTGGCGGATGGAGACCAGTCCGGATCCCACATGAGCCTGGGGATTCTCTATGCCAACCAGGGTGACCTGAAAAAAGCCGAAACTGAATTTCGCACGGCCATCAAACTCTCGCCCGCCGTCACAGGCCCGCGTTCCAACCTGGCACAGTTACTGGAGCAGCAGGGAAGAGCAGACGAAGTCAAAACGTTACGCACTAAAGAAGCTGAGCTGCTGGCACGAGACGCGCGACTGCTTCCGGAAAATCCCATGCTGCAGTATCGCCTGGGACTGCTCTATTATCTGCTGGGACGGGAAGACGAAGCGGTCACTGCGTTGACGAAAGCCTGTGAGCTGGAACCGCAGTCGACGGACTTCCGACTGATGCTGACCCTGCTGTATGAGAAACAGCAGCAGTGGAAGCTGGCTTGGGAATCAGCGGCAGCGTTGGTCAGGCTCCAGCCGAATAACCAGGAGTTTCGCCAGATCTATTTGAACATGTACCAAAAAGCAAACCCGGAAGGCAAGTGACTGCCTCCGGGTTTGTGGCTGGCTGTAAGTGATCGGCTGACGAATCTGTCAGGCTGACTTTCTGAGAACCCCGGTGATACGTTCGAATGTCTCATTGGAATCAAAGGGAATCAGAATCTGTCCCGAGTGTTCGGTCTTGAGTTTGATCTCGACCTGGGCTCCCAGGATCTCCCGCAATTGCTGCTGCAAGTCTACCAGATGATTGGTCATCTGCGGAGCTGCCGCTGGTTGCTTTGTGTTCTCGAAGGGGACTGTTTCGACTTCCCCTTTGAGGATCTTCCGGACTTCGGCTTCGGTCTTTCGAACCGAGAGTGATTCTGACTGGATCTGCTCGCAGACAGCAACCTGCTTTTCATAATCCAGGCTGAGCAGCGTCCGTGCGTGACCGGCGGAGATTTTTTCGGCCTGCAGCGCCTGCTTGACAGGTTCTGCCAGATCGAGCAGGCGGATCATGTTGTTGACAGTCGAACGATCCAGGCTCAGTCGCTGGGCGAGTTGCTCGATCGTACTGTCGAATTGAGACAGGTAGTTTTTGAAGGCCTGGGCCTTTTCAAGCACATTCAGATCTTTCCGTTTGAGGTTCTCCTCAATTGCGACTTCACAGACCTGTCGCTCTTCCAGGTTCAACACGCGACAGGGAACCGTTTTCAAACCGGCATCGCGAGCCGCCTTCAGACGGCGCTCGCCGGCGATCAACTGGTATGCCCCTTCAAACGGTCGAACAAGCAGAGGCTGCAACACACCATGCTGGCGGATACTGCCTTCAAGTTCTTTGAGCGAATCGACGGCAAAATCCTGCCGGGGCTGATAGGGATTGCGTTCGATCAGATCAATGTCAATCTGATCCTGCTCTGCGGGGACGAATACACCCTGTCCTTCTGAAGCAGGGTTGTCATCCTGCTGGTCCGAATCGGAGTCACCACCTCGACCAAGCAAAGCGTTCAAACCGCGACCTAATCTACGTCGTGGTGCACCGGGTGTTTCTGTGGGATCCATCTGCTGATCTTCTGGATTCTGATTTTGATCTTCCATGACCTTCTTCTCTTATAATTAAACTGCCTGACAAAAACGGAGGGTAACACTAGAACGCATCACTTTTGCCATCGCGTCTGCTAATCTCATATACTCAATCCAAGCAGGCTTGGAGACGCTACAGCAAAACTGGATACAGTTCAGGCGCGGGATTCTATTTCGATTTTCGAATTGAAGCAAGAGGGCTTTCGAAATGCTGCCTGGGTGATTCGACTGTGGAGGGTGTTTCACGTGGAACACCTACTTTGCCTGGGTTACTTGGAACACAACAGGAACACCTGTCTGAGCGCGACTGTTGAAGTCTCACAGGATTACACAGGACTTTATCTGAATCAGGTGTTTCACGTGGAACGCCTGACTTGCCAGATTTACCTGGCGCGATACAGCAGGACCGGCTCTGTTTCCGATGCCTCACCTAGTGAGGATTGATTCAATCTGACCAGCAGGCTGGGAGAGTAATCGTAAGAATGAACCAGTTCAAAACGTTCGCGGACTGCGTTGAACTGTTTCTGAAAATCCGGGTCGGTTGCCGCATGGGGGCCCACAATCAGGTAAGCGGGATTCTGTGTAGAAAGCGAATTCAGAAACTCCAGATCAGCCACCGGACCGGTTAGAGGATGCCCCTGAGACTGGATGTTAAAAAACAGAGCAGGTTCCGCATAGGTGTAGAGTATGGCATTCTCGCTGCTGCTATCTGACTGGGAGCGGAGATCAGCAAGTATGTTTTGCGCGATCGCCTTCAGGTCGTCACGCGATTGCCAGGCTACCATCGTCCAGGGTTTGAATGCGACGACCAGCAATACTGCCACCGCGACCACACCGACCGCTGGAGAAATACGGAAACGATTCCGACCTGATCCAGCGGAAGATTGAAACAGCTCAAACAACGATCCTCCCGCGCGCTGTTCCAACCAGCCAGCAAAGGCAGCAGTTCCCAGCCAGGCTGAGATAGTCCAGGGAATCGTCAGACGGGGATAGGGATAGTAAAGTGGTGTCGCGAGCAGCAGGCCACAAAACCAGGCAGCCAGCAACCAGGCAGCCAGCTCTCGATTCAGTTCGTCATCCGAAACCTGTACCTGCCCGGTGGAGAGCGGAAGACGAAAACGACCTGCAGGCACAAACAGCTGCAGCAGAATTCCAGCGCTCGCCAGCAGACCGAGTACAGGACTGATTCCCACAAACGCAGAGAGCAAAATCGGAGTAGCAGCAAACAGACCTAACAGGGTCAGGTTCCACGTGGAACCGGGAGTCTGGCTATCGGATATTTCAGCAGGTTGATTTCCAGATTTCGGTATTCTCGAGCAGACACATAACAGGCAGAGTGCCAGACAGACCAGCCCCAGGCTGAGGAAACCGGACGTGCCTTCCAGCAGTCGATGGTTCTGCCATTGACGCCAGAACGAATGGAACCAGCCGGAGAATCCCACGACGTAGCGGCTGTGGTTGGCAGCGACGACAGAGTACCCACCCGACTTCTGCAGCCCGATGAGGACGGGAGACCAGACCAGAAATGCGACGATCACAACGACCAGCCAGCGGAGAAAATAACTGGCAGACCGTTGCAGCTGACGCCGACGAAACAGAACCCATGGTATCAATCCCGAGATTCCCACCACCAGGGGAAGCCAGCCATTGTATTTGATCGACCACCCTGCCCCTGTCACAATGCCTGCCAGGAGAGGCCATTTCCAGTCAAGTGAGATAAAACTTTTCCGGGTCAGGTAAACCGCCAGCAGGAGACAGAAACCGAGTCCCACATCGGTAAGAGCCACTCTGCTATAGAGCAGATGCAGGTCGCTCAGGCTGGCCAGCGTCAGAGCCACCAGCCCCGCGGCAGGACCAAACCACTCGCGTGCCACCCACCAGGTCACCAGGACCGTCAGCATTCCAAACAGCAGCGAAGGCAGAAAGACTCCCAGAGGCCCGCTTCCCAGAAAGATCATCGACCATTCAATCAGGAACGGGAAGAGAGGTGGCGCGTAATAAAAACGGCCCGGGTACTCGGCCCCCTGCTCTGCGGAGAACCACAAGTTCGATGCGTAAACACCTTCGTCGAAATGTTCGATCCCGGAACTGGATAGAAACAGAACCCGTGACAGGCATCCCACCAGCAGGATCAAGGCAACCACGATCTTCTCCGGTTGCGGGATGGATGTTGTTTTCTGATCTGTCTGCTTGAGTCGCGCCACGTCCGGCTTTCAATATTGATGTCGATAAAGGTTGGATTTCAAGTTATTAAATTCTACAGGAACCGTGGCGTTATGCCTATCAATTCCACCGATTCGTGATTTATCATAGACAGCACGATCGCAGATGCCTGTACTGCCAGTCTGAGACGAGATGAATAATCGAAAACACGAATTGGGATTCCAGGCCGTCTGCCTATAATCCAGTGGGTGATATTATCGAATATTGCTCCGTAAGACAGCCCTGTCTGAGTGGGATCTGCAAACGTCAACAGAACATTTTTGGTATCAGAAGAGAGAGATGAATTCGATGAGTACTCCAGCAAGCCTGTATGATGAAGCAGTCAAAATTTACGAAGGCGGGAATATTGAGCAAGCCGTCGAGAAGCTGAATGAAGTTCTGGCGATGGATGAAAGCTATACCCTGGCTCATTCCGCCATCGCTGTGTACTACCAGAAGCTTGGCAAATTTGACGATGCCATTGCACACGCTACGAAAGTCACCGAGCTGGAACCGGATGACCATTTCTCGTATCTACAACTCTCAGTGATCTGCCAGCGCTGTGGACGCATTCACGAGGCGGAAGATGCCCTGGCGAAAGCACACTCGATGGGACAGGGAAAATAAACTGTCCGATTCTGATCTGATAAAACATAAAGCCCTCACCCGAATTTCGAGTGAGGGCTTTTTTATCATATGTCGCGTCGAGGGTCACTCGTCAGTAATCACCCGAAACGGTGACTCATCATCCGCCTGAAACGGCGACGGAGCCGCAGGTTGGTCCTCTCGAACTTCCTCAAAAGGATTTTCGATTTCGGCAGAGACCGTAGCAGACTGTTGTTGAATGACGGCTGGGTTTTCATCGAATGAAATCCGCGCTGGCTCTGCGGGTGTCAGTCGCTCGCGAGAGACAGCCTGTTTGACGGAAGTGGTATTTTCGATCTGTGCAATTTTCAGAGGCGAGGTCGTATTAAAGATGCGGCCATCGGGTGACTTCATACGCACGACCAGTGTCAGTTCTGAATTATGTGGTGTGGTCTGCCAGGGCAGTTCGAAGCGGAACCCGGAACCGGCAAAGCCGGAGTACCAGTGAGAGCGCACTTCCTGGCTGTCGAAAGTCCACAAGCCGACCCTTCGATTCTCTTCGGGCTGATTCAGATCGACCAGTTCCAGTTCGAAATCGGCGGGCAGTTTGACCGTTTCCCCATCGGCGTCATGGGGGGTGACGACGGTCGTCCAGAGTTCATCCCCCTGTTTGCTGTCCAGGTCCACGCCCCCGGTGAGCAGGCTGTTAACCTTCACACCGGTTACTTTGTAGAGGGCTTTGGTCTGCTCGGGCAGCAGGCTGCCGTTGGATGCTTTCGCCAGTTGCTTCGACATCACTTCAGACTGATGCCGTGCCGAATCCAGAGCATGCTGCGATTCTTTCAAATCGCGCTGCAAGGCAAAAATACTGTCTTCCTGCTGACGCAGTCGGGCTTCCAGCAAATCAGAATGACCACGACCTCCACACCCCATCAGGGTGAGAATCAACAACAACGACATCCATGTCGTAAGGTATTGCTTCATTGGAAATCAATTTCAGCAGAAGACGTCTCTTCTGCACTCCTCTAAATCAGATTGAAATTATTCTTTGGTCCCGGGCAGTTCAAGGTGCTCCAGAACGTTATCAATCAGACCGTACGACTTGGCTTCCTGGGCATCCATGAAGTTGTCGCGGTCTGTATCCTGTTCAATTTTTTCGAGCGTCTGACCAGTGTGATGCAGCAGAATCTCATTCAGACGCCGCTTCATCTTCAGTACTTCTTTCGCATGAATTTCCAGATCGGTTGCCGTTCCCTGCATCCCGGCCAGGGGCTGGTGAATCATGATGCGGCTGTTCGGTAACGCGTTGCGTTTTCCGGCGGCACCCGCAGTCAGCAACAGGGCACCCATACTGGCAGCCTGCCCGATACAGTAGGTCGCCACGTCACAGGAGATGTACTGCATCGTATCATAGATGGCCATTCCCGCGGTTACGGAACCACCGGGAGAATTGATGTAAAAATGGATGTCTGCTTCGGGATCATCGAACTGGAGGAACAGCAGCTGGGCGACCAGACTTTGTGCCACCTGATCGTTGACCTGTGACCCCATCATCACGATGCGGTCCTGCAGCAGACGACTGTAAATATCCATGGCCCGTTCATCGCGGCCATTCTTTTCGATCACATAAGGAGTAAGGACCGTCATATAAAACTCACTTCAATTGATGATAAATTTGATGGTTGATAATCATTCGACAGTCTGCCTGCCGACGTATGTTGTTTTCTATTCTTTGTCTTTATCTTTTTTATCGCGAACCAGCAGTTCATCGACCAGGCCGTATTCAACCGACTGGGGAGCGGTCAAAAAGCGATCGCGCGAGGTATCGAGGGCAATCTGTTCGATTGACTGACCGGTGTGACTGGCCAGAATCTGGTTTAAAACTTCACGTGTATCGAGGATGTCTTTGGCCTGAATTTCGATGTCGGAAACCTGTCCGCCGACTTCGCCGTAAGGCTGATGAATCATCATTTTGGCGTGAGGCAGAATGTAGCGTTTGCCTTTCTGACCGCCGGCGACCAGGATCGCTCCGCCACTGGCTGCCAGCCCGACACAGTAAGTGGCGACATCGCATTCAATAAACTGCATTGTATCGTAGATGGCCATCGTGGAGGTCACGGAGCCGCCGGGGGAATTGACGTATAAATTGATGTCCTGGTGCCGGTTTTCGGACTGCAGGTACAGCAGCTTCATCACGATTAAATTCGCGCTGGCATCGTTGATCACGCTGTCCAGAAAGATGATCCGGTTGTCCAGCAGGAGATCGCCAATCCCCATCTGACGCTGCTGTGAATAACTTCTGGCACGCTGATTTGCCTGCGTTGGCATCTGCCCGGAAAGGGGGTCAAACATGATATGATCCTGAGATGTAATGGTTGCTATAGTGACTCGTGACGAGGTTAATTCTGATTTAACTCTCACATCGTTTTGAACCACCGACTATGGCTGGCCTGC